>Ga0070730_10002229_pt1 | contig 17843 bp, 15 predicted proteins | sample Coa_R1_3_FD_66447 | JGI IMG/M metagenome (GOLD analysis project Ga0070730, IMG submission 66447) | Surface soil microbial communities from Centralia Pennsylvania, which are recovering from an underground coalmine fire - Coalmine... | ecosystem: Environmental > Terrestrial > Soil > Unclassified ... | reverse complement strand
TGCTCGGGGAGGCCCAATTCGCGGGCGATGGCCAGCGACTGCTCGCCGTACGCGAGGGCCTGGGGGAGATCCCGGCCTTCGTAGCCGTAGAGCAGCAGCAAAATCCAGAGCACCTGAGCCTCGGCGGCCCGGTCGCCGATCTGGCGGGCCAGGGTCAGGGCGCGGGCACAGGCGGCCTGGCCGCGCGCCGGGTCGTTGTAGGGGGTGGGGGTCGCATGCAGGACGGCGCGCCCCAGCACGCCGGCCAATTCCAGCGCCGGGGCGGCTTCCGCCTCCAAGGCCGCGTATTGGGCCAGCGCTTCGGGGTAGCGCGCCGCGAGTTCGAGCGCGCGGCCCCGCGCCCGCGCCAGGTCGATCTGCACGCTCACGGCGGCCCCGGCTTGCCGGGCGAGCGTGAGGGCCGTCGCATACAGGGCGGCGGCTTCGTCGTTGGCGAACTTGCCGGCGGCGGCGGCGGCGGCCCGGATCGTGTAGGGCAGGGCCCGGCCGGCCTCGTCCGCGGCCGTAAAATGGTGGGCGAGCAGCAGCGCCAGGTCGTCGCCCGGCCCGGAATCCTCGGCGGCCAGCACCTCGCCGATCACCCGGTGCAGGCGGCGGCGGTCCGCCCGCAAGAGCGACTGGTACGCCACATCCTGCACCAGCCCATGGCGAAACAGGTAACTGCCGTCGGCGGATTCGGCCCCCGGCCGGATCAGTCCGCTGGCGGCCAGCTGGGCCAGCGCGGTGTCGAGTGTATCCATCCCCCGCATTATAGCCTATTGCCGCTGGGGTTGGGGTGCGGGGGTTGGGGGTTGGGGAGACGCGGGGGGTTCTGCATTTCGATGAGCGGTCAGCGGTCAGCGATCCTGAAGCGTCTGTGGGAGAGGGCTCCGCCCTCGAAATACTCGCCTCACGACCTGGCGCAGGGTCGGGCCCACCCGCGCGGCCAGAGCGTCGAGGGCAGAGCCCTCTCCCACAGCCCGCATGACGGCTCATCCCCCCGTCACTACACATCCCGGCGTACTCGTGTTCTGCGCCGCTTGCCCGGCATGATCTGTCTGCGCCTGAACCGGGCGCGGGCGAGGGTGCGCGTGGGCTCTAACGCTGCCCCCTCGCCGCCCCGCCATCCTCAATCCGCAGCGGGGGTCGGGGGCGGGGGGTTGGGGGTTGGGGGTGAGGCCGTCTCCAATCCAAAATCCAAAATCCAAAATCCAAAATCGACCGCGCCTACAGGCTGATGAGCCGGCGCCGTAGGGCGACCCCCACCGCCTCGGTGCGGTTGGTGACGCCCAGCTTGCTCAAGATGTTCTGCACATGGACCTTCGCGGTGCGCGGCGCGATGGTCAGCGCCGCCGCGATCTCGGCGTTGCTGTGCCCCTGGCCCAGCAGGGTCAGCACCTCCAGCTCGCGCGGGGTCAGCGCCTCGGGCCCGCCGCGGCTCATGCCGGCTACCAGCCGGGCCGCGATGGCGGGGGCCAACTGCGTTTGCCCCGCCGCCACCGCGCGGATCGCCGCCAGCAGCTCCTCGGCCGAGACGTCTTTCAGCAGGTAGCCCCGCGCCCCCGCCCGCAACGCCTGGAAGATGAACTCGTCGGTCGCGTAGGTCGTCAGCACGAGGATGCCCGCGCCCGGCGCCTGCGCCAGGATCTGCTGGGTGGCGGCCACGCCGTCGAGGACCGGCATCTGCAGGTCCATCAGCACGACGTCAGGCCGCAGCCGGGCGAACAGGGCCACGGCCTCCCGGCCATCGGCCGCCTCGCCCACGATGGCGATCTCCTCTTCGTCTTCGAGCAGGGCGACGATCCCTTCGCGCACGATGCGCTGGTCTTCGGCAATCAGCACCCGGATGGGCATCGCATCCTCCTCTAGTCCGCCGGCGCGTCCCCTGCGTGCCCCGGCATGGTCAGCGTGATCTGCGTCCCGGCCCCGGGGGCGCTGGCGATTTGCACACCGCCGCCGACGAGGCGGGCACGCTCCTGCACGCTGAACAGGCCAAAGCCCCCGGCGGCCCCGCCGTCTTCCAGGGGCGCGGCCGGGGCGAAGCCGGTGCCGTCGTCGCACACCGAGATGCGCACCACGCCGTCGCCGGTCTCCGATTGCACCGCCACCGTGCTGGCCTGGGCGTGTTTCTCCACGTTGAGCAACAGCTCCTGCAAGATGCGCACCGCCTGGGTCGCGGCGGCGTGGTCCAGCGGCGGCGGGGGGCCGTGGTGCGTATACGTCGCGGCCACCCCGGTGCGCGCCGCGAACCGGCGCACGAGGTCCTCGATCGCGGGCTGCAGCGCGGCCCCATCGGTGAGCGGCGCGGCCAGGGTCCAGACGCTGCGGCGGACGTCGGCCAGCGTCTCGCGGGCCAGTTCCGCGGCGCGGGTCACGCGTGCCCGGGCGCGGTCCGGATAGCGGTCGAAGCTGCGCTCGGCCGCTTCCAGGTGCATCGTCACCGCGGTCAGGCCCTGGGCAATCGTATCGTGCAGCTCGCGCGCCAGCCGGTTGCGCTCGGCCAGGGTAAAGGAGTGCCCCGCCTGCTCGTAGAGGCGCGCATTCTGGATGGCCACGGCGGCCGTATCCGCGAACGGCTGGAGCAGGCGCGCGTCGGCGTCCGTCAAGGCGGCATCCGCCCGGCTGTCTAATTCGAGCACGCCGATGGTGTGGCCCTGGAAGACCAGGGGCAGGACCAGGCTCGTCGGGGTCACCGTCACGCGGGCGGCGAGCGGCGGGGGCGCCGGCGGCGCGCCCGCCGGGGCCGGCACCGCCGCCCCCAGGCGCAGCAGAGGCCCCACCCCCGCCGCGGCCGGCGCCGCGGACTCGGCCAGCCAGACGCGGGCCGCGGCGGCGCGGGCCAGGGCCTGCCCGGCCGCCGCCACTTGCTCCAGGACCGCGCCGAGATCGAGATTGCGGGTCAGGGTGGCAGTCAGCTCCACCAGGCGGGCCAGGTAGTCGCGCTGCACAGCCAGGTCCGTGGCGAGCTGGTCGGCGCGGCGGCGCGCGGCGGCTTGCCCGGCCAGCACCCGGGTGAAGCTGAGAATCAGCGTCATCAACGTGGCATAGCCGACGAGCGGCAGCACGAGCGCGTCCGGGGCGAGCGCGTGGCTCAGCCACAGGCCCAGCGCCATCAGCAGCAGATAGTAGAGCGCCACGCCAAGCGTCTGGCGCCGCTCGTAGATCAACGCCGCCCCGGCCAGCGGCGCGGTGAAGACGATGGGCTGCAGATAGGGGTCGCCGCTGCTGATCTGCAGCAGCAGGCAGACCAGGCCGCTCATCAGAAAGTAGGTCACGCGGTTGCCGGGCCGCGCCGGCGCCAGGACTTGCCGCATGTTGAACGCCTGGGTCAGAACCAGGTAGAAGAACGCGAGGCCGCTGTAGCCGAGTATGTGGCCCAGCGACCAGCCGCGGCTCAGCCCCATGACGAGGGGCCCGCCGCAGCCGACCAGGGTGGCCAGCCCACCCACCACGCTGACGGCCCGGGGCACGGCCCATCCGTCGCGGGTGAAGGGCCCGCGACGGGTGGGGTCCCCCGGCTGGGGCGCGCCGCGCCGGTGGTGGCGGCGCCAGGCCTCGCCCATATGCTTACCCGCGCCCGAAGCCGCGCCCGAAGCCGCCCCGGCGGCGCATCAGGACCACGAACGCGATGGCCAGCACCGGCCAGAGGATCGGGATCGACCCGATCGCCGCCACCACCCCGCCCACGGTCAGGTTGTGCAGGGCCAGGAAGAGGAGCGGCACCACGAGCAGCCACACAGGGAAGTGCGGATGGCCGTGGTGGCCGTGGTGGCCATGGTGGCCGTGGTAGCCGGGACCGCGGTGCAGCTGCGCCCGGTAGTAGTAGTCGGCCGGCGTGCCGGTCCCCGACTCCGCCCCGCGCGGGTCCGCGCCGCCCTCCGGCCCGGGGGACTGCTCGTCGAAGCGCCGGGTCTCGGTCGTGCTCCCCTGCGGCGGGGGGGTAAAGGGGTGCGACCCGCCCCCGTGCTGTGCGTGGAACCGATCGGCGACCTGCGCGCGATCGCTACTCTCACTATAATTACACATTTGCTTGGACCTCCATGCCTGCTTGATCTTCATCTTTCATGGTCCCGCAACTGCGGAACATGATTAGATCTTAGCGCATTGGGGCGCCGGGCACATCGGCAGGCGGCACTATCTCCCCGGATCATTCCGGCATATGCCGCCCCTATGCCGAAAGGACTAGACCGCGGTTAGATGTAGCGCAGGGCCTCGGCGGGGTAGATGCTCGCGGCGCTGCGGGCGGGCAGGATCGTTGTCAGCAGCGACGCCACATAGGCCAGGACGACGATGCCCAGGATCTCCAGCCAGGGCGGCGTGAACTGCAGCGTCGGCTGGTCCTTGGCCAGGAACTGCACCAGGTTATAGGACAGCACCAGGCCCAGCACCACGCCGATGCCGATGCCCAGCAGGGCCACGAACGAGGACTCCAGCAAGAACGAGCCCGCCACCATACCCCGCTGGTAGCCGATGGCCCGCAGCACGCCGATCTGCTGGCGCCGCTCCACCACCGCGCGCGTGCTAATCACGCCGAGGGCCGCGATGCCGACCAGCAGGCCGAGCATCATGAAGCCCTGGAGCAGGCCGGTCAGGCCGTCGCCGACGGCCTGCTGCTGGCGCAGCGAGTCGGCAAGGACCACCGGCTCGAGCCCGCTCTCCAGGAAAGCGCTGCCCAGGGCCCGCCGCAGCGCGGCCGGGTCGGTGCCGGGCCGCACGCGGAAGAAGTAGTTGGTGACCGGGAGCGGCCCTGGCATGATCCGCGCGGCCAGCGCCTGCGATAGATACATGCCGGGGTAGAAGCTCGCGTCCTGGCTGAGGACGCCGATCACGGTGACGTGGCCCGTGGGGCTGCCCGGCCCGCCCGGCAGCTGCCAGGCGATCGACACCGGGTCCATGACCGGCTGCGCCGGGTCCACCCCGCTGATCCCGAACTCCAGGGTAGACCCGAGGCCCGCCGTGCTCTTGCCCACCAGGACGGGCAGCGAGTCGACGACCGCCAGGGTGGGGTCTTTGGCGATGGCGTCCCAGACCGCCCGGTCGCTGGCATAACCGCGGGCCCGCACCGCCAGCTTGAATTGATTATCGGCCAGGAAGGCGGGGTCGACCACCCGCGCCACGTAGAGGTGCCAGCCCGCGGCCAGGCCGGGGTTGTTGCGCAGATCCTCTTCGCTATACGGCTGCAGCGGCGGCGGCTCGCCCGGCTGATGGAACTGCAGCGGCAGCAGCGTTTCGCCCGCGATGGCGGTGAACTGGCCCTGCAGCGCGGGGTTGGCCGCCACCTGGGCGGGCAGATCCCGGATCGGGTTGGCGAAGGGCACGGTCGCCTGGATCTGGTAGCCGCCGGTCGCCTCCGGCTTCGCGGGGTCGAACTGCGCGTTGAGCTGGGTGAGCACCGACATCACGATCAGCACGAACATGATCAGGGCGAACATCGCAATCGCCATCCCGGTGCGGAATGTGGCGGCCATGGGGTAGGCGACGGCTGTCTTGAGCACCGGCCGCAGGCGCCCAACCCGCCCCAGGGCGAAGGTGAGCAGCCCCAGCAGGAGATCGGAGTTGTAGATAATCGTCCAGACCGCCCCGGCCACCATCATCATGCCGCCGACAAAAAAGATCTCGATCCCCGCGCCAAAGGCGGGCACCCCGATCCAGTGGTGCAGGGTGTCGACGGGCAGCGCCCAGTACGCCAGGAGACCCAGGCCCATGACGCTGTAGGCGATGCGGTCGCGGCGCGCCGGCCGCACCTGGCCCAGCCGCAGCAGCCAGCGTAGCGTCAGGCCGATCGCGATGATCGTCAGCGAGGCGCCGGTATGGAAGAGGAAGCCGTTCTTCCCCACCCAGCCCGCGGCCAGCAGGAGCGCGCCGAGCCCGCCGCTGATCGGACCGCTAGCCAGGAGCGAGCCCGCCAGGGCGAACAGCGCGCCCAGGCAGCCGAGCGGCCGGAATTCGCCGAACAACAGGCGGAAGGGCGCGGTCAGCCGGGCCCGCAGCCGCTGCTCGGGGCGCGGCGCATCCGGCAGATCGCGGATGGCGGCGACGATATTCAGCCGCGACACGCGGGCCGCCGAGATGGCCACGGTGAAGAAGGTGACCAGCATGCCGAGGCAGTAGGCCACGACGATGGAGCGCAGCTCCATGTGCGGCACGAGCTGGAAGCCGTAGTTGCCCAGCAGCCCGGAGATCACGCCGACCATGGCGAAGCCGACCAGCACGCCCAGGGCCGTGCCCACGGCGGCCGCCCCCAGGTCGTAGGCCAGGCCCTCGAAGATAAACATCTGCGTCAGGTGGCCGCGCTGCGTGCCCACGGCGCGGGCCATGCCCATCTCACTCTTGCGCTCGGCGGCCAGCATGGCGAAGACCAGGAAGATCAGCAGCACGCCCGCGGCGATCGAGAAGAGCGAGGTGCCGACGAAGATCGAGGTGAAGATGTTGCCGATCTGGTCGGCGCCCGTCAGCGCCGACTGGCGGGCTTCGTCGACCTGGAAGCCCGGCCCCAGCAGGCGGCGCAGCTGGGGCGCCAGGGCGGTGCCCGCGGCCAGGCGCGCCGGCAGATCGCCCTGCAAGGCCAGGTTGATCGTGCTGATCTGGCCGGGCAGGTGGTATAGCGCCTGCATCTGCGACAGGCTGACAAAGGCCACGGGGAACTGCGTGCTCGGCGAGGCCGCCAGCACCACCGCCCGCACCCGCAGATCCTGCGGGCGGCCGGCCACGACGACGCGGACGGTGTCGCCGGCTTGCGCGCCCAACTTATCGGCCGCTGCTTTATCGAGCACGATCTCCCCGTCGCGCAGCGCGCTGACCGCCAGGGGGCCCCCGGTCAGCAAGGTGAGATTGCCGGCCGTGGCTTGCGCGTCCGGGCCGAGGCCCTCGAGCATGGTCTGGCCGGCGGCCTGCCGGGTGGTCGTGTCGATCAAGGGAGTCATTTCCTGCAAGGTACCCGACCAGCCGGCGATCCGGGCGTCGCCCCCGAGGCGCGCCTGCAGGGTCGCCAGCTCCTGGCCGGCAAAGGTGGGCGTGGCCTGGTTCAGATCGGGCCGTCCATTGGGATCTGCGGATTCAGCTGCTGGACGGTGAGATCGGTGTTGCCGAGGCTGGCGGTAAAGGCCTGGCGCATCGAGTAGGTCATGGTGTCGCCCGTGCCGAAGGCCGCGGTGATCAACAGCGTGGCCAGCATCAGGCCGAGCACGATGAGCGCGGTCTGGGCCCGGCGGCGCGGCACGTTGCGCAACGCCAGGCGCAGCAGAATAGGCCGCCGCCAGGCCAACAGGCCGACGACGCCGATCACGATGAGGCTGAGCGCCAGCGTGACGCCCATGATGATATCCATGGACACGCCGAATAACGTTGCCATTGTGTGCTCCCTTGTGCTGCTATGGGCCGGTGTCGAGAACCCGCGGGGCGCGGGCGGGGATCAGCGCAGCGGCCGGTCGGGATCGACCACCGCGCCGTCGCGCATCCGCACAATCCGATCGGCGCGCGCCCCGACCTCGGGGGAGTGGGTGACGACGATGAAGGTCTGGCCGTTTTCTTTGTTCAGCCGGCAGAGCAGGTCCATGATCTCGTTGGAGGTCTCGCTGTCGAGGTCGCCGGTGGGCTCGTCGGCCCAGACAATGGCGGGCCGGTTGGCCAGGGCGCGCGCGATCGTCACGCGCTGCTGCTGCCCGCCGGACAGCTCCGCCGGGCGGTGGCTGGCCCGGTCGCTGAGGCCGACCACGGCCAGCGTTTCCGCGGCGCGGCGGCGGGCCTCGGCCGCCCCGGTCCCCGAGACGAGCATGGGCAGCTCGACGTTCTCCAGGGCGGAGAGCACCGGCAGCAGGTTATAGAACTGGAAGACGAAGCCCATGCGGCGGGCGCGCAGGTCGGTCTTCTGGCGGTCGCTCATCGTCTGCAGCGGCACGCCATCGATCAAGATCTCGCCGCTGTCGATGGTGTCCAAACCGGCCAGGGTGTTCAGCAGCGTCGTCTTGCCGCAGCCCGACGGCCCCATGATGGCTACCATCTCCCCGCGCCGGACCTGCAGGCTGAGGCCGCGCAGGCCCACGACCTTCACCGCGCCCGTATCGTAAGTCTTGTAGACATTGCGGGCCTCGACGGCTAGCGACTGGGCCGGCGCCAGGGCCGGCGGGACGAGGGCCGGAGCCCGCGCCGGGGAATCCGTGGCCGGAACCGAAGGAGTGGCTGTTGCGTGCACCATGGTACCTCACTTCTTGTCTTCTTAGCTTGTTATATTATTGTATCATAGTTATAATACAATAATATAACAGTTTGAGGCGGCTGTCAATAGGACGTTTGTCCCGTCCAGTTTGGGGCCGGCGGGCCGGCCCCTTCGATAGTACGTGGCCGGAGCGCCGGGGGTTGCAGCCGCGTGAGACGAAGTCCTGAGTTGAAAGTCCTGAGTGGAAAGTGCGGACCGCGCGTCTCGACGCAGTCCTGAGTGCAAAGTGCTGAATGCAAGGTGCTGAGTGCTGATCGCTGATCGCTGCCCGCTGCCCACGCGCCTAAATGCAGAACCCTCTCCCGCGCACGGGAGAGGGCAGGGTGAGGGCCGCTCGTGCCCGGGGGCGGGATGCCCGGCGGCTGAAGCCGCGGCAACAACGGGCGCAGCCCGCCTCCGCGGGCTGGCGGGCGCCTCTACGGGGCGGGGGGCGGGGGCCAGAGACGGGCACTGACGTGCTGACGACGAACCCGGGCCCGCCCGTGCGCCGTGGGGGCTCGTCGTCAGCACATCAATGCGGCGTCTCCCTCCGACCGACTGCGTAAATCCATGTAATGCTCAATAAAGTGCTGACCGCTGACCGCTCGTCGCGCTACTTGAGCGTGACCAGGATCGAGATGGTGCCGGTGCCGGTCGCCAGGTCGGCCAGCGCCTTGCCGATGACCGCGCCCAGGGCCGCCAGCTTGTCGGTAACTTTCATAGCGTAGCCGGCGTGGGGGCTGCTGGTCAGCAGGTCGCCCACGTGGATCGCCCCGAAGCGGGCGTCCACCTTGACCGCCTTGTAGGAGCCGAGCGTCACCACGCTGCAATAGCCGCCGGGCGGCACGCTGGTCGCCGCGGGCAACGCGTGCAGCGTGCCCTGCTCGTCGCTGATCGTCGCCGCGGGCAGAGCCACCGCCGGCGGGCCCTCGTTGCCGGCCGCCGCCGCCGGGGCGTGGGCCCGGCGGTCCATGGCGCTGCGGATGGCTGCTTCCTGGGCGTCGTAGGCGGCCTTGGTCGCCGCGTCGGGCACGTACATCGCCTGGTCGACTACGCCGGCCACGCCGGTGTCGTCGGCGGTCGTCGCCTTGCGCACGGTGACGACGGGAATCTGGCCGAGCACAGGGGCACTGCTGCCGGCGATGACCACCACGTCGCCCGGCGCCAGGGCCGTCGCGTCCACATTCTGCATGATATCGACGACGTAGCCCGCCTTCGAGCCGGCGATGTAGAGGTTGCCCTCGCCGCGGATCGAGCCGTTCACCTCCAGGGCGGCCGTGGCCTGGCTCGGCCCGTTCACCGTGTCCACGTACAGGTCATTCTGAGTTGTGCTGCCGGACTTGGCATAGCCGCCCCGGTAATTACCGCTATACATGGAAACCCCGTATGCCGTGGCGCCGTAGGCCTCCGCGGCTACCGCGGGATACCCGGCGTCCGTAGCCAGGCTATACACGCCCCGCCCGCCCTGGAGGTTGGCCGCGTAGTCGCCCGCTGGGGCGGTGCCGAAGAGGGCAAAGCAGTCGTCGCCGGCCGTCCGGCACTGCGCGTAGACGGCACTGGCGCCGGAATTGCTCAAGACGTTCAGGGGGTTGCTGGTGGTAGCGCTGATGACGAGTGAGTTGGCGCTGGCGTTGGCGAGGCTGGTCGTGCCGCTGACCGTCAACGAGTTAGCGCTGGCGTTGGCGAGGCTGACCGGGCCGCTGACCGTCAGCGAGCTGGCGCTGGCGTTGGCGAGGCTGGCTATGGAATTGACGGTCAACGAGTTGACGGCCAACGAGTTGCCGGTGGCGTCGGCGATGTTGCGCCGGCCCAGGTCAATGAACTTGGTCATTTGCAGGCGCGTGACGGCGTTGCCGGGGCGGTAGTAGGGCAGGTTGGCGGGCGGCACGCACGGCTCGCCCGCGCCCCCGCAGCCGTAGCCGCCGACCACGCTCGCCCCGTACAGGTTGTGCAGGTACGGGTAGAAGGGGTTGATCGTGTCGACGTCCTGGAAATCCTGGCCCGGCGTCGCTTGTGGCGCGGCCGCCCGCGCCGCAGCGGGTTGGGCCGCCGCAGCCCGGCTGGCGGCGGTCCCCAGCGTGCCGGTGCTCAGTAGAGCCAGGGCAAACAGGGCGAACAACACCGCCCCGGTCCAGCGCAATAGTTGAAGGTTCGCGCGATCGCTCATAGCAACCATTGTTTGTGCTCCTTATCGCTAATGAAATGACAATATTGACCCAGCATGGGTTGCTGGGTCCACGATAGCACAATGAGGACAGGCAGAGAAGGGACTTGGTGGGACAATAGGTGGGACAAGAACCGAGACAGCAAAGCAGGGCACCGGCGCGGTCACGCTGGCGCTGTATGTGCAATCCGACCGGCCCTACACCGACTTCTTCGGGCGGTTCTGCGATGTGCATCCGTCCGGCCGCTCGATCAATATCTGCGACGGACTCGTGCGTGTGGCGCCCGGCAAAGGCCAGCCCCAGCCGGATGGGACGCTGCGCCTGACGGGCCCGGGGAGGGCTTAGTCGGCGTCGAGCACGGCGGCGACCGGCACGGCGAAGCCGTCCAGTAACGTCGACGTCGCGCGGTCCCCGCGGCGGAAGATCCCGTGCTCGCCATATTGCCTCCCGGCCAGCCGCAACACGGTGATACTCTCGTCGGCCGGGTTCACGATGGCTGCACGCGTGCCAACAAGGCCAGAAAGAGCAGGCGCGAGATCGCCTGGTGTTTGCGGGTCGGCCTGGGCAAGACCTCGATGACTCCGTCGGTAAGCTCAAGGAGTCGATTTGTCTGATCCGTGAGCCGCAGGTACTGTTCGTCGCTCCAGAGGCCTTGCAGCGCGCCGAGATCGATCGCCGTCGCTTCGCCGTCCAGGACCAGTTGTATGATCGGGGTGTGCAGCTCACTCGCCATTCCGCGGTCCCTCCCATCGCGATGTGCGCCTGAGGCCAGGATACGCCATCTGCGGAGGGCCGCGCAACAAACAGCCGTGGGGGTCGCCGCCTGCCGGTCTTGACGACTCTCGGGTGCGCCTGTACACTTAGGCTGTGGGCGCCGCCTGGATCTCGGCATGGGGCTGGGCGTGGGGGCGGCGTGGCTAGCGAGAGGAGCGCGCGTGGCCTGGATTATTTATGCTGCCGTCGTCCTGGCGATCAGCGGCCTCATCGGCCGCCACCTGGGCCACTTCGGCGAGACCTTCACTGAGATGACCGGCATGATGGCCGGCATGACGATGGGCATGCTCAACGGCTTCCTGCTGGGCTATTGTGCCGCGGCGGCGATCCAGCCCCAGCCGGTCGCGCTGTTCTGGGGCAACCTGTTCGGCATCCTGTTCGGGATCATCCTGGGCACTTATTTTGGCCGCGCCGGCGGGCTGATGGGGGTCCTGGATGGCGCCATCGGCGGCATGATGGGCGGCGCGATGGGGGCCATGTTGGCCGTCATGCTGGATTTCCCGACGTGGGCGCTGCTCTGGACGGCCGTGCTGCTGGGTGGGATTTATGTGTTGGGCATGATCGCCCTGGTGGTGCTGATCGAGCAGAGCGCGCCGGACCACGCCCATCTGCACCGGCTCGCGCCGCTGTTCACACGGGGCGGGCCGCCCGATACCCGCGACCGGCGGCCGGCTCCGACCGTGCCGCCGCCCCCGGCGCGGCCCCGCGCCCCCGCCGCCTCTGCGGCCCCCGCCGCCCCCGCGCCCCCGCCGGTCGCGGCGCCGAGCCCGCTCCCCGCGGCCGCCGAGGAGGCCCCCGCGCCGCCGGAGCCCCCCCGGCGGCTGACGGATTATTATGCTTTCCTCGGCGTGCCCCCGAATGCCGACGAGGACACGATCTTCGACGCCTATGAAACCCGGGTGAACACGGAAGATGACGTGATCGCCGCCCGCGCCGAGCGCGCGCTGGCCGTGCTCAGCGATCCGCAGCAGCGGCGGGCCTATGACCGGGCGCTGGCCGAGAACAAGCGCGCTCTGGCGGCCGCCCGGGCCGCCCAAGAACCCGCGGCGGCCGCGCCGGCCCGGGACCCGGCCAAAGGCGGCCGGCGTGGCCGGTAACGCACCCGACCCCGCGCCCGAGGTGCTGGCCCGCCAGCTGACCGGGGCTGAGCGCCAGCAGCTGACGGCGGCGTTGGTCGGCGCCTTTCCCGACCACGACGCCCTGGAAGAAATGGTCAGCTTCCACCTGAACGAGAACCTGGACGCGATTGCGGGGGGGCTAACGCTGACAGCCCTGGTACTGAATCTGGTGCAGTGGGCGGAAGCCCAGAATCGTGTGCCGGACCTGGTCGCCGGGGCGCAGGCCGCCAACCCGGGAAATAGCGCGCTGCAAGCGATCGCGGCGCAGCTGGCCCGGCCCGCCGCCGTGGAGGGGTTGGATCGCGGGCGCGCGGCAGGCCCCTTCAACACGACCCGCGCGCTGCAGGCGGGCCTGGTGGCCATCCCGGTCCTCTTGATCGCGTTGCTGCTGGCGTTTGGCCTGCCTGGCCGTGGCTCCGTTCGCCCCCCAGCGGCGACCGCGTCCCCGGGTCCGTCCCCGACCGCCCCACCCACGGCGACGGCGCTGCCGCCCACCGCCACCCCGCCGCCGGCCACCCCCACGCCGGCCGCCGCGGCCGGTTGCAGTAGCGCCGCGGATTGCTTCCACGCCGGCCTGGCCGCCGAGGGTGCCAGCCAGTGGCATGTCGCGATCGCCGCCTTGACCCGGGCGCTGGCTTACGATCCGGCCGACGCCGACGCCTACAATGCGCTCGGCTATGCTTACGACCGGACCGGCGATTATGACGGGGCCATCCGCCAGTACCAGCAGGCGATCACGCTCGACGGGCAGAAGCCGCTGTTCTATTACAACCGGGGGAGTACCTATTATCGGAAAGCCCAGGGGCCGGACCAGGCGAACCCGAACCGGCGCCAGATCGACGACGCCCAGGTGATCGCCGATATGAGCCAGGCCTTCGCCCTCGGCCTGACCGGCTATAATGCGTACGCCTATTATTTTCGCGGCACGGCGTACCAGGCCACCGGCGACGTCGCGCACGCGCGCGCGGACCTGGCCCAGGCGCGCACGCTCTGTGTGGATACCGATCCCGGCCTGTGCCAGGAAGTGGACGCCGCGCTCAAGCTCCTGCCGGCGCCGTGAATCTGTAAAAGAGGCCGGGCAGTGCTGCCCGGCCTCTTGATATTCAGCTGTCTATGCCCGCGGGCCCGTGCGCTTAGTAGCGGCGCGAGCCCCCGCTGCGGTTGCCGCCGCCCCCGCCCCGGCTGTTGCCCCCGCCCATCTGGCTGTAGCAATCCGAGCAGTAGACCGGGCGATCGCCGGTCGGCACGAAAGGCACTTCGGTCGCGCGTCCACAGTTCGAGCAGGTGACCTGGGTCATCTGGCGCGGGGCGCGCTCCCGGCCATAGCCCCCGCTGCTGCTCCCCCCACCGTACCCGCCGCCGCCACCGCCACCGCCGCTATAGCTGTCGTTCCCGCGCGCGGCCTTCTTGGCGGCGCGGCAATCCGGACAGCGCTGGGGCTCGGTGTAACCCCGGCTGTTGTAAAACTCCTGCTCGCCAGCGGTGAACGTAAAGCTATTACCGCAATCGCGGCACTGAAGGGTCTTATCCACGGAATTCTCTTTCTCCTCAACGGGACTAATGTGCGTGGCTCTACTGTAATTGGAATTCTTTTGAGACCCTTGAAATCCAGAATCCGGTCGAGGGGACGAGACTGCGGATGTCTAACCGAGGGACCATCAAGATTACTCCAATAGCATTGCTATTACTATACCCGCTTTTTTTCCAAAGCGCAAGTACCTGCTTAGGCAATTTCCCGAGCGATCGCGCCGGGGGCCGATCGCTCGGGGGTGCCGGCGGGAAAGAGGCCGATTCGGCCGGCCCGGCGGCGGGTATACAGCCAGATCGCCCCGGCCGCCAGCCCGAGCGCCAGGATCACGCAGGCGCTGGCCTCCGGGCCGAACGTCCCGCCGGTCGCCCACTCCGGGGCGTGCCCATCGATGGCCAATTGGAGCGCGGCGGTCGGGGGGATGCCGCTATCGGGGAAGCCGTACAGCGAGGTCTCGGCCCAGTCCCAGCTCAGGTGGAAGGCGATCGGCAGCCAGAGCGCGCCGCTGCGCACGAAGGCCAGCACGAAGACGGCCCCCGCGAGGCCCACGCCCAGGATGGCTGTTGCCCCCGCCCCCGGATTGGCCAGGTGCAGCAGCGCGAAGAGCACCACGCTGACGACCACCCCCGCCGGCAGCCCGGCGACCCGGGCCACGAGCGCAAAGAGGCAGCCGCGCATGCTGAGCTCTTCAAACACGGCGACCAGCAGAAAGAGAACGACGCCACTGCCGAGGTTAGCCAGCAGCCCTGGTAAGGGAGCCACGCCCACGATCCGGTCCCAGCCGCCCAGGAGCCCGGCGATCAGCATCACGCCGACCGCGAGCGGCCCGAGCAGCAGGCCGAAGCCGGCATCGCGCCACGCGCGGCGCCGGTCGCCGGCCGGCCAGCCCAGGCCCACCGCATCCAGGCGGGGGACGCCCCAGATCCGCCACAAGGCGACGAGGGCCGCCACCAGACTGGTCACCTGGAGTAGCTCCTGTTCGAGCATGCTCATCGCCAGCAGCGTTGCTTCCCCCACCAGGATCGTCGCGGCGACGGTGAGGATGAAGAACCCGGCGATCCAGGCCACGATCGCCAGCAGCAGCTGCACGCGGTGCGTCCGGCGGCGGACGAGCCCCGCTGTGGCCCATAGTGTGGCCAGGAAACCGCCCCCCAGTAGCACCGCGATCACCAGCCGAAGAATCAGCGCCATACCCCCCTTCCCCTTTGACACAGCCCTACCCCTTGCCAACCCGGCGCGTTTCCCGTAAGGTTAGACTATGCATCCACCAGATTCCGCTCCCCCGCCGGCCGAGCTGGACGCCCGGCTGCGCCGGCTCTACCGGATCTACGAGCACCTGCGCGATACTGATCTGACGGCCGAGTCGCGCACGGCCCGCCTGCTCCAGCGGCCGGAGCCCGATCGGTTGCGCGCCCGGCTGGCCGACGAGATCGCCGAGCTGGCCGGCGCGGCCGACGGCAGCCACCGCCACCGCGGCCTGCCCGACGACGCGATCCTGGAGGGCAGCCAGGTCTGTTACTGGACCTTCCTGCTCGCCGTCGCCGCCCGGCTCGACTACGCGGCCTTAGACCCCGCCGCCTGTCTCAGCCCGTCCGTCCCGACACTGCCCGGCCAGGCCGCCGCCCGGGGCCAGATCCTGGCGCGCGGCATCCGCAGCGCCTCCGGCCCGGTCGCGCCGGCCGATCTGCGCGCGACGCTCCGCCAGGTGGGCCGGACCTGCCAGGCGCTCAGTATCGATCCCGGGGCGTTGGTCGATTACGACCTGGCCCAGATGCGCGCCCGCCCCTACCTGGCCGCGTTTTTCGGCGACGCTCAGGGCAGCGGCGCATAAGATCGCTGCCGGCCGGCGAAGCAGACCACTCGCTCATAGCCGACCTCGCGCAGCAGGCGCAGCGACTGATCAAACGCGTGCCCCACCAGATGCGGCTGGTGGGCATCGGAGCCGAGGGTCACCGGCACGCCCGCCGCATGCAGCGCCCGCAGCAGGTCGACATGGGGATAGATCTCGCCGACCGGCTTGAGCAGCCCGGCGCTGTTGATCTCGACGCAGACGCCGCTGGTGGCCATAGTCTGCGCCACGCGCGCGTAGAGCGGGGTGAGGTCAAACGCGGCCCGGTAGCCGAATTTTTTCACCAGGTCGAGATGGGCCATGATGTCGAACAGCCCCGTCCGGGCGGCGGCCTCGACCAGGCTGAAATATTCCTCGTAGATGGCGTCGACGCTCCGCCGCTGCCACTCGGCGACATACCGGGGGTCGTCCAGACCCCAGGCGCCCAGGAAGTGGACCGAGCCATAGATATAGTCCCAGGGGTGCGCGTCCAGGATGGTGCGCAGCGCCGCCTCGTGGCCGGGGATATAGTCCGCCTCCAGGCCGAGCCGGATCGGCAGCTGGGGCACCGCCTGGCGCGCGGCGTCGACCAGCGCGAAATAAAGCGGCAGATCCCCCGCCGCCATGGCCAGCTCCGGGTCGCGCGCGGCCTCCGGCAGCCAGTACATCGGGATGTGTTCGGAGAAGCCGATCTCGGCCAGCCCCAAGGCCGCGGCCTGCGCCGCGTATTCGGCCGGCACCCCCTCCCCATGCCCGCACAGATAGGAGTGCATATGATAATCAGGCAGACCGCGCATAATCACTCGATCCTTTCTCTCCCTGGACTCGCCGCCCGAGCTGGTGCGGGGGTACGCGCCCTAGCGTAGCTTCAAGGGATCCCTTGGGGTATGAGGAGTGAGCACGCCTACGTGCGAACGTTGCTCCACCCGCGTTCGCACCTGGGGGTGCTCACTCCTCGCTCAGCGATGGCTCAAGGGGTGGCTGGCACTTGCATTAGTCGAATTGGCGGACCGCCGGCACCAGCAAGGCGCCCGCGCTCAAGCCGGCGGCGAGCAGCCCACCGGTCAGAAACACCGGCCCGGCGCCCCAGGCGTCCGTCGCGGCGGCGGTCAGCGCATAGCCCACCGGCAGCAAGGCGAACGAGCCGAGCATATCCATGCTGGCCACGCGGCCGAGCTGCTCGCCGGGCACCAGGGCTTGCAACGTCCCGGTCCAGGCCAGGTTGCCCATTTCCAGGGCCGCGCCGTTGATCACGGCCGCCCCGGCCAGAATCAGCACCGGTAGCGATACCCCGAACAGGGCCAGCATCAACCCGGCGACGACCCCCGCGCCCATGATCAGCCCGCCGCGCCGGCGGATGCGGGCCTGCCGCCCCAGCCAGAGGCCGCCCAGGACATAGCCGATCGGAAACATCGTATACAGGAAACCCAGCGTCTCCACATCCGCATGGAGCTGGTTCTTGACTAAAAACGGCAGCCCGATACTATAAGGACCGGCCAGGGTAATGTTGACCAGGGCGTAGACGATAATCGTGATCCAGAGCATTGGCGTGGTGCGCACCGTGCGTGCGGCTTCCCGCAAGTCGCCTAGCAGATTGGCGCGCGCGGACTCCTCGGCCCGTACGGGCGCCGGCCAGCCCAGTAGCGGCACCAGGAGCGCGGCCGCCAGGAAAAACGAGAGCGCGTTGAGCCCGAAGGCCAGGGGCGCGCCGCCCAGGGCCATGGTTCCGGCGGCCAGCGCGGGCCCAATAATGCGCCCGGTCTGCGTGCTGATGCTGGTCAGCGCATTCGCGCTGGTCAGGACGGCGGCGGGCGTCAATTCGGGCACGGCGGCACTGTACGCCGGCTGGAAAAAGGCGTCGACAAAGCCGAAGGTCACGCTGAGCAAGTAGATGTGCCCGATCTCCAGGCCGCCCGTCCAGGCGAGCCCGGCGACCAGGGCGGCCAGCACCCCCCGGCCCAGATCGGAGAGGAACATCACGCGGACGCGCGGCCAGCGGTCCACGGCCACCCCGCCCAGCAGCAAGAAGAGCAGCATCGGCGTGAAGGCGCAGATCAGCACCGTGCCCATCGCCGCCGCCGAACCCGTTTTTTGCAGCACCCACCAGGCCAGCGCCACCTCGTACAGATGGTCGCCGATGCGCGACAGGGTTTGCCCGCTCCAGACCAGGGCGAACGGCCGCCCCCGCAGCGATTGGAAGAGTGTGACCCGCGTCAGCGCCGCCAGCATGCCCAATAATACGTTCCCGCGGGTAAAT
>Ga0070730_10002228_pt1 | contig 17857 bp, 14 predicted proteins | sample Coa_R1_3_FD_66447 | JGI IMG/M metagenome (GOLD analysis project Ga0070730, IMG submission 66447) | Surface soil microbial communities from Centralia Pennsylvania, which are recovering from an underground coalmine fire - Coalmine... | ecosystem: Environmental > Terrestrial > Soil > Unclassified ... | reverse complement strand
CGATGAAGATCTCCAGCAGGCGCAATCGGCGGTCGACCAGGCGTACCAGCAACTGACCCTGGCCACCCAGCCCAGCACGCAGCAGGACATCCGCGCCCAGACGGCGGCGGTCGAGCAGGCCCGCCTGCAGCTCGTGAAAGCGCGTGCCCCCTATACCGACTACGACCTGCAGCAGCAGCAGGATGCGGTGGCGCAGGCCGAGGCCAATCTCCGCTTGCGCCAGAATCCCTATACCGACCAGGACCTGGCCTCGGCGCAGGCCGTCGTCGATCAGTCAAAGGCCCAACTCAGCCTGGCCGAGCTCGCGATCAAGGACACGACCATCGTTGCGCCTGCCGACGGTGCGATCTCGGAGCGCCTGGTCTCGCCGGGTGCGCTCGTCAATCCGCAGACGCCGATCGTGACGCTCGTGCCACCCTCGCTGGAGCTGGTCGTCAACGTCGAAGAGCGCCAGCTCGGCCAGGTGGCCGAGGGCCAGTCGGTGCTGCTGTCGGTCCCGGCATTCCCACAGCAAACCTTCACCGGCGCGGTGAAGTCGATCGCCCCGACCGTCGACAGCAAGAGCCGCACCGCCGCGGTCCGGATCGAGCCACAGGATGACGCCAGCAAGCTGCGGGCGGGCATGTTCGCCCAACTCAGCATCGTCACCGCCGAAAAGCAGAACGCCCTGATCGTGCCAAAGCAAGCGGTCCTGGTGGGCACGCCTGGCACCGAGCCGATGGTCATCACCATCGACCCGTCCGGGCGCGTGCATCGCCAGCCGGTACGGCTGGGTCTGCAGAGCGATAGTTTCGCTGAGATCCTGACAGGTATCGACGATGGCCAGCTCGTGGCCACCAGCAGCCTCAGTGACCTGGCCGACGGCGACATCGTCGCCCCGCAGATCGACACACGGACCGCAATGCGCTGATGTGCCGGGGGTGCTGTGTCAAGCACCCCCCACTCAGCACCAAGGGAGCGAATCAGACCATGGGACTTACGAACGTCGCAATCCGGCGGCCGCTGTTCATGCTGATGGTGATCGGCGCGCTGCTCGTCGTCGGCCTGGTCTCGTGGACCAAGCTCGGCGTCGACCTGCTGCCGGCCCTCGACTTTCCCATCGTGGTGGTCACGACCGTCTACCCGGGCGCGAGCCCGGAGGCCGTGGACACCCTCATCACCAAGCGCGTCGAGGACGCCGTCGTCACCATCAACGACATCGACTACATCTCGTCCAACTCGACCGAGGGTGTGTCCAGCGTCGTCATCTTCTTCAAGGACAACGCCCCCAAAGACGCTTCCATCGACGTCGAGCGCAAGGTCAGCGGCATTCGCGGCCAGTTGCCAACCGACGCCAAAGATCCCTCGGTCGGCAAATACGACCCCAACGCCCAGCCGATTCTGCAGCTGACCGTCAGCGGCAAGCGCGACCTGGCCGCCCTGCAGCGGCTCGCCGAAGACAAAATCCAGAAGCAGCTCGAGGGCACCAACGGCGTGGCGCAGGTCAGCGTCCTCGGTGGCCTCGTGCGCGAGATCCAGGTCCAGGTCGACCAGAGCAAATTACAGGCCCGCGGCCTGAGCATCCTGCAGGTCAACCAGGCACTCGCCGGCGATAACGTCAACGTGCCAGCTGGCTCCATCACCCAGCTGGGCAAGGACTGGAACGTCCGCCTCGACAATCAGGCTCAGACCCCCGACGAGCTGAACAACATCCTGGTCAGCTCGACCTCCACCGGCCCGGTCTACCTGCGCGACGTGGCGACCGTCGTCGACGCGTACAAGAAGACGACCAACATCCAGCGCACCAATGGCCAGTCGGCGCTCGGCGTCACCATCATCAAGCAGTCCAGCGCCAACACCGTCGAGACCGCCGACAACGTCAAGGCGACCATCGCGCAGCTCAAACCGGACCTCCCCGCGGACGTCAGCATCTCCGTCGCTTCGGATGCGTCCGTCTTCACCCGGCACAGCCTGGACGACGTGCAGCACGAGCTGGCTCAGGCGGTGCTGCTCACGGGTCTGGTCCTGCTGGTCTTCCTGCACACCTTCCGCAGCACCCTGATCGTGCTGCTGACCATCCCGACCAGCCTGATCGCCACGCTGGGCGTGATGTACTTCCTCGGGCTCAGCTTGAACATGATGAGCCTGATGGGCCTGACCCTGACCGTCGGCATCCTCGTCGACGACTCGATCGTGGTCCTCGAAAACATCTTCCGTCATCTCCAACTGGGCGAAGCGCCGCGTGAAGCGGCCCTCAACGGCCGCAGCGAGATTGGTTTTGCGGCCATCGCGATCACCCTGGTCGACGTCGTCGTGTTCGCCCCGATCGCGTTCATGTCGGGCATCACTGGCCAGTACTTCCGCCAGTTCGGCCTGGTGATCATCTCGGCGACGCTCTTTTCGCTGTTCGTCTCGTTTACGCTCACGCCGCTCCTGGCCAGTCGCTGGTACCGCGTCGGCGAGCACGGCGAGGACAAGATCGACCGGCCCACGCGGAATCCGTGGGTGTTGTTCGGCCGCGCCTGGGATCGCGGCTATGCCCGCATCGCCGCGGGCTACCGTCGCGTCCTCAAATTCGCGATCGGCCCCCGGGCGCGCTGGGTCATCGTGGCGCTCGGCCTGCTGTCGTTCGTCGGCGGGATCATGCTGGTCACGACTGGCATTCTGTCAACCGAATTCTTCCCCGCGGCCGATGATGGCGAGTTCCAGATCAACCTGGAAATGCCGCCGGGCACCACGCTCGACGTCACCAATGCAGCGACCCAGACGATCGAGCAACGCCTGATGACCTGGCCCGAGATCGATCAGGTGTTTACGTCGGTCGGCGTGAATCGCTCGGGCGGCTTCGGCACCGGCGGCGGTCGGTTCGCCACCATCTCGGTCGAGCTGATCCCCAAGAAAGATCGCGTGCGGACGCCGACCGACCTGTCCCAGGCGGCGCGCTCGCTCGGCGCCGATATCCCGGGCGCCAAGGTCTCCGCCGCGCCCACCGGGGGTATCGGTGGCGGCGGCGGGGCCGGCGTGCAGGTGCGCATCCAGGGCGAGGACTCCAGCATCCTCGCCGGGCTGGCCGCGCAGGTCGCCGACGTCGTCAAGAAGGTGCCCGGCACCACCGACATCAACGACGGTGGCGTCACGGGCGATCCCGAACTGGTGGTGAGTATCGACCGCCGCCAGGCGGCTGATCTCGGCCTCACCCCAGCTCAGGTTGGCAGCGTCCTGCGCACCGGACTCGCCGGCAGCACCGTCTCGACGTACCGTCCGGAAGGCACCAGCGGCTGGGATATCAACGTGATCCTGAACCCCGACGAGCGTCAGCGCGTCGAGCAGGTGGGCGAGATCCCGATCGTCGCGCCGAACGGCACCACGGTCCGACTCGGCCAGATCGCCAACGTCACGACGGTCAGCGGGCCGACTCAGATCGGTCGGCGCGACCGCCAACGGTCGGTCTACGTCTCGGCCAACCTGAATGGGCGGCCGGCGGGTGACGTGTCGCGAGACATCCAGGTCGGACTCGACCAGATCGTCGCGCCGAGTGGCTACAAGGTCACCCAGGGCGGTGAGGCCCAGAGCCAGGCCGAGTCGTTTGGCCAGATCTTCGCCGCGCTCGGTCTCAGCATGCTGCTGATGTACATGCTGATGGTCGCACTCTTCGAAAGCCTGGTGTACCCGTTGATGATCATGTTCAGCCTGCCGCTGGCCGTGGTGGGCGCCTTTGGGCTCCTGGCCCTGACCGGCAACTCGCTGAACATGCTGAGCATGATCGGCCTGATCCTGCTCACTGGCCTCGTCGGCAAGAACGCGATCCTCCTGGTCGACTTCACCAACACGCTGCGCAAGCGTGGGCTCGGTCGCAACGAGGCGCTCTTGCAGGCAGGTCCCACCCGGCTGCGGCCGATCATCATGACGACCTCCGCGATCGTCCTGGCCATGTCGCCGATCGCCCTGAAGTTGGGCGAGGGCAGCGAGTGGCGCGCACCTATGGCGGTCACCGTGATCGGCGGCCTGCTGACCAGCACCCTGCTCACGCTGGTGCTGATCCCAGCCGTCTACACCATCATGGACGACCTCTCGGGTGCCGTCTCCCGCACGCCGCGGCTGGTGCGGATCCTGGCGCGCGTGCCACGCGTGCCGCGCTGGCGACCGCAACCGCACGTCCCCGAAGCCGAAGCCCCGCGCGCGCCCGACCGCGTGCCGGTCCCGGTGGGCGGCGGCGCCGAATAAGTTCTAGAGCCGTCCCGATCGTCTCACGGACGATCGGGACGCGCTCGCCAGCTCGCCGTAAATCTTGCAAAGCTGCAGGACGACGAACTTGCTCACGATCCACGCGACTGTTGGCTTGCCCTGCCCGAGCCGCTCGAGATCCACCTGCGCGTTCACCTCATCGGGCCCGAGCCCGTCCAGATACGCCTCGGTGGCCGCGAAGACCTGCTGGGCGTAGGCGAGCATCGGCGCCAGATCCGCCATCGAGTACCGCGCGGGCCCTTTGCCAGCCCAGTGCGTTGTATACACCGGGGCCACCCGCCGCAGCAGCGACTGGATCGTGACGTCCTCCACCGTCGCCGCGTGGACATACAGGGCGACCACTAGCGGCTCGTCGAGTGGGGCAGCCGTGGCCAGACTACGCAGGGACGCTATCAGGCCCTGGTCCAGGGCACGGTGGATGTCCCGGACTTGAGCACGCAGCACACCTACGGCATCTACGCGCTGTGCCTTTCTCGCGAGAGCCACGCTGCTCACCCGCGGCTACAGTGCCTCCACGGATACTGTTAGACAAGCGACCGCCGTGCAGTTGCGCGCCTGGTCGACACGCACCAGAATCGGGCTTAGGCTCAGGATACCGGTGCCGCGCCAAAACATCCTGATCGTTACGGACGACGCCGTCACCACGACCGACCTACAGACGGGTTTGATCGGCGCCGGCTACGTCGTGCGGCGCGCTGAGTCTGCCAGCGAGGCCCTGCTCATGCTCGAGCGCCGACGCGCCGACTTGATCCTCATGAGTCTGATGCTGCCCGATGCTGACGGCCTCATGCTGTGCGCCACGCTCAAAACCCAGTTTTGGTCGCCGATCATCGTCCTCACCGGACGAACCGGCACGGTCGATCGGGCACTCGCCCTGGAGTCAGGCGCGTTGGACGTGCTGAACACGCCCGTCGACGTCGACGCGCTCCTGGCCCTGGTGCAGGCCGCGGTCCAGACGCCCGTCTCCGCGCTTAGAAGTGAGTGAGCACCCCGAGGTAGTGCCCCCCGCGGCCAAAAGCGAGCGAGCAGCCCGAGGCAGTGCCCCCCGCGGTTAGAAGCGAGCGAGCAGCCCGAGGCAGTGCCCCCCGCGGTTAGAAGCGAGCGAGCAGCTGAAAGAGAGTTCTCTCGTGGCGGGTGAGATCACGGCTGCCGCTGAGATAACGGGCTGCCGCTGAGGTAACGGTCCCCGAGGCGAGGCGGACCGAGCCTCGCTAGTAGAACACGGTGCGCGTGCGATGGCGCGGGCGCGCTTTGTAGGCTGGCCGCTGGCCGCGGTTCCAGAGGATATAGTCCAGCTGCATCGCCGTCACCGGCACCCCGCGGTGACGAAGAGCGGCCGCGATCAGTTCGACGGCGTGGAGCGCGCACGCGCGAATCTCGACCTCTTCGCGCGAGCCGCGCGAGATCAACTCACCCGCCTCGATGCGCGACAGCAGCGCGGGCGCGTACCGCAAGATGCCGTCGACCCGCAGCACGTGCGGGACCAGGTTGTCAGCGAAGATCGTCAGCTGGTCCAGATCCGCAAACGTCGCCACGTGGGCCACTGACAGATCGGCCGCCGTGAGCTGGGCACGCTTGTAAAACCCGACGTCCTGGTAGAAGGGCATCTCGGCCAACACGCTCACGAGCCGCTCGGCGCGTCCCTCAGCCGCGCCGACGAGCGCGCGAAACGACCCGCCGAAGCGCGTGTCGACGTACTCGCCAAGGTCGTTGAGCGCCCGCGCGAACAGGCCCATCAGCTCACCTACCGCCGGACTCCCGTTCGCGTCCTGTCCAAACATGCGCGTGCAGTCCTCGCGCGTGAAGCCCCGTAGCTGTCCAGCACCCAGCGCGCCGTGCGCCACAAACCAGTCCTTGAGGCTGCTGGCCACCGTGAAGTACCCCGAGAGCCCGGGCCGCTTGCGCAGCTCCGGAAAGTAGCCCGAACCGAAGTTGATCGCGTCCAACTGGACGACGTACGCCAGCGTGTCATCCGGCTCACCCGAGAAGTGCGTCGCCGGATCGAGCTCCGGCGCCCGCGCCGTCTCGAGCGGTAGCTCCGCCGCGTACGCGTCGATGGCCGCGTGTTGAAGGTGCACGAACCGGGCAGCCGAGGCGGTGGCCGCCGCGGTCTCACGGACCTGATCCAACACGCCCACAGCGTCTAGACGATACGTTCGAGCGTCAGAATCGTGCTCTCGACGACCGAGCCGCTGATCGTCCGGCCTTCGACAAGCTGATACGGCTTGCCGATGCTCGTCGGCTCCCAGCCGTCGACGGTCGCCTTGCACAGCGCTTCCACCGACAGCCGGCGCGCCTGTTGCAAGCCATCGGGATTCCAGCGGATACCCTGCGGCAGCAGGTTGACGACCAGCTCACGCCGCTCGAGCTTGCGTCCGGAAGGTCCCCGGGGCAACTGGTCGAGTGGGGTCATGTAGCGGCACGCCGGACACAGGCCGACGCCGACAGGCAACCGTTCGCCGCACCCGGCACACTCGATACCCATTATCGCGGGCGCTTCGACGACCAGTTCGGATCTCACCACCGGTTCGTCGGAGCCAGCCAGAGCCGGGGCCTCGATGCCGCGCTGCGTCCGCTGCGCGAACGCCTCGCGGAACGCCTTGGCCAGCTCACCAGCTGAGCTGTAGCGGTCAGCCGGGTCCTTGACCAGTGCCCGGGCCAGCACGTCGCCGACCGCCGCCGGCAGGTCGGGCCGCGCGATCAGCACCGACGGCGCCGTGTCTTGCAGGTGTTGCAACAGCATGCCGATGGGCGTCTCAGAGATGAACGGCCGCTCGCCGACCAGCATCTCGTACAGCACGATGCCGAGCGCGTACACGTCAGCCCGATGATCGAACGGATGGCCCGCCGCCTGCTCCGGGCTCATGTACTCGGGCGTGCCGATCACGCCGCCCGTCAGGGTCAACTGGGCGCCTTCGAGCAGCCAGGCCAGCCCAAAGTCCGCCAGTACGGCGCGCCCTTCCTCAGTCATCAACACGTTGCCCGGCTTGATGTCGCGATGGATGACGCCGCGCACGTGAGCGTAGTCGAGGCCGGCCGCGATCTGATCGACCAGGTCGGGGATACGGTCATCGTCCAGCCCGGCGTCCATCAGATCCGCCAGCGTGGGCCCTTCGATGTATTCCATGACCAGGTACGGCACGCCACGCTCGTCCTCACCGAAGTCGTGGACGGTGATGACGTTGGGATGCCGCAGGTTGGCCGCCGTCCGCGCTTCGCGTCTGAACCGCTCCATGAACTCGGGGGACGCGGCCATATTCTCGGACAGGATCTTGACCGCGACGGTTCGGTCGAGGGTTTCTTGTCGGGCGCGATAGACGACCGCCATCCCGCCGTACCCGATTTGTTCGAGCAACGTATAGCTCGCGATGCGGCGCGGTTCCATGGTGGTCGCCATGATGCATTATCGGTCGCCGCGCCCCAAGACTTGAGTACTTTCGGGTGGCAAGATCAGTACGCGTCGTTATTGGTGCTGGCGGTGCCGGCGGGCAAGCTACACACACCTGATGAGTAACGATCGCCCCCTCTCAACCGTCTCGTATGCCGAGGACCTGGTGCGCCGCGTCCGCGCGAACGACCCCCAGGCCTTTGACGAGCTCTACGAGCGGTACTCGCCGCGCGTCTTCGGCTACCTGTTCCAGCGGCTCAACGGCAATGCCGAAGAGGCCGAAGATCTGACCGCGGACGTCTTTACGCGCGTCTACGAGAAGATCGACGCCTTCCAGCCCCAGGGCGCCCCGCTTTCGGCGTGGGTGTTCCGGATCGCCCACAACCGGCTGATCGACTCGGTGCGGCGGCGACCACGGCAGATCCAGGTGGCGCTCGACGATGCGCCCGAGATCATGTCGGGGCCAGTGTTTGGCGGGGTCAACCAGGATCTCGCGCTCGACCAGATCAAAAGCGGCCTCGCCCGCCTGACCCCCGAGCAGCGGCAGGTCATCGTGTTGCGCTTCCTCGAAGGCCGTAGTCTGGCGGAGACCGCCACCATCGCCGGTCGCAACGAAGACGCCGTCAAGAAGCTTCAGGCGCGCGGCCTGGCTTCACTGCGCCGCGGCATGGAGTGCCTGAGCGGCTGCTGGCGGGTTGATCTAGAGCACGCCAGCTAGCCCTAAAATGGTCGCTAGGCGTGTCCGCCTGGCACCATGCGCATCCCCTTCGACCCTGCGACTGACTACTATCAGCTCCTCGGCGTTGCCCCGGGGGCGTCGGTCGATGAGATCCAGGCCGCCTATCGGCGCCTCGCCAAGGCCGTGCATCCCGACCTCAACAGCGGCTCAACGGCCGCCGCGGCCCGCATGGCTCAAGTCAACGTGGCCAAGTCGGTTCTGCTCGATCCCGAAACACGCGCCAGTTATGACCAGTTCAGGGCAACCCGACGACGGGCGATCGGCCAGGTCGTCTCCACTCCGGCCCCGCCGCCATCGACGGTCCGCTACGCGCCGTACGCGGCCTCGACGAGCCAGCGGCCACGCTATCGCGTCGTCTCGCAGAGCGGCGGTCGCGCCGCACGGTCGGGTTTTGACCGCCAGACTGGCCTCCTGCTGGTCGTCGCGCTGCCGCTCATCGCGGCGCTGGTGCTCTATGTGTTCCAGGCCTTCCAGCTGTCCGTCCAGCCGCTCCGCGCGGCGCCACCAGATCTGTCGCAGATGCCGGCGAGCCGACCGACCGCGCGTGGCGCAGCCGACGCCGTCTTCGCCATGCTGCACGCCCAGCCGCCGAGTCGCGAGTTGGCCACGCGAGCCAACAATATGATCCTGGCGCGGGCCAATTCGACGCCCGAGAGCGAGCTCCTCCGCGCCGATGGTCGGCGCCTGCTCCAGTCCGCGACCGCCGGCGACGACGCCGCCTGGAACGCGACCGTCGACGACGTCTGTCGCCTAGCCGGCCGCTGCTGACGGCTCGCTGGCCAGGCGCTCGCGGATGCGCTCCACCAGGCGCAGCTCGACGCACCGCGCGCCAGCTTTGATCGCGTTCTGCATGGCGAGCGGCGTCGAGCGACCGTGGGCGACGATGCACACCCCGTTGACGCCCAGCAGCGGCACGCCGCCGTATTCCTCGTAGCTGAGCCGACGGCGTATGGCGCGGAAGGCCGGTCGCAAGCCGGCCGCGAGGACCGCCCGCACCGGATTGCGGGTCAACTCCTGGCGGATGAGCTCGGTCATCGTCGCCACGACCCCCTCGGCACCCTTCAGAAAGATGTTGCCGGCGAAGCCATCGACGACCACCACGTCGACCGCGCCCGAGGTGACGTCTTTACCCTCGACGTTGCCGACGTACTTGATTGGCAGGGCGCGGATCAGCGGGATGGCCTCGGCCAGCACCGCGTTGCCTTTGCCTTCTTCTTCGCCGTTGGACAGCGTCGCCACCGACGGATGCGGTCGATCCAGCGCAATTTGGGCATAGATGCTGCCCATCAAGGCGAATTGCGCGAGCCACTCGGGCTTGACGTCCACGTTCGCGCCCGCGTCGAGCAAAATCGTCATGCCCTTGAGCGAGGGGATCGCCGCCGCCAGCGCCGGCCGCTCGCTGGTGATGCCGTCGATGCGCCGCAAGCCGAGCAGCGCGGTCGCCAGGACGCCGCCGGTGTTGCCCGCCGAAACGAAGCAATCGGAGCCACCCGTCTTGACCAGCTGGACCGCGACCGCCATCGACGAGTGGCGCTTCGAGCGCACCGCCGTGGCCGGGTGCTCGCCCATCTCGATCACTTCGGGAGCCTGGACGATCTGGAGCAGGTGCTCGATCCCTGTCAGGTCGCCTTGCTTGCGCAGCGCCTCGCGGACGTCAGCTTCGCGGCCTACGAGCTGGATCTCGTAGCCCCAGGCGCGCGCCGCGCGGACCGCGCCGGCGACCGCGGCCAGAGGCGCATGGTCCCCGCCCATCGCATCGAGCGCCACCCGAACAACACGCGCCATGACCGCAGGCATTATTCACTATTGGCCAGCACCTACCATCGCTACCGATGCCTGAGCCGCCCGTCATTAGCTTCGATGCCTTCCTCGCGGTCGACGTGCGCGTGGGGCGAATCGTCGATGTCCGCCCGTTTCCGGCTGCGCGCAAGCCGGCGTACCAGTTGGAGGTCGACTTCGGGCCTGAAATCGGCCGCCGCCGCTCGAGCGCGCAGCTCACCCAGCGCTACGCCCCGGCGGAGCTGCTCGGTCGACTGGTCCTCGCGGTCGTGAACTTCCCCCCGCGCCAGATCGCCACGTTCTTCTCCGAGGTCCTGGTTCTCGGCGTCCCTGACTCCGACGGTAACGTGGTCCTGGTCGAGCCCCAGACCGAGGTCCCCCTCGGCGGCCGCCTGTACTAGACGATTATCTGAACATGTCGGTCGCCGCGGGCCGGACCAGTTCGGTGGCCGCGCCTGCGCCGAGCGCGCGGCCAAGTCCGCGCACCAGGGCGACCGGCACCCCATCCACCTTGCCCATCACCAGCTCCGCGGCTGACGCCAATTCGTCGGCCGTCGCCAGCATGGTTACCCGCAACTCGTACCCGGTGGGATCAAGCTGGCCTTCGAAGTGGCGCAGCGCCTCCACCCCCGCCACCCCGATAGCCACGTTCACCTGACCTTCGCGCCAGGCGCGTCCAAAGGTGTCCGAGATGACGATGCCAATGCGCGCGCCGCTGGCCTGGCTGAGCGCCGCCCGCAGGCGTTCGGCCGACGCGTCCGGATCTTCGGGCAGCAGGGTGACGGACTCGTCGCCAACATTGGACTGATCGACCCCGGCGTTCGCGCACACCAGCCCGTGACGGGTCTCGCAAATGATGACCCCGCGCTCCATGCGCACGATGCGGCGGCTTTGCCGCAGCACCAGCTCGACCAGCCGGGCGTCTTTGTTCCACAGCGCGGCCCACTCGGCGGCGAGTGGTGAGGGCTCGACGTCCGCCAGCCGCACCAGACACCCTTCGGCCTTCGAGACGACCTTCTGCGTTACGACCAGGATGTCGCCATCCCGCAGCGGGGTGCCCTGGCGGTCCAGCGCCGCCCCAATGGCGCCAGCCAGATCCGTCCCGGGCTCGATTTCGCCCAGGCCGCGGACTGGAACGATGTGGACTCCCTCGGTCGGCAATGTCCTACCCGACGCGGCGCCCAGACGCGGAGTAGGCTGGCGCGACCGGCCGAAGCAAGCCGCGCCAGGCGATGAGCTGCTCGGGCACCAGCCGCAGCAGGATACGCGATTGGCCGCGCCGGCCTTCGAGCAATCGGGCCGCGTCGAGCCGGGCGTAGCGGGCCGCCAGGCGGCCTTCGACCGTGCGCCACTGGCCGGCGTCAAAGTCGTCGGCCGTCGAAGACATCGGTCCGCGGGCGAGCACCCGCCGCAAGGGCGGCGTCGATTCGCTGACCGCCAGCGACACCCGTGGATTGCGGCGCACGTGCCCGGCCCATTCCGCGCCGGGTGACGGGATGAGCCAGAACGTGTGCCCGTCCCAGTCGTACCAGAGCGGCACACTGGCGGGATACCCGTCGTCCGACAGGTACGACAGGCTGGCGACCAGCGCCTGGGAGAGGAAGGCGTCGAGCTCGCTCGGCCCGATCGGACCTGAGCCGGGCCACGCGCCTTCACCACCCGCCACCGCGCTCAGTGTTCGGCGCGCGTGCGCGCCGGCCGCGCCGCGGAGTCGGCCGGCCGGACCGACCACCGCCAGCATCGCCCGCTCGTCGAGGCTGGCGCCCAGCATCCACACGGCGGGCTCGAGCTCGCCTTCGACAACCCCGTGTTGCGCGTGGCTCGGGAAGCCGGTCGCGGGGAGTCGCAGGCCCAGGGGCGGCACGTAGCGCAGCGGCTGGGTGCCGTCTCGCGCCGCCGCCAGTGCCAGACCGTCGCCCTGTTGGACCCACAGCAGCACCGTCTCGCCGAGTTGTTCGACCAGGTCCGCGGCCATGAGGTCGAACGTGTGCAGCGGCTCCAGGCGCTGGGCGGCGGCGGTGCCAAGGGCCACCAGGCCCGGCCCGGGCAGATAGCGGCCGTCGCGCGGCGAGCGACTGACGAGGCCGGCCCCGGCCAGGGTGGTGAGAATGGCTAGCAGCGAGCTCGGCCTGACGTCAATCGCGCGACTCAGGGCACTCAGGGCCACCGGTTGCTGCGCCGCCGCCAGATGCTCGAGCGCCTGGATAGCGCGGGCGACGGCGGGCACACGCGAGCGATACGGCATTTGAGTCCTGGCTCGAAAGCATATCCTTTCAGCACATCTACGCTCATGATCAAACTCGGCATCGACGCCCCGCCCGAATCACGGACGGCACAAGTCATTCAGATCCTCGAAACCGATATCGAAATCCAGACGCTCTGGTACATGGCCAATCGCACCTCCCGGCGCGCCGCCGTCAACGACCACGGTCCCGTCCACGTCCGCACGGCCATGCACCACGGCGACAGCCTGCTGCAATTACTGATCGAGGCCGGGATTCAGCCCAACTGTGTCACCGACCACGCGCTCACCGAAGATGACGCGCGGGTCGTGGTGCTGCTCGGGTTGGCGATGCACGACGTCGGCATGTCCATTCACCGCGACCGCCACGAGCTGCTCAGCGTGCCGATCGCGCTGGACTGGCTGCGGCGCCGCCTGCCGCCGATCTACGTCGAGCCACAGCTGACGGTCGTCATCTCAGAAGTCGTCCACGCCGTGCTCGCGCACAACGTCCACGAACGCTGCCTGACCCTGGAAGCCGGCATCGTTAAAGTCGCCGACGCGCTGGACATGACCAAGGGCCGCTCACGGAAGGCCATCAGCGCCGGCAAGATCGACATTCATTCGATCTCGGCCGCCGCCGTCGAGCGGGTGCGCGTGACGCGCGGCACGAACAAGCCCATCCGCGTCGAGGTCGACATCAACAACCCGTCCGCGGTGTTCCACCTCAAAGAGGTCTTCGGCCAGAAGCTCGCGCACAGCACGCTCGAGCCCTACGTCGAAGTCCCCAAGCTCGACGAGCTGCTCGAGTCGCTGCGTGAGCTCGGCACCAGCGAGGACCCGCAACGCGACGCCGAAGCCGCCGCGACCACCGCCGGCGCCCCCCGCCCCGACCCCCGCGGCCTCGGCGAACCCATCGGCATCGGCCGCGGCCGAGTCCCGACCACGATCGCCTGAACTCGCGCTCCCCGCGCGCGCCGCCCGCCCGCATCGCTGCGCTCGCTCCCGCTCGGGCAGGAAGCTCCTGGGACAACTGGCTTCGCCAACGCAGCGAGCGCAGCGAAGCTTGCAGCTCAGACCCACCCTGGTTGCCGCGTGTCCCTGCATGGGCGCGAGCGCAGCGACGCGGGCAGCGTTCACGACGAGCTCGACGAGCTCTCCTGAGGCACACCGCCTGGGAGGAGCGCGGCGATCACCGTCGCCAGCACGGCCACGCCGACGAACAACACATAGACCGACCGCAACGCGTCGGCCAGCACCTGTTGCAGGAACTTGAGGTCAGCCGCCGCCAGCGTGGCCCGCACCTCGGGCGAGAGAATCTCGTTCGGATTGACGCCGGTGCCCGCCGCGGTCACTACGCCGGCGGTAAAGATCGCGCCCGCGATCGACACGCCGACCGTGCCGCCGATATTGCGCGCAAACTGGTTGGCGCTCGTGACCACGCCGCGGTTCTGCCAGCCGACCGATGACTGTGCGGCGAGAATGATCACCACCGAGTAGAACCCGAAGCCCAACCCGGTGACGAACGAGATCGCCGCCGGCGCCCACAGCCCCGACTCGGGCGTGACCGTCAGCAACAGTCCGAAGCCAATCGTCAGGACAACCCCGCCAAGCACGCAAGGCGCCCGAAAACCCCACCGCAGCAGCAGCCGGCCGCCGAGCCCAGAGGCGAGGGGCCACGATATTGACGAGCTCGCCAGAACGAAGCCAGAGAGCGTTGGACTGGCGCCCATCACCCCCTGCACGAACGGCGGCAGAAAGGTGCTCTGCCCGTACAGCGCCACCCCGAGCAGCAACCCGCCCAGCGTGCTGACACCGATCGCGCGTTGCCGAAAGAGCCACAGCGGCACCAGCGGCTCGGGCGCGCGCCGCTCCTGCCAGATAAACACGGGGACCAGCACCGCCGCCAGCACATACAGCACCACCTGGACGAGCGGGTTACCCGATGACGTTTGCAAGCCCACCAGCAGCAGCGCCACGGCCCCTGCAAGTGTCACCGCCCCGATGTAGTCGATGCTCGGCCGGCGACGCTGCAGGTGCTCATGCAGAAAGCTCGAAATCAACACCATTGACAGCACGCACAGCGGGAAATTGACGTAGAAAACCCACCGCCAGCTGACGTGCTCGGTCAGGAAGCCGCCGATGGCCGGGCCAAGCAGGCCGGCGACCCCCCAGACGGTGCTGAACAGGCCAGTAATGCGCGCGCGCTGTTCGAGCGGGAAGACGTCGCCGAGCACCGTCTGGGTGATCGGCAGCACGCCGCCCGCCCCAAGCCCCTGGAGCAAGCGGAAGACGATCAACTGCTCCATCGTCTGGGCTTGCCCACACAGCATCGAGCCGACCATGAACATGGCGATCGCCGCGAGAAACACGGGCTTGCGGCCGAACAGATCGGCCAGCTTGCCGTAGATGGGCACCGTCACCGTGCCCGTCAGCAGGTACGCGCTGAAGACCCAGCTATAGAGCTGGATGCCACCGATCTGCCCGATAACAGTCGGCATCGCCGTCGACACCACCGACGTATCCAGCGCGACCAGAAACGTCGCGACGAACAGAGCGATCGTAACGAGTCGGCGCTCGGACACCGATTCACGTTAACGGGTTCGCCCCCCAGCCCGCCGCCGCCACGATTCCCCCTTGGGCCTCCTCCGTCGGCAGCGCCCATGCGTCGACGACTTACCTTCTTCCCGTGATCCGGAAGCGAGCGCGCGAAGCGATGCGGGCGGCTGATTCTTACGCGGCGGCGGTGATCTTGTTCTGCTGAGCGTGGTGCTCGGGCAGCCACACGCTGATCAGCGTGCCGGTGCCTTCGCCGGCGCTGCGCGCCCAGATGCGCCCATGGTGCTGCTCGACGATGTTGCGGCAAATGAACAGACCAAGGCCCATGCCCGTGATCTGCAGCTGTTCGGCGTTCGTCGCGCGGCTGAACGGCTCGAAGATGCGCTCGGCCGCCGCCGGCGGTAGGCCGATCCCGTGATCCTGAACTTCGAGCAGCAGCCCACGCGCCATGGGCTGGACGCGCACGTGCAGCTCGGCCACGTCCGGTGAGTACTTCAACGCGTTGTCGAGCAGATTAGTCAGCACCTGTTCGATCCGATCCGGATCCGCGGACACGTTGCCCGGCGCCCCGACGATGTCCAGCAACAGGTGCCCGGTGCCGGTCAGCTGCTCCTGATAGCGACCGACAACTTCACGCACCAGCTCGGTCAGGTCGAGCGTCCGCAGCCGCAGCACCGGCGCGTCGCCAGAGCTCAGACGTGAGACGTCGAGCAGGTCGCGCACCAGCGTCGCCAGCCGGTCGCTGGCGTGATCGATGCGCCGCAGCGAGCGCTGCAGCATCTCGTCAGTGAGGTCGCCATCGGTGTACGCGGCGAGCACCATCTCGGCGTAGCCCTTCACCCGCGCGATGGGCGTGCGGAGCTCGTGGGACGCGATCGACACGAAGCGGTCGCGCGCCTTGACGGCGATCTGCGCCTCCTGGTGCAAGCGCGCGTTGTCGATGGCCTGCCCGCAGCGCCGCGCGAGCTCCTCGGCAATCGCCAGGTCGGAGGCGTCGTACGACCGGCCCGGGCGGGTCGAAATCAGCGACACCGCGCCGAGCATGCGCCCGCGCGCCACCAGCGGCACGATCATCACCGCGCGCGAGTCCAGCTCGCGCAACATCCGCAGGTGGTCGGCGTCGTGCGCACGGGCCACGCGGTTGGATTCGCGGAGCTCGTTGGCGCGGCGTCCCGCGCTGTCGCCGGATTCGTCCCCGTACAGCTCGGATTCCCCGGTGCGCAGGACGCGCGACACCGCGGCGCTGACCGGGTAGCGCTCTTGCAGCGCCCGCGCCACGGCCTCTTTGGCCGGATCGCCGTGCGCCAGCGCCTGCCAGCGAATGGATCCGTCGTGCTCGAGCAGGTGCACGATGCACCAGTCAGCCATCGTGCGCACCGCCACGCCGGCTACCTCTTGAAGCGTCGCCTCGTAGTCGAGCGACGCGTCGAGCAACCGGCTGGCCTCGGCCAGCACTTCGAGTCGCCGATGGGCCGCGGCTGACTCTTCCTGGGCGACGATCTCACGCACGCGTTCGATGCGCTCCTCATCGGCCAGCCGCCGCTCCGAGACGTCACGCACCACCGCGAGCACGTAGGCGTGCCCCTCGACAGCGCTGCTGAGCGGGCTGAGCGTCAACTCGACGCAGATCTCGGCGCCAGCCTGGCGGCGGGCAAAGAGCTCGAGTTTGTCCGCACTTGATCCGCCGCGACGCGCGGCGTCCCACTGCCGCGTATGGAGGAGATCGTGGATCAGCTCACCGAGCGCCAGGCCCACCACGTCAACGGGCTCGAACCCCAGCAAGTGGGTCGCCGCGGGATTCCATAGCGCGATTCGGCTGGTCTCGGCGTCAGCCACGATGACCGCATCGCGAATGCTGGCGAAAAGCCAGCCAGGGCCCAGGTCGAGCCAGCCATCGGGGGAGGCGTGCGGGTCGAGGTCGGCAGCGTTGTGCATAGGGAGTCCCTCCGACTATCGGCCGCCGCGCGTCTGAGATCAGTCCCGACCGCAACAGAGAGGTGACGGTCGCATTACAGTTCGGCTAAGCCCCGCAACCGTTCCTCAACAGTCGTCAACAAGGCGATCAGGTTTTTGAAACGCTAGCTTTTGACAGAAAGACCCTGATGTGTAACGGGGCGGAGGTAATCACGATGCGACGGAATAGGCACTGGGTAGCCGCGCTGGGGCTGTCGATCGCGCTGTTCGCGCCCGGCGCGGCGCTGGCCCAAACCACACCGAACAACGCGGTGATCGGGAATGCGCTGGTCACCCTCGGAGTCAGCAATGACGCGGGCCTGGCCAGAGCGGGCACGGGACTGCGCTATACCCCCTCGAGCGTCGACGGGCTCGCGAACGTCTGCGCCTGTTCCGGCTGGAGCGTGCTCGTCGGCGCCGCGCCGTCACCGCTGGTCGAATCGGTCGAGGCGTTCACGTTCACCGCGGAGGGTGCGAGCTCGGCCGTGCTCGCCGAGGATGGCGCCGGGACGCAGCTTCGCGTGACGCACGCGTTTTACCCCGCTGTCGGCGCCACCAACTTGTACGAGGTGCTGGTCACGGTCGAAAACCTGGGGACCGCGCCCGTGCAGCCGGTCTACACCCGCACCATCGGCTGGTCCGGTCTCCCTGATCTTTCGGTGCTGCCACTGACGCCGGTGCCCTGGACGCAGCAGCCGACGCCGGATGGCCTCGGGGTGCGGTTCCAGATCCCGATGTTGACCATCGAGCCGGGCGGCACGCAGATCCTGCGGCTGTACTTCGGCGCGGGCACCACACTGGCGGACGCTGAGGCTGGTCTGGGCGGCTTGGGTGCGAGCCTGGTCTCCCAGACGCGTCTCGAGCCGACGACGTTCGTGTTCGGCTACGCGCCAGGCGCCGACCTGGTGGCTGCCTCCACGGGCGGCGGCGGTGGCGGCGGTGGCGGCGGTGGCGGCGGCGGCGGCGGCGGCGGTGGTGGTGGTGGTGGTGGTGG
>Ga0070730_10002227_pt1 | contig 17858 bp, 16 predicted proteins | sample Coa_R1_3_FD_66447 | JGI IMG/M metagenome (GOLD analysis project Ga0070730, IMG submission 66447) | Surface soil microbial communities from Centralia Pennsylvania, which are recovering from an underground coalmine fire - Coalmine... | ecosystem: Environmental > Terrestrial > Soil > Unclassified ... | reverse complement strand
CCGGGCCGCGGCCCGGGCCGCGGAACGGTCCAGCCTGGCGATCCTGTCCCTCGACCCGCAGCGCCGTCAGGCGGCCCGGGTCCGGCTGGGCCGCTGAGCGCGGGCCCGGCCCGCATCACAACGATTCGAGGGAGCGCGATGACCGACCCGACCTCCGCCGAGTTGAGCGCCGCCGGTGTGCCGCAGGACGCGCTGGCCCGGCTGGCCGAGCTCAAGCCGGGCGCGCCCGGCGGCATCTTCACCTCCGACCTGTCCGTCAACGAGTTCCTGCTGGTCCGCGAGGCCGGCTTCCGCCCGCTCGGGCTGGTGCTCGGCAGCTCGATCTACCACGTGGGTCTGCAGTTCGGCCGGTGGAGCAAGAACCAGGAACTGGACGTGCTGTCGCAGGCCATGTACCACGCCAGGGAACTGGCCATGGGCCGGATGGAGGCCGAGGCGGACGCGCTGGGCGCGGATGGCATCGTGGGGGTCCGGCTCGACGTGGAACTGAAGGAGTTCGGTGCCGACATCGCGGAGTTCATCGCCATCGGCACGGCGGTGAAGGCCGAGGAGGGCGCGGGCGGCGGCGGGGTAAGCAACTGGCGCAACAACAAGAACCAGCCATTCACCTCCGACCTGTCCGGCCAGGACTTCTGGACCCTGATCCGGGCCGGGTACGCCCCGCTGGGCATGGTGATGGGCACCTGCGTGTACCACATCGCGCACCAGCGCCTCGGCGGCGTGCTCGGCAACATCGGCAAGAACGTGGAGATCGAGCAGTTCACCCAGGCGCTGTACGACGCGCGGGAACTGGCGATGAGCCGGATGCAGGCGGAGGCCGAGGCCTACCACGCGGAGGGTATCGTCGGGGTCCAGCTCCGGCAGCACAGCCACACCTGGGGCTCGCACACGACCGAGTTCTTCGCCATCGGCACCGCGGTGCGGCCGCTGCGCGAGGATCACGTCATCGAGCGGCCCACCATGGTGCTCTCGCTCGACGGCTGACCCGGGTCAGCCTGGTTCCCGATCAGTTGAGGTGAGTTCCTTCTTACTGGGTGTGCGCCGACCTTACTGGGTGTGCGCCGACACCTCAGGGGGAAACCGGGCCGCTCACCGTGTCGAGCAGCCGGGCGAGCCGTGCCCGCAGCCCGCGGCGCGCCTGGGCGCGGTCCCCGGCGGCCGCGCTGACCAGGTGCTGGGCGGCGTCGAAGGTCAGCGGCGCGGACGGCGCCACGGTCAGTTCCTCGTGCGCCATGTCCGCCAGCGGGCCGTCGCCCCGATTCAGGGCCAGTATCGTGGCGCCGCACCTGCGCGCGTCGCTGACCCGTTCCAGCAGCCGGTCCGGTGCCGCCTGCGGGCTCACCACCACCAGTGAATCCCCGCGCCCGGCGTCGCCCAGCCGGGCCAGGCTCACGCTCAGGTGCGCCGGCGCCCCGGTCGGCGGGTCCCAGCGGACCAGCGTGGGCGCCAGCTCGGGAAGGCCGGCAAACCGGCTTTCGTCGTCCAGGTGCGCCGCGAAGTGCCACGGCTCGTGGTCCGGGGTGCCGACCACCAGCAGCCCGCCCGGCGTGCGCACCGATCCGCGCAGCGCACGGGCGAAGTCCGCGGCCCGGTCCAGCCAGCCGGTGGGGGCGAGCAGTACCCGCAGCGCGGCGACCTGCTCGGCGTTCACGCCCCCCATGGTGCCACGGCCGCGCGCCGCTCTGGCAGGATCGGGGCCATGCCCGAGCAGCAGGCCTCACCCGGTCCCGACATCGCGGCTCTGGCGATCGGCATCCTGGGCGGCACCGGTGACCAGGGGCGTGGCCTGGCCCGCAGGTTCGCGCTGGCCGGGAACCCGGTCATCATCGGCTCCCGCAGCGTGGAGCGCGCCGTGACGGCGGCCGAGGACCTCGGCGCGGACCTGGGCATCCGCGGCATGGCGAACGCCGGCGCTGCCGCCGCCGCCGATGTGGTGATCGTGGCGGTGCCCTGGGACGGCCACGGCGACCTGCTCAAGTCGCTGGCGGGACCGCTGGCCGGGAAGATCGTCATCGACTGCGTGAACCCGATGGGGTTCGACCAGCGCGGTGCCTACCCGCTTCCGGTGGCCGAGGGGAGCGCCGCGCAGCAGGCGGCGGCGATGCTGCCCGATTCGGTGGTGGTCGGCGCATTCCATCACGTCTCCTCGGTGCTGCTGCTCGACCCGGAGGTGCCCAGCGTGGACCTCGATGTGCTGGTGCTCGGCGACGACAGGCAGGCCACCGACCTGGTCCAGGCACTGGCCGCCAGGATCCCCGGCGCCCGGGGCGTGTACGCGGGGCGGCTGCGCAACTGCGGGCAGGTCGAGGCGCTCACCGCGAACCTGGTCTCGATCAACCGGCGCTACAAGGCCCACGCCGGCCTGCGCGTCACCGACGTCTGACCAGGCCCGCGCCAGCCTTGAGAAACCGCGCCCGCGGGACGGCTCCCGGCTATTATGTTTTAGCGTTCAACAAACTGAAACGAGGAAGGACCTGCCCGTGAATCTCCGCCTCAAGGCACGTGACCTCCCCGGCCGTATCGCGACGGGCGCGTACATCCTCCACGCCGGGCTGGAGAAATGGCATGCCGACCAGGCCCGTGCCAAGGGCCTGCACAAGGCGGCCACCGGCGCCTTCCCGTTCCTGGAGCGGATTCCGCCGGAGCGGTTCGTCCGGCTGCTCGCCGCGAGCGAGATCGCGGTCGGCACCGCCCTGCTCGCCCCCGTCGTGCCCAGCGCCCTGGCCGGGGCCGCGCTCACCGGGTTCTCCGGCAGCCTGGTCACCATGTACCTGCGCACCCCGGCGCTGCACAAGCCGGGCAGCGTCTGGCCGACCCAGGCCGGCACCGGGGTCAGCAAAGACGTCTGGATGCTCGGCATCGGCCTGGGCCTGATGCTCGGTTCGGTGGGCGGCGGCAAGGACTGAGCCGCCCGCGTTCGTGGTTGCTGGCGCATCACCGGCAAAAGAGTGTGTTCCGAAGAATGGGACAACCCGGCCGCCTCTGACCAGGGCCGACGCTTGGTCATCGAATGGACCGCAAACCTGTGACAAGCCCATAGGCTCACCGGCCCTGGCAAGACTAGCGACAAGGAGAGCACCAGGAACGGCGTCGCCTGGGCGTGCGGGGATGCTCACCAAAGCACGCCCGCACAGCCCACGGCAGGTGGAACGGCGTCGGCAGCGACAGTGGCCCACCCACCCCCCCAGGCCCACGCCGCCACCCGTCACCGCCAAGCAGACGCATCACGCCGCCAGCCACCGCCGATACGGTGTGTCCTGCGAGCCCGCGGCCGTGCCTGTCGCGCCACCGCAGCGAGGACGCGCACATCTCAGGGCGGCCTGCCCTCCTGCCGAGTCCAGGCAGAGTGGCCGCTGCCATGTGGCCCCAGCCCAGCCGTCCGGGGCGGTCCACCTATCCCGTCCGCGCCGCGCTCACGCCACCGGACAGGTACACCCATGCGGCACATCGCTTGTAGGGCCGCGACTCTGGGCAAGCGCCCGGTACCATACGTAGCCCCTGCGATCCCCATGATGCACAGGGATCCCCGATGAACGAGACAACCCGCGCGTCGATCAGTGCGCCTGCCGCCTACTACTCGTCTACAACCAATAGAATCAGGGCATCCAATGAGGAGGGCCACCGTGGAGCCGATCGACGTTGCCCACGCGGCGTTCAAGACGCTCATGGACGAGTCCGGAGCATATCTGAACTCGATAGAAATGGAGGCTGATACCCGGCTGAAAATAATCGACCGCATCCTAGTTCAGGTACTCCTATGGCCATATGCCGAACTAGGCACCGAGCAACCTTCGGAAAAGGGTTTTGCTGATTACGTATGCCGTGTCCAGGACCGTTCCAGGTTGATCGTCGAGGCCAAGCGAGATGGAAGGTCTCTAGGCTGCGAAGGGCGCCCACCAGGCGCGGCTTTCAAGTTGTCTGGAGGAGTATTCAAGGCTGATGCCGCTAAAGAAGGAATCGCCCAGGCAATTAGGTATTGCGGAGCTAAGAACGCCGAGCTTGCGTGCGTGACTAATGGTCGGGAGTGGATAATCTTCAGAGGTACGAGGCTCGGTGACGGCCTCGACACGAGAGATGGACAAGCCTTCGTATTCCCCAATCTAGTAGCCATTGAACAGAAGTTCAATCTGTTTTATAATCTCTTGTCTCACGAGGCTGCTACATGCTTTAGCTACCGACCCTACTTTCAGGAAGCAGAAGGCCAGCCAATCCGGACATCTGTGTTCCATAGGTCACTTCGTCCTGCTGGAAGTGCCCACTTCCTTCCTAGCGGTGAACTAGCAAGCGATATCGACAAAATGATGTCGTCGTTCTTTCAACGATTGACCGGCGATGAAGATCCAGAGATGATAGGTCTCTGTTTCGTTGAGACACCAGAGAGTGCGCACGCAGATGACCGGCTCGCCAAAATTGCCGAAGACATCATCGCGCGCATTTCATCTCTCGACACTGGCCGAGGGACAGCGCTTACGAGCCTGATTCAACGAGTACAGGAGTCGAAGAGACATGAGTTTGTTCTTATAGTTGGGACAAAGGGTTCAGGTAAGAGTACTTTTATTTCGCGCTTCTTTGATACCGTATTGCCGCGTCGAATTGCTAAGCAATGTACCGTTGTAAGGATTGACCTAAAGGACAGTGCGGGAGATATCACCTCCGTCGTCTCATGGCTCGATGCAATGCTACTTCGTGAGGCGGAGAAGACGCTTTTCCCCGAAGGCCCTTCTTTTGCTGAGATAGAAGGCATGTTCTTCGATGAATACACTCGGCTTCGCAAGGGGAACTGGGCTGCTCTATATGAGAGCAATAAGGTCGAGTTCCAGGCTCGTTTTGGCGATCTGATCGAAAACCTCCGCACCAACCGGCCCAATGAGTACATCCAAGGCCTGATGCGCCATGTAGTCAATAGCCGCCTCGCGTTGCCTGTAATTGTATTTGATAATGCAGATCACTTTGATATCGAATATCAGCAGCGAGTGTATCAATACGCGCGCGCTATCTATGAGCGCTCTCTCTGTCTAGTAATACTACCAATCACAGATCGCACAAGTTGGCAGTTGTCCAAGCACGGCGCCCTACAGTCGTTCGACCACGAAGCATTGTTCTTGCCTACGCCACCAACAGGTGAAATTATCAGCAAGCGTGTGGCTTTCATTGAAAGACGAGTAGAGACGGAACGTCAGCGACCCGATGACCGCTACTTCGTAGAGCGAGGCATCTCCCTTCGCCTTGACGACATCGCCTCCTTCGCTAGGAGCCTCCAGAGAGTCTTTCTCGAAACTCCTGAGATCGCACGGATAGTGGGTGATCTTGCGAATCACGACGTCCGACGGACACTGAACCTAGTTCGGAGCTTCGTCGGATCCCCACACCTGAGAGTTTCCGACCTAATAACGGCCCGGGTTGCGGGTTCGGCTATTGAAATGCCGCGTTGGCGGATAGAGAAAGCCATGATCAGGCTTCACTATGATATCTACCCGGTCGGGCAGCACGACTTTGTGCAAAACATCTTTGCGCTGAACGAAGACCTGCCAACCACACCGTTGCTTGGGATTCGCCTCTTGCAACTGCTCAATGATGTGCCGGTTCGTGAACATGAAGGCGCCGTAATAGAGATCAGCGAGATCCTTGCATACTTTAACGGCATGAACATAGAGGATAGGGCTGTCCTGCTGTGGCTCGATGCCCTACTTAAGACCGGCCTTATGCTGAATTATGACCCAACAGTACTTGAGATTGCGGGCGCCACAAGTCTTGAGATTTCCCCAGCTGGCCGGCAACATTTGTTCTGGGCCACTCGGAGCTATGAATATCTATCGGCCATGGCTGAGGTGACTCCTCTGCTCTCTGAGGAAAGTTTCGTTGCGCTAAAGGATCATGCGCGCCGCGACAAGTGGCGCGAACGTACAGCAATATTCCTCGACTACTTGCTACATGAAGATGAGATGTACTGCGGGATTCCTGACCATGAGGCATACCAGAGTCAGGGACGAATACGGCTCACCTTGGAGAGCATCGCTGATCGTCTCCGGCAATCTTCAGTACGGTTACACCGAGACGTACTCCGTTTCAGGTGACTTGGCCCTTAACTCCGCCCGCACAGCGTCCGCTCATTGGTCACACAACGCTCGCGCTTGGTGTGCGGCCAGTTGTCCCGCCTGTCTGCGGAGACCCTTGCGGGGGTCTGCCTCGCCGTTCCCGACCACTGTCCCACCCCAAGGGGGACCCCGAGACAGTGGTCGGGAACCGCCCCCGCAAAAGCATGTGGCGCAGGCAGGCGGGGCAACGCGGACGGGCACTACGTGCCCGTAGCGGGACACCCGAGGGGAACCCCGCCCCAAGGCCCAGGGTTTCCCCCGTGCCCCCTTCCTGGCACCCCTCCTGGCCCGCCAAGGGGCCCCGTTGCGCGGGGCAGAACACCCGGTGGCGCGGGCGGGACGACTAGCCCGTGAGGAACGGGCACCGGTTGCAGGCCGCCACTATGGCGCTGCTGTGTGGCCGGGCACGGGGGAAACGCCTTGGGCAAGCCGGTAACGCTTGACCGCCTCGGTAGCGCCGGCGGCTTATGCCGGGTCGTTATGGCCGCCGGCGGGAACGGCCTGAGTGATCAGTGGCCCTGCCGTAAGCATCGCCGCGCCCGATGGCCTGGACCGTCATGGTCCAGGGGAACAGGTGCAGGTGTCGGCTTCCGGTTCCCGGCTCGTGCAGGGGGTAGACGTCCGGGCCGAACAGCACGGTTACGCCCCAGGACCGCAGTTTGGTGATGTTGTCGGTGAAAGCGGGGTGCGCGGCGTGGGCGCGGTTGGTGAACGGTAGCGCCACGGTAGGCAGGCGTTTGCCGATGGCTTCCACCAAGATGCCCAGGGCCAGGGTGTCGCAAATGCCGGCCGCCCACTTGTTGATCGTGTTCACCGTCGCAGGGGCGACGATGATCGCATCCGGGGCGGGCAGCACGTCCGGTTCCCCAGGGTCTTTGTAGTCGCTGCGGACCGGGTGCCCGGTCGCCTGCTCCAGGGCCGCCACGTCGGCGAACCGCCTGCCCGAAGGGGTGGTCAGCACGCACACATCCCAGCCGTCCTCTTGCGCCAGGGCGACGAGTTTCCCCACGTCGCGGGTCGGCGGGGCGGCGCAGGCGATCACATACAGCACACGGTGGCTCACGGGGCCACCCTCGCCCGCTCGGCAAGGCGGGCCAGCGCCAGCGGCGGTGCCCCACGGCTGTGGTGCAGCAGGTCGGAGATGGCTGCTTGGGCGACGGGGCGGCAGCGTACTTCCGGCGCGGCGATTTGCTCGGCCGCCAGCAGCCGCCGCAGCGCTTCGTCCCGGTTCCCGGCTTGGCTACACGCCCGCGCGGTGTCCACCAGCAGCGCCGCCCGCCGTTCCTTGCGCAGCCACCGCGAGTGCTCACCGCCGATGCCGTCCGCGACCTGCACGGCCCGGCCGTTTTCACCCAAGGCCACCAGCGCCGCGACCTCGTGCAACGTGACGTTGACCCGGCCGAACGCGAGCCGGTAATGGTTGCTGCCGGGCGAGACGAACCGGGCGATCTGGCGGGCGGCGCTGATCAGGTCGCTGGCCTGGGCGTCGTCGCCGACGGCGGCAGCGGCCATCGCGCCTTGCAGCAGGATGTGGCCATACAGTGCCCGCGCCTGCTCGGTGCCGCACTCGGGTTCCAGCCGGTCGGCCAGCGACAGGTGCAGCGTGAGCGCTTGCCCGGCCCGGCCCATCGACAGCAGCGCGTTGGCGATCCGGAACCCCGCCCCCGCCGCCGCTGCCAGGTTCCCGGCATGCTGGGCGATGCCCACACCCCGGTCACCGGCCAGCCAGGCCAGCGTATGTTCACCCAGTTTCCGCAACGTGGAGGCGATGACCTGGTACACCTCGGCCAGCACCGCCGCCGATTCGTCGGTGCCGAGCACGGCGTGCGCCCGTTGCGCCCCATCGAGCAGGCCGGGCAGCATCCGGCCCATCACCTGATAGTCCGCGAACTCAAACGCGGCCCAGGCATGCCCCAACTGGCCGCGCAACGACACCAGGTCCGGTGCCTGGTCACCACCATCGCCGAAGGCGTACCGCTCCAGCGACGAGCGGATCCGCTCCACCTCCGCGTCGTCCAGGCACGCCTGCGCCTTCCGGGCGGGCTCCTCACCGATCAGCGCCGCAACATCGACCTGTAGCACCTGGCAGATGTCATCCAGGACCGACAGCCGCCCGGCGCTGCGCTCGCCGCGTTCGGCCTTTTCCACCCAGCTTTTGGACCGGCCGATCCGGTCGGCAAATACCGCCTGGGTCAGCTTGCGGCGGCGCCGCCAGTACCCGATACGCCGCCCCAGTTCCCGGTCATCCATGCCTGCGCCAGCCTGCAATCGTCACTGCGCAACTATCCTCACGGAAAGCATGACAGGGGCCGCACACCGTGTGCGAGCCCCCGTGTCGGGCCGCGCCTATTGTCCCACCCATGGACCGCGATCACACCCTGGAAGGCGCCCCGCCCGGCCTGCACGGCTTGCGGGACGAACCTTGGACGCCGGTCGGCCCGGCCGGGCTGTCGGGCTGGTCGTTAAGCCTGTCCGAGCCGCCGCCGCTGGGCGTGCCGTTTGACACTTCGATCCCGCACCCGGCCCGGGTGTATGACTACTGGCTGGGCGGCAAGGACAACTACGAGGCCGACCGGCGCGCCGCTGAGAGCGTCATCCACGAGCGCCCGGAGGTGGTCGCGGGGGCGCGGGCGAACCGGGCGTTCCTGGCCCGGGTGGTGCGCTACCTGACCGCCGCACGCGGCATCCGGCAGTTCCTGGACATCGGCACCGGGCTGCCATCGGCGGACAACACTCACCAGGTCGCCCAACGTGTCGCCCCGCAGACCCGGGTGGTGTACGTGGACAACGACCTGCTGGTCCTGTTGCACGCCCGGGTGCTGCTGACCAGCACCCCCCAGGGCGCGTGTGACTACATCAAGGCCGACCTGCGCGATCCCGCCACCATCCTCACCCAGGCAGAGGCGGCCCTGGACTTCACCCAGCCCATCGCCGTGCTGCTGCTCGCCGTGCTGCACTTCATCCCCGACACCGGCAACCCCACCGGGATCGTCGCGACCCTGGCCGCCGCCCTGCCCCCCGGCTCCTGCCTGGCCATCTCCCACCTGACCGCCGACCTGGCCCCCCAGCAGGTCACCGCCGCCGCCGAGGCGTACAACGCGGCCACCTCGGTGCCGGTCACCGCCCGCACCCATGCCCAGGTGACGGGGCTGTTCGGCGGGCTGCCGCTGGTGGCCCCCGGGGTGGTCCCGGTCAGCGAATGGCGGCCGGACGCCGGGACGGTTCCCGGGCCGTGTGACCTGTACGGCGGCGCCGCGATCATCCCCCGAGGACACCGATGACCGCCCCCGCAAGCGTCCCGGCCGCGCTGGAACGGCTGGCCACCGCGCTCGGCCCAGGATTCAGCACCGTCCTGGTTCACCAGGCGGGGCGCGCGCCGCGCCTGGTGGTGGTGGACCGGCAGACCCAGGCCGCCACCGAGGTTTACGCCGACGAGGACGGCCGGTTCGGATGGCCGTGGGCCGAGCCGGCCACGGTCACCGACGACCCGCTGGCCGCCGCGCACCACGTCACCACCGTCCTGCGCGGCCTGCGGTAACTCCGGCGGGCTGGCGGGCGAGCCAACCGGTGGCCGGGCGGTTCCGGAAGCCGGGCGCCTGCCCCCCGGCCGCCCGGCGCTTGATCAGGGATGCAAGGCCTGCGTCCAGGCCGGTGCAATGCCCCCCGCGCACGCTTGCCCCATTGGCCCCGGCCCCGGAAGCGGGAGTTGCCGGCACACAAGTCGTACCCGGGGGGTGAAAGCGGGGTCAGTCGTGGCGGGAGCGGGATGAACGGCCCGATGCTGGGCGACATCCTCGCCGGCGCCTTGGCCAGCCTCCAGGCCCGGCTGTTCGCCGCGTTCGGCCTGGAACTGATCTACAACAAGCAAGACCACCAGGTCAGCATCTACGCCACCGTCACCCCCAGCACCCCAGCACCCCAGCACCCCAGCACCCCAGCACCCCTGGCGGCTATCATCGCCGGCAGCGAGCCACTCACCGGCCCAGCCGGATTGGCCCGTTCTTCACAGCACCCCAGAATGTGGGGGGAGTGCCAGCAACCACAAACGGTTCGGTACCTGCGTCAGTGGTAGGAATGCTCCGCGTCCGGGAACCGGCGGCCGGCGACGTCCTCGGCGAACTCCCGCGCGGCGCTGCCGAGCACCCCGGCCATATCCGCGTACTTCTTCACGAACTTCGCCGTGTGCGGGGTGAGCCCGGCCATGTCCTGCCACACCAGGACCTGTGCGTCGCAGTCCGGGCCGGCGCCGATCCCGATGGTCGGGATCGACAGGCTCTGGGTGATCCGGGCGGCTAGTTCCGCCGGCACGCATTCGAGGACGACGGAGAAGGCACCCGCCGCCTCCAGCACCTTGGCGTCGTGCAGCAGGCGGTCGCCGTCCTCGCCGCGGCCCTGCACCCGGTAACCGCCGAAGGTGTTGACCGACTGCGGCGTCAGGCCCAGGTGGGCCATCACCGGGACACCGGCCGCCGTCAGGTCCTCGACCTGGTGCACCACCCGCTGGCCGCCTTCGAGCTTGACCGCGTGTGCCCCGGCCTCCTTGAGGAACCGGCTCGCCGCGGCGAGCGCGTCACGCGGCGAGGTCTGGTATGAGCCGAACGGCAGGTCCGCGACGACCATGGCGCGCCGGGTGCCGCGGACCACCGCGGCGGTGAGCGGGATGAGGTCGTCCACGGTCACCGGGATCGTGGTGTCGTGGCCGAACACGACCATCCCCGCCGAGTCACCGACCAGCAGCACCGGAATCCCGGCGCCGTCGAAGATATGCGCGGTCAGCGCGTCGTAGGCGGTGAGCATCGGCCACACCTCGCCGCGCGCCTTGGCCGCGGCGAGGTCACGTACGGTGACCCGGCGGCCGGTGCTGCCGCCGTAGAGGGGTTCCGCGGTCCGCGCCTTGGTCGCGGCCGCGCCCGAGTCACTGGGCTGTGCGGTCATGGGATTTCCTCCTGCCTCGTGGCGCCGCTGTGGCGTCCCCGGACGCATTCAGCATGCCACGCGGCCCGGGCCAGGAATAGCCCCGCCGGCCCCGGGCCGGCCGCGCCCGATCCGGCGGGCCAAAACCGGGAATGTTTTGCGATACGGACCTGTTCCGTATCGTTGGCCCTCCCGGGGCGGTGCGTCCGGCCGCCCCGGGATGGACGGGCCGTGGCTGACAGACCCGGAGAAGAGGATCCATGGATTCGCCCGGCGTTTCCCCGCAGGCAGGTGCCTCCGGTGTTGCCCCGCTAGCCGATACCGACACGCGGGTGCACCGGCGCCGGTGGATCATCCTCGGCGTGCTGATCACCAGCCTGATGGCGATCGTGCTGGACAACACCGTCCTCAACGTCGCGCTCAAGACCATCGCCGAGCCGACGGCGGGCCTCGGGGCGAGCCAGAGCCAGCTGGAGTGGGCGATCAACTCCTACACGCTGGTGTTCGCCGGCCTGTTGTTCACGTTCGGCGTGGTCGGTGACCGGATCGGCCGCAAGCGGATGCTCATGCTCGGACTGGCCTCGTTCGGCCTGTTCTCGCTGCTCACCGCCTACTCCCACTCACCCGATCAGCTCGTCTGGGCACGCGCGGCGATGGGGCTGGGTGCGGCGGCGGTGATGCCGCAGACCTTGTCGATCATCTCCAACGTGTTCGACCCCGCGGAACGGCCCAAGGCCATCGGGGTCTGGGCCGTGGCCATCGGCATCGGCATCGCCATCGGCCCGATCGTCGGCGGCGTGCTGCTCGCCCACTTCTGGTGGGGCTCGGTGTTCCTCATCAACGTCCCGTTCACCGCCGTGAGCGTGGCCGCGATCGCGCTGCTTGTCCCCGAGTCGAAGAACCCGACCCCGGGCCGGATCGACTACGTAGGCGTCCTCGCTTCCATCGCCGGGCTGGTGCTCGTCGTGTACGGCATCATCCAGGGCGGCGACAAAGGCTCCTGGGTGCACCCGGGCGTGCTCGGCCCGGCCATCGGCGGCCTGGCGGTGCTCGCGTTCTTCGTCTGGTACGAGGCCAGGACCCGGTACCCATCGCTGGACGTCCGGCTGTTCCGCGACGCGCGGCTGTCGTCCGCGATCGCCGCGCTGTCCCTGGTGTTCTTCGGCATGATGGGCGCGCTGTTCTTCCTGAGCTTCTACCTGCAGAGTGTCCGCGGCTACAGCCCGCTGAAGGCCGGCGCCTTCTCGCTGGCGTTCGCCGCGGCGCAGATGCTGATGGCCCCGCGCAGCCCGGCCCTGGTCCGCCGGCTCGGCGCCAAGACGGTCGTGGCGGCCGGCCTGCTGCTGGTCACTGCCGCGCTGGTCGGCTACCAGCTGCTCGCCGTCGCCACCCCGATCTGGGTGCTCGCCGTGATGTTCTTCATCCAGGGCGCCGGGATGGGCATGGTCATGCCGCCGGCCACCGAGGCGGTCATGTCGGTGGTGCCCAGGGAACGGGCAGGCGCCGGCTCGGCGCTGACCAACACCGCCCGCCAGGTGTCCGGCGCCCTCGGCGTGGCCGTCCTCGGCTCCATCCTGGCGCAGGCCTACCGCAGCCAGCTCGGCCCGCACCTGGGCAACCTGCCTCCCGCGGCACGTGGCGCCGCCACCAGTTCGATCACTGCGAGCCACGCGGTCGCCGCCAAGCTGGGCCCGGCGGGCCGGGAACTGTCCGCGTTCGCCAACAGCTCCTTCGTGCACGCCATGCACCTGACCACGATCATCTCGGCCGCGATCACGCTGCTCGGCGCGCTGGTCGTGATGCGGTGGATGCCCGGCCGTCCCGCGGTCACCGCCGGCCCGCCCGCCGCCGCACCCACCGTGGCCCAGGCCGCCGAGATACGCCGCGCGACCGAGGCCGCCGCCGTCGGCGCGGCCACACCGGCCCTTGGGGCGGCCACGGACGGCGTGGCGGGCCCGGGTGATCCCTTCCCGGTGGAAAGCTGATCGCCATGCCCGCGGCCGAGACGAAGACGGACACCGGGCCGGGCCAGCGGCGGCCTGGCCGGCCCCGCAGCGAGCGCGCCGAGCGGGCTATCATCGACGCCGCGCTCAGCGTGTTCGCCGAATCGGGGACCGAGGGCCTGTGCATCGAGAAGGTGGCGGCCCGCGCGGGCGTTGGCAAGGCCACGATCTACCGCCGCTGGCCGGGCAAGGAGGAGCTGCTCCTGGACGCGATCGGCGCGCTGCAGGCCCCGCTGCCCAAGCTGGCCGGCCGGTCGGTCCGCGAGGACCTGGTGACGGTGCTCGGCGCGATGCGCGACTCGGTCGCCGACCCGCGCCGGGCACGGGAGTTCGCGCTGCTGCTGGGCGAGGGCGCCAAGTACCCCAGGCTGATGGCGCGTTATGTGGAGACGATGCTCGAGCCGCGCCGCGAGGTGATCAGGTCGGTGCTGCGCCGCGGCGTGGCCACCGGCGAACTGCGGGCCAGCACCGACATCGAGGCCGCGCTGTTCATGCTGACCGGTGCCGTGCTCGCCCGGGGAAAGTACGACCCTGGCAGCATGCCGCCCCGGTACGTTGAGCGCGTGGTGGACGAACTGCTGCTCGGCCTGACCCCACGCTGACGGGCCGTCCGTCGCGGGCGGTGGCGGGACGGCCCAGGGAGGTGACACGTGGAACTGGCGGATGACTGGGGCGAGTTGCTGCGCGCCGAGGCGGACGGTTACGCGCAGGTGGCGCTCACCAACATCCGGCGCGAGTTCCCGTCCGGGGTTTACCACGACATGACCGCGCCCGGCGACTTCCCGTTCCGCCCCAGGGCGCGCACGCCCGCCTTTTACGGCAGCTACGACTGGCACTCCTGCGTGGAGATGCACTGGCTGCTGCTGCGGCTGCTGCGCATCGCCGAGGACGAGATCCCGGCCAAGGAGATCAGGTCCGCGCTGAACGCCCATTTCCGGCCGGTGGCGCTGACCGCCGAGGCGGAGTTCGTCGCCAGCCGGGACGGCCGGACGGAGCGCCCCTACGGCTGGGCCTGGGCGCTTGCCCTGGTCTGCGAGGCGCAGTGCCTGGACGACCCGGACGGCAAGAAGTGGGCGGCCGCGCTGCAGCCGCTCGCCGACGCGGTGACCGGCTGCTTCCTCGACTGGCTGCCCAAGGCGACCTACCCGGTCCGCTACGGTGTGCACGCCAACAGTGCGTTCGGCATGGCACGGGCGCTGGACTACGCGCACGCGCGGGCCCGGACCGGGGACCGGGCGCTGCTGGACGCGATCTCCGCCAAGGCCTACGACTGGTTCAGCGGCGACACCATGTACCCGGCCTCCTGGGAGCCGTCCGGCCATGACTTCCTCTCGCCGGCGCTGTGCGAGGCCGAGCTGATGGCCCGGATCCTGCCGCAGGCCGAGTTCTGCACCTGGCTGTCGGTCTTCCTGCCCGGCATCGCCGGCGGGCAGCCTGCCACGCTGTTCAACCCGGCCGTGGTGTCCGACCCGGCGGACGGGCAGATCGCTCACTTGCACGGACTGAACGCCAGCCGCGCCTGGTGCTGGCGCCGGATCGCCGAGTCGCTGCCCGCCGGGGACCCGCGCATCGGCCCGGCCATCGCTGCCGCGCGTACCCATGCCGGGGCCGCGCTCCCGCACGTCGTCGGCGATGACTACATGGTCGAGCACTGGCTCGCCGCCTACGCCGTGCTGATGCTGAGCTAGCCCGGGGAGGGCCCCCGGAAACCCCCGTTGGCCTGCGGCCTCGTTCCTCCGTCACGAGGCCTTGGCCACGCTAACCGCGAACGGCGCTGCCCCGCACCCCCGGCGCGCGCCATGATGCCGTTATGAGCACCGATCGCGCGAACGGACACCGGCTCACCGATCACGGGCTGTATGCCGACATCCGGGGCGGCGAAGCCGCCCCGCCGCTGTTGTTCCTGCACGGCGGCCCCGGGCAGGGCTGCCACGACTTCATGGCCATCCAGGGGGACCTGCTCGGCCGGTCGGTCCGGCTGATCGGCATCGACCAGCGCGGCGTGGACCGGTCCGCGCCGCTGCCAGGGAAGGGGCACGGGGAGGCGGGCGGGACGGGACTGACCATCGCCGACCTGGTCGCCGACTGCGAGGCGGTGCGGCAGGAACTGGGCATCGAGCGGTGGGCGGTGCTGGGCCAGTCCTTCGGCGGCGGGCTCGCGCTGCGCTATGCGGCCGCCCACCCGGCCGCCGTCGCGGCCGTGGCGTTCGAGAACCCGGTGTGGGACATGGCCGCCAGCGCGCGGGCCGCGCTGTCCCGGGTCGCGCTCATGCTGACCGAGCGGGGCAGGCACGACGCGGCGCTCGCGGCGCTGGCGGCCGCCGGGGGGGACGGCCCGGCCAGGTCGCTGCGCGCGGACTACGTGACCGCCCTGGAGGCCCTCGGCGACGACCGGGAGGTGTTCTTCGTGCCCAACCCGGCCACCCGGGCGCGCCTGGCGGAGATCCGCGCGAACCGCGAGCGGCCGGACGGCGCGGCGGGCGACGAGGGCTCGTGGCGGCACCACCTGGCGATCCAGGCGGACGAGCGGTCGTATAAGCCCATCCTCGGCCTGCTGCCGCGCCTGGCGGCCCCGGCGCTGCTGATCACCGGCGGCTACGACCCGCTGACCAGCCCGGAGCAGCGGGACGCGTTCCGCCGGGCCAACCCGGGTCACCGGTTGCTCGAAGTCGCCGGAGCTGGCCATTTCGTGCACGCCGATGATCCGCTGCATTACGCCGCTACGGTGTCGGGCTTCGTCCTCGGGTGCGCGGGGGAACTCAGCGGGTCTGGGACGGGCCCGGCTCCCGCCACCGGTTCGTGATGGGCAGCCGCCGGTCCCGGCCGAAGTTGCGCGGGGTGATCTTGGGCCCGGGCGGGTACTGGCGCCGCTTGTACTCGGCCCGGTCCACCATCGCGACGACCCGCTCCACCAGCGCCGGGTCGTGGCCGGCGGCGACCAGTTCGGCCACCCCGAGGTCCTTGACCACGTAGTCGTCGAGCAGCGCGTCGAGGACCGGGTAGTCCGGCAGCGAGTCCGAGTCGAGCTGGCCGGGCGCCAGCTCCGCGCTGGGCGGCTTGGTGATCGAGTGCTCCGGGATCGGCGGGGTCTGGCCACGGCTCGCCGCCTCGGCGTTCCGCCACCGCGCCAGGTCCCACACCAGGGTCTTGGGCACGTCCTTCACGGGTGCGAAACCGCCGGCCGAGTCACCGTAGAGGGTGGAGTAACCGGTGGCGAGCTCGGACTTGTTGCCGGTGGTGAGCGCCAGGTGCCCCTCGGCGTTGGACAGCCCCATCAGGATCACGCCGCGGACCCGGGCCTGGAGGTTCTCGGCGGCCAGCCCGGTCAGGCCCAGCTCCGCCTGGAACGCGTCCACCATCGGCTGGATCGGCACCGTGCGGGCGTGTACGCCCTGCCGCTTGACCAGGTCCTCGGCGTCGCTCACCGAGTGCTCGGAGGAATGCCGGCTGGGCATCAGCACGACGTGCACGTGCTCCGGGCCGATGGCGTCGGCCGCGATCGTGGCGGTCAGCGCCGAGTCGATCCCGCCGGACAGCGCGAGGATCACCGACCCGAACCCGTTCTTGACCACGTAGTCGCGCACGCCGGTGACCAGGGCGGCGTACACCTCGGCCAGCGGGTCCAGCCGCGGCCACACCTGCTGGCCCGGGGGGGCGACCCCCCTGGAACCCCCCGATGGCCTACGGCCCGGTTCCTCCGTCACCGGGCCGGGGCCCTGCCGGCCCGGGGGTGCGGCCTCCGGCCGGCTGGCGGCGGGCGGCGGCACCGGGTCCAGCGCCACCCGGTGGATGGTCATCCGGGTGCCGTCACGGGCGTCGGCGGCCGCGTCACCGGGCGGTGCGGCCGGGTCGGCGGCGGGCAGGTCGAGGTCGGTGAGCACCAGCGCCTCGGCGAACTGCGGCCCGCGGGCGAGCAGTTCGCCGCCGGCGGTGACGATCACCGAGTCGCCGTCGAAGACCAGCTCGTCCTGGCCGCCCATCATGTTCACGTAGGCGAGGGTGGCGCCGGCCTCGGCGGCCCGGTTCAGGCATAGCTCCAGCCGCGCGCTGTCCTTGCCCCGCTCGTACGGGGAGGCGTTCGGCACCACCAGCAGCCCCGCGCCTGCCTGCCGGGTCACCGCGACCGGGCCGCCGTCCTGCCAGAGGTCCTCGCAGATGGCGATCGCCACGTCCACGGCCTCCCCGCCCGCGCCGCAGTCAGCCCCGGGAGGCGGCTCCCCGGAACCCCCCGCCGGCCTGCGGCAGGGGAGGCGGAACACCGGCAGCGTGTGCCCCGGCACGAAGTACCGGTATTCGTCGAACACCCCGTAGTTGGGCAGGTGGTGCTTGGCGGAGGTGACCGCCACCTGGCCGCCGTACAGCAGCGCCGCGCAGTTCTGCGCCGCGCTGACCGGCTGGCCCACCCGGGGCGCCAGGCCGGTCTCGCGGCCCAGGTACCCGGTGACCACGGCGAGCCCGCCGAGGCCCTCGGCGGCCAGCCTGGCGGCGGTCTCGTGCAGCGCCGCGAGCGAGGCCTCTACGAACGAGGCACGCAGCGCGAGGTCCTCGACCGGGTACCCGGTCAGCATCATCTCCGGGAACACCACCAGAGCCGCGCCGCTCCCGGCGGCCCGCCGGGCCCAGTTCACGATCTTGTCCGCGTTCCCCGCCAGGTCGCCCAGCGTCGAGTCCAACTGGGCGAGCGCGATCCTCAGCTTCGGCACGCTCCCAGCTTAGGCGCGTGCCGGGCCCGGGGCCGGGGGCCTGTAACCTGCCGGAAACAGGCGGGCGGCAGACTGGGGAACAGGCCCGAACTGCCGGAACCGGGGGCCGCCATGATCCGCAAGCGCTCGGCAGGGCTGCTGAC
>Ga0070730_10002226_pt1 | contig 17860 bp, 19 predicted proteins | sample Coa_R1_3_FD_66447 | JGI IMG/M metagenome (GOLD analysis project Ga0070730, IMG submission 66447) | Surface soil microbial communities from Centralia Pennsylvania, which are recovering from an underground coalmine fire - Coalmine... | ecosystem: Environmental > Terrestrial > Soil > Unclassified ... | reverse complement strand
CAATGTTTGGCTGGCGCTTCTATGGAACCGTCACGTGCATTCAGAAACAGCGAGACTTTGGTTCGAGAAGGCAGGCCAGGAACAGTTCTTCTTCTGCCGCTTCACTCAACTCACTGTTTTAAGGCTCCTGACAACTGAGAAGATCATGGGGACGGATACAAGGAGCATGGCGGAATCATGGAACTTGTGGGATCAAGTATGGGCCGACACCCGCGTTGCATTCCTTCCCGAGCCGGCAAATCTTGAGAAGCAGTTCCGGTCCTACTCACGGCTCTCCAGCCCGTCCCCCAAGGTGTGGGCGGATGCTTATCTTCTGGCCTTCGCTACGGTCGCAGGCTTGAAGCTGGTTACCTTTGATCGCGCGCTCAGGTCGCGTGGTGTTGACATTCTTGTGCTCTAACACGAAATAGCAAGTAACCCACTAAAAACCATAGGAACAATGGTTCATCGCCAATCCAGAATCACCTTGCCCGAATTACCCGACCGCATGACGTCAAATCCCTTCTCATATTCGCGCCAGGCGAAGCGATGCGTAATCACCGGGGAGATATCCAGGCCCGACTCCAGCATGACGCTCATCTTGTACCAGGTTTCAAACATCTCCCTGCCGTAGATGCCTTTGATGGTCAGCATGTTGAAGATCACATGCTTCCAGTCGATGCTGATGGGCGAAGCCGGAATGCCCAGCATGGCAATCTTGCCGCCATGGCTCATGTTCTCCAGCATCTCGCGGAAGGCATCAGGCGAGCCTGACATTTCAAGTCCGACATCGAAGCCCTCCTTCATGCCAAGCTTCTGCTGCACTTCTTTTAGCCGCGTGGTCTTCGCATCTACTGTCACAGGAATTCCCGCCTTCTTAGCCAGCTCCAGGCGGTAGGGATTGACATCGGTAATCACAACGTAGCGCGCGCCGGCAAACTGCGCCACTGCCGCCGCCATGATTCCGATCGGGCCGGCCCCGGTCACCAGAACATCTTCACCAAGCACAGGGAACGAAAGTGCGGTATGCACTGCGTTGCCGAACGGATCAAAGATGGCGGCGATCTCCAGCGGAACCGGCTGTGTGTGCTTCCATACGTTCATCATGGGCACGACGATATATTCGGCAAACGCGCCCGGACGGTTCACTCCCACGCCTTGAGTATGAGCGCAGAGGTGCCGCCGGCCAGCGAGGCAGTTGCGGCAACGTCCGCAGATCACGTGGCCCTCGCCGCTGACAATATCTCCGGGATAGTAGTCGGTCACATTCGATCCCACTTCGACGATTTCGCCCACAAACTCATGGCCGATGACCAGCGGCACAGGAATGGTGGAGCGCGCCCATTCGTCCCATTCGTAGATGTGCAGGTCGGTGCCGCAAATTCCCGAGAGCAGCACACGAATCTTGACGTCGTTGATGCCCACTTGGGGCTCGGCAACATCTTCTAGCCACAGCCCGCGAGCGTCGCGGCTTTTGACAAGAGCTTTCATTTCATCACGATAACACTTCTCTGGCTTTCAGGTTGTTTTGCCCACCCGCAATCCAGCCGCGCAGATGGGCCACAAGACGCGCCGGCTTCAGGTGTGCTGGGGGAAGGGCTTGGGTGCAAACTCAATTTATGCTAGAACGAGAGAGAACACCCCGCAAGGGATGGCGCTCTTGCCCTGAGCCCTCACACGCACGGGAGAGCTTGGAAATGAACCCATTTCTTTCCATACCGGGAAGTTCCATAATGGAACATTGCGGTGACAAAAGTAATGTTGCCAAATATCTCCGCGAACGAAATACTGACATTTAAGTTTGAGAGAAGCCACCAGCCAGAAAAGACGCAATAAGGATCTTTAAGTTCACCCACCCCCCTGTATAACCTCCCCCAGAGATTCGTCAGCCCCCATCGAACTGAGAAAACTATGCACAAAGAAAGAGGATTTTCAGTAATTGAATTGCTTCTTGTGGTGGCGATGATTCTGATCATCGCGGCGATTGCGCTTCCCAACCTGCTCCGCACCCGTATTGCCGCCAATGAGGCATCCGCCGCCTCGGGAGTACGAACATGATGGTAGCTCAGATGCAATATCAGACCTCGTATTCGTCGGTCGGATATGCGCCTAGCCTGGCGGCGCTCGGAGGAACATCGTGCGCAACCCCGACGGCAAACGCCGCTTGCCTGATCGATAACTCAATTGCCAATGCTACGACTTTGGGCACCGCCAGGAATGGCTATCTGTATGGTGCAAGCGGTAACGCGTCCGAATTCAGTGTAGGCAATTACCCGGCAAGCGTTGGCGGCACGGGCTTCAATTCTTTCTGCGCCTTTGAAGATGAAGTGTTACGCGTTGATGCCAACGGAGCCAATAATAGTTCGTCCTGTCAATCTCTGGTTGCACCACAAACACTGACCCACTAGCCGTATTCCTTCCGCTTCCTCTGCGCCTCTTCGGCAAAAACCATGAGTAAGGATTGGGCTGCGGCGAGGCAATCACAGTTTGCGTGGCTGATGTGCTGCTGAAATTAGCATCGTCTGCAATAAATCGCGTGGATATTATGTGTGCCGATATGCCGGCTCGGAATAGACTCGCTGACTTTTTCAACCAAAGCTGCATCCAGCAAAAGCACTCAATGGTTCGAATTTGAAAATTTTTGAAAATTAATGTGAACTTTCGGCAACCTTTTCTTGTCAGGTTGTTTTGCCTATCCGCACCACCGCAGAATTGCGAGTCTCTGCTGATCCACGCTCCTAACCCAAGCATTTTCAAGAACATAATCTGGAACCAAACTTGCATGTCTATCTATGTCCCCTGCGTGAAAGGAGAAAAAATAGTGGGCAACCAAAACAGTAAACGCGAGAGCAGTTTGTACAAGTTCAACACTGACCCACAAATTATTATGAAAGAATTTCAGAGCAGCGGACAAGCAGCCATGGTTTCAGGGATCTATCAGGTAGAGGACCATAGTCATTTTCCTGAAAGAGAATTCTTCGTACACGAAGGCATCGTCTTGCCGCTTTGCCCTGTGTGCGGCCTGGCAATAAGGTTTCAGCTCTTGCAGAAGGTTATTCATATTGCTGAAGATCCTGATTTTAGTTAGAAGCTATTGATGAACTCTAGAATTTCCGCCAAGTTCCGCGTTCACTATATTTTGGCGGAACGTGAGTTGGGCGCCCATTTTGGACGGCGTTCTGAAGATGGCGGCAAACAGATCGATTCCAACATGCGTTGTATAGTTATTAAAGATGTAGTGGTTTACAAAAATTTGCCGGCTGCGAACCGGCAATACGACCAAGGAACGATTGCCATTGCCGTCGAAAGACTCCACTCACAACGCCTCTCGATTCAAGTTTGCGCTTCGCGCCCTGAAGCACAGGAATTACAAGCTGTTCTTCGGCGGGCAGAGCTTATCGCTGATCGGCACATGGATGACGCAGGTAGCCACCAGTTGGCTGGTCTATCGCGTCACCCACTCTGCGCTGCTGCTGGGCCTGGTAAGTTTTTCCGGACAGCTTCCCGCGCTGTTGCTGTTGCCCTTCGCGGGCGTGTGGGTAGACCGGTGGAATCGCCACACCGTGCTGAAGGTCACGCAAGTTCTTTCCATGCTGGAATCGTTTGCTCTGGCGGCGCTCGCACTGAGCGGAAGCATCGCCATCTGGCAGATCATTCTTCTTACTATGTTCCAGGGCGCGGTGAATGCGTTCGATATGCCGGCACGCCAGGCCTTTCTGGTTGAGATGATTGAAGACCGTGCCGATCTGGCCAACGCCATCGCACTGAATTCCACCATGGTCAACGGCGCGCGTCTGGTAGGACCTTCCATTGCCGGCATCATCATCGCGGTTGCCGGCGAGGGCTACTGCTTCCTGGTGGATGGAATCAGCTACCTTGCGGTGATTGCGTCACTTTTCCTGATGCGTATCCGCCCTTCCAGCGCTCGCCGCGCACAACACAACGTGATATCCGAATTGCGAGAGGGCTGGAGCTATGTGATAAGTTTCGCCCCCATACGCTCCATCCTGACTTTGCTCGCGGCCATCAGCCTGATCGGGGTCCCCTACATGGTGCTGATGCCGGTGTTTGCCGGCACCGTCCTGCACGGAGGCCCTCACACCCTGGGCTTCCTGACTGGCGCCTCAGGCGTGGGCGCGTTGATAAGCGCAATTACTCTGGCCATGCGAAAGAGCATCGTTGGATTGGGAAGGATGATTGCAATCACCGCCTTCACCTTCGGGGCGGGATTGATCGCCTTCGGATTCTCACGTTCCTTATGGCTTTCGCTTCTCCTCATGCTGGTCATCGGCTTTTCCATGATGCAGCAGATGGCCGCTGGCAACACCATCCTGCAAACCATTGTTGACGAAGACAAGCGCGGCCGCGTGATGAGCTTTTACACTATGGCGTTTATTGGGGCCGCTCCCTTCGGCAGCCTGATCGCCGGCGCCCTGGCCAGCAAGATTGGAGCGCCGCTGACGGTAGTTTGCAGTGGAAGCTTATGCGTCCTGGTTGCGTTCTGGTTCTCAATTCAACTCAAAGAAATCCGCCGGATCGTGAAGCCAATCTATGTGGAGCTTGGTATTCTTCCTGAGGTTGCAACCGCTATCGAGACTGCTGCCCTGCTTCAGACCCCACCGGAATGAGAGAGAGAACAACCCAGCAAGGGACGACGCTTTAGCTCTTAAGTTCTCACACACTCGAACACGCCCTGGCAAAAATTGAAAATCTAACGCCCGCGCTCGACTTCCATTAATCCCAAGATTTAATAGCAAATTCTATTTACAGCCTGAACATAAAGTGCTATAGTGCGGTTCCTTAGAACGATAGGCAATATATGAATTAACTAAACCTTTGTAATCTTTAACGCTCTATAGCAGATTGGTGCGGTTGGTTCAAAAAATTCGTCGCAATCCTGTTCCTAAATCCTAAGGAGGCTTCTCATGAAGCGCTCGTCCCTGGTTGTAGTAAGTATTTGTCTATTGACACTACTGCTTCTTCCATTCGCAGCCTCAGCCCAGGTTCCAACTTGGCAGCCTAATACTTCGTATGCTGTGGGTGCGCTGGTGATGTTCAACGGCGTGGAATACAAGTGCATCCAGGCGCACACTTCGCTTGTGAGCTGGGAGCCTCCGAATGTTCCGGCGCTTTGGCAACCCGTGAGCGGAAATCCAGGACCAACGCCGACACCGACGCCTAATCCAACTCCAACACCGACACCCAAACCAACTCCCACGCCGACGCCTAAGCCAACGCCCACTCCCACGCCAGGGCCTGGGTGTTTCGCCACATGGAGCGCAAGTCAGGTTTACACCGGCGGAATGACTGCCAGTTTGAACGGCATCAACTACACGGCCGCGTACTGGACGCAGAATCAGAATCCAGCGACCAACAATGGTCCGGCGGGTAGCGGTGCGCCGTGGATTTCCAACGGCTCGTGCGGTGGACCAACTCCTACTCCAACACCCACGCCCAAACCAACGCCAACGCCAACTCCAACCCCAAATCCCACACCGACACCTACACCCACTCCTACGCCTACACCGACGCCGGTTCCCGGTAACCTGCCTAAACATCTGCTCACCGGCTATTGGCAGGATTTCAACAACGGCGCCACCTGCCTTCGCATCAGCGATGTGCCCACCAGCTACACGATCATTGCAGTGGCATTCGCCAATGCTACGGGAACTCCCGGTGCGGTTGATTTCAGTATCGATTCCGGGCTGCAGTCGTGCCTGGGCGGTTACACCGATACGCAGTTCATGGCCGATATCGCCACAGCACATGGCCGCGGACAAAAAGTAATCATTTCCGTTGGCGGACAGAATGGCGCCATCAGCGTCTCTGATTCTGGTAGCGCGGCCAACTTCGCCAATAGCGTGCACGCGTTGATGACCAAATGGGGCTTCGATGGAGTGGATATAGACCTTGAGAATGGCGTGGATCCCACGAACATGTCCAACGCTCTCCACCAGCTTGCTTCCATGTCGCCCGGCCTGATCATCACCATGGCGCCCCAGACCATTGATATGCAGTCGCCCGGCATGGCTTACTTCCAGTTGGCCTTGAACATCAGCGGCATCCTTACCATCGTCAACACTCAGTATTACAACTCCGGCACCATGCTGGGCTTTGACGGTAAAGTATATCCCGAAGGCACCGAGGACTTTGAAACTGCTCTGGCCACAATCCAACTGGAGAAAGGCTTACGTCCAGATCAGGTTGGGCTTGGCCTGCCTGCATCCGGCAACGCTGCCGGTGGCGGTTTTGTGGTGCCCTCGGTGGTAGGAAGTGCGCTCGATTGTTTGGCCAAGGGCAGCAATTGCGGCTCATTCTCGCCACCCAGAACGTATCCTGCAATCCGTGGCGCCATGACATGGTCCATCAACTGGGATGCTTCCACGGGCTACAACTTTGCAAACACGGTCAAGTCGGCACTGGATTCTCTGCCATGAGGACATCACCGTAAATTATCCGTAGAGACGTAGCTTTGCTACGTCTCTTATTACCATTCAATATTTTTATGAGCGAGGCGCAAGCGCAGGCTCTACGGCTCCTGCGACTTGGTATCAGGCGATGCTTCGCCTTCCTTCATCGCTGCGCGAAACCCGCGAATGCCTTCGCCAAGCCCCTTGCCCAATTCGGGAATCTTTTTTGGGCCAAATACCAGTAATGCAATCCCCAGGATCACGATCAGATGCATGGGTTGTAACAGACCTTCAAACATACGCTTCCTTTCTTATGGCAAGCATTCGCGGCATAGCGAGCTTCCCGCTTCCCGCGAATCCGTGTTTCTTTTCAATGTGTTTGCTGAATCTCTTGCGAAGCTGCTGGCGCGCTCGAAACAGGCAGGTTTTGACGGCGGCGGTTGTGAGCCCGAGGGTGTCGGCAATCTCGTCCATGGAAAACCCTTCCATGTCGCGCAACAGGAACACCATTTTCAAGTTCGGCCGCAGGCTGTGCAGCATCTCGGAGAGCGCCTCCTGCAGCTCAGAGGCATAACAGAGTTGCTCGGGATTGTGGTTCCACTCTCCAATTTCCCGAAGTTGGGTCTCATTCGGGTCCTCGGGCTCTTCATCCAGGGAAAATATGGTCGTCTTGCGGCGCTCGCGCAGTTTCATGAGCGCCTGGTTTACGGTAATCCGCACCAGCCAGGTCGAAAATTTCGACTTTTTCTGGAACTGGTGCAGCTTGCGAAAGGCATTCAGGAATGCCTCTTGCATTACATCTTCCGCATCTTCCCGGTTCTTCATGATGCACTGGGCCGCGCGGAAGACTTTGCCATCGTGCCTTCGTATAAGTTCATCGAAGGCGCTCATATCGCCGGCCATGCTGGCCTCTACAAGTTCGAAGTCGCTGGTTTCGGCTTGGACCGTATTGGGAATTGCGTTGCTCATTCGAATCTCTTTCACCATTGGCTAACAATGCCAGGCGTACTTTATTCCGGAGAACAACCGGGAAATTACCAACGAAGCGCTGCTCTGTACCTTGGACAAAAATATCTTCATTGCCTTGTTATTGTTCCCTAAGCTCACCTGTTCTTTATCCTTATGCACAGAGTACTTTTCAAAACGTGAGCGTGTGTCACGACTTCATCGTTTGTTTGTAAAACATTTGTTTGTAAACAATTGTGAAGAGAACACATTACCTGAATGGGAACTCAATTCGCGGGTGAGCACGAGAAAGAACAGATCCAAAGGGGCGGCGTACTATAGCCCAGCGCTTCAGCGCCGGGTATTGCAATAATGATGTCAGTCCCGTAAGGGACGACGCTTGACTTCGGGCTCTCAAACACCCTCGTTCCGTGCCATATCTACCGCCGACTCCTCACAAAAAATTAACTTTCCCCTGGAATATTCCCCCACCCATGTTGTTTATGACCGTAGCCACACAAACCAAGGAGAAAATTCATGGCTGATGCAAAGAAGGACGAAATATTGTTCAACCATAACGACGACGGCATTGACCGCCGGGGCTTTTTGAAGTGCATGGCCTGGGCGGGTACGGGGGCCCTATGCGTGCTGCAGGGTGGGGTCTTGAAGTCTTATAGCCTGGGCCGCCCTTCGGAGATTCCGCATGGCGCCCTCAAGGGAGAGTTGAGCTTTGTGCAGATCAGCGACAGTCACATGGGCTTCAACAAGCCCGCCAATCCCGATGTCGTGGCCACTCTGCAGGCCGCCATCGATAAGATCAATGCATTGCCGGCTCCTCCGGCATTTCTGCTGCACACCGGCGATATCAGCCATCTTTCCAAGCCCGAAGAATTCGACAACGTGGATCAGTTGTTGAAGTCCGCCAGCGCCAAAGACGTGTTTTTTGTTCCCGGCGAGCACGACGTCCTCGGTGACGATGGCAAGCAATACCTCGAACGTTATGGCAAACAGGCAAAGGGCGGCGGCTGGTACAGCTTCGACAAAAATGGCGTGCATTTCATCGGCCTGGTCAACGTATTGAACCTGAAAGCCGGCGGGCTGGGAACCCTCGGCAAAGACCAGCTTGAATGGATGGAAGATGACGTGAAACATCTTTCCAAAAGCACTCCAATTGTTGTATTCGCCCACATTCCTTTGTGGACCGTCTACCCCGATTGGGGCTGGGGGACCGAGGACAGCGCCCAGGCCCTCGGCTACCTGAAGCGATTCGGTTCGGTTACGGTCCTGAATGGTCACATCCACCAGACCATGCAGAAAGTGGAAGGCAATGTGACTTTTCACACCGCCATGTCCACTGCATTTCCGCAGCCCGCACCAGGCTCGGCACCTTCGCCGGGTCCAATGAAAGTGCCGGCAGATCAACTGCGCAATGTGCTCGGCATCACTGATGTGAATTACATCAAAGGCAAGCATTCGCTGGCGATTATTGATTCAACATTACACACTGCCGATGGAGCCTGACGCCAGGCAATTGGAACGAACGGCATATAGAAATACAAATTTGTCAAAACGCTGCACAGAAAAAAGGAACGCAACAACATATGAAAAAAACTCTACGGATTTTCGGGCTGACCGCATCGCTTGTGATTTCATTCACACTTCTGGCTTGCGGCCAGAAGGCACAGAGCTCCGGCTCAAACAGCAATCAACCTGCATCCGCGGTTGCGGATGATCAATCCGCATCCGCCACACAGGTCAAGATTGATAATTTCAGCTTCACTCCGCAAACTCTCACCGTCGCCGCGGGAACCACCGTCACGTGGACAAACCATGACGACGTGCCGCATAACGTCGTGAGCACCGACAAAGTTTTCAAGTCGAAGACGATGGATACCGACGAAAAGTTTTCTTATACGTTTACCAAAGCGGGAACGTACAGCTACTTCTGCTCCATTCATCCCCGCATGACCGCTGCGGTTGTGGTGAAGTAGGAGGGCTGCATTGGATCCGTTCGATATAAAATCCACGCTACTCGCCAAGCACGCCCAGCATGTGGTGCTGATCCACTTCCCCATCGCGCTGCTGATTATCGGCGTAGCTTTTGATTTTCTTGCGCTGTGGAAGCGGCTCGGCAAGCACAGCCGCGATCTCGCAGTCGCGGCTTATTACAACCTCACGGTGGCGGCTCTGTCGGCGGTGCCGGCAGTAGTCACCGGAGTACTGGCCTGGCAGTTGCAGCTTGGCGGCGAATCGCTCAAAGGAACCCTGCGGCTCCACTTGGTGCTGGCGATCGTTTCCTGTCTATTGATCTGGCTGGTATGGTGGATTCACTTCCGGGTGCATCGCCGCCCGGAGCGCACTTTGCCGGCCTATCGGCTGCCCACAGAAGTCCTGGCGGTCTGCCTGATCGCTCTGACCGGACACCTGGGAGGGTTTCTCAGCGGCGTGAATGGCGCTAGCTAGATTCCGTTTGGAATTGGCGCCTTGGGGCAGAGCGAGACCTTTACCGTTCGGTTCCGCTGGTTGGACCTGGTTGGCTGGGCTCTGCAGGTTTATCCTTCAGCGCGTCCTTAAAACCACGGATGCCCTCGCCCAACCCTTTGCCCAGATCCGCCAATTTAGAAGGACCAAAGACCAGAAGAGCAATCACCAAAATCACCAGCAGATGCATAGGCTGTGCAATGCCTTCAAACATACAACCTCCGAAAAGTAATGAGTACGCTTTAGTCTACTACAGTAAACCCTATTTTCGCCGGTTTGTTGCTGGTCGAAGATATCTCATTTCCTGCTTGCTTTTCCCATGCACTATTTCCGCAAGTATCTTCCCGCATGATACGATTTCTCTCCATGCGTCCAATATCCTTGCTTTTGCCTGCACTTTTGCTGGCGACGGCCGCTCTCGCCGCGCCCAGAAAATCACTTGATATTTACTCGATTGACGTGGAAGGCGGGCAAGCCACGCTTATCGTCAGCCCCTCTGGCCAATCCATGCTGGTTGACACAGGTTTCCCAGGATTTCAGGGCCGCGATGCCGACCGTATTGCTGCCGTCGCCAAAACTGCGGGTCTGAAGCAAATTGATTACGTCCTGATTACCCACTACCACCGCGATCACGTTGGTGGCGTGCCACAGCTCGCCGATCGCATGAAGATTGGGACCTTCATAGATCACGGCCCCGCCAAACTCGACGATCCTGATGTTGCCGGCGCAGACTATAACGCCTACGTGGGCGTCTTGCCTAAAGCTAAGCATCTTGTGGTAAAGCCTGGCGATAAAATCCCACTCAAAGGTGTGGACATAAAAGTTCTGGCTGGAGCGGGGGAACACATTACCAGCCCTCTGCCCGGAGCTGGCCAGGCCAATCCATTTTGCGCCTCGGAACCGGCTGCAGTGCCTGACCTGGGTGAAAATGCCCGTTCGATCGGCATGTTGTTTACCTATGGTAAATTTCGCTTCCTTGATCTCGGCGATTTGACCAAGAAGAAAGAATTGGAACTGGCATGTCCTGAGAATCTGATCGGGACGGTTGATCTTTATCTGGTCACCCACCACGGATTAGACCTATCGAACGCCAAGGCCCTTGTGCACTCACTGCACCCCAAGGTGGCGATTATGAATAATGGCGCCCACAAAGGGTGCCGGCCGGCGGCATGGCAAATTGTTCATGACTCTCCCGGCCTTGAGGACCTGTGGCAGTTGCACTATGCCCTCGACGCCGGCAAAGATCACAACGTTTCTGAGCAATTTATCGCCAACCTCGACGAGAAAAATGACGCAGGCAACTACATCAAAGTCACTGCCATGTCAGACGGCAACTTCACCGTCTTGAACACCCGCAATAACTTCGAGAAGAGCTATAAGAAATGAACAGTTGCGATCGGCCGTTACCTTGCTGGCTTGGAAGGAATGAGCGCGCGTATCGGTTCGATAACGGAAGCAAAGTCTTTGTCGCCCCAGCCACTCTGCGAGGCGAGCCGGAACAACTCCAGGGCAGGTTGCGCGGTGCGCAGCCGAATTCCTCCTTCCTCGGAAAGACTCATTGCGTACGCAAGGTCTTTCTCCATCAGCCGTAGGAAGAAGTTTGTCTGGTAATCGCGTTTTGCTATACGCGAGGCAAGCATTTTCACCAGCGGGCTGCCTGGAGCCCCGTTGGTGATCACATCCAGTGCCTTCTCCGTTTCGAGGCCCAGCCGTTCCACCAGGGCCCAGGCTTCCGCAAATGCCGCCGCTTGCACGCCATTGAGAAAATTATTAATCAGCTTCATCACCGTGCCACTGCCAATCGCGCCCATGTGAACGATATGGCGGCCCATAGCTGTAAGCACTGGTCGCACGCGCTCGAGAATCTCCTTCTCGCCACCCACCAGGAACAGCAGATCGCCCGACGCGGCATGCGATCTGCTCCCGGTCACGGGCGCATCCAGCATGTAACAATGCCTGGCCGTGGCTGCGGCGGCCAGCTCTTTGATCCAAGCCGGTGACAGGGTGCTGCATTCGATCAAAATCGTTCCCGCTTTCATGACGGCGAGAGCTCCGTTGTCGCCCAGCCAGATGGAACGTGAGGCATCGTTATCCGCCACCATGCTGATCAATACGTCGGCTCCCTTCGCCGCATCGGCGGGAGAGGTGGCTATCCGGGCCCCTTCTTTGGCGAATGGCGCTGCAACTTCAGCACTCCGGTTATAAACGCTCAGCGGCAGCTTCTTCGCCAGGATATTGCGGGCCATACCGCCGCCCATAGCCCCTAACCCGATAAGCGCGATCTTTTGCATTCTCTCTCCTGTCTCTGTATGGTGCATGATGCAGGGGGTTTCGAGTTAAAGTCTGTGTACAGATACCAATGCCTGCAGACTGGTGCAAATTCGGAGCACATTCTTCAGCGGCCGGCCAAACTGCGGAAATGAAACTTCCATCACGTCGCCCGTTTCGAGCGCTATGCCCTCCCCAAAGCTGAACGCATCTGCCCCAAAGAAATGAATGTGGACGTCGCCTGGTCTCCGGTGTTCCTTATATTTAAAATGATGATGCTCCAGGTTAGCTACCGAGTGCGACATGTTTTTTTCTCCGGTCCAGATATCTTTGCTCCAGATGGCGCGCTGATTGCGCAGAACTCTGACCCTGCCGGCGACGTCCTGAAACGGCGTCTCCCCCACGACCAGCTCCGGCCCAATCGAACAATTCCTTAATTTCGACGGGGCCAGGTAGAGGTAATTCTTCTTTTCCATCTGATGATCCGAGAACTCATTTCCAACTACCAGGCCAACCCGGCAGGGTTCACCGCTGGCCGAAATCAGGTACACTCCCGCGATCTCCGGCTCCTCGCCTCCGTCGTCAGCAAAGGCAGGGACCAGCAGATCTTCACCATGGGCCCGGAGAATTGATCCGTTTCCTTTGTAAAACCACTCCGGCTGACAGCCGATCTGGCCAGGAGGCGGGCTTCCCTTCTCCAGACCAAGTTGATAAATGCGAGTGCTGTCGGTAATCTCCTGGCTGGAGTGCCTGTGCATAGTGGAGCGATTTTCCGCGCTCACTTTATGCGTGAGCCCGGTGCCGCTCACCAGGCAGTGGGCAGGATCCTCAGGATGGTCGAAGGGCGGCATCAGCCGCCAATCCAGGCGTCCTTCGTAAACTGCATCGTAGTCCAGCGATTCGCTGCCGACGCTGCGGCTGGCCACTGCGCTCAACTGCTTTCCTTCATGGATAGCAGCCACAGCCAGGGAATAGACACTGGAATACGAATTGAGCAGCCGAATACCCGCGCCCTCCACGGCCCCCACGCGCCGCTCATTTTCACGAATTATTTGCACAAGATGCATGAAAACGTAAGCTCTTATGCAAGAATATCCGCAAAGTTGAAACTGGAGTGCACGAGCATACCAAGATATTAACTTTCGGAATGGTAGAACCAATTCCACGTGTAGTCAACGTGGAAAATACATGTAATATTGGGTTTATAGCTTTTCTGGCCCGACCTTATGGGTAACTTTGTTATGAGTGCTAAACTTCTCGGCATGGCTGACAAATCGAATGCAGGTTTGACCAGGACCTTGATTGGGGTCCTGAAAAGTCTGATGTCCGATGGCAGCCTGGCGTTAGGCTCTCGCCTTCCGCCCGAGCGGCAACTGGCTGAGCAATTTGGTGTGCACCGTAGTTCGCTGCGGCAGGCGCTCAAAGCGCTTGAGACCATGGGTGTGCTGACCCAGCGGGTGGGTGACGGCACTTATCTCACCAACGATGCGGCCAGCATCTTGAGTGCTCCCATCGAGTTCATGATCATTGTGGATGGAATTTCTTTCAATGAATTGATGGAGGCCAGGCTCATCGTTGAACCCGAACTCGCGGCACGCGCTGCCGAGCGCGCCACTTCCAACGACTTGACCGATCTCCGCACCGCGCTCGACGCCATGAAGGCAACCCGCAACGACCGTACGGTACGCGCCCAGCACGATCTGACATTTCACGAAACTATCGCTCGCGCCTCAGCCAATCGGGTTTGCCAGCGCATGTTCACGGCCATCCATAAAGCCACCATGAAGAGCATCCTTCTGGCCACGTCGGTCGACAACAATTACAAGGAGACCCTCCGCTTCCACGAGGCAATCTACAAAGCAATCTGGCGGCGGGAATCCGAGGAAGCGCGCCAGCAGATGACAGAGCATCTGCTGAACGCCAAGGGCCTGATCTCGTCGGTCAGCGAAAACCGTCTGCGCAACGAACCGCACCAGGCCTCCGCCGCGGGCGTTTCAAAAATCGCGCCCGTGAAATCGCCTGTGAAATAAAGACGCAACCTGGCTATCTGCTTGGCCGAACTCCAAGGTGCAGCGCCGGCACATTGATCCACTCACAGGTACTATTCATATCGAGCGCGCTCTCCACCCAATCTGCCAGCCGGTCAATCCTGTTTTGCCGTTCTGCGGTGACAAAGGCATAGTCGGCGCATGGCTCAAGCTGGCATGCGATCCGGGCATTTCTCAAAAATGCATGACGGAAACTGTCAACGTCGAAGAGTCCATGAACATACGTGCCCCAAACGCGTCCATCCACGCTTTGGACGCCATCGTGAATCAACGGATGGCTGGCATGAGAACGCCGTAATTCAAATAGAGGTTGCGCGCCGGCGCTGTAACTGGTTTCACCAAGATGAATCTCATACCCCGCGGTTTCTCGTTGCTCGCTCGCTATGCCAAACATTCTGTCTGAAATAAGCCTGGCGCTCACCTGCGCTGTAATTTTGTCTTTGCTCATGACGGTGCTGATTGCCACCAGACCCAGTGCTGTGATCTGGCCACCACTCTCCATGCCATGCGGGTCTTCTACGGTCAGTCCCAGCATTTGCATGCCACCACAGATGCCAATAATCAGCTTATGACGCTGGTGAGCCACAATTGCATTCGCCAGCCCTGAATCGTTGAGCCAGTGAAAGTCCCGGATGGTCTGCTTGCTTCCAGGCAAGATGATTACATCTGCCCCTTCCAGTTCTTGTGGCACCTGGATAAATCGCAGCGAGACGCCGGGCTCAGCGGCCAGCGCGTCAAAATCGGTGAAATTAGAGAGGTATGGAAATGCAACCACGGCAATGCGAAGTTTCCGTCTCTTGCCTTCTCTTTGTTCCTGTTCTCTCCACACTGCAGATCGAGAAGTTTCATATTTCGATTCCAGGCTTACGCTATCTTCTTCATCCAAACCCAGATCAGGAATATAGGGAATCACGCCAACACACGGTATTCTCAGCCTCTTTTCCATCTCCACGATGCCTGGAACCAGGAGCTTTAGATCTCCGCGAAATTTATTGATGACGAAGCCGCGTATCCGCTTCCGTTCTTCTGCCTCAAGCAGCTCTAGCGTGCCCAGCAGCGAGGCGAAAGCGCCGCCGCGATCAATATCGGCGACCAGCAGGCAGGCAGCATCGGCCGCGGCAGCCATTTGCATGTTGACGATATCGCCATCTTTTAAATTGATTTCTGCGGGAGATCCCGCGCCCTCCAGGATGACCAGATCGTTATTCTCCGCCAGCCGGCGGTAGCTCTGGACCACAATGGGAAACAGCTCTTGCACGCGGTTCAGGTGATACTGCCCGGCCGGCAATTTGTTCCAGATGCGGCCCTGCACAATCACCTGGCAGCAGGAATCGGATTCAGGCTTCAACAGGATTGGGTTCATGTCTGTCGTGGCAAACACTCCTGCAGCCTCTGCCTGCAGCGCCTGCGCGCGGCCGATCTCAAATCCGTCAACCGTCGCCGCGGAGTTGAGCGACATATTTTGAGCTTTAAACGGCGCTACGCGCAGCCCTGATCGCGCAAAGATGCGGCAAAGCGCCGTAGTGAGAATCGATTTACCAACGTGCGATGCTGTGCCCAGCACCATCAAAGAACGTGCGCTCATAGATCACGAACAACCGATTCTACATTATGGCTGGCGCGTTCCCGTCCGTGGCTGGCTGGGCCGTCGAATCCGTAATTTGCTGAAGTCGGGCATGTAGACACGCAGCCCAAATTCCGGAGTGATTTTGGTGTAACCGGCGGCGAGCTGCTCCTTGTAATGATCGAGGTAAAAATCAAATGGATCCTGGGGATCGATATCCATCAGCACCATGTCAGTGTCGTTCATGGTAAGTTTCCCAAATCGAAGCTCTGCTCCGCGATAGGACATATAGTTACCCTGTAATCGAACGGCGCTGTTTCCACCCCCGTTGCCAAACCTCTGGATGATCTCATCCCCCTTGAGTTGAACATCCGTCAATCGCCCCTGGATTTGCGGTGGTGGCAGAATCTGCTCGGGACTGAGCACTAAATCGTCTTTTTCCACCCGCACTCCTCGTACCTTTTTCGTGTTGATGAGGTCCGCGATCTCAAGTCCCAGCAAATCCATGAAACCTTTCACCGGCAAATGCGCAGCTTTGATTTTTTCTGCATGAATCACAATCTCGCCTTGCTCGTTGACCGATAGCGTGCCTTCAGTGTCGAAGGGAATATCGCCTTTGGAATGCAATTTCCCTTTGATCTTCAACCGTCCGTTCTCGATGGAAATCTCGATATTCTTGAGCGGCGCATCCGGAGCGGCGAATACATGTTGATTAAGAACATTCGCCATTGACTTCGTGCTGATGGAGATTTCGGCGGAGCTGATGGCAACAATGAATGAGCGATTGTCGTCAAACACAGGAATCTCATTGGGTTTTGCCGGTACGAGTTTTCCCTGCAGATTGAAAATGTGCACCGCAATCTGGTCGGTGAAGTGATACATCACGTTTTGCATTTCTACAGCGACTGTCTCCGGGTGTTGAGCGTCCGGTCTGATTTGCGCATGGCTTGCCGCAGCAACGCACGTAACCAGCGCCAGCAGCAGGTTCTTCCCACATTTGCCAGCTTGCATATCTTTGTGTAGATGCAGGAAACGAAGATACAGCAACCCGGGAAAATGGTCAGGATTCCTTCAACTGCGAAAGTCTGCGCCGAAGATACTGGTCCTCGACCCGGTTCGTGACCAAGGCAATGGCTTTCTCGTAGGCATCCATTGCCTCTTGCCTGCGGTTCAGCCGGCGCAACAGGTCGGCGCGTGCCGCGTGGAATAGATAATATTTTTCCAGTTCGCCCGAGGCTCCCAACTGATTGATAAGCCCCAGCCCCTTCTCAAGTCCCGCACTCATGGCGACTGCAACTGCGTGGTTCAGCGCCACCACCGGAGTCGGGGAAATTCGCGCGAGTTCCCGGTAGAGGGCGGCGATTTCATGCCAATCGGTATCGGCCGCAACCTTGGCATGGCCATGCACGGCCGCGATTGCCGCCTGTAATTGATACATACCGACCCTTTGCATGCGCAGCGCTCTTTCCACCAGCTCCTGCCCCTCGCGAATATATTCGCGATTCCACAGCGAGCGGTCCTGATCTTCCAGCGGGACCAGCTCCCCCTTCTGGTTAATGCGCGCCTCGCAACGCGAATCCTGAAGCAGCATCAGCGCCAGCAGTCCAATATTTTCCGGCTCTTTGGGCAGCAGCTCGCAGAGCGTCCTGCCCAGGCGGATCGCTTCCATGCAAAGCTCTTTTCGTATAAGGCTATCGCCTGCGGTGGCGCTGTAGCCTTCATTGAATACCAGGTAGATGACTGCCTGCACCGATGTCAGCCTTTCCGGCAGCATGTGAATCGGCGGGATCTCATAAGGAATTCTTGCGGTGCGAATCTTTGACTTGGCTCTCACCAGGCGTTGCGCCAGCGTGGGCTCGGGAAGCAGGAAGGCGCGGGCGATCTCAGTGGTTGTTAAACCGCCCAGAGTCCGCAAAGTGAGTGCGACCTGGGCTTCGAGATTCAGCGCCGGATGGCAGCAGGTGAACATGAGGCGCAGGCGGTCATCCGAGTACATCATTGAAGCGTCTTCAACCAGATCAAACTGTGGGTCCTGGGAGCTCTCTGTCTCGTACGAGATTGCGTCCTGCTTGTCACGTCTCGTGTTCTCCCTTCGCACCGAGTCAATGAGCTTGCGGCGGGCCACGGTCGTGATCCAGGCGCCGGGATTATCCGGGACACCTTGG
>Ga0070730_10002225_pt1 | contig 17864 bp, 12 predicted proteins | sample Coa_R1_3_FD_66447 | JGI IMG/M metagenome (GOLD analysis project Ga0070730, IMG submission 66447) | Surface soil microbial communities from Centralia Pennsylvania, which are recovering from an underground coalmine fire - Coalmine... | ecosystem: Environmental > Terrestrial > Soil > Unclassified ... | reverse complement strand
CTTCGGCGCCCTTCAGGATCTTCACGAGCCCGCGGTAGGTGTTCTGTCCTTTGCCCGCCGAGATGCCCTTCGAAACGATGGTCGAGCGGGTGTTCTTGCCCAGGTGGATCATCTTCGTGCCGGTGTCCGCCTGCTGGTGGTTATTGGTCACCGCCACCGAGTAGAACTCGCCGATCGAGTTGTCACCCTGCAGAATGCAGCCCGGATATTTCCAGGTGATCGCGGAGCCGGTCTCCACCTGCGTCCACGAGATCTTGGAGTTCTTCCCGCGGCAGGCACCCCGCTTGGTGACGAAGTTGTAGATCCCGCCTTTGCCGTTCTCGTCGCCGGGATACCAGTTCTGGATGGTCGAGTACTTGATGGTCGCGTCGTCGAGCGCGATCAGCTCGACCACCGCGGCGTGCAGCTGGTTCTCGTCCCGCACCGGCGCCGAGCAGCCTTCGAGATAGGAGACGTAGCTGCCTTCGTCGGCGATGATGAGCGTGCGCTCGAACTGGCCGGTCGACGACGCGTTGATGCGGAAGTAGGTCGAGAGCTCGAGCGGGGAGCGCACACCCTTCGGGATGTAGCAGAAGGAGCCGTCCGAGAAGACCGCGGAGTTGAGCGCGGCGAAGTAATTGTCGCTCGCCGGTACGACGTCACCCAGCCACTTCTCGACCAGCTCGGGGTGGTTCTTCACGGCATCCGAAAACGCGCAGAAGATGATCCCGTACTTGGCCAGCTCCGCCTTGAAGGTGGTCGCCACCGAGACCGAGTCGAACACCGCATCCACGGCCACTCCGGTGAGCCGCTTCTGCTCGGCGAGCGGGATCCCCAGCTTGTCGAACGTCTCGATGAGCTTGGGATCGACCTGGTCCAGGGAGTCGAGCTTCTTCTGCTGCTTCGGGGCCGAGTAGTACCGGATGGCCTGGTAGTCGATCGGGGCGTGGTGGATGTTGGCCCACGTCGGCTCGGTCAGGGTCAGCCAGTGCCGGTAGGCCTTGAGCCGCCACTCCAGCAGGAAGGCAGGCTCTTCTTTTTTCCGGGAAATGAGCCGGATGATGTCCTCATTCAGCCCGAGGGGGACGTCTTCCGACTCGATGTCGGTGACGAACCCGTACTTGTAGGGTTGGAGGACTTGGGCTTCGATTGACGTCATAAGTGATTTGGCAGCCTTAAGTTGCGTCGTCGGTGTCCCTAATCCTACTCGAATAGTCGGGATTCGACAAGGGCTCAGGGGTCAGGGATTAGGGGCCAGTAAGTGCTCATCGCTCAGTGAGTTCCCCTGGCCCCTGGGCCCCGACCCCTGACCCCTCTCAGTACGCGTCTCGGTTTATCTCCCTCACCAGCCGCTCATAGTCCTCCGGTGTGTTCAAGTCGTCGATCACAGCCGGGTCGTCCACCGGCACTTCTTTGATGTCCGCCTGATGCGCGCGCAGAACCACCCGCGCGCCGTCGCGCCTGGCAGCCTCGCTCTCTTCGAGTTCCGCGAATGCCGCGCTCGCCCAGATGACTGGATGACCCCGTCTATTGCCGAACCTAGGGACCGCCGCGAACGGACTGTTGCGACGAAAGACATCCAGCAGCCTCTCGACCGTATCGACCCGGACATGCGGCAGATCCACAGGCCAGACCAGGGCCCCTGTGGGCGCGACTGATTGGATGGCTTTCAGGCCGGCCCGCAGCGACGCGATCGGGCCACCGTCCACATCGGGGTTCTCGACCACCAGGCAATCGTGGCGGGAGAGCGAGTTTCTGATCTCCTGCGCCTCGACACCAGGGCCCACCACCACCACGCGCGTCTTGAGGTCGAGTGCCTCGAATGCCTCGAGGATGCGCAGCACAAAAGGCTCACCCCGGAAATCGAGGAGGGCCTTGGGAGAGCCCATCCGGGAAGATCTGCCCCCCGCGAGGACGATACCCGCCAGTGACATGGACTTACGTTAGCCCGTATTGCGATGGCCCGGCAAATCGCCACATTGGGGGCCCCCATGACCGTTCGGCGGATTCACCAGCTCGGCGACCCGATCCTCCGGGCCCGCTGCCAGAAGGTCGACAAGCCTTCGTCGGCCGCGGTGCGCCTGGTGGCGGACGACCTGCGGGATACTCTCTCCGAGGCCCGGAAGAAGTTCAAGATGGGACGGGCCCTGGCGGCACCGCAGATCGGCGCCCCCATGCGCCTGGTCTTCATGCAGGTGGGCCGCCAGCGGTGGAACCTGGTGAATCCGGAAATCACCGACGTGGGCCCAGACGATTTTCTGGTCTGGGACGACTGCTTTTCCTTCCCCGACCTTTACGTCCGGGTCACCCGGGCGTACCAGGTGACGCTGAGCTATCAGGACCTCCAGGGGAAACCCCACACCATGTCGTTGGAAGGTCCCCTGGCTGAGCTGGTACAGCATGAAATTGATCATCTGGATGGCATCCTCGCGGTGGACCGCGCGTCGGGACTCGACCCTTTCGCGTACCGCGAGGAATGGGAGAAAATTCACGAACCCGCTGACCGTTACGGGCCGCCCTCACCTCGAGAGATGCTCTGATGATGAATGCGCTGAACGCCGCCCTTCTTCTTCTGATTCAGCAGCCACACGCCACTCCTCAGATTCCGATCGCGATTCGTCCCTGGCTCCTCACTCCCCCGGTCTCCACCGACACGGGAGCGACGAGACTCACCCGCGATTACCTGGGCGGCGAGACCACGGCGTTTCCCGATTCATCGGGCACGTGGCGCCCCGTCACCATTCCGGCGAGCGGCATCGACGACCTGGGCAAGGAGTTCGGCGGCGCCAAGGAGCGCACGGTGGTCTACGCGTTCACGTACGTCTACGCGCCGAAGGATGAGAGCCGGACGCTGGTGCTCGCGAGTGACGACGACATTCTCGCCTGGTTGAATGGCCAGCGGATTCACTATCACGACATTCCCCGCGGCGTCGATCACGACCGGGACACCGTCGAGGTGCGTTTCGCCAAGGGGTGGAACGCGCTCTTGTTGAAAGTCGTCAATCGCGGCGGCGACTTCGGGTTCGGTGTGTGGATCGTCGGCGACTCGATGCACGCCGCGAATCGCCGCCCGGCGGACGCGAAGCCCGGGAACCTCCCCGCCTCGACCGTCGCAGCAGGTCCTCTCCGCCTTCAGGGGCCGGTGACCTGGTCCCACGACACGCTGATGGGCTCCGGTTCGACCTCGGTGACTACGTGGGGAGCAGAGCCGCCATCGAAAGCAGTCATCGTTCTGGCGGTCAACGGCGGGCCCATGCTCACCGATTCGGCCGTTGATCTCGCCGCCGGCACACCGCGCGTGGTGCGCTTTCCCATTGACCTCAGGATCGCGAGCCAGATAGCCCTCGACTCCAGCGCTACTCTGTCCGCCTTGGGCGTCCATGCCTCTACAGGTACCCCGGTGGAGTTCCTTCGCGATGTCAGGCCGGCACCGCTCGATCCGGCCGCGGTTCTAGGCCTCCTCGATTCCCGAATCACGTTTGGGAGCTGGAACGACCACGGCACAACGCTCGAGACCACCGTCACCGTGCCGCCGGCCTTCGTCGGGCTGTCCGTCGACCTCCTGGCTGCCGAGTTCGGCCCCACTGCTCGGTACTCGATCAACGGTCAATCCAAGACGCTCACGGCGGACGGTACACTGCCTCTGTGCTCGCAATGCGCGACCGGGGACACGCTCCATATCACCATCGTCCGCGACTCGACCAGGCCCTGGTGGGATCACCCGCGGGCCCGCGTGCGTGACCGGTCCTACTCGGATGTCGCCCTCGACCTCACGCTCCTGCCCGCCCTCGGCGACTCGTCCGGTTCGGTCCCGTGGCCCGATGCGCGCGCCTGGCTCTCAGCCATGATCACGCCCGACAAGTCGGTCTATCGTCTCCTTGAAAAACAGAGTGCGCAGAGTCTCGCCTCGGACTCGGCGCTCTTCGCGAAGGACACCATCCACCTCGTCGGCAACTCGCACATCGACGCCGCCTGGCTCTGGCGCTACACCGAGACGATGGGCGTGGTCGAGGCGACGTGGCGGACGGCGCTCAAGCTCGAGCAGAAGTTCCCGTCGATGACCTTCGCCGCGAGCGCCGCACAGTACTACGACTGGCTGGCACAGCGATCGCCCGGATTGCTCGACTCGATCCGCGCCGCGGAACATGCCGGCCGTTGGGAAGCAGTCGGTGGCTGGTGGCTCGAGGCCGATCAGAACATGCCCGGCGGCGAATCACTGGTCAGGCAGGGGCTCTACGGCCAGCGCTATTTCCAGAGACTCTTCGGGCGCCGGTCGAAGGTGGCATGGACACCTGATTCCTTTGGCTACCCGTGGCAGATGCCGCAGATCTGGCACGGACTCGGCATGGACTTCTTCGTCACGCAGAAGATCCGCTGGAATGACTCGACCACGTTTCCGTACGACGCGTTCCGATGGAAGGGCCGGGACGGCACGACGATCTTCGCCTACAACCCCTACGGCTACGACCACGACCTCGATGGCGCGACGCTCGCCCAGCAGATGCGCCAGGACAACGCCCGCACCGACACCGCGCGTCACATGCTCGTCCTCTACGGCGTGGGTGATCATGGCGGCGGCCCTACGGCGGAGATGCTCGACCGGCGGGGAGATCTCGGAAGGCTGCCGGCCTTCCCGGTCCTGAAGGACGACAGGCCAACGGCCGCGCTGTCGAGCATTCGGGGCGCGCGGCCGATGGACAAATGGCCCCTCTGGAATGACGAGCTGTATCTCGAGTATCACCGCGCGACGTACACGACCCAAAGCTGGATGAAGCGCCGCAATCGCCAGAGCGAGACCTTGCTCGGCACCGCGGAGTTCCTCGCGACGGTTGACCCGGCGCCCTACCCGAAGGACTCCCTCGAGCACGCCTGGCGGCAGACGCTCTTCAACGAGTTCCATGACCTGCTCCCCGGGTCCGGCATCCATCCCATCTACACGGACGCCATGGCAACGTACGATTCCGTCGCCGCCGCCGGGACCGCCATCCTTGATCGCTCCGTTCGTGATCTCTCCGCCCGCCTCGATACGCGCGGCCGAGGGGTCCCCGTCACGGTGTTCAATCCCTCGTCGTGGGCCCGAACCGGGTTCGTATCGGTGGCCGTCACGGACGGACTGCGAAGCCTGTCCGGATCGCTGGTCGCAGCGGATGAGCGCGGAAGAACCCAGCCGGCGGTGATTCGCGGAGACTCCCTGCGTTTCCGGGCGACCGAGGTGCCGTCTCTGGGCGCCACGGTGTTCTGGATCCGGCCGGGGAGGATTCCCGACGACCGGACGTTCGCCGGCTCCCGGACGCATCTCGAGAACGAGTACCTCTCAGTGGACGTCGATCCGAAGACGGGACAGATCGTCCATCTCTACGACCGCAAGGCGCACCATGAGGCCGTGTCGGATTCGGGGCGCGCGAACGTGCTCCAGCTCCTGGTCGACGAGCCGGCCCAGTGGGACGCCTGGAACACGGGGTTCACGGGCAAGCTCTGGACGATCGATTCGGTGAAGGCGCTCCGGGCGGGGGGCGATGAGGTCGAACGGTGGATCGAATTCGAGAAGCCGTGGAACGGAACGCACATCACACAGCGGCTCATCCTCCGCCGGGGCGAGCCTTACCTCGAGATCGACAACCAGATCGACTGGCACGAGCGGCACAAGTTCCTCAAAGCCGCCTTCGACTGGAACGTGACGGCCGATAGCGCCACCTACGAGATCGGGTACGGCGCCATCGGTCAACCCACGAACCCCTCGACGCAGGCGGAGCGCGCGAAATACGAACACCCTGGACACCGGTGGGGCGATCTCTCCGACTCGGTATTCGGTGTCAGTGTGCTGAACGATTCGAAGTACGGCTGGGACACTCGCGGGCACCGGATGCGGTTGTCCTTGCTCCGGTCACCCCTCTGGCCCGACTCACTCGCCGATCGCGGACCGCAACGCTTCCGGTACGCGATCTATCCGCACTCGGGCGGGTGGCAGTCCGGCCTCACGGAACGTGAGGGCCAGGCATTCAACATCCCCATGATCGCGGTTGCGACTTCGGAGCATGCCGGCGTGGCGGGCAAGGCGTGGTCCGTGGCGGCCACGTCGGAACCGGACGTCTACATCACCGCCGTGAAGCGCGCGGAAGATGGACCGGGGCTGGTGCTGCGGGTGGTCGAATGGCACGGCAAGGCGACCACGACAAAGGTCTTCTTCGGGCGTGCAGTGAAACGCGTCCGCCGCGCCAACCTGCTCGAGGATCCGGGAGCCATGCTCCCGCTGGCGCCGGATGGACGGACCGCCACCCTGACGCTTCACCCGTGGGAGATCGCGACGCTTTTGGTTGAGTAGCGCGAGAAAGGGGGTCCTTCGCTCGCGCTGACGCGCTCGCTCAGGATGACACACCGCTTGCTTTCGAAAGGAAAAAAGGGAGTAGATTCCGAACTGACAGGGGTGCCTGCACGGTGCGGGCTGAGATTACACCCTTAGAACCTGACCCGGTTCAGACCGGCGGAGGGAGTCAGCATGGACAGCGTTACGCAGATGCATTTCGCCCGCCAGGGCGAGGTCACGCCCCAGATGAAGCGCGTGGCCGAACGGGAAGAGCTCACCCCGGAGACGATTCGCGACGAGGTGGCCCGGGGCCGGCTCGTCATCCCCGCGAACGTCAACCATCTCGCCAAGCGGCTCGACCCCATGGCCATCGGCAAGGTGGCCAAGGTCAAGATCAACGCCAACATCGGCAATTCGGCGGTTACGTCGGACATCGAGGGAGAGCTCGACAAGCTCCATCACGCGGTGCACTACGGCGCCGACACCGTGATGGATCTCTCCACCGGCGGCAACATCGACGCGATCCGCCAGGCCATCATCGATGCGTCTCCGGTGCCGATCGGTACCGTACCCATCTACCAGGCGGTCCAGGAGATCGGGAAGGTCGAGGACCTGACCGCGGACGACCTGATCGGCATGGTCGAGCACCAGGCGCAACAGGGTGTCGACTACGTCACCGTCCACTGCGGCATCAAGCGCGCCTATGTCGGCCTGGCCTTGGGCCGGGTGACGGGCATCGTGTCTCGGGGCGGGTCGCTCCACGCCTACTGGATGACGCATCACAACCAGGAAAACCCCTTCTACACGCACTTCGACAAGATCCTCGAGATCGCTTCGAAATACGACGTCACCCTTTCTCTGGGTGACGCGCTCCGGCCCGGCTCGGTGGCCGACGCCAGCGACAAGGCCCAATTCGCGGAGCTGGATACGCTGGGCGAGCTGACGGAACGGGCGTGGGCGAAGGACGTGCAGGTGATGATCGAAGGACCCGGTCACATCCCGATGGACCAGATCCAGATGAACGTGGAGCGCCAGAAGCGCATCTGCCACGAGGCGCCCTTCTACACGCTCGGTCCCCTCGTGACGGACATCGCCCCCGGCTACGACCACATCACGAGCGCGATCGGCGCCGCCATGATCGGCTGGTATGGTGCCGATATGCTCTGCTACGTCACCCGCAAGGAGCATCTTGGTCTGCCGAACGCCGAAGAAGTGCGCGAGGGCGTGATCGCGTACAAGATCGCGGCGCATGCGGCCGACATTGCCCGGGGCCGGAAGGGGGCACGGGACCGGGATGACGCCCTTTCGCGGGCCCGGTACGCGTTCGACTGGAAGGAGCAGTTCCGGCTCTCCCTCGATCCGGAGCGGGCCCAGGAGCTGCACGACGAGTCGCTGCCTTCGGAGTACTTCAAGAGCGCCGAGTTTTGCGCGATGTGCGGGCCGAAGTTCTGCTCGATGCACATTACGCGCGAGATCGAGCGGAATCTCGGGGTCCGGGAGCCCGTCGGCGCGGACTGATCTCTCATTTTTTTCTTCTTTTCTCAAAGAAGGAGCGCTTGTCATCCTGAGCGAGCGCAGCGAGCGAAGGACCTGCTTTGGATCCTTCGCTTCGCTCAGAAGGACCTGCTTTGGATCCTTCGCTTCGCTCAGGATGACGTGCCCCCTCGTCCTCGCTAGGTAAGGGTTTGGCTCGTATCTTCACCCCCCGATGTCCGAGCTCGAAACCCGCCTCCAAGACGCTCTCAAAACCACCTACCGCCTGGAGAAGGAGCTCGGCGGCGGGGGGATGAGCCGCGTCTTTCTGGCCGAAGAGCTCTCGCTCGGCCGGAAGGTAGTCATCAAGGTTCTGCCTCCGGAGATGGCGGCGGGCGTCAACGTCGAGCGGTTCCGGCGCGAGATTCAGCTCGCGGCCTCTCTCCAACATCCCCACATCGTTCCGCTCCATGCCGCCGGTCAGACCGGCGATCTCTTCTATTACACGATGCCGCTGGTCGAAGGCGAATCGCTCCGCGCGAAGCTCGCGCGCGAGGGCGAGCTCCCCGTCGGTGAGGCGGTTCGGATTCTTCGGGACGTCGCGGACGCGCTCGGCTATGCACACTCGCAGGGCGTCGTCCACCGGGACATCAAACCCGACAACGTCCTGATCTCGCATCGCCACGCCGTGGTCACCGACTTCGGCGTCGCAAAAGCCGTCGCCGCCTCCAGCGGGTCTTCGACACTCACCTCACTGGGCGTCGCGCTCGGCACTCCGGCGTACATGGCACCGGAGCAGGCCGCTGCCGACCCGCACGTCGACCACCGGGCCGACATCTACGCGGCGGGAGTGCTCGCGTACGAGATGCTCGCGGGGAGATTGCCGTTCGCGGCCTCCACCCCGCAGCAGATGCTGGCAGCGCATGTCACCCAGGCGCCCGACCCGCTCGCCGCGCACCGCTCCACCGTGCCACCCGCCTTGGGCGCGTTGATCATGCGGTGCCTCTCCAAGAAGCCCGCCGACCGCCCCCAATCCGCCATCGAGCTGGTCCAGCTGCTCGACGTGATCATGACGCCCTCGGGTGGGATGACGCCGACGGGGAGCACCCCGGTGATCTCGTCGGGGACCGAAGCCGCCATCAAGCGCACGCATCCGGTGCGTGTGGCTGCGCTGTTCGGCCTGGCGGGCGTCGCCCTTCTTGGGCTGGTCTACTTCCTGATGCAAAGGCTCGGCCTGCCCACCTGGGTGTTCGCCGTCGCCGGCGTGCTCCTGGTAGTCGGGCTGCCGATCATGCTCGTGACGGGGGTCTTCGAGCGGAAGCGTGCGCTGGCACACACGACTGGATACGCGCCGACCAACCCGCTCGCCAAGTGGTTCACGTGGCGGAAGGCCATTCTGGGCGGAGGCCTGGCGTTCGGCGGACTGGCGGTAGTCGCCGCGATCTACATGACCCTGCGTCTCCTTGGCATAGGATCCGTCGGTACGCTGATGGCCAAGGGAGCTCTGAAGTCCGAGGACCGGATCATCCTCACCGACTTCGAGAACCACTCCAGCGACTCGACCCTCGGCTCCACATTGACCGAAGCGTTCCGGGTGGACCTCTCCCAGTCCCGCACTGTGCATCTCCTCGATACCCGGCAAATCGCCGGCGCTCTGCAGCGCATGCAGAAGCCCGCGAATACGCCGATGACCGGCGCTGTCGCCCAGGATCTCGCGCAGCGCGAGGGCGTGAAGGCGATCGTCACCGGGCAGATCGCGTCGGTGGGCAAGTCCTACGTGTTGTCGGCGAGCATTCTCTCCGCCGCGGACGGGACCGTGCTCACCGCGGTTCGGGAGAATGCCGATGATGAGGGAGGCCTTCTCGGGGCTCTCGACCGGCTTTCGAAGGATCTGCGGGAGCGCATCGGCGAGTCGTTGACGACACTCCGGGCCACGGATGCCCTCGAACAGGTGACGACCTCCTCGCTCGATGCGCTACGGAAGTATTCCGAAGGAGTGCGGCTCGCGATGGCGGGGGACGACGAGGGAGCGATCCCGCCACTCCGGCAGGCCGTCGCCCTGGACACCGGCTTCGCCATGGCCTGGCGCAAGCTGGCCGTGGAGCTCGGCAACACCGCGGCGTCCACCCAGGAGCAGATCGAGACGGCGACCAAGGCGTATCAGCACCGGGATCGCCTCACACCCAGCGAGCGGGATCAAACCATTGGTTACTACTCGCAGTTCGCCGACTTCGATATCGACCGCGCGATGGCCGCGTACCGCGATCTCTTGACCATCGACTCGAACAGCATCGTCGGCCTCAACAATCTTTCGCTCCTCCTCCTCGTACGCCGAGACTATGCGGCGGCCGAGAGCCTGCTGACCCGCGGGCTGCGGAACGGATGCGGGAATTGCTACCAGCAACTGGTCCAGCTCAAGGTCGTCATGGGTCAGGACACCGCGGCGCGGCGCTTGGCGAGCGAGTATCAGCGCGCTTTCCCCCGCGGGCCGAATCCCGAGGGGCAATTCTTCTGGATCGCGTCGGCTGCCCACGACTACGCGGAAGCGGATCGGGTCATCGCGAAGATGCGCGTGGACTTCGCGTCGAGCCCCTACGTACAGGAAATCGTCGGACAGACCATGACCGCGACGCTGGGGGCGCGAGGACGGATCGCGGAGGCCGATCAGGTCTCCAGCGAACAGGTGATGCGCCGAGCCGAAGAGCGAGGGTTGCCGGCCGACTACCTTGCCGCGTCCGGAGTCCAGGCGCTGTTCGACATCGTTCTGCGCGATCGGCCCGCCGATGGACTCCGGAAGGTCTCGGAGGCTCTGGCCCGTCATCCGTTTTCGTCGATGCCCGCCTACGACCGTCCCTATACCGGCGCGGCGGCCATCTACGCCCGCGCGGGCCGAGTGGATGAGGCCCGGCAGCTGATGGCGGAATACGCTCGACTGGTGCCGGAGGGCGTCCGAAAAGCGAACCCGAACCGGCACAGCGCCCTGGCCGAGATCGCCCGTGCCGAGCACCGCTATCCGGAGGCGCTGGCCGAGTACCGGGCGTACCACGACGAGGTCGGCTGCGCGGCCTGCGGTTTCTTCGACGAGGCGTCGGTCTTCGACCTCATGCACCAGCAGGATTCGGCGTTGATCTATTACGACCTGTTTGTCTCCACCCCGGATCCGTTTCGAATTTGGGAGGACGAGTTCTACCTGGGGCCGGCCTACAAGCGCGCGGGCGAGCTGCATGAGGCCAGGGGTGACCGCACCCAGGCGCTCGACTACTACAACAAGTTCGTGGACCTCTGGAAGAACGCCGACGCCGAGCTACAACCCGTCGTGCGTGATGTCCGCGGCCGCATCGCGCGGCTCGCAGCCGAGCACTAGGGCGCGCGTAAACGCGCGGCTCGGCTTGTGTCGCTACGCGACTTGCCCAAGGCTTCCCGCTGTCCCGCGTAATTCCGATCCAGGGCGTCTTGTTTTGATGATGCCGTTCCGCCCCTCCGGTTCCACCGTACTGAATGCGGCAACGACTCTACGCCCACATCGTTTGGACAACGCGTGGTCGGGCACCCCTCATCGACGCCAGGCGTGCCCGGTTTCTCAACCGGTTGCTGCGCGTAATCGGCCGACAGCACCGCCTCCTCATCCTTGACCTCGGCATGGTCAGCACCCATCTGCACCTGTTGGTTCGATTCCATCCAATGACCAGGCTGTCCGAGTCGCTACAGCGTCTTAAGGGAACAAGCTCGGCGCTGACGGAAAAGGATTGTCGATCAAACACACTTCCGCCCCTGCGCTGGGCCCGTGGCTACTCGGTGGACACAGTCGGGTTCCGGAGCCTCGAACAAGCCAGATCGTACGTGCGAGATCAGGCCACACGGCACCCGGACGAGGCGATCCAGGGATGGGAGAACCCCCCGCCCGTCACCGCAGCGAGGGAGTTGGAATGGTGGTCCGAGAACCGGCGATCGTTGCGGGTCTGGTACGAGTCCACCAACTCGGGGTAAGGCGCTTGTCGCCCGTTTCGGGCTCACGCCGAGCCGCGCGTTTACGCGCGCCGGCATCCCGAAATTCCGGCCATGAGCACTACGGGGTGCGCGCCGGCATCCCGAAATCCGGCCGCGAGCGCTACGGGGTGCGCGCCGGCTACACCGACGGAGCCGGTAGTACCCGGGCGAGCGCCTTGAGCAACTGCGCGTCCGGAGTATTGCCGTCCGGAGCCTCCGCCAACACCACGGCGAAGCGCCTCCGGAGGAGCGGGTCCCGCATGGCGTGCGCCGCGAACTGGAGCGAGAGCGGGATGAACCAGGGAGCCTGACGAGCCCCGGCGCCGGCTCTGGCGACCGCGGCGTACTGCTCGAAAATCGCGAGAATGAAGGCCGGCTTGGACCGGAATTGCCGGTAGATCGCGCCCTTGGTGAACCCGGCGGCGTTCGCGACCTGATCGAGCGAGGCGAACTCAAGCCCCTGCTCAGAGATCAGCTTCAGCCCGGCCTCCAGCAGAAGCGTCCTCGTCTCGGCCCGCCGCTGCTTCTTTACGATTCCCATGGGTATCTAGGATACGATGGAGTATCTCGATATGAAAGCCGTCAAGGGAAAACGTCGATAATAATCGTCAAGGAAAGGCGTCAGCGGATACTCGTCAGTATCAAAGATACGTATGAGTATCCCGCTTTCGGGGAATTTCGGCACCACGGAGAATCGCGCAACCCAAAGGGCTTGACTGGCTTGGACCCTCTTCTACGTTTGGGGTTCGCATCGCTACGAAGCCCTCAAGGAGAGCGGTAGATGCCGTACGTCATTACCCAGCCCTGCATCGATCTGAAGGACCGGTCCTGCGTGGACGTCTGTCCCGTGGACTGCATCTACGAGGGCGAGAAGCAGCTCTTCATTAACCCCGACGAGTGCATCGACTGCGGCGCCTGCGAACCCGAGTGCCCGGTGACGGCCATCTTCCCTGAAGAAGACGTCCCCACCCAGTGGAAGGAATACATCGCGCTCAACCGCGAGGTCTTCCAGAGCGACAATCCGCCCGGCAAGCCGCAGCGCAAGGGCGCCTGACCCGAGGCGCTAGAGGACGCTTTTCAGGAAAACGCTCCACCCGGCTTACTGGTCACTCCCTGGTGCCGCGTAGGTGTGCCAGTACACCACTCGCGCGAACCCCCTGCGCGCGATCTCCGGGAGCGCCGCGAGCGTCTTCCCGGTATACGTCGAATCGACTTCGAGCCCCGCCTCCGCTCCCCACACCCGCGCCGCCTCCCCTGCCGCGGACGGTACTCCGTACCCGTCACCCATGCCGTTGACGAGAAAGAGGCGTGGGGATGTGAAGGCCTTGGGGTGCGGGACGCCCCGTGCGACGAGCAGCTTCCGCGCGCGACGTGACAGGCTCTCCACTCTCCATCGGTTGGCCACGACCCATGGGGCCACGCGCACGGCCACGACCCGAGTCGGCCAGCCGAGTGTCGAACACCCCAACAAGATTCCCGCCGCTGTGCCGCCGGAGCCGAGCGCCGTGACGATCGCGTCAGGTGGCCCCGGAAGCTGCGTGGCCAACTCGAGCGTCGCGAGCATGTGCCCGAGCACGGCGACCGGCCGGGCGCCGCCACCTGGGATGTACACCCGACGCCCCAGTCTTCCCGCGAGGTTCCACGCCCGAAGCCACGCGGCCGGGAAACCGGCCCAGCGCGCCGCCGCAAACACTCGACTCGATGCGGACCCCGACGCACGCGAGGTCCGGGCCTCCGAATCATTGTGTCCCTGCGGAAACTGGGCGAGGACGGCCTGGGCGCCGAGCGCGCGGGCGTGGCAAGCGGTGGCGAGACAGTGCGTGGATCCCCACCCACCGATGGTGACCACCACATCTCCGGGTCCTACGTCACGCAACAGGAACTCGAGACCCCGGACCTTGTTTCCACCGTAGAGGGCGGACGACCGGTCTTCCCGCTTGACCCACAGCTCGGGCACACCGGTCCGCGCCGCCAGCTCGGGATTGGGTTCGAGGGGCGTCGGCCAGGTTCCCAAAGAGCACGGACGGAAAGCCGCGCGTATCTTTCGAGCGAAATCCGCGGTATCCAATGCTTCGAGGCCTTTCACCGCGAGTGAGCCAACATGCGGGTATCCACCGACTACATCAGACACGCCGCGCGGGCCGCGCGCAAATGCGCCGGCGACCCGCTGGGCGGCGAGCCCCAGCCCCCTGATCCCGAATTCTACAAGACCCTCGCCAAAGCGCTCGAAGAGATCGCGGCGGGAATGGAGCAGCTGGGCAAGGCGGATCAGCATTAGCGACGCGCGTTACGTCGCCACTCCGGAAGCCCTGGCCCAGGTCGTCGGGGCGTTCCGCCGGGAGTCTCCGGTGGCCGTGGACACGGAGGCCGCGAGTTTTCACCGCTTCGTGGACCGCATCTACCTGGTGCAGCTGTCCACCCGGCGGGCGACCGCGATCGTCGATCCCGTCGCTATCGCGGATCTCGCGCCGGTCGGCGCGCTCCTCGCCGACCCGGGCGTCGAAAAGATTTTCCACGATGCCGACTACGACCTGCGCACCCTCGATCGCGACTACGGCTTCCGTGCCGTTCGCCTCTTCGACACCCGAGTCGCAGCGCAGCTGGCCGGCGAGCCTGCGATCGGCCTCGCCGCCCTCCTCGAGAAGTACCTGGGCCTGAAGCTCTCCAAAGCCCATCAGAAGGCCGACTGGTCTCAACGACCGTTGACGCCGGGCATGCTCGAATACGCCGCCGCCGATACGGCGCATCTGCCCGCGCTGCGCGACGCGCTCGAAGCGCGCCTCAGGGAGCTCGGCCGATGGGAGTGGGCGACCGAGGAATTCACCCGGATCGAGGGCTTGCGGTGGACGGTCCCCGTGGATGACGGCGAGGCCTACCTCCGGGTGAAAGGCGCCAAGGCGCTGCGCCCGCGGCAGCTTGCCGTCATGCGCGAGCTCTACACGTGGCGGGAAGGGATCGCTCGACGGGAGGACAAGGCGCAGTTCCGGATCATCGGGAACGAATCGCTGCTGGGGGTCAGTCGCGCACTTCCGCGCACCCTCGACGACCTGCCCCGTGTGAAGGAATTGCCGGCGTCACTCGCGAAGCGCCACGGGCCGGCCCTGCTCGAGGCGGTCGAGAAGGGCCTCGCCGTCCCTGAAAAAGACTTGCCGCGGATCGTGCGTGTGCCACGCCCCCCACATGATCCGTCGCTCGACGTACGGCAGGAAAAGCTCAAGGCGGCCCGCAACGCCCGCGCCGCCGAGTTGGGACTGGATCCCGGGGTCCTGCTGGGCAGGGTGGCGCTCGAGGCGGTCGCGAGGGCCCACCCGACAGATCGCGCCGGGCTCGCCCGTATCGGCGAACTCCGGCGCTGGCAACTCTCGGCGGTTGGGGACGCGCTGCTGCAGGCGACTGCTCCGGCCGTCTAGGCCGTCTAGAAGCCCATCATCGCGCGGATTTTCGGTTCGATCTTCTCAGGCGACCAATACGGCTCCCACACCAGATCCACGTCGACGTCCTTCACGCCCGGAATCGGCTTCAGGTGTTCGTAGATGTCGTGAATGATCTGGGGACCCGCGGGACACCCGGGCGAGGTCAGCGTCATGGTGACGCGCACGTCACCGTCCCCGGGGTCCACGCCGTAGACCAACCCCAGGTCGATGATGTTGAGATTGAGCTCAGGATCCTTCACCGACCGCAGCGCTTCTCGCAGCTGCTCTTCGGTGAGCTGCACATCCGTCATTCTTCTCCTCCTCGCCCTCGCGAACCTACCCCGGAACGGTGTCCTCGGGCAAGAAGTTCCTAGCGTCCCCCATCAACGGCGCGGGCCGCGGCGTCCGCGAGGTGTCCCCGAACCGTCTTCAGTACGGTGAAGGGCTTCCGGGCCCGCGGCGCGAACGCCCGGTTGGTCAGCAGAATGACGAACACATCGCGATCGGGGTCGATCCAGATGGACGTGCCGGTCCAACCCGTGTGACCGAAGCTCCGCGGCCCGAAGAGCCTTCCGGCGCTCGAGACTTCCTCGTCCGTGGGCACCGCCTGCCACCCGAGCGCGCGGTGGTCGGGACCGACGTCGGCCTGGGACGCGCGCGTCGTGAACAACTTCACCGTCTCCGGCGAGACGAGGGGCTTGCCGTCCGGGCGCGTGCCCCCGCGAAGCAGAAACTGGACGAAGCGGGCCAGGTTCTCACCGGTCGAGAACAGCCCGGCGTTCCCCGAAACCCCTCCCGCCTTCGCGGCCGTGGGATCGTTGACCACGCCCGCGACCGGATGTCCGTGCCAGAGTCCTGTGGGCGCGGTACGTGACGCCAGATGAGCCGAAGGACGATACCGGGTTTCCGTGAGCCCCAAAGGGTCGATCACCTCGGTCGTGACGAACCGATCGAGGGGCTCCCCCGAGAGCCGCCTGATGATCTCGCCGACCAGCACGAAATTCAAATCGCTGTAAACGACCCGCGTTCCCGGCTTGGTCCGAGGGGTTTCCGCGAGCACCGTCCGAATCAGCGCGGCGCCGTCAGGCAGCGCGCGCAGCTCGGGAACCGGAAGGTCACCGCGAAGGCCCGACGTGTGCGTGAGCAGCATGCGGACGGTGATTGCCGCGGTGCCTGCGCCATTGAACTCCGGCAAGTAAGTCGAGACGGGAACGTCGAGCTTCAACTTGCCGCGGTCGTAGAGGATCATGGCCGCCGTCGTTGTCGCTACTGCTTTGGTCAACGAGGCGAGATCGAAAATCGTCGAGTCGGGGCGGTCGACCGGGGAGCGCGGCGACCAGGTCAGATGCCCGAATCCCTTCTCATAGAGGATTCGGTCTCGGCGCCCCACGACGAGGACGGCACCTGGATACGCCCCTTGCTTGATGCCTGACAGGACGATGGAGTCGTAGACACTGGCACTCGCCTGGATTTCACACGCTGAAGCGTGTGCTCGGCACCGCGCGGCGCTTAAGCGCAGTGCTCCGCCAAGCACAGGCCTCGGGCCTGTGAAGAGCGCGAGCACGATGACTGCGGGAGTCAGGCCCAGATCCCGGGAATGGCTCGGGCGCATGAAGGGCAGCGGCCATCGCTCCCGACGCGCTGGGCCTTGATCTGGTATCCACGGCGCTCGACCAGCAAGTCGCCGCAATCCGGGCAGTACGTGTTTTCCCACGACCCGACAGCCCCGGGGCGATTCCCGGCATAGACGAAACGGAGGCCGGCCGCGACGCCGACCTCGCAAGCCTCGATCAACGTCTCGGTCGGCGTCGCGGCTGGGTCGGTCATCCGGTAGTCGGGGTGAAATCCCGTGACGTGCCACGGGATGTCGGGTGACACCGCGGCGATCAGCTCTGCCGCCCGCTTCAGTTGGGGCCGGTCGTCGTTGAACCCCGGCACGATCAGCGTGACCACCTCCACCCAGAAGCCCCGCGCGTGCGCCGCCGCGATGGTGTCGGTCACATGCTCGAGCACGCCCCCGAGCTCCCGGTAGCGCGCCGGGTCCATGGCCTTGAGGTCGACCTTGTAGCAATCGGTCCACGGGCGGAGAAAGTCGAGCGCCTCCGGTGTCGCGTTGCCGTTGGAGATGAACGCGGTCTTGAGGCCTCGAGCGCGGGCCAGCCGGAAGACCTCGACCGCCCACTCCGCCGTAATCAGGGGCTCGTTGTAGGAAGATCCCATGACCCGCGCGCCGTGCCGCAGCGCGAGCCCCACGAGCGCCTCCGCGCTTACCTCAGTGGGTGGCACGCCCGCGGACGGATCGCGCAATGCCTGCGACGTCAGCCAGTTCTGGCAGTAGCCGCAATGGAAATCACAACCGAGCATCCCGAAGGTGAGTGTGTCACTGCCGGGCAGGCAGTGAAAGAAGGGTTTCTTCTCGGTGGGGTCGCACTGCAGGGCCGCGACGTACCCCGCGGGTGCCCGCAGCACGCCGTCGCGGTTGAACCGCACCTTGCAGATCCCGCGTCGTCCGGGGCGAACCAGGCAGCGGTGTCCGCAGGCGACGCAGCGTACGGCTGCGTCGACCTCAGGAGTGACCAGGCTCGCCGGCATGGTCCGGGTGTCGAGGGTGTCGGCCAGTGAGGGACCCGCTGGCGACGAGGTCGCGAGGAGCGGCAGCGGATTCCGGCTCAATTCCGGACGCTCCCGGGGCTCAGCTCGTAGAGCAG
>Ga0070730_10002223_pt1 | contig 17873 bp, 18 predicted proteins | sample Coa_R1_3_FD_66447 | JGI IMG/M metagenome (GOLD analysis project Ga0070730, IMG submission 66447) | Surface soil microbial communities from Centralia Pennsylvania, which are recovering from an underground coalmine fire - Coalmine... | ecosystem: Environmental > Terrestrial > Soil > Unclassified ... | reverse complement strand
GGTCCAGGCCTCGCTTGCAATGCTCTCCAGCGGCTCGGCCATCGCGCCGGTTCGCACCCAGATCGGCCTGGGCGAGGGCTCGGACGTGTACCTCATCTCCGGTGCGCTGCCCGAGTTCGACATCCTGACCGTGAAGGTCATCAACGTTCGCGCGCGGAACCCCGAGCAGGGCCTGCCCCGCTTGCAGGGCTCGCTCGACGCGTTCCAGCTGTCCACCGGGCGCCCGCTGGCCGCCATCGACGCGCAGGCCGCCACCGAGGCGCGCACCTCGGCGGCGAGCGCGGTTTCGGCGCGCCTCCTCGCGCGGGCCGACGCCGACGTGCTCACCGTCTTCGGCACGGGCCCGCAGGCGGCCGCGCACATCCGCGCCCTGACCGCCGAGTGGGAGTTCCGTGAGATCCGCGTGGTGGGCCGCACGCTCGAAGCGGCGGAGCGCCTGGCGGCGGAGTTTCCCGACACCCGAGCGGTCGAGGTGGCCGAGGCGCTCAAAGGCGCCGGCGTGGTCGTGACCGCGACGAGCTCGAGCGAGCCGCTGTTTCAGGCTTCGGACATCGAGCCCGGCACGCACCTGGCCCTGGTCGGCAGCGGCAGCGCCAGCGCGGCGGAGGTGTCGCCGGAGCTGGTCGCGCGCGCGGCGGCCGTCTTCGCCGACCACCGGGCGTCGGTCCTCGAGGAGTCGGGCGAGATCGTGCAGGCGATCAAGGCAGGAGTGATCAACCGTGACAGGGTGCACGAGCTCGGCGAGCTGATCAACGGCAAGGCCGAGGGAAGGCGCTCCGACGCCGACATCACGATCTACAAGTCGGTCGGCAACGGGACGCAGGACGCGGCGCTCGCGGCGCTGCTGCTCGGGCGCTTCGTCACCAGCTCCTGAACTTGCGCCTCGGCATCGGCATCTTCGGCATGCAGTCGGTGCCACAGCGCCCCGACCCTCACGTCAAGCTCTATCGCGACCTGCTCGACGACGCCGCGCTGGCGGAGTCGCTGGGTTTCGACTCCATCTGGCTGTCGGAGCACCACTTCTGGTTCGACGGCTACTGCCCGGCCGACCTCGTGGCCGCGGGCGCTGTCCTCGGCCATACGTCACGCATCGGCGTCGGCACGGCGGTGATGCTGCTGCCGATGCACCCGGTCGACAAGGTGGGGGCGGAGGCAGCCATGCTGAGCCGGCTCGGCGAAGGCCGGCTCACGCTCGGCGTGGCCCTGGGCTACCGCGAGCCCGAGTTCGACGGCTTCGGCCTTCGGCGCAAGGACCGCGCCAGGTTGATGGACGCGCTGCTGCCGCGACTGGCCGAGACGTGCGCCGCCGCGCAGCCCGTGGTGCCGGTCTACGTCGGCGTCGCGTCGGCTGTCGCTGCGCAGCGCGCAGGGCGACTTGGCCTACCCCTGTTCGCCGACTCGACGATGAATCACGCCGAGCTGCGTGAGATGCTCGCCGCCTATGAAGCCGCGCGCGAGGCCGCCGGCCTGCCCCCGCCACCGGTCCACGCTCTGCAGCGCGATGTGTTCGTCACCGACGACCCGGACCGCGACTGGGCGATGCTCTTCCCCGAGCTTCGCTACATGCGCCGTCAGTACGGCAGCTGGTCGTCCCCGCAGGCCACCGGTGAGACCGCGACCGCCTACCGCGAGCGCCTCGATGCCGACATCGACGCCAAGCTGAAGAACCTGATATTCGGGTCGGCCGGCGAGGTCGGGGCCAAGCTGCGCGAGTTCGAGGCTCTGGGCTTCGGCCTGATCGTCTGCCGCAGCCAATTCGGCAACCTTCCGCGCGCGGGCCTGCGGCGCGCAATCGAGGGGTTGGGGAGGCTCGCCGGATGAAGCTGGGCGCCGGGCCGCTGGCCCTGGGCTCGCCGTCCGACCTGCGCGCGCTGGCGCAGGCTGCCGTCGAGGCTTCATTCGACTGCCTATGGCTGGACGGACCGCCCGCGGCCGCGGCGATGGTGGCGCAGTGGGTGCCGGTCCGGGTGGGCGCGGTGGTCGACATCGGGATTCATCACCCTCTGCACATTGCGGAGGACATCGCCGTCGCCGACCTCACCTGTGGAGGCCGCCTCGAAGTGCTGCTTCGGCCGGCGCACGAGGACCCGGGCGTAGTCAAGGAGCACATGCAGGTGCTGGCGGCCGCGCTTTCGGGGGCGCACATCCAGTGGGAGGGCCTTCACCTCCGGGTGCCCGCGCGCCTTGCCGACAACGGTCAGGTCCCGCAGCGCCTGGCCCTCAACCCACGCCCGATGCAGCCGGCCGTACCCGCCTGGGTGCTGGACGCGGAGCGCGCGAGCTTTGCCTCCGCCCGTAGGTGGTCGGCCGGCATGAGCATAGGCAGGCGTTCGCACCTTCCCGAGCTCGTGCTCTGCCCGGCGAGAGTGGAAGCATCGGAGCTGCTGGAGGCCGCGGGGGAGGAACCCGCCTACTTCGTCATCGCCGCGGACAGTCCAGCAGAGGCGCGGGCTGCGGGCCGCCGCCTCGCGGGTCCGCTGCGTATGCCGGAATTTCCGGACTGGGCCCGTTCTGTCTAACGAACGCTCGTACGTCTGCGCGACAGGCCTGTGCTATCGTTTTCCGCGATGACGCCCACCCCGGATGTCGTCCTCTACACCCTCAACAACGGCACGACCGATCCGACTTGACAGGAGTGCTGCAGGGTGAGGGAGTTTCTCTCACAGAACTCGGTGCCCTTCGAGGATCGCAACATCGCGAAGGAGCCGCACTGGCGCAAGGACCTGGTCGAGCTGACGGGCGAGGTCGTGGTGCCGGTGCTGGTCGTCGGGGGTAGGCAGGTGGTCGGGCTCGACGAGCCGCGTATGGCCGAGGCGATCGGCCTGCACGGCTTCAAGTCGGATCCCAACCGCGACGGGCTCGCCGCGCCGCCCGAGCTCGCTTCGCTCGCGGACGGCCAGACCGATTCGGTCGAAGGCCGGCTCGTGCATTTCGTGCGCCGCCTGCAGCGGGAGATGGAGTTCAACGCCGCGAAAGACGAGGCTCCGTATCGCGACGGCCAGCACGACGGCATGCGGTTCGCGCGCGACGCGATCCTCCGCATCCTCAACGGCACGTACGAGCCCGAGAAGATGGTCATCGAGCGCGACTCGTGAAGCGCGCGGCCGAAGCCGCTTCAATTGAGCCGGCAGGCACATCGTCCGTGGAATTTCCGATCGCTCGCTACCTCGACGAGGACGGTGAGCTCGTAGGCGAGGAGCAGCCGGTCAGCGACGAGCTCGCGCTCGAGGGCTACACCGTGATGCTCAAGGGCCGCCGCTTCGACGAGCGCTCGGTGAGCCTCCAGCGCCAGGGCCGCATGGTGACGCTCGCACCCGGCATCGGCCAGGAGGCCGCGACCGTCGGCGCGGCGATGGCGCTGGACCGGAAGACGGACTGGTTCGTGCCCCAGTACCGCGAGCTCGCGGGCCAGCTGTGGCATGGCTACCCGCTGCGCCTCGCCTTCCTCTGGCACATGGGCCACCCGATCGCGTTCGAGGTGCCCAACGGCCTCAAGATGCTGCCTTTCCAGGCCGCCATCGCCGGCCAGCTGCCGCAGGCGGCGGGGCTGGCATGGGGGCTGAAGCTGAAGGCAAACCCCGGCGTCGTGCTCGCGGTTTTCGGAGACGGCGGCACGTCGCAGGGCGACTTTCACGAGTCCATGAACCTGGCGGGCGTGATGCGCGCGCCGATCGTCTTTCTCTGCCAGAACAACGGCTGGGCGATCTCAACCACCGTCGAGCGGCAGACCGCGTCCGAGACCCTCGCGCAGAAGGCGATCGCGTACGGTTTTCCGGGCGTGCGCGTCGACGGCAACGACCTGTTCGCGATGTATGCGGTCGTCCGCGACGCGGTCGAGCGCGCGCGGGCCGGCGAAGGTCCGACTTTCGTCGAGGCCATCACCTACAGGCTCGGGCTGCACACCACCGCCGACGACCCGACTCGCTACGAGCCGAAGGAGATGCACGACCTGTGGATCAACCGCGACCCGCTGCTGCGCATGCAGCGCTACCTCAAGTCGAAAGGCGTCGTCGACGACGCGCGCCTCGAGCGCATCGAGCAGGACGTGCGCGAGGAGCTCCGCGTGGCATGGGAGGAGGCGCAGAAGGAGCCCGCGCCGGATCCCATCCGCTTCTTCGGCGCGGTGCACGCGCGTCCGTCCGAGCGCCTGCAGCGTCAGCTCGCGCACATGAATAAGGACGGCGATGCCTGAGCTCACCATCGTCGAGGCGGTGAACCAGGCGCTGGCGCTGGAGATGGCACGCGACGACCGCATGCTCGTCTTCGGCGAGGACGTGGGCAAGACGGGTGGCGTGTTCCGCGCCACTGACGGCCTGTACGAGAGGTACGGGGACAAGCGGGTCATCGACACGCCGCTCTCCGAGGGAGTGATCGCCGGCGCGGCGATCGGGCTCGCGATCGCGGGCTGGGTGCCGGTGGCCGAGATCCAGTTCCTGGGCTTCGCCCACAACGGTTTCAACCAGGTCGTGGACCAGCTGGCGCGGGTGCGCTACCGCTCGGCCGGAAGCCTTTCCGCGCAGGTCACGATCCGCGCGCCGTACGGCGCGGGGGTGCGCGCGCCGGAGCTGCACTCGGACGCTTTCGAGGCCCACTTCGCGCATGCGCCAGGCCTGAAGGTGGCCGCGCCGTCGACCCCGCACGACGTGAAGGGCATGCTGCTGGCCGCGATCCGCGATCCCGATCCGGTCCTCTTCCTCGAGCCGCTGCGCGGTTACCGCCAGGTGCGCGGCGACGTTCCGGACGGCGACTACACGGTGGAGCTGGGCACGGCGCGGATCGCGCGCTCGGGCACGGACGTCACGGTCGTCGCCTGGAGCGCGGCGGTGCAGGTGGCGCTGCAGGCGGCTGAAGACGCGCAGGCCCAGGGCGTTTCGGTGGAGGTGATCGACCTGCGCAGCCTGGTGCCCATCGACGTCGCCACCCTTGCCGATTCGGTGACCCGCACCGGCCGCGCCGTGGTCGTGCAGGAGGCGCCGCTGACCGCCGGCTTCGGCGCGGAGGTGGTGGCGACCATCCAGGAGGAGGCGTTCTTCTCGCTCCAGGCGCCGATCCACCGCGTGGCCGCGCCCGACGTGCCGTATCCCGTGCAGCTGCTCGAGGAGGCGTACGCGCCGAATGCCGAGCGGGTCCTGGAAGCGATTCTCGCCACCACGCGGGATTAGATCCGTAGATGTCGAGATATGAGTTTCGCCTGCCCGACATCGGCGAGGGGCTCGCCGAGGCCGAGGTCGGGAAGTGGCTCGTCAAGGTCGGCGACCAGGTCGTGGAAGATCAGCCGGTGGTCGAGATGATGACCGACAAGGCCGCGGTCGAGATCCCCGCTCCCGGCGCCGGCGTGGTGGTCGAGCAGCGAGTGGAGGAGGGCGCGGTCGTGAAGATCGGCGCCGTGCTCTACGTGCTGGAGACCGAGGCGCGAATCGGCGCGGCGGCAGGGCGCGTCGACGAACGGCCGGGCGCGGAGGCGCCCGTGGCGGCGGCCGCGCAGCCGGAGGCCAGAGTCCTCGCGCCGCCTGCGGTGCGCAAGCTCGCGCGCGAGCTGGGCGTGGACCTGATGCACGTTCGCGGCTCGGGCCCCGGCGGCCGGATCAGCGCCGAGGACGTGAAGCAGCACGCCGCCGCGCCCGCTGTGGCGCCGGCCCCCGGTGCGCCCGGCCCGCCCGGTGAGCGCGTCGCGCTTCGCGGCGTGCGCCGGCGCATGGCCGAGACCATGGCCGACTCGTCGCGCACCATCGCCCACGTCACCGGCTTTCACGAGCTCGACGCCGGCGAGTTTCAAAAGGCTTACCGCCGCCTGCGCACCGAAGCTGAGGCGGCCGGCCGGCGCTTTCCGTTCGACACCCTGCTGGTGCGCGCGGTCGCGCTCGCCCTCGCCCGCCACCCTATCTTCAACGCCTCCCTTGACGTCGACCGCATGGAGATCGTCGTGCACCCGCGCGCGAACATCGGCGTTGCGACCGCGACGCCCGACGGCCTGATCGTTCCGGTCGTCGCCGACGCGGGCGCGCTGTCCATGGACAAGCTTGCCGCCGAGGTCGACCGGATCTCGGCCGCCGCGCGCGAAGGCCGTGCCTCGGTCTCGGACCTGCGCGGCGGAACGTTCACGATCTCCAACACCGGCGCCTGGCGCGGCGCGCACGGCACGTCGCTGATCCGCCCGCCCGAGGTCGCGCTCGTCGCGTTCGGCAGAATCGAGGACAGAGCGGTCGTGCGCGACGGCCAGGTCGTCGTGCGTCCGATGATGCCGATGTCGGTCACCTTCGACCATCGGGTGATCGACGGCGAGCAGGGCCTCACGTTCGCGCTCACGCTGCGCGAGCTGATCGAAAACCCCGAGCACCTTCTCTAGCCGTGGTTGCCGGCGATCAGAGTGATCCGGCCGACGTACTGATCATCGGCGCCGGGCCTGGCGGCTACGTCGCCGCGCTGCGCGCCGCGCAGCTCGGCCGGGCGGTGACGCTCGTCGAGTCGCGGCGCGTCGGCGGAACATGCCTCAACGAGGGCTGCATCCCCAGCAAGCACCTTGCCCGCTTCGCGGCGATCAAGGCGGAGGCCCAGAGCTTCGGCGCGAGCGGCATGCCGCCGTTTTCGGGCCTGCCGGACATGGCCGCCTTCCAGCGCGCCCGCGCGGGCGCGGTGTCGACGCTGGTCAGCGGCGTGGAATCACTGCTGAGGGCGGCCCGGGTCGACGTCGTCCGCGGCCAAGCTCGTTTCGTCGGCCGCACGAGGGTCGTCGTCCAGACCGGCGAGGAGCAGGTGCGCTTCTTCGACTTCAAGGACGTGGTCATCGCCACCGGATCGGAACCCATTCCTTGGACGGAGGCGCCTTTCGACGGCGAGCGGGTTGTGGATGCCAGCCGCGCCCTCGAGTTTGACCGCGTTCCGGAATCGCTGCTCGTGATTGGAGACGACTACATCGCCGTCGAGAGCGCTGTGGCGTGGGCACGCCTCGGCAGCCGCGTCACGCTGGCGGCGCCCGAGGATCGACTGCTGCCTGAGCTCGATGTGGATATCTCAGCGGCGGCTCTCCGCGGCGCCAAGCAGACCGGAATCGATGTGCTTTTGAACACGTATCCGAGGGATGGCGGAGATCACGAGCGCGTCGTGGTCTCGATGGGGCGTCGCGCACGTTTCGAGGATCTCGACCTGGCCGCCGCGGGAATCCGCAAGCCATCGCTCGCCTTCGAGGCCGATGCGCAGATGCGGCTCGACCGGCACGTGTTCGCGATCGGCGACGTAACTCGTGGATACGGGCTCGCTCACACCGCGATGATGCAGGGGCGTGTCGCCGGCGACGTTCTCGGGGGCAAGAACGCCGCCTTCGATTCGCGAGCTGTACCGATTGCAGTTTTCGCCGAGCCGGAAATGGCGACAGTCGGGGCCAGCGACGGCGCGATCGGACGTTTTCCCCTCGCCGCGCTCGGCCGCGCGTTGATCGAGGCGAAGGCAACGTCAGGTTTCGCCAAGCTCGTCTTTGATGGCGAGGGCGGTCCGCTTGTCGGCGCGCACCTGGCGGGCCCACGATCGACGGAGCTGATCGCCGAGATGGCGCTCGCGATCGAGATGGGAGCGACCGCGGAGGACCTGGCACTGACCGTGCACGCGCATCCGACGTTCGCCGAGGCCTTGATGGAGGCCGCCGAGGTCAGCCTCGGCCGGCCGATTCACGTCCGCAAGCCGAAAGCGTGATCACACGCGTCTTCATCGCCGCGCGGAGGCTGGACATGACCCCGGAGCAGTGCCTCGACCACTGGCGCGGGCGCCACGCGGCCATCGGCGCCCGGCTGCCGCGCGTGCGTGCGTACGTCCAGAACCACGGCTTGCTCGACGGCGGCCGGTTCCTCCTCCCGTATCCCGGGTTCGACATCATGCCTGAGCTCGATTGGGACGACCTCGCCGCGATGGACGCGGCGATCGATTCGCCCGCACACGAGCGGGACTCGGTCGACGACGAGGCCAACTTCATCGACACGTCGCGCACCGGCCTGGCCGTGACCACGCGGCACGTGATGGTGCAGGGCACGCCGCGGCCCGACGCGGTGAAGCTGATCAACTTCATGCGCCGCGCGCCGGCGGTCTCGGAGGAGGCGTTCCACTCCGCGCTGCTGCGGCCGTACTCCACCGCCGTCGCCGAGTCGAAGCCGCTGCGGCACGAGCTGCTGATCACCATCCCCGACCGGCCGAACCGCCCGCCGTTTTCGGCGGAGGCCATCGACCTCCACTGGTTTGCATCCGCGCACGACGCGATGGCGTGGACCGTCTCCGAGGCCGCGGGCCGCGCGGACTGGCAGCTGGCCGGGCTTCGCCTTGGCACCGAACGCTTCATCGCCCGGCCGCACAAGATCGTCTGAGCGCCGCCGAATGAAGTTCGGGGTCGGTGACTTCAGCGGCCAGCGCCCGCCCGGGTCGCCGGTCACGCATCAGCGGCTGTACGCCGAGCTCCTGGAGCATGCGGAGCGCATCGAATCGGCCGGCCTCGACTCGATGTGGGTCTCTGAGCACCACTTCGCCGCGGACGGATACATGCCTGCCGTGCTGCCGATCGTGTCGGCGCTGCTGGCGCGCACGCGCCGGATCACCGTCGCCACCGACCGCCTCGCCGCCTCGCTCCATGACCCGGTGCGCCTGGCCGAGGACGCGATCGCACTGGACCTGCTGAGCGGCGGGCGGTTCGTTCTCGGCCTGTCGCTCTGCTATCGCGACGAAGAGTTCCACGGCCTGGGCGTCGACCGGGCGAGCGACGAGGTGACGCTGGAAGCCGCCGCGCGGCAGCTGCGCGACGCATTTGCCGGGCGGCCCATTCGCGGCGCACGAGTGACGCCGCCGCCCGCGACGCCCGGCGGTCCACAGCTCATGATCGCCGCCGACGGCGAGGGAGGCGCGGAGCGCGCGGCGCGACTGGCAGGCATGATGATGGTCGATCCCACCGAGCCCTGGGCGGTCGTCGACTCTGCCGTCGAGAGGTACGACGCCGCCCGAGGCGATCGCGAGGGCGCGCTCGTGCTCTTCACGTACGGCGGCCTTTCGGAGCGAGGTAAAGAAGCGGCCTGGGCCGAGGTCGCGGACGGCTTTCGCTACATGCGCCACAACTACGACCGGTGGATGGGGAAGCCGGAGACCGAGGTCCTGCCGCCGAAGCACTACAGGCTGCTTCTCGGCACACCCGCCGAGGTCGCGGAGCGGGCCGGCGAATATCGGAAGCGCTATGGCGAGCGCGTGCATCTCGTGCTGCGCTGCAGCTATCCGGGGATGCCCGCCGAGGCGGTCAACCGGCAGCTGGCTCTTTGGGGAGAGGCGGCCGACAGTACCCGATCCTGAGTTCAAATGGCGGCTCGGCGGGCCTCAAGGACGAACTAGTGCCCGTTCGTTTCATTCTTGACACGGCATTCGATCTGACTATCCTTAGCGGCATCCTGCTATCCCAGATGCGCCCATACAAGGGAGGGTTCGTTTATGCCTGAGGACGAAGCAAGCAGCAACGGAGTGGGCGCGTCCGGCGTGTCCCTCACGTCTCGACGCTCACTGCTCAAGTGGGGCGGTTCGGCCGCTCTCGGCGTGGGCGCATACGCCCTGGCCGCGTGTTCGTCATCGACCGCGCCGGGCACTAATGGTCAGGCCGCGGGCGAGACCTCTGTCCTCGACAAGTGGCTTTCGACGAAGACCGCAAAGCTCGGCGTCGACCTGACGTTCCCGCCGATCCAGTTCAAAGACTCCAGCGGCAACCCGACGGGTTACCAGATGGAGCTGACGATCGCGATGATGCAGGACCTGGGCGTGACACCGCAGTGGGTCGAGATCCCCTTCGGCCAGCTCTTCGCGGGTCTCGTCGCGGGCAAGTTCGACATGATGGGCATCTCGGCGACGATCCTGCCGAGCCGCGCGCTCAAGGGATTGTTCGCGAGCTTTCCCGTCTTCTACGAATCGATCGTCGTCCTCTTGAAGCCGGGCTCGACCATCACCGACCAGTCTCAGCTGAACAAGTCGGGCGTCAAGATCGCGATCCTGCAGGGAAGCTCGCAGGAGTTCAGCAGCAAGGCGCTGTTCCCCAACGCGACGTTCTCGCCGTTCGCCGCCCTCGCCGACTCGGTGAACGAGGTGGCCACCGGCCGCGCCGACGCCGTCGTACTGTCCGAGTTCGACGTCGACGACTCCAAGAAGGCGCACCCCGACCTGCAGATCCTGGCCGGGCCGCCGCTGTGGGTCGACGCCAACACCTACCTCATGCCTCTTGGCGACTACAAGCTGCAGGCGTGGGTGAACAACTGGCTTCGCTACAACGCGACGCACCAGCGCATGGTCACGGGCTGGACGAAGTGGCTCGGCCCGGGCCTGCAGAAGTACCACCTGACCACGTATGGCGTGGGTCCCGGATCGGAACCCGAGCTCGTCAAGGTCTGATCGACACCAGGCGGGGGTGGCCGGCTTGAGTGCGCCGGTCGCCCCCGCCGCTTTCTCGCCATGGCGATGATCTTTCTCGACGCCCAGTACACGCTCGACTGGTCGGTCGTCACCGACCGCTGGCGCCAGTTCGCCGAAGGCGCCTGGGTCGACGTATGGGTGGCGGTCCTCGGCTTCGGCTTCGCATGCCTGCTCGGGCTCGCCAACGCCATCCTGCGGACGTCGGGCGTGAACCTGTTCAGCATCCCGTCGTTCCTGTACGTGCAGCTGATGCGCGGCGTGCCGCTGTACGTGATGATCCTGTGGATCTACTTCGGCGTCGCCAACGTTCTCGGCATCAACTTCACCTCCTTCCAGGCCATGGTCATCGCGCTCGCGCTGACCGGTTCCGGCTACACGACCGAGATCTTCAGGGCCGGTCTGAACGCGATCGACAAAGGTCAGATGGAGGCGGCGCGCTCGATAGGGCTGAACCGCCTGCTCACGTACCGGCACGTGATCCTGCCCCAGGCATTCCGGATCGTCGTGCCTCCGCTCGGCAACACCTTCATCGGCCTGCTGAAGGGCGCGACGCTGATGTCTGTGATCGCGGTCCCGGACATGGTGTTCCTCGCGAACGAGCTGAACGTCACCCTGTTCACCCCGTTCGAGGTGTTCACCGCCGTCGCGGTGATCCTCGTCGTGCTGGTGCTCTTCTTTTCCGCGCTCGTCTATCTCCTCGAGCGCCGGCTGCAGATCGCCACATGAGACTGCTGCTGACGTACACGTTCGACTGGAGCGTGATCGGAAAGTCGATCCAATTCTTCGAGCGCGGAATCACCGTGACTCTTCGCATCACCGTCTTCTCGCTCGTCTTCTCACTCGTCCTCGGTCTCATCGTCGCGCTCGTGCGCATGACCCCCGGCCCCGTCGGGCTCATCGGTTTTGCGTACGTCCAGGTCTTTCGCGCCCTCTCGCTGTACGTCTACATCCTCTTCATCTACTTCGGCGTGGCTGCTCTGTTCGGCCTCAACCTGGATCCCTTGACCGCGGGCATCGTCTCGCTGACGCTGCTCAACAGCGCCTACATGGCCGAGATCTATCGCGCCGCCATCCAGGCCATCGATCCAGGACAGCATGAGGCGGCACGAAGCCTCGGCCTCGGCCACATCAGCACGTTCGCGAACGTGGTCTTTCCCCAGGCATGGCGCATCGCGCTGCCGTCGCTCGTCAACCAGTTCACCGACATCATCAAGGACTCGTCGGTGGTCGCCCTCATCGGAGTCGGCGACCTCATGTACGAGAGCATCGAGCGAGTGAGCTTCTACCAGCGGCCGTTCGAGTTCTACACCGCCGACGCGGCCATCTACCTCACGATGGTCGTGATCGTGGCCCAGCTCGCATCGCGGCTCGAGCACCATCTGCGCAGGCACCTCAGATGATCGCCGCCGCCCCGGCCGGAGAGCTGCTCGAGAAAGACCCGCTCGGCGCCGAGATGGTGATGATCTCGCTCGAGGCGTGGCCGCAGCTTCCGAACCTCGTGTCCGACTACCTCGGGCCGTACGAATGGCTGGCCGGTTCGCGATCGCACACCGCCGACCTGGGCGAGCTGCTGAAGCGCGCTCACGCGCTCGCGGGCCTGGCCGAGCGCGGCGGCGACGCTTACCTGGCCGCGCAGGCGCGGGCGATCGCCACGCAGATCGAGGTGCACGATGATCCGAGGCGCTACGGGTATCTCGAGCTGGTGGAGCGCCTGCTCGCGTGCAGCTTCGTTCCACCGGATCCCGAAGAGGTCGTCGGCCTCGAGCAGGAGGTCGCGGCGCTGGCCAAGCACCTCGGCTCAACCGGCGTCGACCCGGTGATGACGTGGGAGGTGTCCGGGCTAATCTCGGGCGAAGCCAAGTGGGACGCCGCTCTTTCCGCCTACCGCGCTGGGAGGCGCTGGGCGCTGGAGCGATTTCCGGTCAAGTTCGTCGAGGACCTCGAGATCGCCCGTTTCGACGGCCCGCTGGCCTCTCTGCACCTGACGTGGCGCGAACCCGACCGCCTCGTGTTCGAGGTCAACGTCAATGTGCCGCGGACGCGCGGGACGATCGCGTATGAGGTCGCGCACAACATCTATCCGGGCGATTACCTGCACATGGCGATCCTCACCCAGCACACCTACGCGGTCGAGGGCCGCGCGGCCGCGTGCGTCAAGCTGAAGAACGCCCCGGAGAACGTCATCGCCGAGGGCATCGAGGAGGTCGCGCCTTTCCGGCTGCATCCGGAGCACGGCCCGGAGGAAGAGCTCGCGTGGAAGCTCGAGTGGCTGCGCCGCGCCGCCTGCCTGATGGCCGCGGTCCGGCTGCGGGGAGCCGGCGAGTCGCGCGAGGAGGTGCTGCACCAGCTGCAGCGGTCCGGCCACATGACGCCTGAGCGCGCCAACCAGGAGCTCGACCGCATCGAGCACCCGCTGTGGGGCACCTACGTCTACACCTACTGGCTCGGCCGGCACCTCGTCGCGGAGGCGGACCGGCGGGCCGGGTCCTCGGCGCGGGGAGCCGCCTACCTGGGCTGGCTGTACGGCGGCCTCCACGTGCCCGAATCGTTCGCCGCGGAGTCGGCGCGCGTGCTGGCGGCGGCTACGCCCCGCTAGCGCGTTCTCGGCGCAGGAGGTCCTTCAGCAGGTCGACCTCGCCGAGGTGCCGGTGCAGGTGGGTGACCGCCACCGACGTGAGAAAGATCCACACCGGCAGCCCGCCCCTGTCCGCGACCGCGTCGTCGTGCTCCGGGCCGCTGTCCATCTCGGCTTTGAACCCGGCGGTCTGGTACTCCGGGTGAGGCGCGTCATGAGCGGCGACGTCGGGAATGGCGTCGAGGTCGGTCTCGTCGATCTCGCCCAGCCAGGCGTCCGCCCCACGATTGACGGCATCCGCGTAGTCCAGCAGGCGGCCCAGGTCGATCGTGCGCGCCACCTGGGCGGCTTGTTCAGCGCTGAAGCCCGTGCCCATGCCCGGCAGGGCGAGCACAGTGCTCGACCACGGCTCCCGCTCAATGAGCTCAGGCACACCCCGGACGGCGGTGTTGACCGCCCAATCCTGGCTGCGGGTCATGTGCCAAAGGATGAAGCCGATCGGGTTGACCCCGGGCAGGGGCTGGGCGCCGAGCTCGGTGGCCGTCAGGTCGCCGGCGGAGTGATGCAGGCGCAGGTTGACGGTGTGCAGCTGCTGGCGGAGCATGGCGATAGCATCCACGCGCGAGAGTGTAAAGCCGTACGAGCGCTTGTTTAGTCAGGGACCGATTCGCGGCTAGAATCGCGCCATGGACCCATTGGCCGCGAACGACTCCAGCGGTCCCATCCTCCGCCTCGAGGGGGTCAACAAGTGGTTCCATCGCGGGACGCTTCGCCACCAGCACGTGCTGAAGGACATCACGATGGACGTCACCCGCGGCGAGGTCCTCGTGGTGATCGGGCCCTCGGGCTCGGGCAAGAGCACGCTCTTGCGCTGCATCAACTTCGTCGCACCGCCTGACACCGGCACCGTCGTCTTCCTGGGACGGCGGTGGACCAAGGACAACGTACCGCGGATCAACCCGGTGGAGCGCTTGAAGTACGAGCACCAGCTGAACCTGCTGCGCGCACGCGTGGGCATGGTGTTCCAGCACTTCAACCTCTTCCCGCACATGACGGCGATCGACAACGTGTCTCTCGGCCTGACGCGCGTGCTGCGCGTCTCCAGGAAGGAGGCGCGAGACCGGGCGATGGCGGAGCTCGACCGCGTCGGCCTCGGCGAGAAGGCCAAGAGCTATCCGAGCCAGCTCTCGGGCGGCCAGAAGCAGCGCGTCGCCATCGCTCGCGCCCTGGCTATGAAGCCGCAGATCATGCTCTTCGACGAGGTCACCTCGGCGCTCGACCCCGAGCTCATAGGCGGCATCCTCGAGGAGATGAAGAAGCTCGCGCTCGCGGGCATGACGATGATCGTCGTCACTCACGAGATGGGGTTCGCCCGCGAGGTGGGCGACCGGCTGATGTTCATGGACGGCGGCGTGATCGTCGAGGAAGGCCCCGCGCGCGACGTCATCAAGAGTCCCTCCAACCCGCGAACACAGGCTTTTCTGCGCGCCATCCTGTGAGCCGCTTCAGCGGCAGGGTCGTGTTGATCACCGGCGGCGCGTCCGGGCTCGGCCTCGCGACCGCCAGGCTGCTGCGCGCGGAGGGCGCATCGTTGGCGCTGGTCGACTGGGACGCGGCCACGTTGGGTAAGGTCGCCGAAGAGCTCGATGCGTTGCGCCTGCCCGGCGACGCCTCGCAAGCCGGCACGGCGGCGGCGGCGGTGGAGATGGCGAGGTCCACATTCGGCCGGCTGGACGTCCTGTTCAACAACGCCGGCATCGACCCGCTGCGGGCACGCTCGGTGCTCGAGACCGAGGAGTCCGACTGGGACCGCGTGCTCGACGTGAACGTGAAGTCCGCCTATCTCTTCGCCAGGGCGGCGATCCCGCTCATGCGCGAGAGCGGGGGAGGAGCGATCGTCAACACCGCTTCGATCGCCGGGCTGAAGGCCGCGGGCGACGAGGCGGCGTACAGCGTGTCCAAGGCGGCGATGATCTCGCTCACGCAGTCGCTGGCGGTTGACTTCGCGCGTGACGGCATCAGGTGCAACTGCGTGTGCCCGGGCTTCATGGAGATGGTCATGACCGACAGGCGCCGCGACCTCACCGACGAGCAGGTCGCCGCCCGGTACGCATACGCCGGCGCCCACGTGCCGCTCGGGCGCCAGGGCACCTACGAGGAGGTGGCGCGGTGCGTCGCGTTCCTGGCCTCAGACGAGGCGTCGTACGTCACGGGCGCGGCCCTGGTGGTGGACGGGGGGATGCTCCTGGCCTGACGTGTCCCGGATGTCGGGGGCCGGCCCTCGACGCGGCTCTCAACGGAAAAACACTCCGGGCGCCGGCACTCGAACGCTGGCCGCCGCCAGCTCTACTTTCCCCCGAGCTCCTCGATCCGCTCGATCATCCGGCCGATCCCGACCGACAGGTCCTCCGGCGAGCTGGCCAGGCTGATCCGCGCCGCGTCGCGGGCCGACTGGCCGAACGCCGTCCCCGGCGCGACCGCGACCTGCTTGGATTTGACCAGGTCGAAGGCGAACTCGCGCGAGTCCATGCCCGACCCACGGACGTTGGCCATGATGTAGAACGCGCCCTGCGGCCGGCTGATCAGCATGCCGGCCTCGTCCAGCAGCCCGACGCACAGGTCGCGCCGCTCGCGGTAGGCGTCCACCATCTCCTTCAGCGGCTTGCGCGGGCCGTCCAGCGCGGCCACCGCCGCCATCTGGCACACGGTCGGGAGGCAGGAGGAGTTCGACTCGAGGATCTTGGTGATCGAGTCCGAGACCTGCGCGTTGGCGACCACGTAGCCGACTCGCCAGCCGGTCATGGCGTACGTCTTGGAGAATGTGAAGACGGAGATGACGCGGCCGTCGGTGCAGAAAGACGCCGGGCTGTGGTGCTCGCCGTCGAGGATGACCTCGTCATAGCACTCGTCCGAAAGCAGGTAGAGATTGTGCTTGACGGCGACGTCTACCAGCTCTTCGAGCAGCTTGCGCGGGAAAAGCGCGCCCGTGGGGTTGCACGGGCTGTTGATGATGATCAGCTTCGTCCGCGGCGTGATGAGCCGCTCCATCTCTTCCGGGTCGGGCAGGAACTTGTTCTCCGGCCGGCAGGGGTACGGGACGAGCACACCGTGGGCCCACGCCAGCATGAGCCGGTAGTTCGGCCAGGCCGGGTCGGGCAGCAGCACCTCGTCGCCGGGCTCGAGCAGCGCCGCTATCGCGGCCGCGATTCCGCCCACGCCGCCGACCGTGCAGTTGATGGTCTCGACGGTCGCCTTGATGCCGTTGACCCGCTCGAGCTTGGCGACGAGCCTCTCCCGCAGCGGCAGGATGCCTGGCGTGGCGGTGTACTTGACCTGGCCCTTGCGGGCGAACTCGATGGCCGCGTCGACGATGTGCTTCGGCGTGGGAAAGCTCGGCTCTCCCACCTCGAGCCGGATGCAGCCGGGGGTCACGAGCGCGAGGTTGACCACCTCGCGGATGCCGGAGTGCGCGGCCTCGGCAGGGCCGGACGAAATCGCCTGGAGCGGGACGGTGGCCATGGGTTTCTCCTGCGGAAATGGCCGCGCAGCACGTGGGTTTCCGGCTGCTTCGGCATACGCTAGACTCGTCCCAAACTTAGTGTCAAGTGAGTGAACGTTCGTTTGTTTAAGGTGCGGTGAACGATGCAGGTCAAGGACGTGGCCTACGCGCGGTCGGGTGATAAGGGCGACGTCGTCAACGTCGGCGTCCTCGCCTTCGACGACGCCGCGTGGGAGCGCCTGCAGCGAACGCTTACGCCCGAGCGGATCAAGGCCCATTTCGGCGACTGGGTGAAGGGCGAGGTCGACGTCTTCCCGATGAAGAACCTGAACGCGTTCAACCTGCTTCTGCACAATGCGCTCGGCGGTGGCGCGACCAAGACGCTGCGTTATGACGTGACCGGCAAGGCCTTCAGCACCGCCGTGCTGCGCATGGAGCTGGCGGATTGAGCGCTGACCCGAGGCCGGAGGCCGGTGCGGGCGAGGCGGAGCCCAAGCGGCCGACGCCGGACGAGGATCTCCGCTCGCGCCTCGACAAGGCGAAGCGCGGCGGCGACCCGCGCTACCACGCGAAGCTGCGCGAGCAGAACAAGCACTTCGTCCGCGACCGCCTGGACAGGATCCTCGACCCCGGCTGGTCCTTCGAGGACGGTCTCCTGGCCCGCCACGTCGACGGCAACCTGCCGGCGGATGCGGTGGTTACGGTCGTAGGCAATGTCAGCGGCCGGCCGGTGTGCGTCATCGCCAACGACATGACGGTCAAGGCGGGCACGTGGGGCCTGCGCACGTTCCAGAAGATCACCGCGATGCAGGAGCTTGCCGGGCGGACCAAGTGCCCGCTGCTCTATCTAATCGACTCGGCCGGCGCGCGTATCGACGAGCAGCGGGCGAGCTATGCCGGCCGCAAGGCGTGGGGCAACATCTTCTACAACCAGATCCAGCTGTCGGGCGTGGTCCCGCAGGTCTGCGTCCTGCTGGGCCCGTCGCCCGCGGGCACCGCCTACCAGCCGGCGCTGTGCGACGTCTGCATCATGGTCGAGGGCAACGCCACCGCCTACATCGGCTCGCCGCGCATGTCGGAGATGGCCACCGGCGAGAAGGTGACGATGGAGGAGATGGGCGGCGCCGAGATGCACGCCCGCGTGAGCGGCCTCGGCGACTTTCTCTGCAAGGACGAGGACGAGGCTCTGGCGGTCGCCAAGCAGTACCTGGGCTACTTCCCCGGCCACTGGTCGGAGAAGCCGCCGCTGGCCGAGGCGGTGCCTCCACTGCCCGGCAAGACGATCGCCGAGATCGTGCCCGTGAGCCAGCGCATCGCCTTCAACATGGTCGACCTCATCAAAGCGCTCGTCGACGAGAACAGCTGGCTCGAGGTCAAAAAGCT
>Ga0070730_10002222_pt1 | contig 17875 bp, 10 predicted proteins | sample Coa_R1_3_FD_66447 | JGI IMG/M metagenome (GOLD analysis project Ga0070730, IMG submission 66447) | Surface soil microbial communities from Centralia Pennsylvania, which are recovering from an underground coalmine fire - Coalmine... | ecosystem: Environmental > Terrestrial > Soil > Unclassified ... | reverse complement strand
ATGCCTCAGGTTCGCGTAAAGGGTTCTCGTCGCCTATGACCATCGCCGGCTGCACTTCTTTCAAAAACCTCAACAGATCGTGGTCGGGATAGCTGCGCAGCACAAACCCGATTCTTCTCTTAACGAGAGTGGTTCCGATGTCGTGAATGCCTTCCCGGAGAAACTGAAAATGCCGCAGATTCGCGTTAGGGTAGAAAGGAACTGGACCAAAGAATACCACTACGGGCTTGCGCAACTCATTGCCTGCGGCCACCGCCACATCGAGCGCCGGATTATCCAGGGCACGCTGGGCGCGTTGCATCCAGTAGACCACGCAAGCGCCCTCTGCATCAGGTGCGCCGGTCTTGCGGATGGTGACGCGCGGGTCTTGGCTTAATTGTTTGAAGATTTCCATGGATGCCCGAACTACCGCTCAAGGGTTTGCGCAAGACCGGCCAGGATTAAGAGGAGCGCAGTAACCTGATAGTCCATGATCAATCTCAAGTTTCTCTTGTTACCAAAGGGAGGTGACCTTAGAAATTGGACGGATGAGCGACATGGCCTTCCTAAAAACCTCCGGCGATAATCTGCTCACATTTCTTTACAAAATTTCACTGATGCATAGCAACCTTGGTCTTCGCGCAGTGTTGTAATAAAGCTTGCGCCGTTCGTGATTCCTTGTTCCATTGTATTGATTCTGATCAGGCCGTGATTGGCGGCCATTTAACGCACCTGCCATTCAGCAACAAGCCACGTTGGGAAAAGAGGGATCAAATTCTTCATCAGGCAAAACTCCCGGAGCTGTCGAGTGAGACACCGTCAACGCACGCCGTTGCCGGTGAGCCGATATTTGTGGGTCCGGAACCCTCCAGGAGCTCTCACTCTGAATTGGTTGTTGTCCTCGTCGCCACCATTATTTTCATCGGCTGCATTATCTCTCCTCCGGCGTTGATGGACGATGTAGATGCCGTTCACGGCCAGATGGCGCGCAACATGCTCGATTCCGGCGATTGGGCGATCGCCCACTTGAATGGCGTACCGTACATAGAGAAAGCACCGCTCCTCTATTGGCTGATAGCGATTTTCTATCGCTTCGCTGGCGTACATGATTGGGTTGCAAGGGTCCCAATTGCGCTGGCGGCGGTTTTGCTCTGCTGGATCACCACGCGGTATGGCCGATGGGCCTTCGGCAGACGCGCGGGATTCTATGCCGGCCTGTCACTGGCAACCTGCGCCGGCCTCTTTTTGTTCACGCGCATCCTGATTCCGGATGTCATGTTGACCCTGGCCGTTTGCATGGGGTTCTGGTCCTTTCAGAGGACGCTGGAAGAAGACGAGCCGCATCCGCGACGCTGGTCTGCCCTGCTGGCTGCCAGTTTGGGTGTGGGCATCCTGCTCAAGGGACTGATCGCCGTCGTAGTGCCCGTTGGCGGGGCTCTTGCTTATCTGGCTGTCACGCGACAAATCTTCTCTCTGCACGTTTGGAAGCGGCTGCACGTATTCACCGGAGCGCTCATTCTTTTGGTGATTGCCGCTCCCTGGCACATCCTGGCGACGCTGCGCATGCCGCCCGTTTTTGACCTGACCATGCACAGCGGTCCCGGTGAATACCATGGATTTTTTTGGTTTTACTTTATCAATGAGCACGTGCTGCGATTCTTGAACCTTCGCTATCCCCGGGACTACAACACCGTGCCTCGTGTCGCTTTTTGGCTCCTGCACCTGGTCTGGCTATTTCCGTGGTGCGTCTACTTTCCGGCGGCGGCCCGCCTGGGCTATAAACCGCTGGATCGTGCCGGGCGCACTCGCTTGCTGGCGCTCTGCTGGGCAGGATTTTTGCTGCTGTTCTTCACCTTCTCCACCACCCAGGAGTATTACTCGATGCCGATTTATCCGGCGCTGGCGCTGCTGCTGGGTTCAGCCATGGCGGGTTACACCCGCTGGGTGCGCTTGGGCACAAGGGTCATAGGGATCATCTCAGTTGCTGCTCTGCTGGCCATCGCTGCTCTATTATTCATGGTGTGGGGCATACCCACTCCCGGAGATATCTCCCAAGCCCTGCAGCAACATCCGGAAGCCTACACACTTTCTCTCGGGCACCTCGGCGATCTTACAGTCAGGTCTTTCGCCTACTTGCGCGCGCCCCTTATTCTGGCTGGATTGGGATTCCTGGTGGGAGCCATCGGCGTCTGGCGGTTCTCGTTTCATCGGGCAGTCCTGGCATTGGCGCTGATGATGGTATGTTTTCTGCACGCCAGCCGCATGGCCCTGGTGGTCTTCGATCCCTATCTTTCCTCCCGGCCGTTGGCAGAAGCGTTGCGTAAGGCTCCAAGCGGGGCGCTGATCGTAGATGGGCCTTACTATTCTTTCTCTTCTGTATTCTTCTATGCCAACCGCACCGCGTTGCTGCTGAATGGAAGGGTCAACAACCTTGAATACGGCTCCTACGCGCCCGGAGCGCCTGATGTTTTTATCGACGACGCAAAATTCATCCAGTTGTGGTCCAGTTCCGATCGCTATTACTTAGTGGCCGACGACACTCAGCTTCCCAGGCTTCGCAGCCTTGTGGGAAGCGCTGATCTTCTGCCCGTTGCCGCAAGCGGCGGCAAATTCCTCTTTACCAATAATCTTGCCGGCCAAGCTTCACACAGCCTTGTAGCGGGAGACAAAACAAAAACTTTATGACAGCCATCATCACTACCATCCTGGCGGTTCTACTGACTGGTTCCCTGGTTTACTGCATTCTCGTCATGATTGCCAGTTGGCGCTATCTCTCCGTGAAGCCGTCGCCGGCCGTCAGTACTCCGCCGATCAGCGTCCTGAAGCCGTTATGCGGGCGAGATGAAGGACTGGAAGACAATCTGCGCAGCTTTTTTGAACAGGATTATCCTGTCTTTGAATTGCTGTTTGCGGTGCATCGCGCGGACGATCCTGCGGTCGCGGTTGTGGAGAAAATCAAGAGCGAATATGGAAGCATCGACGTTCGGGTGATTGTAACCGGTGAATCACCGGTTCCCAACGCCAAGGCCCATAGCCTGAAGCAACTAGTCCGGGAGGCGCGCTATGAGTTACTGGTGATGGGCGACAGTGATGTGCGCGTGACGCCCGATTTTCTGGCGCAACTAGCCAGGGAATTTCAGGATCCTTCGGTCGGCCTGATCACCTGCCCTTATCGGGCCGTAGGCGGCAGCCTGTGGTCTCGCCTTGAAGCCGTCGGCATGAACACCGAATTTCTGGGCGGAGTACTGGTCGCCCGCATGATTGAAGGGATGAACTTTGCCCTGGGTTGTGCCGTGGCTGTGCGCAGCAACGTGCTCGATCAGATGGGCGGATTCACCTACTTGCAGGAGTATCTTGCCGAAGACTTCGTGATGGGGCAGCGCGCCGCCCAACTGGGCCACAATGTCCTGTTTTCTTCGTATGTAATTGAGCATCGCATCGGCAGCCAGCCCATGAGCGCGAACCTGAGTCACCGGCTCCGCTGGGCGCGCAGCACGCGCCGCTCACGCCCCCTGGGCTATTGGGGGCAGATCTTTACTTATCCCTTGCCGTGGGCCCTGCTCCTATGGCTGACGTATGGAGCCGCATGGCCTCTTGTGCTGCTAACGCTGGCTGTGCGCGCAGGCGTAGCCTGGGCCACAGCAGCGCGCATCGTTCGTGATCCGGTTACCTGCCGCCAATGGTGGCTGCTGCCCATTCAGGATCTTTTGGGTTTTCTGGTTTGGATGGGAGGATTTTTGGGGAGCACCGTGGTCTGGAGAGAGCGCAAGTGTACCGTTTTGCCCGATGGCCGGCTTCAGGCGAACTCATAACCGCACGCAGATCTTCTGTGGGTTTCTTCGCGGGGAACCAGCTTTTGTTTCTCAGTATTTTCCCACCCGGTTCTCTCTAAGAACTGCGCATCACCGGCCTATCAACTGCAAAATGTTGTATTCAAGTTTCACACTTTTAATTACACCCCTTGCTGCAGAGCGAAAGAGCGGTTCGCGGATGTTACTATCAAGAATCAGGCTCTATGCAGATCCTCTTCATCGGCGACATCTTCGGCAGCCCGGGACGCAAGATACTCCGCGACCACATGCCCCAACTGGTGCAGACCCATAAGGTTGATCTGGTCATCGCCAATGCGGAGAACGCTGCCGGAGGTTTTGGGCTGACTCCAGCCCTGGCCGACGAGTTTTTTGAGCTCGGCTGTGACGTACTGACCACTGGCAATCACGTTTGGGACAAGCGCGAGATCCTCGAGTATTTCAGGTCGGCCAACGGCGATCCTAATTCGCGCGCGCGGCGTGTTTTGCGTCCCGCGAACTATTCTGACGCCGTCCCCGGCGTGGGACTATTTGAAGGCGCAACCAAGGCCGGACAACGCTATGCAGTCATCAATTTGCAGGGGCGGGTCTTCATGCACAATGCAGACGATCCGTTCCACAAAGTGGACGAACTTTTGCAGCAGGTGACCAGCAAGGTGATCGTGGTGGACATCCACGCGGAAGCCACCTCCGAAAAAATTGCCCTGGGATGGTACCTCGATGGCCGCGTTACCGCTGTCCTGGGTACCCACACCCATGTGCCGACGGCTGATACGCGTGTTCTGCCCAAAGGCACCGCCTACCAGACCGATGTGGGGATGACCGGGCCTTACGACGGCGTAATCGGTGTCCAGAAGGAACAGATCATCCATAGATTCCTTACCGGCCTCCCGAGCCGCTTTGAAGCTGCCAAAGACGATCCCCGCTTCTGCGCCGTATTGATCGAATGCGACCAGGAGAGCGGCCGGGCGAATTCCATCAAGCGCATCATGCTGGGAGAATAAAACAGGCAGCCCCGAAGAGCTGCCTATTTTTGCGGAAGATCCCGCCTTTGGTTTTAATTACCCAACTACCAAATCCTTCACCGAAGCCACGCTGCGGGTGCCTGAAACTAAGAGCAAAATTCTTCGCTCCAGCCGCACAACGACTACGGTTTAGCTTTTTTCCGGACCGGCGGATGATGCACCGGCGGCTTGGTGGTAGGTGCCGCTCCCGGCAAATCACCCTTTTCCATCGTGAACATGAACGGGTCAGGCTTATAGGCCGTCAGAACGCCTATTACGTCGATCGACGTTCCGGGGGCTGGAGGATGGAGCACAGGCTTTTCCATCATGACCGTCAGATCAGCTTTCTTGGCCTGCTGGTTTTCTTCCGTCATCGCCGCCATGATCGTGTCCTTGGTAGCCGAGATGACCAGGACGGCCGGAAGCTTCAGCTTCACGTCGGCGCCTTCGCTGCTCTTTTGCTTTGCCAGGATTGCCTGCCAGACCTTATCGGCAGCCTCCTTGTTGGCCGCTGAACAACCGCCATGCGAAAGGACAAATTCCCAGTCGCTGAAAGAGAGCTGTCCCGGATCGTTCTGTTTGACCGCGTCTACTGCGATGTCGCACTCTGTTGGAGCAGGTTTGATCGAAGCGGCAAAATTGGCAGGAGGCGCGGTTTGGGCCGCCGCTCCGGCCACGATCTGGTCCCAGCCTTCGTAAGTGCCGTGATACTTCTTATATTTCGCCTTGGCATAAGTACTGATGGATTGCACGGCCGCGGCGTTGTTGCCTGCGAGATTGATGGCCTTGGCCGCGTACCAGAAGCCATTAAGGTCCAAGGGATTCGATTCCAGGCTGGCAATCGAAAGTTGGTACACATCCTGCATGTTGTTGGGATCGATCTGGAGAGATTTCGTGTAGTAGTTCTTGGCCGCCGCATAATCCTTAGCCTGAAGCGCGCCAAAACCGGCTGCGCCATTGAAAATGGCCGTCATCTGGTTTTTGACTTTTTCGAAATCAGCATCCGGAGTGCCTTCCGGCTTGGTCCATGCCGGTAAAGCCTGTAATCCTTTTTCAGCGCTTGCGCGTGCTTCAGCCGCTGAGTCGGGAGTGCCCTTGGCTCGGGCGATGGCGGTGATGATGGCCAAAGACTGCACGTCGTTAGGCTTGTCTTTAAGAATCAGGCGGGCCACCTCCTCCAACTTTTGCACGTTGCCCGCCGCCTGATAGGCCGCCCGCGCCTGTTCCAGAGCATCGCCCCTCACGATGCTGTTGGGATACTGCTGGAGGAAGGCCATCATGGCAGCAGCTTTCTGGTTGGGGTCTTGCATGTTGTAAGCAGCTATATAAGCGTTATACTCGGCCGGGTCCTTGATCACCTTTCCTTGGTCCTGACCGGCTGCGGCTGCCGGTTGCTGCTGATCGGGGATCTTAGACGGTGTGCTTCCCTGCGCCAATATGGCCGAGGTTGTGAGCGCCAGCACCAGAGTGACAAGCACTTTCTTCATGATTGCTCCTTCATCCGACATAGCAATTTGCGGCCGAGGCGAAACTGCCGTCTGGCCTTGTAAAAAACGGTCGATCACTAAAATTTCAGAGGCACGGATTATAAAAGACTAACCCATGATTTAGGCAAGCCGCACCCAAAAAATAGCAATTATCTGCCAAGGCTGCCAAAGATTGCGAAAAGTCTCCATTTTCTGGGATTCTCCCTCGCTGGCTGCGAAAGTAAAGACCCCTGTCGCCGGCTTGAATGCAGTACGCGCCAAAGTATTCAGCAGCAAAAAGGCAGTCCCCAAAGGGACTGCCTCGGCAAAACGGCAGAGCAGCTAGGCTTTACGTTTGTGTCCAGACTGGGCGCTGCCGATGGTCTTCCTGGGTGCAGGCTTGGCGCCCGGCAGGTCCGCCTTTTCCATGGTGAACATAAAGGGCTCGGGGGTGTAATTGGAGAGGACCCCGATGATGTCAACGGTCGAGCCCGGCGCTGGCGGACGAAGGACCGGCTTCTCCAGTTTAATGGTCACGTCGGCCTTCTTGGCTTGTTGGTTTTCTTCTGTGATTGCCGCCTGCAGCGTCGTCTTGGTAGCTGAGATTATCAGCACGGGAAGTTGTAACTTAACGTCCGTCTCGCCGTTCTTCTGTTTACTGAGAATGGCTTGCCAAACCTTGTCGGCAGCTTCTTTGTTGGCTGGTGAGCAGGGGGCATGTGACAGAACGAACTCCCAGTCGCTGATCGACAGCGTAGTCGGATCATTGTCCTTCACTGCATTCACGGCAATCTCACACTCCGTGGGTTTAGGCTTGATGGAAGCAGTGAGAGTGGCAGGTGGAGCAGCTTGAGTGGCCGCGTCAGCCACCAACTTGTCCCAACCTTCATAGGAGCCTGTGTAGTTCTTGTATCTGGGCTTCGCATATCCGCTGATCTTCTGAACAGCGTCGGCCTCGTTTCCAGCCAGACTGATGGCTTTGGCTGCATACCAGAACCCGCTCAGGTCCATAGGTTTCCCCTCCAGTTCGGCGATCGAGAGCTGGAACATGTCCTGTATGCTGCTGGGATCAAGTTGTATGGCCTTCAGGTAATACTTCTTGGCGGCGTCATAATCTTTATTCTGCAGCGCGCAAAAACCTGCCGCCCCGTTGAAAATATCGGCCATCTGGTTTTTGAGCTTGTCGAAATCAGCGTCTGACATGCCCTCTTGCTTTTGCCAGGTCGGCAAGGACTGTAGACCTTTTTGCGAATCGTCGCAGGATTCTTTGAGGGCGGCTGCGTCGCCACTGGTGGCCGCGGCACGGGTGTACGCAGTAACAATGGCCCGCGCACGAATATGGTTGGGATTTTCCTGAAGAATGGTCCTGGCAGTCTCGATGACTTTGGCAGGGTTTTTGGCTTCCTGATACGCCGCCATCTCCTGTTCCTGCGCATCGATCCTTACGATGCTCTTGGGATATTGATTCAGAAAGGCTGCCATCGCCGCCGCTTTTTGCCCGGCATCCTGGGTGTTGAGCGCGGCCATATAGGCGTTGTATTCGGCTGGATCCTGGATTTGCTTTTTGTTGATGGGCTGGTCCTGACCGGGCTGGGCGGCCGAATCCTGCTGTTGCGGGGCCGGGCTCGATGTGCCTCCCCCTTGCGCCATAACTGCCGTGGTAGAGAGCGCAGTGAGCGCCAACACAAACCTTACAAGCACTTTGTTCATGAAATTGCTCCTTCGTCGACACTGCCAAATTAAAGGGAACCCTATCCCTTTAGACACCATTTCGAGTTCAAAGGGTACCGATCATACCAAACAGAGCCTCAGAATGGGCAAGAGATATACCAAAAATGGTAACTACCCTGCCGATAAGATGCACGATCTCTGCCGGTCGTTACCCGGACAATTATCCTAACCCTCACAAATCTTTGGAGTTGTGGTCCAGCGGTACATCTGGAAGTCGTTGGATAATGGGTGTTGCAAGGACACATTATTAAGGAGAACCCTGTGAAAGATAACCTTTCCGGAAGAATAGCCCTGGTTACCGGTGCAGGCCGGGGGATAGGGGCGGCAATTGCCCGTAAACTGGCTCTCTTGGGTGCCACCACGATCCTCTGCGGACGTAAGCGTGAGCGTCTGGAGCGGACGGCCAGCGAAATCGCCTGTGAATCCATGGTCTGCGATGTGACCGACTGGAACTCGGTGGCGGCCCTGGCCCACCGGGTTCGAGAGACCTTTGGCCGGCTCGATATCCTGGTCAATAATGCCGGAATCGGCGCTTTTAGCGGCCCGCTCCACGAAATGCCGCTCGAAGCCTGGGAGACGGTGCTCAACACCAATCTTCGCGGGGTCTTTTATATGATGCGGGCCTTTGCGCCGCTGATGATCTCCGCCGGCAGCGGCGACATCATCAACATCTCTTCCATCGCCGGGAAGAATGCCCTGCCCAACGGCGCTGCCTATGCAGCCTCCAAATGGGGATTGAATGGTCTTTCCTACTCAGTGGCCGAGGAGCTGCGACGGCACAAAATCAGGGTATCGGTGATCTGCCCCGGCTCGACCCACACCGAACTTTCACCCCACGAAGGCAAAGATCCCAACAAGATGCTGCAGCCCGACGACGTGGCCCACATAGTAGCCATGTTGGTGACCCAATCGCCCCAGTCTTTCGCCAGCGAGATTGTGTTGAGGCCGACGGAAAAACCCTGAAGAAATCGGGTGATCGGCTGGTGCGTATGAATTGCTGTTGAGTGTAATGAGGTTTAAATAGTTTCACAAATTCTGCAGAGGGGGATAAACACCGCTATAAAGCGTTTAAGGTCCCGACAGATCACCAGATGACCCGATCACGGGATCACCCGATTCCTATTGGGCCGGCTGTATATTTACCAGAAGCTGCTCTTTGCGATAGACGAGGTTGCTGGCGTTGAACGTGGCCAGCTCAAAGCCGTGGCCGTGCGTGATGGCGTCCGTGGGGCAGGCTTCGACGCAATAGCCGCAGAAAATGCAGCGGTTGTAATCGATGTTGTAGACCTTGGCGTAGCGCTCCGCCCCGCTGATGCGGTTCTCTTCGGTGTTGTCGGCAGCTTCGATATAGATGCAGTTCGAGGGGCAGGCTGCGGCGCACAGAAAGCAGGCCACGCACTTCTCCAGGCCGTTCTCGTCGCGCTGCAAGACGTGCAGGCCACGGAAGCGCTCCTGAAAAACAGCGCCCTTGTTGGGCAGCTTTTCGTTGGGATAATCCTCCACCACAGTGGGAGCAAACATCTCCCGGAACGTAACTGACATCCCCTTAGCAATGCCCGCAATATCGCGAATGATCGACATGAAATAAGTATAACGATTCTCCCCAGGAATGGGAAAGGCACGTATCGGCATATTGCGTCGAGCTATGCCGCCCGCAATCAGGCGCTCTCACTTCCGATGACCCAACCGGTGAGTCTTTCGTCATTGTCTCCCAAAGTGTGAGTTCTGATTTGGTAAAGAATACGCTCAAACTCTATCGAAGCTACGGTTTGCATTAGCGCGGGACTGAATTTTGTGCAGCGGAGTGTGCCGCTTCTAAAGACCTCTCGTCGGTGCAGGTTCAATGGAATTCGAAGATACGCGGCTCGCCGCCTGTTGTGCTAAGTCTCTCAAACGTGTTTGGTAATTTCATCCACAGACCTTTATTTTCAATCATCTTTATCGAGCTGTTTACCGCCCAAGTGCCAACTCATTTGCTTCTTGTTTCACGCGATCCAACGATAGGTTGTGTGATGAAAGATCAAGGGCCCCGTCCAGGCAGGAGCTTGGGCGGGGCACCTTTTATTAATAGAGTTGGGCTCGACGCGAACTACGAACTCGCCAGCCTCCCAACGCAAATGACGAACATCAATTCACAGGTATCTGGGTCACGTTGTTGCTGCCAAGGTTCGCCACCCAAATGTTGGCTCCATCGAACGCCACTCCGAACGGAGAGCTGCCCACCGGGTATGTGCCCACCACCGTGCCAGTGTTGGCCAACAGCTTGGTCACCGTGTTGTCCCCACTGTTCGTAACCCAGATGTTGGTTCCATCGAAGGCCACAGCGTTTGGCTCACTCCCCACTGAGTACGTACCCACTACCGCGCCGGTACTGGCCAACAGCTTCGTAACGGTGTTGGCACTGAAGTTTGTTACCCATATGTTGATTCCATCAAAGGCCACCCCAGCCTCACCGCTGTTATTGCTCCCAATGGAAAAAGTACCGACCACCGCGCCGCTGCTGGCCAGCAGTTTTGTTACTGTGCCCCCCGTCGTCACCCAAATGTTGGCTCCATCGAAGGCAATTCCACCGTCGGGCGAGCTTCCCAATGAGTACGTACCCACCACTGCACCGCTGCTGGCCAACAGCTTTGTCACATTGCCACTTCCGCTGTTCGCCACCCAAACGTTCGTTCCATCGAAGGCCACCCCGTTCGGTAACGTCCCCACAGAGAAAGTACCTACTACCGCGCCGCTGCTAGCCAATAGTTTGACCACCGCCTGGTTGTTCCCTGTAATCGTCACCCAAACGTTCGTTCCGTCAAAGGCCACCCGGCCCGGGGTGCCGCCCACCGGGTAGGTACCCACCACTGCGCCTGTGCTGGCCAACAGCTTTGTCACGTTGTTACCTCCGCTGTTCGCCACCCAAATGTTTGTTGCATCGAAGGCCACTCCAATCGGATTGGTGCCCACCGGGAAACTTTGGCTATACCAGCGTAATAGCGCCGCATTCATTGCTCCCAGGGAGGGAGGCCCCGGAGGTCCCTGAGGCCCAGTTGCTCCGGTCGGTCCAGCAGGTCCCGTTGCACCCGTTGGGCCCGCAGGCCCTGTCGCGCCAGTGGCTCCAGATGGCCCCGGAGTTCCCTGTGGTCCAACAGGTCCGGCAGCGCCAGTTGGGCCTGCTGGTCCCGGAGGACCTGGTATTCCCGGAGGACCTTGAGTCGAGGCGGTAATCTGGGTTGTGCCGTCCGGAAAGATAATTCCATTTCCAGAATTATCAATCTTCAAATTGCCGGCCACCTCTAAGAGAGCGGTAGGAGTCATTGTTCCGATACCCACATTCCCATTATTGACAATGGTTAATCGTTCGTTCCAAGGCACCGGGCTACCGGTAGAGCCGGTTTTCCCTCCGGTGAAGAAATGCAATTCGCCATCGCCTAGCAGAACACGCGCAGCACCCCGAGTGCCACCGTAGACGTGATTAGTTCCATTAAAGGTTGCGCCAGAGACAAGATTAGCTAACCCCGCACCAACCGCACTGTCGATCGAAAAGAAATTGCCAGTACTGTTGTCCAAGCCAATTAACATTGCCGTGTTGGCCGTTGGTTGTATTACGGTCAACGGGAAGGTGGAAGTTGTGGTCCCGATACCAACCTTACCGTTAAGCTCAAAAATTGCTGAGTTACTTAGCACCGAGTGAGCGCCGTCGGCCCATTTCGTCAAGAAGTTTGTGGTTCCGCTGCCTGTGGTGGAACCTGGAGGCCCTTGTGGGCCGGCCGGTCCTTGTGGACCCGCAGGACCTTGCGGACCCGTCGCCCCTTGTGGGCCAGTGGGACCCTGGGGACCAGCGGGACCTTGTGGGCCGGGATCACCTTTCGGTCCAGGAGGGCCGGGAGGCCCGGGCGGTCCTTGATTCAAATTGCCATTGGCGTTTGCCAGCACCCAAATTTCGTTTGTGTTATTTGACCGATTGACTCTGTAGACGATGAGGCGGTTGTTCAACGGATCATAGGCGACGCCTTCCGTGTCACCGTTGGTCGGTGTGGGACCGCCAGTTGGGACTAGTTGCGTCCAAGATGAAGGGCTGCCAATTCCATTCGCATTGTTAACCAGCCAGGAATCAAAAACGGTGCTGGTATCCCTGGAGTCTCCGATCACGATCATGCGGTCCGTCGCGGGGTCAAATGCTGCAGGTCGGCTCTCAAAATCGGATGGCGGACCGGAAGAGTTCTCGGGGATCAAATTGGTCCAAGTGGGTGTTGAGCCAGTGTTGTTGGCGTCCGAAAGAACCCAAACGGCGTTGGTTGGCAATATACTGGTCCCCGAGACGTTGTCCCCTCCGGCAACCATAAGGCGATTGTTAGCGCCATCGAAGCCGAAACTCGCCCGGTATAGTCCCGCTGGGGGGCCGCCTGTGAAGGCAACTTTCGTCCAAACTGGCGTTCCGCCAAGGCCGTTGGCGTTGCTCAATGTCCAGAGTTCAGAAAACAAGCCTCCAGACCCTCCCCCATTCTGTCCACCAAAGATGATCAACTTGTTGCTTGGCGGATCGTAGGCAGAGGCCATCGCGATGCGCGGCGCAGGTAAAGTGCCGGACGGTGAAAGCTGGGTCCACGCAGGCGTACCTCCGAGGCCATTGGCATGCGTCAGAACCCAAGTGTCATTGAGCGCAGGAAGGCACCCACCGCCACAGCCTCCAAAAATGATCATCCGGTTATTGGCTGCGTCATAGACAGCAGCATGGTTGTCCCGCGCGGGGGGCGGCCCACCAGTAGGAGCCAGGTGGGTCCATGCCGGTGTCCCGCCCAAGCCATTTGCATTCGTCAAAACCCAGACGTCGTTGATCGGTACGGAGGTGTTGTTCCCACCGAAAAGAATCAACCGTTGAGTCGACGCGTCATAGATGATCGTTGCGCCGAAGATGGTTTCCGGCGGCGGCCCGCCCGTGGGCGCGAGTTGGATCCAACTCTGGGCATTTGCATACCTGGCAAATGTCAGAAGAACGAAAACATAGAATTTTAAGAATGTCGAAATATGTTTTCTCATAGTGTCCTCTTGTTTCAATCTGAACTAAGACTCCAGCGGGAATGGAGGAGGCATTTGTCACGATTTACCTCTCATGTACTAACGCGACAAAAGCCTTAAAATAACCAGAACCGTCGTGAAAAAATCTTGAAGCCCATCGCTTTGCAGTAAAATCTCGACTTATCCACAGCTTAGGTTAAGAACGAGGAGTTGAGTCGCATGGAAGCTTCGTCGGAAAATATAACGTCACTCTTGAATCAACTCGCAGGAGGTGACGAGAGTGCCAAAGACAAGCTCATTCCCCTGGTTTACGACGAACTACATCGCATTGCAACCAACTATATGCGCGGCGAACGTCAAGGCCATACGTTGCAAGCGACGGCATTGGTGCATGAAACTTATTTAAAGTTGGTAAAACAGCACCGGACAAACTGGCGAAACCGGGCCCACTTCTTCGGAATAGCAGCCCAATTGATGAGACGTATTCTTATTGACCATGCACGGCGAAATCTCAGAACCAAACGTGGAGGTGGTCAAGAAAAGATATCTCTGGACGAAGCGCTTCTTTGTTCGGAGGATCGTCTAGAAGATTTGCTGGTGATAGATGAAGCTTTGACTCGGCTTGAGAAATCGGACCAAACACAGAGCCGCATTGTGGAGCTGCGCTTTTTCGGAGGGCTGACCGTGGGCGAAATAGCAGAATATTTACATATGAATGAGTATATGGTTGAACGTGAATGGAGCTTTGCAAAAGCCTGGCTCTATAGCGAATTGAAAACAAGCCATGGAAATACCCTTAGAGCAACGCGAAAGAGTTAAAGAGCTTTTTGACGCTGCCCTGCAACTGGATCCGGTGTCGCGGCCTTCATTTCTGGATCAGGCCTGTTCGGACGCGAGTGTGCGCCGTGTTATCGAAGATCTTCTGCTCTCATACGACGAAGCGGGAAGCTTTTTTTCTCGCTCACCTCTCCCAGCACCCGCTTCAGTTATCTCTTCTGCTGAAAAAACTTTTGCCACTGGGGAGATCCTCGCCGGCCGCTTTCGTGTTACTCGTTTCATAGCCCGAGGAGGAGTTGGCGAGGTCTATGAAGGGGAGGATATAGAACTCGCGCAGCAGGTTGCGCTTAAAACCATACGGCCAGATGTTCTAGAGCAGCCTCATGTGCTGGACCGCTTCAAACGCGAGGTCTGCCTGGCAAAAGCCGTTACTCACCCGAACATCTGCCGCATCTTCGATTTATTCCGGCATCAGAGTTCCCCTAAAGCTGAACCGATCATCTTCATCAGCATGGAGCTGCTGCAAGGGGATACACTCAGCGATCGGCTGCGCCGGGTTGGAGCCATGAGTACGGTCGAGGCGCTTCCCATTATTGTTCAAATGACGTCAGCTTTGGCAGCAGCCCACAGCGTAGGCATCGTACATCGAGATTTCAAGCCTGGGAATATAGTGTTAGTACACTCCAAGGATGCCAAATCGGTCCGCGCAGTAGTTACCGATTTTGGCATGGCCTTTCGCTCGAACGATGAGTTCAGCCTTGATTTAACTCCACCAGGCCGAGTGATTGGAACACCTGAATGGATGTCTCCGGAGCAGATCGAAGGCCGCGAAATCACAATCGCGTCGGACATCTATTCGCTTGGTCTTGTGATTTATCGCATGATTACCAGCGTCCATCCTTTCCAGGCAGATACGCCTCTATCCTGCGCCCTAAAGCGTCTCAGCGAAAAACCCCTGTCACCACGAAATCTGGTTCCGGGCCTGAGTGAAAGTTGGGAAGGCGTAATTCTCAAGTGCCTTGAACGCGATCCCTCGCGCAGGTTTTCTAAAGCCAGTGAGGTTGCGCAAGCGCTACAGGACGGTGTGCTAATGCCACTTCGCAGACCTCCCCGTAGGGTTCCTGCTATCGCTATATGGGGTAGCTTGCTGCTACTGCTTGCTCTTGTGATGTATATCGCCGTCCGAAATCTGGTTCTCCCCCGTCCGACAGCATTTCAGTGGCAACAGCAGTTGATTCAAAGTGGAGGAACGGGGAAGACTGAGATTTGGCGATACGGCTGGAACGATATTGTCTGGGCTAGAGGAGAAGGGTGGCTATGCGGTGCGGTTGCAGAACAGGGCGGCGGTGGTGACATCGGCACTGGCATTTTGCTGCACAGCACTGATCGAGGGGCATCGTGGGCAGAGGTTGACAATAAGGCATTCAACAGCGGAACCGGCAAATTCTCATGGGGATCATATCGCGACAGTTGGCATGACGTGGGTCCCATCCATTCCCTCCTTGCGGTTTCCAAATTGACAGATGGAGGGAAAGGAACACGCCTGACTGATGTGTGGTTCGCAGCTACAAGTGGCATATATGCTAGTCCAGACAATGGTAAGACCTGGCAGCGAAGTACTCCCAGGCCGGACGATCCCCAAGAATGGGAAATCTATGCTCATTTTGGCAACTTGTTGCAGATAGAGGATTTCAACGAGGTCTACGCCTCAGGTTGGCAAGGTATTGCCCACTGGTCTGCTTCATCCAGACATTGGGGAGTGCAACTCCGAAGTTACAACTACAGCATTAGTTCGCTTTCGGTTTATGCTTCTGGTTCGTACCTTGATTTCTGGGCCGTTGCAAACCTCCCTGTAGCAGGCCAGCCTCATGGATTGATATATCACCTAAAGCAGCCAGAAAATACCTGGGAACGTTTGAACGCAAATGGAGTGGAACTTGAACCAGGACAAGGCCTCAACGACATCAAGCTCCTCGATTCCAAAACCGGTTTTGCTATTGGAGAGAATGGCGTCATGTTGCGCGGGTCTAAAGACAACATGGACAATTGGAGTTGGAATGGCATCAGTTCCCCAACTCGGGAAAGCCTTCATTCAATAGAATACGATTCGTATCATAAGATTCTCTGGGCCGTGGGCAATAACGGTACCGTACTTGAAAGCAGAGATCGCGGCAGTCATTGGACCCTTTCTTTGCTCCGCGATGAACTCGGCCGGTTGCCGAACCTAACAAGAGTGCGCGTCGGGGATGAAGGAGTTTGGATTTTGGGCGATCGGGTCGTCTACAAGCTGGTGGAAAACGCAAACGACGGTACTCAGATGCCGCACTCAAATCCGTAGCGAGCTGGTGACAATCCTATTCCACAAGTTTGTTTCGAAGAAATGCACGAACCTTGTGCAGCACAAGATGGTCTACCGGGCAGATGCAGCTAGCAATTTTGCAGTGTCGAAGCCTCAAGTTTCAACAGCTTTCAACGCCCGGAAGTTTTTAATGTTTTCGCAGGAGAGATCTTGAAACCCACTCTCATCTAATACCGCTGATAAGTCCCTTTAAGCCCAACCTGCTCGACGCCAGGTTTAGTGAAATCGCAAACCCCAGAAGGGAAGATCGTCGCCATCCGTGCCTTCTGTGCGTCAGTGAATGCAACCTTATAGTCGCCATAATCGATAGGTTTCAACTGGCACTTGAGAATGTCGTTGGTCAGTGGCGCTCCGGCAGCCAGGCGCGGCTCGCCGTGTACAGGATAAAGAGCGTTGCACTTTCCCTGGCCGCTGAAGCTGGCCGGCTCGGCGATTCGGTTGCCGTCGGCATCCCAGCACGCATCCACCGCCTCGGCTGGTTTGTTGCGCGCTACCTTCTCGGTGGAGAGCGGAGCTGGATCGGCTGCTATGTTGTCCAGCCATTGGTTCATGGTATCGAGCGAGAGTGACACCAGATCCACCTTCAGTGTCTGGTAGTTCTCGCCGCGCCCCGCCAGCCAGATGACCTCGTTGTCAAACCGGCCGTTGGCCTTCTCCAGGCGTGCGCGGATGGTGAAATCACGCTGCCGGTCGTGAATGTCGCCCTGCCGGTCGGCATACGGACGCGTGTGCAGGATCGGTACATTCGCCAATCCTCCTCCGCCGGAGTTCAACAGTCCACTCTGGTAGGCTGCGCGGATGGCGACGGGGTCGCCTGCTACGCGCTCCGCTGTGTAGTTGCCGTCAATGTCGTTGCCGCCGATCTTTTGATTAAGCTCCAGAAACTCATCCACGCTGATGGCTCCGCTGTTGAGGGCCATCAAGCCGTATTGCACGCCCACGTTGTCCTGGCCTTTGCGGGCGAAGCCGGTTTTGGGGTCGCGTCCGTAGATGTTGACTCGCATTTCCTGCGACGTGCAGCGCACGCCTTTAGGATTCTTTACCGGGTCATATACCTTGCTCTCGTCTTTGAGCGCGCAGCCTTTGGCGTTGGAAGCCAGAGCGATAGGGACAAATGACCGCTCCCAGGCGGCCGTGGTTCCCAGGGTATACCCTCCGACGGCGACTTTCTTGGCGTCTGTCCAGACGGCAGGGTCGGCCTTGCGCCAGAAGTTCTGCAGCAGCCCGGAGTCCGCGGTCTGCATGCTGGAATCGGGAAAGGAGAGCGAGGGTTGCAGGCCATCCAGCAGCCCAGGGTACATCTCGGTGATCAGCAATTGCTGGATCGCTCCGCCGGAGCCGCCGAAGCCCACCGTCCACTTCGGCACTCCATAGGCCTTGATGAAATGCTCTTTGAGCATCATCAGCGTCTCGCCCTGCAACACGGCGTTGCTGTGCAACTGGTTGACCAGCTCAGTCGCAACCATGAAGGCGAAGCCACGGGAGAGATAAACATGGTTCAGAGCGGCTGTCGCCTGGTTGGAGCCCTGGTTGTATTGGGTGCCTGCGCCTCCGCCGAATCCCACAGCCAGCTTGCGGTTCCAGCCCGGACCGGGCGTCCACTGGGCTGCGCCCGGCTTGGGATCGTCAAGGATGGCGATGCGATAGATGGTCCGGTTGATGGTTCCGGATTCGATGCGCACGATGTAGGGGACCGTCTTGCCTTCGTTGGTGGTCGTGGTCACCAGGTCGGAAGGCCGAGGCGCG
>Ga0070730_10002221_pt1 | contig 17880 bp, 16 predicted proteins | sample Coa_R1_3_FD_66447 | JGI IMG/M metagenome (GOLD analysis project Ga0070730, IMG submission 66447) | Surface soil microbial communities from Centralia Pennsylvania, which are recovering from an underground coalmine fire - Coalmine... | ecosystem: Environmental > Terrestrial > Soil > Unclassified ... | reverse complement strand
ACCGACCGACTTTGGATCCGGAGCGGCAGTTGTTCGGGAAAGAGATTCAGGCGCGGATTGCGACGGCGATGGAGCGGCTGTCTCCGCGGGAGCGCGTGGTTTTCGAAATGAAGCATTATCAAGGGCTGAAGCTGCGGGCACTTGGCGACGCGCTGGGCACCACCGAGGAGACGGTGAAGAATTCGTTGTTCCGTGCGACGCGGAAACTGCGCACGCAGTTGGGAGAATTGCGATGAGCGCGGGACGCTGTTCGGACATCGCACCGCTGTTAGTATTTTATGCTTGCGACGAAGTACAACCGCAGGAGCGCGACCAGATCGATGCGCACCTGGTGGATTGCGCATCGTGCGCAGCGCAACTCCGCGAAGAACAGGAAATGCAGAGCGCGCTGGTCAGCGCGTTCCAGCCGGCGGATCAACTGGATCCTTCCGGAGCATTGCTGGCGCAGTGCCGCAGCGAACTTTCGGAATTACTGGATGATTTGTCTGCGCCGCCGCTGCAGGAAAAGTGGAGCCCCTTCGGGTGGATTCGGCAATGGATGGCTTTGCGGCCGGGGTGGAGCGCGGCGGGATTGCTCTTGGCGGGATTAGCGGTGGGGACCCAGGTGGCGCTGTGGATTCCGGGACGCGAAGGTAATTTGGTCGGCGGGCAGGCGGTGAACGTAAAAGCGGCGCCATTGACAAACGAAGATTTGTCGAAGATGGCGGTGGCGGGCGTGAATTTCGCGCCGGCGGCGGATTCCCCGGGCACTGTGCAATTGCGGGTACGCACGGAGCAACCGATGGTACTGAGCGGCAGTGTGGATGACGCCGATGTGCGGCGGGTGCTGACGTATGTGGTGATGAACGGGGAGCAGTTCGATCCTGGCGTGCGGCTGGACTGCCTGGATGTACTGAAGACACGCACGGGCGACAAGGATGTGCGGCACGCGCTGCTGGCCGCGGCGCGGAAAGATCAGAATGCGGCTGTGCGCATGAAGGCGCTGGAGGCGCTGCGCGATTCGACTACGGATGATGCGGTGCGGGATACTTTGCTGGAAGCGCTGCAGCACGATGCGAATCCTGGCGTGCGCGTGGAGGCGGTGAACCTGCTGGTGCGCTCGCTGGAAGACAAGGAGGGCGGCGCGACTTCGGCTCCAGTCGCTCCTCGCGTGGCCCCGCCGGCTGTAAGCGCTTTCCCTGATCCAGAACTTGCAGGGTCGCAAATTCCTCCCGACCCTTCGGTGGATCGCGTGATTCACGCGCTGGAAGGCTTGCAACGGCGTGATCCGAATCCCTATGTACGGCTGCGCAGCGCGGCGGCGTTGCGGCAGATCGGTCCCCGAGAAGTGCAGTAAAGAGTGCTCCGCGGCGACAGCATAAGCGGCAGCAACTGTCAGGAAATGAAAAAGACAATTATTCACGTTGCGCCTCTTTTTCGCGGGGCCAGCCTGGGAATGGCTGTGGCGCTCTGGTGCGCGGCGTTTCTAATGAACCGCGGTCTAGCAGCGGAAAAGCCAGAACCGATGGCCTCGGCATTGGAGTTGACCAAGCCGGGTGAGCCGACACAACCACGCTTTTCCGCCGATCGCGCGGGTTTGCTGCAGACATCTGACGGATTAACCCTGCAAGTGACGACGGATTTAGGTTCAGTGAAAGTGGTTCCGCTGGAACCAGGGTCCGCTCCAGTGGTCAGGTATGCGGTGCATGTCGAAACAGATGCGCGGGCTCCGGCAGCACAGCGACTGCTGGAGCGGTATTCGCTGAGCGCCAAGTCCACCGCTGCGGGTGTAGAGATCACCGGGAATTTGCCACCGCAACTGGCGCATTTTATGGCGAGCGGCGCTCAATTCTGGGTGCAATTCGAGATCGCGGTGCCGGTGAATTACAGCGTCGAGGTGAAGACGGAAGCCGGGGACATCGAAACGGGGGATATCGGCGGCATTGCGAACTTGACCACGCAAGGCGGCAACATCCGCACCGGGCGCATCGGCAACGGGCTTGGCAGCGTCAGAAGTGCAGCGACTGACCATTTGGTTGGGCGGCTGGCTACGGAAGGCGGGCACATCCAGGTCCAGGACGTCGCCGGGGACTTGCGAGCGTTCACGGCAGGCGGCCACATCAACGTGGGAAATATCGCGGGGGACGCGTCGCTGCACAGCGGCGGCGGAAACATTCAAGCCAGCCAAATCGGCGGGCGCGCGGACTTGCAAACCGATGGCGGCAACATCACGGTAGGGCAGGCAGGAAACCTGGTCAGCGTGCGCACGGGCGGCGGCCAGATTGATTTCGGCGAAGTACGGGGCTCGGTTCGCGCGCAAACGGGTGGCGGCGGGATTCGTATCATGTACGTGTCGGGACCGATGGAAGTGGAGTCCAGTGCGGGAAGCATTTGCCTGACCCGCGTAGCGGGAGCGGTGCGGGCGGCGACCGCGGGTGGAACGATCACGGCGTGGATTAACCCGGACGCGCCATCTTCCGGCGGGACGGTGCACTTGCCGGGATTATCGCAGCTGACTTCCGGAAACGGCGACATCGTTGTGTTTTTGCCGCGGAACCTGGCCGCGGATATCGAGGCGGAAGTGGAATCGGGTGGGGAGCAACGCATTGAAGCAGATCCGGCGCTGGCCCTGAAAATTCAGAATCGGGGGAACGGTCCGGTGCGGGCACTTGCCGCGCTGAACGGCGGCGGCCCCACGCTGAAGCTGCGCACGACGGCGGGAAAAATCCGGCTGCAGTTCCTTGATTCGGAGATCGCTTTGCGGCAGTCGCTGATCCAGGAACAAAAAGAGCGGCTGATGTACGGTTTGAATGACGGGCAATGGACACCCGCAGGATTCGAGAAGGCGCCATCATGGAATGCTCCGGAGATCGCGAGTGAGATGCAGGACCGGGGCGACTGGATCGACCGCTGGCTAGATACGCTGGAAGCAACTTTTTTGGGCAGCATTCGCGAAGATCCCGACGATTTTCAGAAACATCTGGTTTCGGCGCCCCATCCCTCTTATCCGGAAATAGCGCGGCGCGCGGGAGTGCAAGGAATCGTGCGGTTGCAAGTGCGCGCGACGAAGGACGGCCGCATCGAAGTGGACAAGATTTTGAGCGGGTCGCCAACGCTGGCGGACGCGGCAATTGCGGCGGTGAAGCAATGGCGGGCAAGGCCGTTTTCCACGGGGGGTAAACCAGTGGAAGTGACCTCAACAGTGACGTTTAATTTCCAGCTGCACTAGCGGGCGGCATGGCGCCAACGTAAACGAGTTTCGTTTTGGTTGTCGTTTCCGGAAAGCAGGTCCTCGAAGGAGGTAAAAGGTTATGCTCCGCAGCTCTATCCGTAATGCCGCCGTTCTGTTTTCACTCATCCTGGCTGTGGCCGTGGCCCCGGCTTGCCTGGGTGTCACCCAGGAATTCAATCAAACCTATGCGCTGCAGCCAGGCGGCTCGTTCGAGTTGCAGAACGTAAACGGCACGGTGGATGTGCAGGGCTGGGACCGCGACACCATCGAGATTCACGCGGTGAAGACGGCGAAGCACAAGGAGTCCGATTTGGACTTGGTGTCCATCGATGTGGACGCCAAACCCGGCGTGGTATCGGTGGCGACGCGCTACCCACAGAACGAAGGGGTGGAAGTGGCGGTGGAATATACGGTGCGTGTGCCGCACGGCGCGCATGTGGAGCACCTGGGCACGGTGAACGGAACACTGCGGGTGTCGGGAATCGAGAGGGTGGAGGACCTACGAACGGTGAACGGGAATATCGAGGTGTATGAAGCAGGTGGGTCGGTCCACGCGCACACCACCAACGGCAATGTGCATCTGGAACTTCTGCACGTCCAGGACAAAAACGGTGCGATTGCGGAGACGACCAACGGTTCGGTGTTGCTGGCGGTGCCTGCAGATACGCAAGCGGACCTGGAGGCTCGATGCCTTAACGGGAATTTCTTTTCCGAGCTGCCAGTGGCTTTCGAGAGCACATTGAAACCGCGAGAAATGCATGGGCGGCTGGGCCGTGGCGGGGCGCCGATCCGGTTGCACACGGTGAATGGGGGAATTCGAGTGGTGATGTTGCGGTCAACGGTTTAGCTTGCGCCGCGTCTAACGAAGCAAGAAGTCAGGAAACACAGAGGAGAATGACGACGATGAGAAAGAATATCTTGTGGGTCAGCGGAGGGATTGCGGCGCTGAGCATCGGACTGATCGCATTGCCGAGCCCGTCGGCGGGAATGCAGGAGCAGGAGGATCCTTCCCCCAAGGTCAAGGTTGTGCCCCTTCCGGGAGGGCAAGAACTGCAGCGAGTACAGATGGACAGCGACCGCGCATTGCGAAGGGCCTACCAAGCGCTTGAGGAATCTCAGGGAGTTTTGGCTAACCTCGATATCGATCCGGGACTGCAACAAATCGCCGTATTTGACGGCGATGAGGGGCCTAGTTGGCTGGGCGTGGAGACGAGCGAAGTGACCCCGGAAACCGCCAAGGAGCTAAAGCTTCCGGCGGAGCGTGGCGTTGTGGTAGCCGGCGTGTCCAAGGATAGCCCCGCCGCTAAAGCCGGGCTGCAGGAGAAAGACGTCATTACCGAAGTCAACGGCCAACGAGTAGAGGGCGCGGCTCAGTTCCGTAGGATGATCCATGAAATTCCTGCCGGACGCGCGGCGCAACTTACGGTGTGGCGCGATGGACGATCGCAAACACTCGGCGCGACACTGGGCAAAGCGGAGGAGCGTCACGACCGATGGATGGGCGCGACCCCGGGCGCGTTCGCATTCCGTATACCGGACGTGCAAATTCCGGAAATGCCGTCGATGGACTTAGGCGGCGAAATGGGGATGCTGGCTGGCGGCAGTCCGCGCCTGGGCATCGATGCGGAAGATATTGGCGGGCAACTGGGCTCGTTTTTTGGCGCTCCCGATGGCGAGGGGATTCTGGTACGCAGCGTGAACAGCGGTTCGGCTGCGGAGAAAGCGGGGCTGAAAGCGGGCGATGTGATCACCAGCTTCAACGGCGAACGAGTGCGGAGCGTTGGCGATCTGCGTCAGAAGCTAGGTTTGCAGAATGAAGCCAAGACCGCCAAACTTGTCGTGCTGCGAAACCGGAACGAAATTTCGTTGACCGTGGAGTTGCCGGCACGGTCAGCGAAGGGACGGCGCAGGCTTATGCAGCGCACAAATATTTAACAGTTTTCTTACAGGATGTTGTGCTCAGAAGGTCCGGGCCTTGATGCCCGGACTTTTTTTGTGCTGGGGTCAGGCACCCAGGCGCCGACCATGTTTTTTTGCCAGGCGAAAGGGCCTCCTGATCGTTTCTGCAAATGCCGGCCGATTCCCTTCTTCGCCGGGGGGCCAGTCCTCTTCGGTGGGAGACAAGGACAGGCGCAGCAGATAGGCCACACCGGCGAACACGCCACCAAGCATCCTTATGCGAAACGCAGCGCGCTCCAAAAGACCAATGTCACTGGTTTCCTGCGTTGGAAGACGCGCCTCAATTTGCGCGGCAAGCTTCGCAACCACGCGATCGGACTCGACGTCAGCTCGGGCTTGCACCGGAAGATCGGCACCGAGCAGGTCCGCAGCGAGACGCAAGCCTAGCAACAGGATTCGCTCTGCACCGACGTCGCGCGCCACGGATAATGCGCGGCCCCAGTCCGTAGGCCGGTTTGCGAACACTAACGCAGCGACATCGGAAATCCACAGAAGGCGCTCCCAGAAATGTTTAGCTCCATGGACACAGATCAGGACGAGTTCGTCTTCGAGGGAGAGAACCGGAATATTTCGGCCGTCGATGAGCAGCGTGGCGCGACGCTCGAAAAGCTGCTCGATGTTGATTTGGCGCGGATGGTAACGGAAGGTGCGCTCGGTATGTAATTCGACGAGAAGGCTGGTGCCGGGTTTTCGGAAAGCGTATTCGCCGGGGATCTTCCCGGCGTCGATGGCACTGAGGGGAACGCGCGGATGATAGCCGAGATCGAACATCGTGAGAGTGGCGCCGCGTATATCGGATTCGCGAAGCACGAGGTCGAGATCGCCATATTGGCGCATGCCGGGATCTCCGTAGCAGCGGGCGGAGAGCGCGGGACCTTTAGTGACCAGAATCTGGATGCCAGCGGCACTGAATCGCTCCAGGACGCGAAAGAGTTCCGCGGTAAGCTGCAAAGCGAAGATTGAATGGGTGCGGAGCTTTTCGCTCGATGCGGCTAGGAAGTCCTGCGGCACTGAAAGGGACCCTAGATTCTTGATGCGGTCAGCGAGGAGCGCGATCAAACCGTGGCGTTCCGCAAGCTCTAGCAAAACCTGCCAGTTGAAAGACGGGCACAATAGCCCACGCAAGCCGCCGCTGATGGGGCGCGGCCTGGCGAATTCCAACAGCGTCAGCCATTCTGGTTTCTTATATTCCGTCGGCATCGATGACAATTGTGACAGAAGTTCCCCGTTGAAATGCTCTCCGCACGCGCGTTTACGGGCCTCTAGCGGGAAAACCGCCTCGCAAGTTCGGCGGCGCGACTGAGAGCGTCTTCCCAACGAGGGAAGTTGCCCGGGAATTGCCGCACGGCCGCTTGAGCCATTTGCTGCAAGGACGTTTTCCCATCGATGGATTGCAGAAACCAGCGATCCAATTGTCCTTCCTCGGATAGGGTGGGCACGAAATCTGCGGCACGTCGCCGCAAAGCATGGGATGTGAAATTAGCGCCTAAGAATGTGGATTGCTGGAAGCAGGGCGCATCGTTTGAATCTTTATTGACCTTGGTCTCCCAGCGCCAAATATATTCCTCACCGACCAAATTAGCCTGAAGACGCACGAAGATTTCTGTGCCCGTTTCAACCCGTACCGGCTGCAACCATGGCAAAAAGACTTGCCCATAAACCGTGTCCGGTGAGCCCGGTTCTGAAGAATATCCGATGCCGGGGAGCAGTTCGGTTTCGAACCACAAGCATAAGCCATGAGCGGTTCCAGGTCGCATCGCCGGGAAGGTGAGCTCGGCAGCGACGCACGGTTTAGCATCAGCCGAATAATCCAGCACGGACCAAGTCTGAGGCTCGGTTAGGACTTGATGGCCGGCGAAGCGACTGCTGTAGGAAGCATTCAGTAAATGGGGCAGCGCGGATAGCAGATTCAATTCCGAACCGGATTTCTCCCAAGGCGAAACCAGCTTGGCGTAGAAGTCGCTGGCTTCAATTACTGCGGCCCTCAGCGTGTCGCGAAGCGGAATCAACCGGCCTCCCGGCGCAAGGAGGCGTCTCCGCGCATCGTCCATCGAAGCAATAGCGTGGCCAAAATAGGGCAGGGAGCCGCGGATATCCGAAACGATGACGTTCACACGTTCCGGCAGTTCGGTCTTGCGCGAATCTCGCTGGATAAATTCCGTGCGGTCCGCAAAACCGTTCGCGGCAGCAAGTTCGCGCGCGAAGTGCACGATTTATTTATAGTCGATAGCGTAAACCTTTCGATATGATTGCGGATCGCGAGCGCTTCCTGGCGCAGCGAATACATGGGCAGCGGCTTACTTCCAACGCCACGGAGCGTGGACGACGCCACAAACCGCCGCTTTGCGCGTAGAAGAAGGGACGGGCGCGCATCAGGTCGCACGCGCACCAAAGTTGGCGGGTTTCCTCGTCCCAGAGCGCGAAAGAATAATCGCCGATTAGCTCTGGCAGACTAGCCTTCTCCCAACGGCGCCATGCGCGTAAGACTAGCTCCTCGTCGGTGACATCGCCATCGAACTCGTCGCCGCGTTGTTCGAGTTTGCGGCGCAAATCGTCGCGGCCATCGAGCCGCACGTCGCCGAGGAGCCACACGCGGCCGTCGAGGGAGCAGGGCTGCGACGGGCACTGCGGTGCCGGACCAGTGCGGAGAAATGTGAAGCAGAATCCAGCGCCCGGTTTGGTAGCGATGTGAGTGCCATCCGGGCCGCGGAAGGCTAGTGTCTGCGCCATGCGTTCCAGTGTGCGCTGGTCAGGCGGTGCGTCACCCAGCGAAATGATGGCGGCGAATCCGCTCACTGCGTCTCCCTTAGCGTGGAAGAGAGCGATGGATCGAACGGAGCATAGTGACGATGCGTTTCTTGCGGATCGTTTATCGCAACCCCATCGCGCTCGACCCACGCGTGGGCCTCGAACTTGCCGTTGATTTTGCGCGCACCGATGCGTATATGCGATACAAGGCCTTGCCGTCTGAGCGACCACCAGAGCGCCAGAGATTTTTCCAGGCAGGTCGAAGGGCGCCAAGCGTGGCGGACGGCGGCGTTGACCATGCGCGAGGTGATTTGGAGGCGCTCTGCATCGGACAAGGATTGTTCCAAGCGTCCCGGCAGCGTCGGCCTAGGAAACGCGCGACCCTGTAGAGATTCCTGTGTGGCTCGGAGACCGCGAAATTTCAGGCTAAGCCAGATCAGAGGCAGAACTATCGCCGCCCGCGCGAAGATTCCCCGCGCTTCCGCGTCCAGCGAGTTAAACCGACGAAGACGTTTCCACATTGGACGGGGGCACTTGCAGCAAGCCGTTTTCAACCAGCCGCGCCAGCAGTTCGAACATTAGCCAAGCTCCGTCGCCAGCGCGCGTTTCCATGTAATCGTGCGAGACGCCATCAAACACACCCACTCGAAACTGCATTGACTTGGATTCTACAGAGGATTCTGTGGGTTGGCCACACTCCGCACTCCAGACTGCAGGACGCGCTTTTTCGCGGCGGCGCCAAAGTCATCGGCTCAAAAAGGACTCGGGAAACAAACGGCCCGGCCGGTTCACAAAAACTTCAGGATTTCTTGCGCTTCGTTTTTGTGTCAATTCCAGGAGCAATCTGCTGCAACGCTTCCAGGCCTTCCTTGGCTTGTTGGCCGTACGGACCGTTGGGATCCAGTTCCAGTGCTTTCTGGTAGGCCTCCACCGTGCCCGGCTGCACCACAACCTCCAATTTGCTGCCCACCTGTTTGTATTCCATGGAGGCGACCAGCGCCGCGCCCAGCAGGTACCAGGCTTGCGCATTCTTGGGGTCCAGCTCGGTGGCTTTCTTCAGGGGCTCGACCGCTTCCTTCATTTTTCCCACGTTGTACAGGGTAATGCCGGCGTTGCGATACGCTTGCGCCGCCCCCGCAGGATTCAACTCCGCGCTCTTGTGGAACGCCGCCATGGCCTCGTCAATCTTGCCGGCTCGACCCAAAATCCCGCCCAGATTATTGTAGTAGTCCGCTGAAGGTTTGAGTTCGACCGCTTGTTTATAGGCATTCACTGCATCGTCGGCACGTCCGGCTACGTCATACGCGTCACCCATCTTGGCCCAGATCAGCGAGAGGTTAGAGTCTTTTTCCCCGGCCGCTGCTTTCGAGGCTTCCAATTCCGTAACCGCCTTTTCAGACAGATCTTTCACTTCCTGTTTCTTTCCGTCGCGTTGATCCGCGGGTGCCTTAGACAGGTCGGCCTTGGCTTGGTTCGCCTGGTTGAGGAAACCGATACCCGCATCGAAGTGCGACTTCATCCCCTGAAACTTCTTCTGCTCCTCATCACGCTTCTTTTGCTGCTCGGCATATTCCGCGCCTTGTTTCGCAACGACGTCTTTGAAATTCAGATTGACTTTTGGAGTGTCGGAGCCGGAAACGCGGATCTTAACTTCGTAGGGCTTGTTAGGAGCGGGGAGCTGTATCGCCAGGGTGTAAACTCCGTTGCGCAAATTGTGAAAAGCGAAGTTACCATCCTTATCCGTCTTAGAGTCTGATTTCGCGCCCTGGTCGCTTACTGCCTGGATTCCTATATCCGCCCACGGTTTGCCGACCACGTCCAGAATTTGCCCGCTGACCTCGCCGTCCTGCGCCGCCGCTTTTGGCGCGCACGCGAATAAGGCTGCGCACAAAGCAATCCAGACCGCCCACGAATTCTCTTTCCCCCAACGTAGCTTCATGCCCTTCTCCTTTGCCGCTCGAGAGGCTACCCGCTCTCCCGCCGGCGTGCGCCTATTATCTCCAAACCAGGCTGGATGCCAAGCTCAAGGCTGCGCTACCTCTGCCCGCCGGTAAGCAATCGGATCGGACACTCCAGCTTCGGCAAACGCCCGCAAGCGTAACAAGCAACTGTCGCAGGCGCCGCACGCTGCATCTTCGCTCTGATAGCACGACCAGGTCAAATGCAGCGGTGCGCCAAGCTCGACGCCTCGCCGTATGATCTGACTCTTCTTCAACGTAATCACCGGCGTTTCAATTTGGATCTTTGTTTCGGGGCGGGTACCCGCGCGCACTAACTCCTGAAATGCCCGGTAATACTCGGGCCGGCAGTCTGGGTAGCCAGAGCTATCTTCAGCGACAGCTCCGATGTAAACGGCCTCGGCGCCCATAGCCTCTGCCCAACTTATAGCTGCGGACAGAAAATGAGCGTTACGAAACGGAACATAAGTCACGGGAATATGCGCAGGCGCACCCGCATCAGCGAGTTCGTCCACCGGTACCGGGATGCTGGCATCCGTCAGAGCGGAACCTCCGATAGCTCGGAAATGATCTAACTGCACCATCAGGCGCTTGCCAATGCCGTAGAAATCGGCAATTTCCTCGAAGGCGCGCCGTTCACGATCCTGGGTGCGCTGTCCGTAGCTGGCGTGCAAGGCCGCAATCTGGCCATGACCATGCCGCTCGCGCGCGATGGCAGCACTCACGCAGGAATCCATTCCTCCGCTTAGCAGCACCACCGCCTTGGGGTGACTAGCATTCATCTTTTGCATCCAGCTTAGCCTGCTTGTAGCGTGGCCGGTGCCAGCACACCAGCGCGGCAACGCCGGGGCACGTCACACCCCCTTGGTCGCCGGGTCCCACACGAATTTATGCAACTGCAGCCCCAGCCGAACTTCCAGTCCATCCTCCAGGATCCATTCCACCAGCGCACGGGGCTGTAAGCCCTTCCATTTGCCTTCAGGATCATCGAACACCGGGGAAAATAGGACGGCACCTACTTTTCCCGTCAGCTGATGCCGTAATGTAAAGTCGCGTGCAAACTCATAGTCTCGCCGTGACGAAAGCACGAATTTCACCTCATCGGCTGCGCAGACCAACTCAAGGTTCTCCATGTCAAAGGTATCCGCTTCGCCGGAGTCCGGGCATTTGACATCCACAATCTTCACGACTTCCCGCGGCAGGCGACCGATGAACCGCTCGCCGCTGGTTTCGATCAGCACCGTATATCCCGCGCCCAGCAGCTGTTCGGCCAGCGGGTAAATCTCTTCTTGCAAGAGCGGCTCGCCGCCCGTTAGTTCCACCAAAGGAACCGTTGCTGAGGTACTGGCATTTGCTTCGGCCGGGCGACCCGAGAGGACATCGACTTGCGCCATGACATCGTCGACACTCATCTTCTTTCCGCCGTGGAATGCATACGCCGTATCACACCAGGTGCACCGTAAATTACATCCGGTCAAGCGCACAAAAACACAGGGAAGGCCCGCGCGAGTACCTTCCCCTTGAATCGATTTGAATATCTCGGTGATGAACATTAGGGTAACCGGCCTGCGTAGGAACGCCCTTACTTCCCAGGACGATATTGCGCACTGGCGGTGTCCGTCTCCCACACCACGGTATCGGTGACCCGAGCTCCCGCAGGCAGTTCCTTGACCTGCCCGGTGACCTGCTCATAGAAATACTTCGCCAGATTTTCAGCCGAAGGATTCACCGTGCGAAAAGGTTCCATATCGTTGATGAATTGATGATCGAGGCCGCCGATGATCTCCCGAATCACCCTCTTGAGCTCCGTAAAATCCAGCAGCAGGCCGATGGAGTCGAGCTGCGGGCCTTCGACCGTGACGCGCACACGATAATTGTGTCCATGTACGTTTTCGCATTTCCCGCGATACCCGCGGAGAGCGTGTCCGGCCGAAAAAGTCTCTTCTACACTGACTTGAAACATAATCTGTTCTTAGCTGGCTCCCGCGTGTTGTGTTCCGCGATGGTCGAGGAACTTGGCTACATCCTCGAGATCTTGGGTCGTCGAATACCCGGGCAGAGAATCCAGGAAAATTTTACCATAGGCCATGCGCTGAATCCGGCTATCGAGCAACGCCAGCACGCCACGATCGGTCTTGGTCCGCACCAGCCGGCCAAACCCTTGTTTCAGAGCCAGCACCGCTTGCGGCACCTGAAATTCCGAAAACGCGTTGCGTCCATCTTCCTGTAAAGCCTTCACTCGCGCGGCGACGATCGGGTCGCTGGGCACTGCGAAGGGTAGCCGGTCCACAATCACGCAAGACAGCTGATCGCCAGGGACATCCACGCCCTGCCAGAAGCTTGAAGTGGCAAACAAAACCGCGCCTGCGGTGTTCTTGAAGCGTTCCAGCAGCGCGGAACGAGGAGCTGTCCCTTGCAGGAGCATCGGAAAAGACACCCGCCCGCGAACCCGTTCGAACAAATCATTCATCTGCGAATAACTGGTGAACAGGCAAAAGGCGCGTCCCTGGCTGAGCTCCAGCAATTTTACGATCTCATCCGCGGCGGCCTGCGAAAAAGCCGGGTGCCTGACATCCGGTATGCCTCGCGGCATGTACAACAGGGCTTGCTTTCCCCAATCAAATTCCGGAGGCAGCGCTCCCTCTCGGGCATGATCGAGTCCCAGCCGCTGCCGGATATACTCGAAGCGCCCCGCAACCGTAAGCGTCGCGGAGGTCAACACGATGGAATCGAATTGCTCGAACAGACGCGCGCGGAGAACCTGGCTGACATCAATCGGCGTGGCAGCCAAAAAAACGCCCTTACTTCGCCGCTCATACCAGTAAACGAAATTGCGCTCCTGTGATTCCAGCAAGAATGCCAGTTCCTGGCGCATCTCGAAGCTGCGGCGCGCAATGCGCAACAACTCCTCGGCCTTTTGCGGCAATGCCGCGAATTCCGTTTCCAGCCCTTTCAGCGCGTTGACCAGCGCGTCGTAGGTTTCCCGGTGCTGCTCGAGGAATGCCTCGCGCTCATTTCTTTCAAAGGGGTAGCGGCCGTCGCGCGCTGGAAACACGTCAAAAAATGTGCGGCTGCGCTCGCGAATGCGCTGCGTTCGCCGCAGTAAGGCGGGAGTTCCCTGGCGAAGCAACCGTAGCGTGAGGTCGGCGTCGCGAGCTAGTTCCTCGAAGCGATAGTTCGATATCTGGCGGCCGAAATAATCGCTGGCCACATCTTCCATTTCGTGCGCTTCGTCGAACACCACCGCGGAATATTCCGGCAGGATGCTGCCGAAATCGTCCTGCTTCAGCGCCAGGTCCGCGAAAAACAGGTGATGATTCACGATGATCAAATCGGCTTCCTTGGCCCGCTGTTGCATCCCGGTGATGAAGCATTGCCTGAAATCCGGGCACTTCTGACCGGTGCAGGTGTCGCGTCGCGCGTCCAGCCGGGCCCACAGTTCCGAATCGTCGGGCAAGAACGTAAGCTCCGCGCGGTCGCCGGTTTCCGTCAGCTTCGACCAGTCCTTAATTTGCCGGAATGCGTCCATCTCGTCCATGCCCTTCAGGACCGGCTGATCGGCAATTTGATGCAGCTTGGACCGGCACAAAAAATTCGCTCGACCCTTCATCACCGCAACTTTTAGTTCGGGAGCGAAGTGCTTCTGCAGAAACGGGATGTCCTTCTGATACAGCTGCTCCTGCAAGGATTTGGTGGCGGTGGAAATCACCACTCGGCGTCCGCTGCAGATGGCCGGCAACAGGTACGCCAACGTCTTGCCTGTCCCGGTGCCGGCCTCGACAACCACGTGGTGGCGGGATTGAAATGCCTCCTGCACCAATTCGGCCATCAACAACTGCGCCCGGCGGTGCTCATAGCCGCCGATCATGCATCGTTCTAGCAGCCCCCCCGGTCCAAACACTTGTTGCATGGTGGGCGGCGATTTCTTTTTGGCCACGTCGTGCTGGGTGTTCGGGTTGTCTGCGTCGTGCTGCAAATCGTCTTTCTCCGGAGAAAGATACTGCGCTTCCCTGGAGCGCTTTTGCCGCTGGACCGCAGAGCCGTCATTTCCCGAAATGGTGGTTTCGCGCCTGGTCAAATTCGTTCCCAATCCTGCTGTCCCAAAGGGCAGTCCCTCACCGGCCAACGATAGCACACACGATGACACGGACATGACAGGACCGTGACAACGTCCTTCCTTCGCTTTGGCAAACTGAATTCAAGCCCAGTACCGATGTCCCTATCTTAATTTTGACCAGATTGGGGTGCTTAAATGGACTCTCGCAAATGCGTTTGCCTCATTATCCCTTTGCTCATTCTCGTTCTAAACGGATGCGGCAGTTCCTATTCCTCCATGTCGCCAGCTCCTCTTCCCGGAGCGCAAGCGGCCGCGGTGACCATGACTATTCGGGACACTCCACCTGCGGGTGTCACCGTGCTCTCTCTGGAGCTGACGGTGAACGGAGCGGTACTCAATCCAGGCAGTTATCAGCTGGTGACCAATCCGGTAAGAATCGAAGTGAAGCAACTCGAAACCGACGCTGCTTTTCTGAACACGGGGAATGTTCCGCCAGGCACTTATCAGAGCATTACCGTGAATTTGACCAACCCGGAGCTCACTATTCTCAACCAAAGCGGCGCGGCCATCGGAAATTGCGCGAATAATTCGGTCTGCGAACTCGCCCCTGCGGCTGCCGGAAATGTTACTTTCTCCGGTTCTCCGTTTCCGATCACCATCCAAAACGGCGCCCCTGTGGGATTTCAGGTGGACATTAACGCCGCTACTCTGGTCAACAATGCACTGGGTTTGGACTTCAACGCGTCCGGCGCGGTAAGCCTCACGCCGCTCCCCCTCCCGGGCCGTCCCGTGGACCATCTCGACGATGTAGACGATTTGATCGGTGTCGTGCAAAATCTCAGCGCCACTAACAATACTTTCACTTTGCACACCGCTAACGGCGACTTTTCCATCCAGGCGGGTTCCAACACCGAGTTTGAGTTCGAAAACTGCGCGGCGAATAACTTTTCCTGTCTGCAAAACAACATGGTCGTACAGGTGGACGCCGAACTCATGCCGGGCGGCGCCACGGTGGCGAAAAAAATTGAGTTCGAAGACAGCGACGCGGACGACGAGCTGGTCGGAGCGGTTTTCAAAATCGACGACGCCACGCACTTCGAAATGGTTATTCTCGGCGAATTGCGAAGCGTTAACAACGTCAACTTGGGTAATCCGGTTACGGTAACGCTTAGCAATCCGGCGTTCGAAGTGAAGTCGGACGGCCTTTCCGTACCCAGCAGCTTGCAGGCAGCCTTCACCGGGGCCACCGATACTTCGCAACTGCTGCCCGGACAGCTGCTGGAAATTCGTTCCTCGGCCGCGGTAATGACCGGGCCACCCATCATGATTACTACCAACCGCATCCGTTTGCGCATGAGCCAGCTCACCGCAACGGTCAGCGGAGCACCGACTCCACCTAACTTCGTCGTTGGCAATTTGCCCGGCCTGTTTACCAGTGCGGGCATAACGACCATCGGGGTGCAAACCTCCAGCGCCACCGACTTCGAAGGTGTTTCCGCAGTCAGCGGATTGGCGGATCAGAACCTCGTGTCGCTGCGGGGATTGTTGTTCAAGAATGGCGCCAATCCACCAGCACTCCTTGCGGACAAAGTCCGTAAACGGTAACTGCCTGCCTCTGCGCAAACGTAAAAGGGCCGGAGACCATCATCTCCGGTCCTTTTTGTCACCTGCTTTGTTCATCTGCGGACGCCTTGCATTTAGCAGTTGAGCAATTTTGCCCACCTTTTACAGCCGTTCAGCGTGTCCCGACGATAGAGTTGTAAGTGAGGCGTCGGTACCCTCGCACTGCTGACGCTCGGCGCCCTTCGCCGTGGGGGAATGTATGATCGTCCGGAAAATCTTTGCCGCGCTTCTATTGCTGTCCGTCGCTTTCTTGACCTCCTGCAGCGGCTTGCCCAAGAAGTCCACCTGTACTAGCAATTGCGGAGGCACGGCAACGATGAGTATGACCATGCGCGCCACGCCCCCGCCCCCTCCACCTAATACAAATCTTCTTTCTTTCGTGGTCGACGTCAACACCGTCACGCTTACTTCCTCCAACGGCACCACCTTCAACATCCCCTTGAATGCCACCAGCCTGAGCGTCGATCTGACCAAGTTGCAGAGTGACTCCATCCTTCTTGGCACTTCCGCAGCGGTTCCCGCCGACACCTATGCAAGCATCACCGTCAGCCTTTCTAACCCGGTGGTGACCTTCTGCACCCAAACGCAGGGCAACACCGGTTGCGCCCCCGGGAGCGTGGCTACCATTTCCGGCGGGGCAGCGGCAACTCCGGCATTCAGCTCCAAGCCTTTCCCATTGACGGTAACCGCCAACCAAAAAACCGCGCTGGCGATCAACCTGAATATCAGCAATACGTTGACCGTCAACTCTCAAGTGATCAGCGCCGTAAACCTGGCCGCGGCCAATGTCCTCAGCGCCAGCACCCTGCCATCTTCCTCCACCAGCCTCAACGTTTCACAACTCGATTTTGTGGAAGATGTTACCGGGATTGTGACGGCTGTTAATGCCGCTACCCAGTCGGTCACCGTGAAGACCGCCGCGCGCGGCTCTCTGACTGCCATCGCTAACTCCTCTACTGTCTTCTCGCCCAATTGCACCTCCTTTAGCCGGAATATCAGTTTTGCCTCCTGTGTTGTACAGGGCGACGTCGCCAGCCTGGACATGGTGCTTAATTCCGATGGCACCCTGGCGCTGCTCGAGTACGATCCCCTGAATACCGCCAGCGGAGACTGGATCGAAGGCGTCATCACTGCCTCCCCATCCTCCTCCACGCAATTCTCCCTCGTCACCAATGACGCGGTCTTCGCCACATCCGGCAGCCTGATCGGCGGCAAGCTTGTTTTCGGCGCTGTTCTCAACGCCACTCTTTCCAGTCTCACGACCCTCAATCCCTTTCTTATTGACAGCAAAGGGCTCGTCATTCCGGTCAACAATTTTGCCAACAGCACCGATGCCACGGTGTTCGTACCCGGACAAACTGTATCCCTCCGGGTGACCGCCTTCACTGCCGCTTCGGGAAGCACGCCTGCCTCGGCAACGGTCGACACGGTATACCTCCGCTTTACTCGCGTTTCCGGCACCGTCGCGGCCTCGGGAACCCAATCCAGCTTTGCTATTCAGAACCTCCCTACTTTTTTCGGCCCCACCACCCAACAGTTGGTGCAGATCACGCTGGGCTCGCCGCCCAGCGTGCCCTCCACCAATTTTGAAGGAGTGGCCTCGGCTACCGGCCTGAGCAATCCCCAAACCGTTTCCATTCGCGCTTTATATTTCGGGCAAAATACAGGCATACTGATGCCGTTCACCGCCGCCAAAGTTCGCGTCCCGTAAGCCGGATTTCACCGCCTCCGCAAAGGCAAAACGGGCCCGTCCGAGTTCCTCGGACCGGCCCGTTCCTTTTCTGCTGCTGCTGCCTTCAATCCTTCCGCGCCCTAGGCCGGCTGGATCCCACCCACCGTTGTATTCGGTGGTAGCGGCGGCGTGTAGGGCCCCGGGGAACTCGCCGAAAGGGTTGGCTGGAAACGATTATAAAGAGCCAGCGAAATTGCGCCCAAGCCCCACAGAATAACGCCAAGCTTTACCCATCCCCCTAGATCCGGAATCACCGTCGCCAACCGCACGATCACCAACCCGACCGCCATTCTCCCGATCAACGGCCACAGTTCACGCGTCCGCCCCATCAACCATTGCCCGACCACTGCCCCCACGATGACCTGCGCAAAGTACAGCGCCGCATACCACACAAAAAATGTGGTGAGACCCACGAACAAACCCACCACCGTGATGCACGCAATGAGCGCCGCGATCGGCGCGGCAAACAACACCAGCACGCCCAGCCCAAACGACGCGCCATAGCGTTCCGCATCGGCCACCGCTTCTCCCGCAAAGCTCGGCATCAGTTGGAACAATACCAGGCCGAACAAGACGAAGGCCGCCAGCCAGA
>Ga0070730_10002220_pt1 | contig 17881 bp, 14 predicted proteins | sample Coa_R1_3_FD_66447 | JGI IMG/M metagenome (GOLD analysis project Ga0070730, IMG submission 66447) | Surface soil microbial communities from Centralia Pennsylvania, which are recovering from an underground coalmine fire - Coalmine... | ecosystem: Environmental > Terrestrial > Soil > Unclassified ... | reverse complement strand
TGCGGCATCGTGGCGACCGGCCCGCTGACGTCCGACGCGCTCGCCGACGCGATCGCCAAGCGGCTCGGCGTCGCGTCGCTCGCGTTTTACGACGCGATCGCGCCGATCGTCTCCGCCGATTCGCTCGACTACAGCGGCGGCCACCTGTTCAAGCTGTCGCGCTACGGGAAGGGCGGGGGCGCTGACTACTGGAACGTGCCGTTCACCAAACACGCGTACGACGCGTTCGTCGTTGCGTTGCTCGACGGTGAGCAGTACGTCCCGGGCCACGAGTGGGACAAGGTCCCGTATTTCGAGGGCTGCCTCCCGGTCGAAGAGATGGCGCAGCGCGGTCCCGAGACGCTGCGCTTTGGGCCGATGAAGCCGGTGGGGTTGGTCGATCCGAAGACCGGCCGCGAGCCCTACGCCGTCGTGCAGCTGCGGCAGGAAGATCGCGCGGCGCAGATGTGGAATCTCGTCGGCTTTCAGACTCGGCTCAAAACCGGGGCGCAGCAGAAGATCTTTCGCATGATTCCCGGCCTCGCGCAGGCGGAGTTTCTGCGCTTCGGCAGCATTCACCGGAACAGCTATCTCAACGCACCCGCCGCGCTGTCGCCGCACCTCTCGGCCAAGGACGATCCGCAATTGCTGTTCGCGGGGCAGCTCACGGGCGTCGAAGGCTACACCGAGTCGGCGGCGACGGGGATGCTGGCGGGGATCAATCTCGCGCGCCTGCTGGCGGGCGACGAGCCGATCGTGCCTCCTCCCACGACGATGCTCGGCGCGCTGTATCGGTATCTGCGGGAGACCGAGCCCAAACGCTTCCAGCCGATGAATGCAAACTTCGGATTGATGGAACCGCTCGAGAATGGGCCCAGGGACAAGTTCAAGAAGAAAGAGGCGCTCGCCGAGCGTGCGTTGAAAGACATGGGCGTGTTTGCGCAGCACGTGGGCGTCGGGATTCCCGCATGAAAGAGATTACCGAGTTCGTGACCTTTTTGGCCAAAGAGCGCAACGACTCGCCGCACACGGTGAAAGCCTACGAGCGCGATGTGAGAGGCTTTGCGACGTTCTGCGAGCGCTACTACGGCGGTCCCTGGACCTGGGCGGGCGTGGACCGGCTGGCGGTGCGCGGCTTTCTCGCGGCCGAGCAGCAGCGCGGCGTGGGCAAGCGGTCTGTCGCGCGCGCGTTGTCGGCGCTCCGGACGTTTTATCGCTTCTTGAACGCCACGCGCGGCGTCGAGGTGAATCCGGCGCGCGCGGCGCGGACGCCGAAGCTCGACCGCACGTTGCCGGTCTATCTCGATCGCAACGACACCAACGAGCTGTTCAAGAATGCGGAGCAGCGCGCCGGCGCCGGTGGACTCGGCGCGGCGCGCGATCTCGCGATGCTGGAGATGTTTTATTCGACTGGCATGCGGCTCGCCGAGCTGGCCGGTCTCAACGACGCCGATGTCGACCTCGTGTCGGATCAGGTGAAAGTGCGCGGGAAGGGGAAGAAGGAGCGCATCGTGCCGCTGGGGTCTCATGCCATTCGCACCGTGCGCAACTATCTGGCGCTGCGCGGCGAGGGCCGGGCCCTTTTCGTGAATCAGCGCGGGAAACGCTTAACCCCTCGCGGCATCCAATTGGCCATGAAACGGCTGTTCGCGACCATAGCGGGAGGAACTAATCTCCACGTGCACGCGTTGCGGCATTCGTTCGCGACCCACCTGCTCGATGCGGGCGCTGATCTCAGATCTGTGCAGGAATTGCTGGGCCATGCCTCGCTGGGGACCACGCAGGTGTATACTCATACTTCTGTAGAACGACTGAAGAAGGTCTATCATCAAGCGCATCCAAGGGCATAACGACCACATGTTGCCAGTGATACACAGCACGACCATCCTCTGCGTCCGCCGCGACGGCAAAGTCGCGATCGGCGGCGACGGCCAGGTCACGGTCGGCGAGACCGTGATGAAAGCCAACGCCAACAAGGTGCGGACCCTGAAGGGCGGGAAGATCCTCGCGGGCTTCGCCGGCGCCGCGGCCGACGCGTTCACGCTGTTCGACAAGTTCGAAGAGAAGCTCGAGCGCTATCCGACGAACCTGCCGCGCGCCGCGGTCGAGCTGGCGAAGGACTGGCGCTCCGACCGCGTGCTGCGGCGCCTGGAGGCGCTGCTCGTCGTCGCCGACAAGGAGCACGGCTACGTGATCTCGGGCTCGGGCGAGTTGATCGAGCCGGACGACGGCATCCTCGCGATCGGCTCCGGCGGCTCGTACGCGCTCGCGGCCGCGCGGGCGCTGCTGAAGGACACGAAACTCGAGCCGAAGGACATCGTCCGGAGAGGACTCGAAATCGCCGCCGACATTTGCGTCTACACCAACACCAATATCACGGTACTTGAGCTATAAATGGCCAAACTATCGTCTTCGCCTCCAGAGCCTCCCCGAACCTCGCCCACACCGCCACAACCTGCGGCGACGGACGAGTCGCTTCCCTGGCTGGAGGAAATGGCGCCGCGCAAGATCGTCGCGGAGCTCGACCGCTACATCGTCGGCCAGGAGGCCGCGAAGAAGGCCGTCGCCATTGCGGTGCGCAACCGCTGGCGCCGCGCCCAGGCGCCGGAAGACATCCGGGACGAGATCATGCCGAACAACATCATCATGATCGGCCCCACCGGCGTCGGCAAAACCGAGATCGCGCGCCGGCTGGCGCGCCTCGCGGGCGCGCCCTTCCTCAAGGTCGAGGCGTCGAAGTTCACGGAAGTGGGCTACGTCGGCCGCGACGTCGAGTCGATGGTGCGCGAGCTGGTGGATGTCTCGATCAACATGGTGCGCAGCGAGCGCGAGGATGACGTCTATCCGACCGCGGAACAGCGAGCCGAAGATCGTTTGCTCGACCTGCTGTTGCCGCCGCTCACTTCGCCGCCCTCCGCCGCCGCTTCCCCTGCCGCCCCGGGGACCGGAGATCAGCCGGCGGCGGCCCAGCGTCCGTTGTTCGTCGTCTCGTCCAAAGGCGACGTCCAGCCAAAAATGCCCGAGGTGGAAACCGAAGCGCAGGAACGCCGCCGCCGCACGCGCGAGAAACTGCGCCAGCAGCTGAAGGACGGGCAGCTCGAGGAGCGCGACGTCGAAATCGAAGTCCAGCAGCAGAGCTTCCCGATGCTCGAGATGATGCAGCCGCCCCAGGGCATGGAAGGGCCGGACATCAACTTCGGCGAGATGCTGCAGGACCTGATTCCCAAAAAGAAAAAGCGCCGCACGGTGCACCTCCACGAGGCTCGGCGCATCCTGGTCGACGAAGAGCTAAAGAAGCTCGTCGACATGGACGACGTCGTGAACGAGGCGCTCGATCGCGTCGAAAACCACGGCGTCATTTTCATCGACGAAATCGACAAGATCACGGGGAGCCGCGGTCAGACCGCCGGCCCCGACGTCTCGCGCGAAGGCGTACAGCGCGACCTCTTGCCCATCGTCGAGGGCTCGACCGTGCAGACGCGCTACGGCTACGTCCGCACCGATCACGTCCTGTTCATCGCCGCCGGCGCGTTCCACATCGCGAAGCCGAGCGATCTGATTCCCGAGCTGCAGGGCCGCTTCCCGATTCGCGTCGAGCTGGGGTCGCTGTCCGAGGCCGACTTCGTGCGCATCATGACCGAGCCGGAGAACGCGCTGACCAAGCAGTACGCCGCGCTCTGCGCCGCCGAGGGCGCCACGCTCGAGTTCACGGCCGACGGCGTGAAAGAGATCGCCCGGATCGCCGCCAAGGTGAACGAGCGCATGGAAAACATCGGCGCACGCCGGCTGCACACGGTAATGACGACGCTGCTCGAGGACGTCATGTTCGAGCTGCCGGACTATCCGTCCAAACACATTGTTTTCGATGGCCCAGCGGTGCGGGAACGGCTGATGCGGATCGTCGAGGACGAGGACCTGCGGAAGTACATCCTGTAAGCCTTGTCTCAGCCCGGGCCCCCGGGTAAAATCCGTCACACGAGACTGTCATTTTGACGGTGCTGGCGCCGACAAGGGGGTCCCGGGGTGCCGAAGCGCGATTTTCTCCAGATCACCGACTTCACCTGCAAGGAGATCGAGCAGCTCTTCGACCTCGCCAAGCGGATGAAGGCGCGCGCCTACCGCGAGACCCCGCTCTCCGGCAAGACGCTGGCGATGATCTTCGCCAAATCGTCCACCCGCACCCGCGTTTCATTTGAGGTCGGCGCCTACCAGCTCGGCGGCCAGGCGCTCTTCCTTTCCAGCAAGGACATCCAGATCGGCCGTGGTGAGCCGATCCCCGACACCGCCCGCGTGCTGTCCCGCTACGTCGACGGCATCATGATCCGCACCTACGACCACGCCGAGGTGGAGGAGCTGGCGCGCTTCGCCACGATTCCGGTGATCAACGGGCTCACCGACCTCACCCACCCCTGCCAGGTTCTCGCCGACATCTTCACCGTCAAGGAGCAGCTCGGCGGCTGGGAAGGGAAGCGCATCGCCTGGGTCGGCGACGGCAACAACATGGCCAATGCCTGGCTCGAGGCCGCCGCGGTGCTCGGCTTTGAGCTGCGGCTCGCCTGCCCGGAGATGTTCGAGCCCAATATCGCGAAGTACGAAGCCGCCAAGAAAACCGGCTGCGTCATGGTTACCGAGGTGCCCGAGGAAGCAGTGGAAGGCGCGCACGTCGTCAACACCGACGTCTGGGCCTCCATGGGCCAGGAAGCCGAAGCCGAGGCTCGGCGCAACGCGTTCAAAGGCTTCACGGTGGACTCGGACTTGATGAAGCTCGCCGATCCCAGGGCGATCTTCCTGCACTGTCTGCCGGCGCATCGTGGTGAAGAGGTGACCGCTGAGGTCATCGATGGACCTCAGTCGCGCGTGTGGGACGAAGCCGAAAACAGGCTCCACGTTCAAAAGGCGCTGCTCGCCACACTCATGTCATGACTCAGATCCCGGCTCCCGACTCCCAGACCCTGAAACGCACGCCGCTCCACGACATCCACGTCGCCCTCGGCGCGAAAATGGTGCCGTTCGCCGGCTTCGAGATGCCCGTCAGCTATCCGACCGGCATCAGCAGCGAGCACCGCGCCGTGCGCGAAGACGTCGGCGTGTTCGACGTCTCACACATGGGCGAGTTCGAGATCACGGGCTCCGATCGCAATGCCTTCGTGCAGCGCGTGACGTGCAACGACGTGGGCGCGCTCAAGCCGGGGCAGGCGCAGTACTCGGGGATCCTCACGAAAGACGGGACCTTCGTCGACGACTGCCTGGTCTATCGCTTCGAAGACAAGCTGATGATGGTGGTCAACGCGTCGAACATTCGGAAAAACTGGGACCACATCCTCGATCAAAAAGGCGGGGCTGACGTCCGGCTGCGCGATATCTCGGACGAAACGGCGCTGCTCGCCGTGCAGGGTCCCAAAGCCGAGGCGCTCGTTGGGCAGCTCACGAGCCTCGGCGTCGCGATGATCCCGTACTACCACTTTGCGCAGGGCAAAGTGGCCGGCGTGCAGTGCTTCGTCTCGCGCACCGGCTATACAGGCGAAGACGGTTTCGAGCTGTACTGCCGCGCGAATGACGCTGAGAAGCTCTGGCACGCTTTGGTCGGCGCGGGTCGCGCCGAGCCCGTGGGCCTCGGCGCCCGCGACACGCTGCGTCTCGAGGCCGGCCTGCCGCTCTATGGCAACGACATCGACGACAGCACGACGCCGTACGAAGCGGGTCTCAACTTCATCGTGAAGCTCGACAAGGGTGCGCCGTTCACCGGCCTCGAAGTCCTGAAGCGCCAGAAGCTCGAGGGCGTCAGACGCCGGCTCGTCGGCTTCAAGGTCACGGAGCCCAAGGCCGTCGCGCGCCACGGCTATCCGGTGTTTCTCGATGGCCGGCAAGTGGACATCGTGCGCAGCGGTACCGTGACGCCCACGGTCAATGCGGCGATCGGAACGACGTATTTGCCGAAGGAGAGCACCAAGCCCGGCGTGAAGTTTGAAATCGACATCCGGGGCAAGAAGGTGGCGGCCGAAGTGATGAAGATGCCTTTTGTACCACATCGCACGAAGAAATGAACGACACCAAAGGCGTGGAACTGCGTGTCGGGATCTTGACGATCTCGGATCTCGGTGCGCTCGGACAGCGTGTGGACACTTCCGGTGATGCCATCGTCGCCTGGGCCACTGCCCGTGGCTACGAAGTCGTCGTGCGGAGCGTCGTCGCCGACGAAACGGACCGCATCGCGGGCAAGCTCGCACGCTGGGCCGATTCCAACGAAGTAGACGTCGTGCTCACGACCGGCGGTACAGGACTCACGCAGCGCGACGTGACCCCCGAAGCCACCGCCGCAATCCTCGAGCGCGAAGCTGAAGGGATCGCCGAGGCCATCCGCGCGGCCTCGGGACCGGACTTCCCGCGCGCGTGGCTGTCGCGCGGCAGGGCCGGGACTCGGGGGAAGACGCTGATCGTCAATCTCCCCGGCTCGACGAACGGCGTGAAAGAAGGCTTGGCCGTGCTTGGCCAGTTCGTGGATCACGCCGTGGATCTGATCTCTGGAAGGCAGACGGCGCATGCCTGACAGAGTCATCGTCACCACCGACGACCTCGAAACGGCAGTCCGCGTGAACGCCGGCCTCGAGGCCGGCGGCCTTGACACGGCCATGGTCTCGTCGCTCGACGACGTGCGCCAGGCGGTGAGCGGCAAGGAGCCGGCCGCCATCATCCTGACCGGCGGCCTGCACGAAGCGACCGCGCAACGCCTGCTCGCCGCCGCCCGCGAGCACGCGGTCTCGACCCTCGGCCTCGTCGAGCCGACCGACGAGGATCCCAACCAGATCGGCCGCGAGCTGGGGCTCACCGCCTGGCTCGTGAAGCCGGTCGACCCGAACGAAGTGACGGCCACCGCGCGCCGCCTCATCGATCGCCGCCGGCTGCAACACCGCACCGGCATCCTCGGCGAGTCCGCGGCGATTCAGGAAGTGCTCGTCAAGATCGAGCAGATGGCGCCCGTGACGTCCACCGTGCTGATCGAAGGCGAGTCTGGCACCGGCAAAGAGCTGGTCGCGCGCGCGATCCACGATCTCTCGCCGCGCCACGGCAAAGCCTTTATCGCCGTCAACTGCGCCGCGCTGCCCGACACGCTGCTCGAGAGCGAATTGTTCGGTCACGAGAAAGGCGCGTTCACCGGCGCCGCCGAGCGGCGGCTGGGCCGCTTCGAGCTGGCGAACGGCGGCACGATCTTTCTCGACGAAGTCGGCGAATGCCCGCCGGCCACGCAGGTGAAACTGCTGCGCGTCCTCGAGGACAAGAGCTTCTTCCGCGTCGGCGGTACGCAGCCGATTCAAGTCGACGTCCGCGTCATTGCCGCGACCAACCAATCGCTCAAAGAGCGCGTGGCGTCGGGCACGTTCCGCGACGACTTGTTCTACCGGCTCAACGTGCTCTCGATCTATCTGCCGCCGCTGCGCGAGCGGCGCAGCGACATCCCCCTGCTGGTCCGAACGTTCATCGCCGAGTTCGGCAAGACGCACGACAAGCAGTTCAAGGGCATCACGCCCGACGCGTTGCAGATCCTCGTGGACGCCGACTGGCCCGGCAACGTGCGCCAGCTCCGCAACCTGATCGAGTCCATGGTCGTGCTTGCGCCCGCGGGCGAAATCAGGGCGAGCGACATCCCGCGCGACATTCGCGAGCGGACGCGGACGCTGCCGGTGCGGATTCCGCACAAGGAGCCGGGCGCCGGGAACCAGGAGCTGGAATTCATTTTCCGAACTTTGGTTGAATTGAAAATCCAGCTGGAAGCCTTGCGGCGACGCATTGAAGATCGTCCCGCCGAGCGGGTCGAGGTTATCGAGGTCGGAGGACACGTGTCCCCGACTCCCAGCTCCAGACTCCCGGATCCTTTGGTCCCGGAGCCGGACGGACCAGTGATCTACAAGGCAGGCATGTCCATGTCCGACGTCGAAAAAGCGGCCATCGACGCCGCCTTGAAAGAGACGCACGGCAATCGCCGCAAGGCCGCCGAGACGCTTGGCATCGGCGAGCGGACCCTCTATCGCAAACTCAAGGAATACGCGATAGATTAGGTCCCCATCTGATTCCCCAATCCAAGAGCATCTAGCGCCCTTGCCGGAGCTCGAGTGGATTTTCGAATCGACCCGGAGGCGTGCGTCGCGTGCCTGGCCTGCGTGCGCGTTTGCCCCTCCGACGCGGTCGCTGTAGAGGACTCTAGGGTCTGGATTGTGGACGAGGCCTGCACGCGTGTGGGCCTCTGCCTCCCGGCGTGTCCCCATGAAGCCATCTTCGCCGTCGGCGACGCCACCAAGGCGCTCGAGTTCGCCCTGCGCCGCGACGCGGTGCTCATCCTCTCCGTCGAATCCGCCGTCTGGTTCTATCCCGCGACTCCCGAACAGGTCGTCAACGCCTGCTACGCCGCTGGCTTCCACGTCGTCCACCGCGGCGTCCTCGGCGACGAGCTGGTCGCCAAGCAGTACCTGGACCTCTGGGCCGAGGAAGGGTGGGGCAGCGGCGGAACCGTGATCCGCAGTACGTGTCCGGTCATCGTCGAGACGATCAAGAACCAGTATCCCGAGCTGATCCCCTACCTCGCGCCCGTCGCCACGCCCGTCGAGGCCGAGTCACGCTACCTCAAGGCGCTGTACGGCGAGGACACGCCGATCGTCTACGCCGGCGTCTGCCTCACCGAGGGCGGGGCCGATGTGGACGCCGCCATCACGCTCGGCGAGCTGGAGGGGATCTTCAAGAAGCGCGGGATCCGCGTGCAGGATCAGCCGCTCTACTTCAGCCGCATCCCCGAAGAGCGGCGCCGCTTCTGGAGCACCGCCGGCGGCATGCCGCTCGAGCTATTACAGGAAGAACCGCAGACGAGCCGGCGCTTCCGGAAAGTCCGTGGGCTCGGCGCCCTCGAGGGCATCGCCCGCGCCGTCGGCGTGGATCGCATCGACCTCGGCTTCGTGGACATCCTGCCCTGCGAGGGCTGTCTCGACCATCCGTTGCTCGGGCCCAAGGACGAGCTGTTCCGCCGCCGCGCCATCGTCGGCGCCACCGAGCCGCCTCGCGCACCGGCCTCAGTGCTGAAAGAGGGGCTCGAAATCCAGGTCCTCTCCGCGTTCCAGGTCACCGTCAACGGCAACGGCCCCTCGATCGAAGCGGTCGAAGACATCCTGGACCAGATCGGTCTCGCGCCCAACGGCCGGCCCTGGGATTCCGGCGCCTGCGGCTTCAAGACCTGCCGCGAGTTCGCCGTCGCGGCCGCGCTCGGCCGCACGACCCTGAAGTCCTGCCCTCGCTACCTCGAGCGCCAGGCCGTCATGGCCCAGCAGCAGGCCGCCGTGGACGCCCTCACCGGGCTCGCGTCGTTCCGCGTGCTGCGCGACCGGCTGGCCAATGAGGTCGCACGCTGCCACCGCGGCGCCGACCATTTTGCCGTGCTGTTCATCGATCTCGACAACTTCAAGCAGGTCAACGACAGCTTCGGCCACGAGGCCGGCAACGCCGTGCTGCGCGAGACCGCCAAGCGCTGCAGCGCCCACATCCGGTCGACCGACCTGGCGGGCCGGTATGGCGGCGACGAGTTCGTTGTGGTATTGGTAGGGACGGGCGTAGAGGGGGCCCTCGGCGTGGCCGAGAAGGTGCGCGGCTCGATCGAAGAGGTGGGCGTCGGCATGGGCTACCCGACGGGACTCGTGACCGCCAGCATCGGGGTCGCCGAGTATCGCGGGGGCGGGTCGGACAAAGACAAGAAGGACGAGGACGTGTTGGTCGCGGCCGATCGCGCGCTGTATCGCGCCAAAGCCGCGGGCCGCAACCAGGTGGCAACCGCAGGGGATGGAGGGGGGGAGGAGACCGCATGACGTCGCAACCGACGCCGAACCCGGATCAGCCCGCTTTGCCACTCGGCGGCAATACGCCCGATCCGTGGGGGATGAAGCGGGTCGAGAACCTGATCACGGCCCTCACCGGTGTCCTTTCGGCGCGCGTCGTGGTGACGCCGCTCGGCGAGGTGAGCGAGGTGCACGTCCTCACCAGGAGCGGCATGCAGCCCAAGCAGGTGGTCCGCAACATCGAGTCGGCGCTGATGGCGCAGCTCGGCTTCAAGATCGATCATCGCAAGATCAGCGTGGCGCAGACGGCGGACGTCCGGCCGATCGAGGCATTGCAGGAAGAGGCAATCAGCGAGCGCTCCAAGCGCCGCGTCGTCGTCTTCAAGAACCTCGAGGTTCGGCCGTCGGAGCGGCCGCAGCGCGTGATGGTGCGCGTGAAGCTGAGTTATGGCGAGAAAGAGTCGCAGGCCGAGGAGGTCGGGACCGACACGACGCGCAATCGGGTGGAGGCGGCGGCGCGGGCGGCGGCGACCTGCCTGGATGATCTCCTGCCCGACAACTCGATCGCGCTCGAGGGGGCGCAGATCATCGACGCGTTCGATCGCAAGTTCGTGCTGGTCGCGGTGCACGGGTTGGGCGGTCGCGAGGCGCAGTTGTTGACCGGTACGGCCGAAATCCGCGAGTCGCCGGAGCGCAGCGCGGTGTTGGCCGTGCTCGATGCCACAAACCGGTGGGTGGACGCCCGGCGGTAATAGCTGTAAATAGTGCGCTGTCAACCGCTTAGCGCTCTGCCTCTTAGCGTCTCTTGCATTCGGTATTCTCTCCCCCGGGTACTCAGCAGTAGGGGTTAATGCCATCTAGCGGACTTTCGATTTTAGCGATATCTCCCGTTTCGTGAGTACCACAAAGACCAAGCGGTATTGGGGGACTCAGCGTGTCGCCCGCGTGTTGCAGGTGACGCCGGCGACGGTGGCGAGCTGGATCGACCAGGGCCATTTGAAGGGGCATCGGACGCCGACGGGTCGGCGGCGGGTGGCGTCGGCGGATCTCGCGGAGTTTTTGCGTGCCCACGGAATGGCAGTGCCGAGCGAATTGGTGCCGGCGCGCGAGCGAATGGTGGTGGTGATCGTGGAGGACGATCCCGGTTACCTGAAGGCGCTGGTGCGGACGATTCAGCGCGAGGCGCCGGAGATGGACGTGATCGAGGCGAGCACGGGGGTGGACGGGCTGCTCGAGATCGGCCGTGTGGGTCCCGACCTGGTGGTGCTCGATTACGCGCTGCCGGACCTGAATGCGGTGCAGGTGGTGGAGCGGTTGCAGGATGAGAGCCGGGGCCTCACGGCGCCGGTGATTATCGTCACGGGCGGATTGCCGGCGAGCGCCGAGAATGATCTACGCGTGATGGGTGTGCGGGCGATCGTCAACAAGGTGGATGGGATGGGGGTGGTTATCGAGGCGATGCGGCGTGTGTTGCAGGCGCGGATGGTGGCGTAGCGAATGGATGTTCAAACCGAAAACAGGGGGCCCCTGGTCACCGCTAGCTAGAGCGGAGCAGAGCGAACAGTAGACGAGCGGAGCGTCGGGCATGCCATAGAGAGGCGTGCCACTCCTAGGCGAGGCCGTATCACTCGCTGGACCCATTAAGGGGGTGACGCTCGATGTTGCAACTGCTCGCTTTTCTGTTCACGGCAGTCGCGAAGTTGTTTTTCGCAGATGGTATTTCACAAATCTAGCGTTGATATGGGGTCCCTCTCCTTCTTGGCGTCGCGGCAGTCAAAAAAGGAATCCGAAACGTGCCAGAGAAGCAGCCGCAATTTGATCGAGCGAGTTTTCGGATTCTTTTGATAGTAGTTGCCGCGGCCGCCGCCGGCGTACTGGCTGTAATGGACTGGTATGTGCCGTCGCTCTCAGATCGCGCGTTTTGGAATGCTCTAGTTGCTTTCACAGTTCTTGGAGTCGCTAGCGACTCATCCTTTATACCTTCGCCTCGAATTTCGAACGCTGGGATAGGCTCTTCCGTTGTCTTTGTCCCTTTCCTCGCTGCTGTTCTACTCTTCGAGCCACCTTGGCCGGTTGTTATCGCCTGCGCAACGGGTTTGATCTCGCAGCTGGTCGTGCGGCGCAAGACTCTGATTCGCGCGGCCTTCAATACCGCCCAGTACATGCTGCTTGTGGGGCTTGGGGGCCTTGTTTATTCTAGGCTAGGAGGTCATGTCGGCTTTGACAGAGTTCACGTGAACTTTGTTGCATTCGCTGGACTTGTTCTGGTTTTTTTTGTCGTGAACCAAGTGGCGGTTTCCCTCGCGGTGTTCTTGACAACCGACATTCCGCTTGGAGAAGCAAGAAACAGGATTGCCGGTAACTCCCTTGTCTACGACTTGGTATCCAGTACTCTCGCAATCGTCCTCGCGTTTCTCTATATACAATTCCAGATCGTGGGATTGGCAGCGCTAGTCTTGCCCCTGTTTTTTATCCGCCATATGTACCAAATGAACTTGCAAGTAGAGCGGTCGAACAGAGAACTACTCGAATTGATGGTAAAGTCGATTGAAGCGCGCGACCCATATACATCTGGTCACTCCCTACGAGTTTCCGAGTATGCGCGCCAGATTGCCCGAGAGCTGGGCCTAGCCACTAAGCAAGTTGATCAGATTGGCACGTCCGCTCTCCTGCATGACGTTGGGAAGATTTACGAGGAATTTGCTCCGCTTCTGAGAAAGGAGGGGCGGCTCACGCCCGAGGAACGGATGCTCATGCAAGCACATCCAGTGCGAAGCGCTGAGCTTGCCAGCACAAGCGCCGAGTTCCGGGGAAAGGTTCAGGCGGACATCCGTAATCATCACGAGAACTATGATGGGACTGGGTATCCGGATGGCCTGGCTGGGGAAGACATCCCTATCGGTGCAAGAATCATAATGGTCGCGGACACACTTGATGCGATGACTACCGATCGCCCTTACAGAAAGGCTCTCACGTTTTCAAAAGCATTGGAAGAAATGACCCGGTACGCAGGTCGGCAATTTGATCCGAGACTAGTTGACTTGGTAAGAAGATCTCCAGGGATCCGACGTCTTCTTGGTCCGCAATTGGTCGCTGAGGCATCTACAATTCCTAGTATGAGCGCTCCCTCTCGACCCGGTAGATCGGGATCGCGGGCAGTCAAATTCGCCGCGCCGGGTCCCTTCGAATCCAACACATAAGGATCACCACGGGCGCCTGCCTCCTCAGGCGTGCGTGTCTTCAGGTGATCGTTGCAGCCGTGGAACCCACGCGTCCCGCAATACCTGCTGAGTTGACAGTCTTGTCATTGGTTCGGTAAGGTGGCAAGAAACCCTGCAGTGTCAGCAGCTGTCGTCGGCCTCGAAGGCCCAACAGTTCGAAAAGTTGAAGGTCCTGACTTGTCTCAGGACTGAGCGTGCCATTTATTCGGACTTCAAGCCAAGCCTTCGCCGCGAGGATATCGAGGTAATGGAAGACGGCTCTACTTTTCCAACGGGCTGCCTGCGAGAGTAGCGTAGAGTATGCCTCGTCAGCTCGTTCAACATGAGCCATCTTGAAGACGCGCATTTTCCAGTAGGCCCCAGGCATCAAAACGGATTCCTCGCGTCCACGCGCTAGGCTTTCCATCTGCCCAATGAGATCGAGGGCCAAGGCAACATTCCCGCGCGCCAGAGCAAATGACGCAGCCTCTGTGACAAAAGTGAGGCGAAGCTTCCACCGACGTTCAGGACCCAACCAATTTCTTGCTTTTTCAAGGCATTCGACCGCGGCATCTTGTTGGCGGAGAAGCATGTACGGATCAATAAGGTTGGTGTAGGAGATCATCAGTCCGCTACTGCCACAAGCTTCTCCATATCGCACACTCATCCTCCCAAACCGAACTGATTCTTCGTAATCTCCTCTATTCATATGCACCATGCATATGTTCGCCGCGATAATGGAGCATCGCGCGTCATCCCCTACTCTTTGAGCGAGCTCCAATGCTGTGGTATGGGAACGCAGCGAGTCGTTCACTCGGCCTAGGAAATGGCTCGCGATTCCGATCCCCGAATGGAGAAAAGCCAGCTCCGCCGCGTTTATCGTTGCAGATCTCAATTGCAAGTATCGTTCGAGTTGCTGAAGTGCCTCATTGGGATCGCCAAGAGAGAAGCGACAAAAGGCCTTCGTAAGGATTGCCATTGGCAACCCAGCGATGTCACAACTTTCCCCGAGAGCATCAATTCCCTGTTCTGCGGCGCGTGTCAGGTCCGAGAGACCTTCTTCCGTACCTGCGCGAGCGCACTCGAATAACGCCTTCGCGATGAGACTTGCGTCATGCGTCCTTCTTGCAGCCTCCAGGGCGGCTCTTGCCGCTTCGCTGTAGCGCTCTCCCGGTTCACGGTTTAGCTGGAACTCCGCAGTTGCTCGCAGCATCGCTAGTTCGGCGCGCTCTCGGACTCCAAGGTCCCTCTCCGCGGACAGTTGCTCAATGATTGGCACGACCGCCGCACCCTTGGATTGATCCATCAGCGCCTTTGCTAGTAATAAGCGAAGTTCCCTGGATTGCTTTGACTGTTGATCTGCGGCGAGAATCGCCTCCAAGATCTCTTGTGCACCGTGCGGAGCTCCTACGGCCAAGAACGCCTCTGCACCTTCAACGGCAAATGGGATAGCGCTAGAGACATCTTTGCCACGGAGATGATGCCACGCTATTTCAAGCGATACGGTCTTGTCATCTTGAGTAGATGTTTCTGCCAGCAGTCGTGCCACTCTGCGGTGCAGATGTTGTCTAGGTGCTGCGGCTATAGTGTAGTACGCATGCGCACGGATGAGTTCATTGCGGAACTCAAGAACTCCGCTAACCTCACGCAGATACCCTTCGTCTTGTAGTCGCGATAGTGCCTCCGCCGCCTCCCCCATAGATAGATCAATGGCCGAGTAGAGACTGATATCCGTAAGGCGCCGCCCAAGAACAGCTGCCAAGTCGAGGGCCGCCCTAGTTGTGCCTTCCAAGCGACGGCTTTGCCTATCGAACACTGCTCCGATAGCACGGGGAATGCCAATTACGGGCGCAGGTTGTGTGTCAAGAGCTTCGAGATCCCGCAACAGTGATCCGTCTCCGTGTTCTGCCCATTCGCGTGTAATAAGCTCGAGAGCGAGGGGGTTTCTTCCACTGGCCCGAAGGATGCGCTCTACTGGAGGGAAGAGGCTAACTAACGAGGCGACGCGCTTGATCAAGTGTTCTGCAGCATCTGTTGACAATACATCGAGCTCCAGCGAGCGAAGTGTCCCAATGCTTTGGTCGGAGGTCAACGCCCAAGGCGCTCCTGAGAGTCGCAGTTCATTAGTTCGCCCGGCGATGACTAGAAGGACTCGGCTGCCACTGAGTTTCCGGGCGACTGAATGCAGGATTGCAACGCTCGCATTGTCCGCGGCGTGGACGTCATCAACTACTAACATAACTGGACTATCTGCGGCAGCAGCAGTAACGGTCTTTGAGAACGCATCCGCAATCCTTAGCGGCGTCAACTCGGGCGACCATTCCACCGGCTTAGGCACTCCCGGAAATTGCTTCACAACCTCCGAACTTATCCGCGTCAGCTCACTCAACGCTTCCGGATCCGCGCTCCCAATCGCCCGCTGCATCGCCAACTGCTTCACGAGCTCGCCCAGCACTGCAAACGGCAGCTCCCGCTCGGCGTCATACGCCTGCGCTCGCGCAACGACGGCGCCGTCCATCTGACACGTCGATGCGAATGCATTGACTAGCGTCGTCTTGCCAACACCCGGATCGCTCGTGACCACGACAATCCGCGGCGATTTCCGCCGAGCGTCGGTCCACGCGTCGTACAGCACACTGAACTCCCGCTCCCGACCAATGAGCGTCTCCGGCTCGAAGCGGCGATCGGCGCGCTCCGGGGGATACCCCGCCACCGGCGCGCGGCTCGGCGAACGCCGGCCATCGCGCAGCAGGTCCGCCATGCGCACCAGGTCTGGGCCCGGCTTCGCGCCGAGCTCCTCGGCGAGACGCGACTCGTAGCGCGCGAACGCCTTCAACGCGCTGCTGCGATCGCTCGCCCACGCGCGCGCTTCCATGACGCCGCGGATCCCCTCCTCAGACAACGGATCGAGGTCCTGCAGCCGCATCGCGTGACGCTCCACGGTGGGGAAATCGCCGATGCGTCGAGCGGCATCCATTTGGCGTACGAGACAGTCGCGGATCTGCGGAATCAGACGCGCGCGCTGCTGATCCTTCCACTCCTCGAACGGACGCGCATCCGGGATTTCGAACCCTTCGAGAAATGGCCCACGGATATCCACATCGCCAGCCGCCAAGCGGCTCGTATCCAGCTCGATCCAGTCGGAAGCCAACGCCACGCTGGCGCGCTGAAGCACCACGGCTTCGCGCGCAATCTTCGCTTTGATGACCGACAATCCCTGCGCCAGAGAGTGATTCGCACGCGCCGGTGCAGCGTCCGGCCAGAGCAGGTCAGCGAGATAGTCGCGCGTGAAGTGCTTGCCGGCCTCGGTGGCCAAGCGGATCAGGAGCGCGAGGTGCTTGCGCGTGCGGAAGCGCACCTGCTCACCAGCAGCGGTGAGAAGGGCAGGGCTGCCCAAGCAATGCAAAACGAAATGATGGGTCATCTAGCGCACGCGCTTTCTTGATCCGTTTCAAGATGAGGCGTGCGAATCAACGACTTGTCAACACGTTGAATTACTGGGTGTTAGAGGTCATTCGGAGGGCTCACGGAAGTCACTGTCAACACGTTAGATAGCCGACTTGTCGCTTCATCCTTGTTCCTTCCAACCCTCTACAAAACAAGCAGAGCCCGTGTCAATGCGACCCCAACCGCACCGATGCATTGACATCGATGTCGATGAGATCCGGCCGCAACCCCCGCGCCAGCAAGAGCTGCTCGTTCGTGTGCACGTCGCGCGGCGTCCCCCACAACACGTGCACCGCGGGAGTCAGCGACACGCTGCGCGTCAGCCTGATGTCGAAGCCCGTCCCCACAGCCAGACCGAGGCCGAGCGCCGGCAAGACGACCGAGTTGTCATAATTCGATAGGCCAATACCGCCGCCCACGAACCAGTTCGCCCTTTCCACCGGGTAGTAGTAGACGCTGGCCGTCAGGGAAGTGAGCGCCGTCGCCGTGTCGCGCTGCGGCGTGCTCCAGCGCACGAGCTCCGCGCCGAGCAGCAGGTTGGGCCGCACTGAACCACCCACCCAGAGATGCAGCACCAGGCCGGCCTGGCGTCCGGCGCCCGCGCATCCGCCACAAGCGGTGCCGAACGAGCCTACACCGGGCCCCACACTGAACTCCGCTCCGTGGCCGGACGGCCGCGCCTGCGCCGCGATAGCTCGAGCGACGCCGAGCGCGGCTGCGGCAACGGCCAGAACAAGGACAGAACGCACAACTCAATGCTACATCGGCACGCCGTCTCGCTCGGTACCAGCCTGCAACACCGAAACGCGCGCTTGACGCATCAACAAATCTTGATACATTCCCGCCATGGCTACCGCAACACTCCCCGACACGCAGATCGCCGCGCGCTGGTTTCACGCCCTCTCCGATGAAACTCGGCTCCAGATCGTCGAGATGCTGTCGCATGGCGAGCGCTGCGTCTGCGACCTGCAAGAAGTGCTCGACGCGGAACAATCGCGCCTGTCGTTCCATCTCAAAGTTCTCAAAGAGGCCGGGCTCGTCACTGACCGGCGTGAAGGCCGGTGGATGCAGTACGCGCTGAACCGTGAAGCGCTGGAGCGCATCGCCGCATTCACACTGGCAGTGAAACCCGGCAAACACGCGGGCAGCTGCGCGCGCGCGTGCTGCGAGTAACCGAAAGGACGCCTAAGGTGAGCGACCACATCAAGGAAACGGTAAAAGAGAAGTACGCCGAAGCCGCGATCAAGGCTCGCGACGGCAAACACGCGACGTGCGGACCAAGCGGCGCCTGTGGCTGCGACCCCGTGACGTCCAACCTTTACGATGTGAACGAGACGGCGACCCTCCCCGAAGGCGCCGTCCTCGCCTCCCTCGGCTGCGGCAATCCGACCGCCCTCGCCGAGCTCCGCGCAGGCGAGACGGTGCTCGATCTGGGCTCGGGAG
>Ga0070730_10002219_pt1 | contig 17881 bp, 12 predicted proteins | sample Coa_R1_3_FD_66447 | JGI IMG/M metagenome (GOLD analysis project Ga0070730, IMG submission 66447) | Surface soil microbial communities from Centralia Pennsylvania, which are recovering from an underground coalmine fire - Coalmine... | ecosystem: Environmental > Terrestrial > Soil > Unclassified ... | reverse complement strand
CACCCGCCTCGCGCTCAGCGGCCACTGCGGCGGCGCGCAGGCCCGCCTTCACGTCGCCCTCCAGCATACGAATCAAATCAAGGATGCTCAGCAGCATCTCATCGGCCAGCACCGTCATCGCGGCGGCGTAGCCCAACGCGACCCCAAAGAGCAGCGCGGCTACCCAGGTGAGCGGCGCGGGCGGAAACGCATGCGTCACGAGGACGCCGAACACCAGGGCAACGAAGCCGCTGAGTACGCCGACGCTCAGCCCCAGCCGTACCATCCGCTGCCAGCAAACGAGAAGCGCCCGTACGGTATGCACGAGCAGCTTGCCGGTATATGCGATAATCCGGTCTCCCAACACCTATCCCCTCAGCCTTCCCGTTTTTGACGTGCCGCTCGGAATCCTCACCATTCTACCATAGACGGGTTAATCACCATGACCGCCACGCTGGCGGAGTTCGTCTCACCGCTGAAACTCGGTGGCGCCCGGACCGTATTCCTGTTCATCAAGCTGCCCACGCGGGAGCTTCCCCCCAGCGACAATACAAAATCACGCGAACACGAGTACGAAGGGATCTCTTAGAATGAGCTACGGACCCAACCCACCGACCCTGCTACCCACAAACATCCTCGATGGACAGGCGCCCGGCCTGCGCTACCGTATCCAGGGCGAGCTTGTTCCCGTTCTGCATGTCTGGCTGGACGGCACCGTGCCAGTCTTCTTCGAGCATCACGTCGTACTCTGGAAAGACCCACCGCTCGACATCGGCATCCATGCCGTCAAAGGCGCGTTCAAGCGCATGATCGCGGGCATGCAAATCTTCATGACCGAGGCGCGCGGACCCGGCGAGGTCGCCTTCTCGCGCGATGGCGCGGGCCACGTGTTCCCGCTGCACCTGCCGCCAGGCGCCGCCATCGAGGTGCGCGAGCATCAATTCCTTGCCGCCACAGCCAATCTAGAGTACGGCTTCACGCGCCAGAAGGGCATCGCCAACATGCTCTATGGCTCAACCGGCTTCTTTGTGGACCGCTTCGCCGCCACTCATACCGAAGGTGTCGTCTGGCTGCATGGCTACGGGAACGTCTTCGAGAAAGTGCTGGCCCCCGGCGAGCAGATAGATGTCGAGCCGGGCGGCTGGATCTACCGTGACGAGTCCGTACGGATGGACCCCATCGTCTACGGCCTGCGCACAGGTATTCTCGGCGGCGCGGGTCGGCTCATCTTCAATCGCTTCACCGGCCCTGGCCGCGTAGGCATTCAATCTATGTACGTTCACCTGCCTACTACCGAGTAGCGACCATTTTCGCTGCACCCGTTACTGATGCCCCAGCTTTAGGGGCATGTGTCCAGCCTCTGTTTCTATCACGCTCATCGGACGGCTCTGGCAGAAGATCAGCTCTCAGGTGCGAGGGGGTAAAGGGAGACATGGGAGACATGGGAGACATGGGAGACATGGGAGACATGGGAGACATGGGGGATAAAAGGAGGGGGGGGCAACCCATCGCATCATGCGATGAAATTGCCCCCCACAAGAGAGGTCCCCGCTTGCCTGGCGCTCGTTCGCGCCGGATCGTCGTCATCGTCCGGCAAGAGTATAGCCGACACTCCCCACTGCGCGCCCCACGGTTTTCCGTAGTATTTTGCGCGAATCGGCCCACTAGCCATAATGGGCTATATCGCCCGGCTTTATGTCATTCTCACTCCAAAACGTGCGGAAATCTGGGACTTCGCGGCGAGTGACAGGCCATACGGTTATCCCGGGCGATGTAAAAGGGGGGGAGCATGAGTGAGACTGACCCCAACGCGGCGCGGCTGGCAGTCGCTCAGCGCGTCTTTGCGCGCGTGCATGCGGAACACGGCGAGCACCTGATCGCCGCGGCGGTTTACGGTTCCGTCGCGCGTGCGGAAGCCAGTGCGGAGTCCGATGTGGAGCTTACTATCATCACGGATGAGACTGTCGAATACGCGGACGCGTATTGCTTCGAGCAAGGGATTCTGGTTGAGTACACAATGGTCCCTGCCGCCCGTATGCTGGCGGCGTCGCGGCGTGTCACGCCCGCCTGGGGCATCGAGGCGGACCAATATCGGCGCCACCTCGTGCTCTGGGATCCCACCGGCTTCTTTCCGACGCTCTGGAGGGCGGCGCGCGACATCCCCGATGGAGCGTTCGCGGAGGCCGCGCACACGGCCTGGTGGCATGCGTTCGAGGGGCGCGGTAAATACCACAACGCGGCTCGCATGGGCGATTTGCCGCGCATCCACTACACTGCCTGGCAGTTCGCGTACATGACGGCGCTACGAATCGCTCTGCATGAACGGCGACCGTACACGAGCGGACGGACGATTTGGACGGATGTGGTGGTGCGCGGCTACGGCATGAGCGGGCTGCTCGCGGCGCTGACGGCAGGCAGCGTTGACCACATCAGCGCGGCAATCGAGCTGGTATGGGCGGAGACGCAGCTGTGGGGAAAGCCGGAGCAGTAGAGCACGCGCCGCTAGCGCGCCGGTAGAGTCGTCATGCCGCCTGCTGGGAGACCGTGCGGGAGGCAGCGCACAACCTACCGCTGGTCCACGCCGGCGCTCTATGCTCTAGGCGCCACTCTCGCCCGCGTCGTGCGCTTGTTCATCGCTGTTGATCTGGCGAGCGGAGCGTGTGTAGGCGAGGTAGCGCTCGTGCTGCTCTTCGTCTATGAAACCGCTGGAGCGGTACAGGTTCATCATCACATCCAGCTTCAGGATGCTGATGAGGTTGATACCCGCGTGCTTGAGCCGTGAATTCGCGCCCTGATCACGATCTACCAGCACAACGGCGTCGTGGACATGGACTCCATGATCGCTCAGGAAGCGTACGATCTCCAGGATGCTGCTGCCACCGGTGATGAGATCGTCAATGACGAGCGCACGCGTGCCAGACGTGAAGCGGCCTTCGACGCCACGTGGACCGGTGCCTTCCGGCTTCATACGTGGATAGATGAGGGGCGTGGAGGTTTCGAGCGAGAAGGCGGTCGCGAGCAGCAATCCACCAACCGGCACCCCCGCGACCACATCGTACGGCTGCATCTTGGTGCGCCGCAGCGATTGGGCGAGCGCCACTTCCTGGCTCATCAGCTTGGCGGCGACACGGAGCGCGGTGGGATTGCTGATGAGCAGCTTGGGGTTGACGAAGACGGGGGAGTTTACGGTGCTGCCACCGAGGGTGAAATCGCCAAAGCTGACGGCTCCCAGCTCATACATCGCACGAGCGAGCCATAGGTTGTCCAGCGCCTGGTCTTTGTGCATCATGAGGGTATCGCGTCCTCCGTGGGGAATTGTGCCTGTGCGCCGGACCAGCGCGACCAGACCTATCCGTCGCTCTTCGCCAGACAGCCGCGCGGCGTCCGCCAGATCTTCTGAAGGAAGCACGGCGCCGCGCATTATAGCACACACCGTCGCTTGCCGCCATGATTTATACGACTCAGGCTACGCGCCACCGCCCCTGGACATTTTCGCTTACGGCGCACCTGTCTGGATCGTGGGGTCGTCGTTGCCGGGGACATACCCTGGCGGCATCGGAGGGGTGTATCCAGGTGGGGGAGGAGTCGCTGGTATGTATTCCGTGGGAGGCATGGGCGAGCCGTAGCCGCTCGCGGGCGCTTGCGGCGCGCCCGGCGGATAGCCGAATGTGGAAGGGCCACCACCGCCGTGGAACGGCTGCCCGCGCCCACCCACCCTTCTACCCGCCAGCCCGCCAAGCGCACCCGCACCCGCGCCGACGAGACTCACGACGACGAATGCGACAACGCCGCTGCTGATGCCGGCAGCGGCAGCGGCATGCAGGGCAGGGAGCGCATGGCGTGCCGTGGCGACACGCGGGAGCCGGCGCCGCGCCGCGCCAGCGGCGAGAACGGCGAATACCAGATTCGTGAGGCCCGCGAGTCCTCCGGCGAGAAGGCCCGCGAACACGCCAGATTCCACAGCGCCGGAGCGGCGCGCGGCAAACAGTCCGGCAAGGAAAAACAGCGCCAGACCAAGAATGTACAGCACAGCGCGCGAGAGGAGGACTGCGACGAGACTGGCGTCCAGCCCAGCGTGACGAAGCTGGCCCGCGAGAACGAGACGGTCGAGGACAATGAGAAGCGCGAGGATGATACCAGAGAGCACGCCCCACAAGAAGGTAGTGCGGCTACGCCGTGGCTGCTGGGCCATGCAGGTCTCCTTCGCGACGCTGGCATCACGCCCGTAACTGGGAGATGGCCTTCGCGCCGCATCTGGTCAACATTTGGAAAGCGCGTATGCGCTTCAGGATAGCGTATCCCAGCGACGAATCCTACACGCTCAACCTGAGAATTTCCTTGGATTGCTATGGCGCCGGCATGCGGTATTGTGACGTGCTTCACACTGCATGCGGGCCATCAATGCGTCATACGGTGTAGGCGGGCGATGAAAAGAGAGCACCCCCTCCGAGGCATTCACCCATCACACATCGGAAAGGCAGGGGCTATCATGATAGCTATCAAGTCCAGGTGGTCAGCATGGCGGCGCGGACCGGTCGGACGCTCTGGGACAGCAGTGACAAGCATAGTAGTAGCGTTTCTCATCTGCTCGCTGGCCGCGTGCGGGGGTAGTAGCACCGCCCGCCATGCCAGCGCGACGCCGACGCCATCAGCTACGCCCGTTTCGCACGGTTGGAGCACGATTCCCAGTCCCGGCGTTGCCCAGGAAGGCAATTTTGCGGGGGTGACAGCACTTTCGGCAGCGGACGGGTGGGCCGTCGGCCAGTACGAGGGGCTGGACAGCCTGCAACGCACGCTTACCGAGCGCTGGAATGGCTCTCAGTGGACCTATCAGCCGAGTCCCAGCCCCGGCCAGAGATACAACCTGCTTCAAGCTGTATCCGGCGCATCAGCCAGCGATGTGTGGGCCGTCGGATACCAGATGGACACGGATAGGGTAGAGCAGCCGCTGATCGAGCACTGGAACGGCACCGCCTGGAGCGTGAGTCCAGCGCCGTCCATTGGAGAGACCAGCGGTCAGCTCAGTGGCGTTGCGGCTGTCTCTTCAACCAATGCCTGGGTGGTCGGCTTCACGACGATTCCCGCCGCCGGCAATCACGGCCCTGGTCAACAGCCGCTGATCGAGCATTGGGACGGCACCGCCTGGAGCATCGTCAACGGCGCCGCGATACCACTCCCGCCAGATGGCAGCCAGCCCTACAATAACCTTGCCGCCGTGGTGGCGCTTTCGGCCGGCAACGTCTGGGCCGTGGGCGGAGATAACAGCGTCGGTAATGCGGGAACGCAGGCGCTCATCGAGCATTGGGACGGACATGCCTGGACGCTCATGCAGGGTGCCAACCCTAATTCGAATGGTAACGCCCTCTCCAGTATCGCGGCGGTCTCGCCCACCAACATCTGGGCGGTGGGCTCTGGATCGCTTCGCGGTCCGCATGGTTGCGGTCTTGGCTCGAGCGCCATCATCGAGCATTGGGACGGCACCAGGTGGTCCAGCGTTTCCGCAGCGCAACCTGGCAACGGTCGGGGCTTCTCGCTGGCAAGCGTCGCCGCCGCCTCTGCGAGTGATGTGTGGGCCGTTGGCGGACTTTGGGAGGTCTCCTCGATCACTCCGGTACTCGAGCACTGGAATGGATCGCAGTGGAGCCTCGTCGCCAGCCCCGTTGGCAATACAGCGCGAGGCCTGACAGGTGTGGCGGCGGCTCCAGGTGGTCCCGTACTAACCGTCGGCCAGTATGAAGGAGCTGATGGCCCCGCCGCGACGCTCGCTGAACAAGAAACCGGTGGCACTATCTCGGTCGTCACTAGCGCCAGTCCTGGTACTGTATTCAACAGCCTGCATGGGGTAGCGACTATCTCGGCGAATGATGTCTGGGCGGTCGGCAGCTCCGCGAACGGCACGCTCGCCGAACACTGGAACGGCACCGCGTGGACCGTCTCGACCACTCCAAACGCCGCGCCCTACAGTGATAGCCTGGATGCCGTCGCCGCGGCTTCGACGAACGATGTGTGGGCGGTGGGCACAGCTGGCAGTGCGGCATCCATCCAGCACTGGAATGGCAATCAGTGGGCAGTGGCTTCCGCGTCTGTCCCGCAATACTCGGCGCTGTCAGGCGTCGTGGCGCTCTCCGCGACGAATGCCTGGGCGGTCGGTAGTAGCAACGGCCCGTTGGTCGAGCACTGGGACGGCGCAACATGGAGTGCCGTCGCAACCCCCAGGGGCGCCTCTGGCAGCTATCTGAATGGTGAAACGCTGCTCGGTGTTGCCGCTGTCTCGGCGAACGACATCTGGGCCGTTGGCGCCAATACGTCGCTAAACTGCGGCGGGCAGCTCCCAGCGCTCATCGAGCACTGGAACGGCTCGTCATGGTCGGTTATTCCAAATTTGCCGAATGGCATCCTGATTGGAGTTACCGCCGTCTCGGCACGCGATGTGTGGGCTGTCGGCTCTGGCGATAATGGCGCGCTCATCCTCCACTGGGACGGCAACCAATGGTCGCCTATCACGCCAGCGACACCCGCCGCGCATACCTATCCAGTGCTTCGATCGGTCGCCGCACACGGCACGGCTGACGTGTGGGCTGTCGGTGGGGATTATCATGCTGCCGTCGTGGAACACTGGGACGGCCACACATGGAGCAATGTGCCAGTCAGCACGCCTGGGGTGGCCGATAATGTCCTCCTCGGCGTCACGGCTGTCGCTAATGGCGAGCTATGGGCCGTCGGTGAGTATGATAACCTCAACTTCAACCGGTCGTACGCGCATCAGGCGCTGATCGAACACTACACGCCCTGATCCATCGCCGCGAAAACGTTCGCGCCGTACGCATCCGCAGGAAATCCCACGCATGCCGCGCACCTGGGCCGTTGAAAGGCGGAGGTGCGCGGCATGCGCATGTGTACGCATGTGTACGTAGTACATCAGCGCAAAGCTAGAAAATGGTCGCCGGGTTCGTAATCGTGTCCGTCACGGTGATGGACTGATTATTCCCGTACGTCACGATCACGTTGTAGGTGTTCGTGGTCCCCTGGGGCAGATACACGTTGCAGATATCGCTCGTCGGTGTGATGGTCACGGTGGCCGTGCCACCCGGACCGGCCGCGACCGTTCCCGTGGACGGGCTGACACTGGCCCACATCTCGCCGCTAGTGGGAGTCGGTGTGCCTGGCGGCGTGACAGGATCAATCGAGCTGACCTGCCAGGTGACGGGCACATTACTCTGCGTATTATCCAATGTCACCGTGATTGGCTGAAGCCCACCCGAGCAGCTCTGAGTGGACGTCAACGGGGAGACGGAAAGGTTGACGATATGGGGCGGCGGCGTGACGATATCGGTCAGCGTGATCGGGTTGCTGTCGTTCGCCAGCACGACCAGCCGCAGCGGATCGGGCGCCGTCGTGTCGAGCAGTTGCTGGCAGAGGTCGCTCGCGAGCGTCACCAACACACGCGACTTCTGGCCCGCGTCCACACTGCCGCTGGGAGTATCGGCGCTCGCCCACGGCTCGATGGGATTGCCCGTGATCGGCACCTGATCGGGCACGGAAAGCTGCCACTGCGCCGCGTTCGTGCTGCGCGTGTTGTCGAGCATGACGACGTATTCGCTAGGGGTGGTAGTAAGCTTCTCGTCACATACCTGCCCAAACATCGTGGTGGGCACCCCGTCAGCGTTTAGCACGTACGCGCTGAAATCAGAGATGCCGATCGTATCGCTCAGCGTAACCTGGCGCGACTGGCTAGCAACCGCCACCGCATTGGCAGCCGCCGCGCCGTCCCACTCGCGTGCCCCACTGCCCGCCAGGCCGTAGCTGATAGAAACCGTAAAGCGCTGCTGTGTGCCAGCGGTCTGAACGGCGCTACAGAGATCGCTCGCCGGCTGGATGTTTAGAACAGTAGTCCCCTTGCCGGTAATCGTGCCTGACGCGCTCGCGCCATTCGCATTCAAGCTCGCCCACGGTTCCGTCCCGCCCGGTACGGTGCCCTGCGCGCTCGCCGTCCAGCTCACGGCGGCGTCGTTCGCGGAGTTGTTCAGCGTGACGAAGATCGGGGGCAGAGTCGTTACGGCGGGAGTACAGGTTTGCTGGTAGTCCGTCTGCGGTGATATGGCAAGCGTAGGCACCGATGCGGGAGACGATGGGGGAAACCATTTTTCCGCGAGGGCGAGTCCGACGCCCAAAATGACGATAACGATGAGCGCCGCCGGTATCAGCACGCGCGCCAGCTTGCGTGGGTGCGGATGCGGTGTTGCCCGCTGCGCCGGCCGCACCAGAACCGGCCCGCTGGCGTCATCTGTCTGGCCGAACGAGTCTATGACGGTCACACTGGCTTTCGTCATCGCTTCCACGGGCGCTTCTGTGCTCGGAGGCACACCGCGCACGGTAAAGTTCTGACCGTGCTCGCCAGCGACATGCTGCACATTGGCCGCATCCCAGGCGTAGTCGTACGGTTCGTAGGATGCCACGGCGAGCATGGCCGTGACCGTCGCATCCACCAATTGGCCTGGGACGCTCTGAGTGGGAATATGCAGTGGATCTTGTACGACGGCAACTTTCGGCTGGCGGTGTGGTGGCTGCGGCACGAAGATAGCATCCGCCGGCAGCGCGGCGTAGATGGTCAGCGCATCGTCCGCTAACTCCAGCGCCGTCGCGCGCCCTGAGACGGCTACTTGCGTTCCGGGCACGAAGTACCGCTGGGTAAGATCAATCTCGCCCTGATCCAGCGAGGCGCCGAGCAATACCGCTACCAATTCAAGCCAGTACCCGCGTGCGAGCCGGCTGGGCAGCGCATTGAATGCCGCGACCGCGTTATAGAGATCGGGGATGCTCGCGGGAACCGTATCGGCGTCCAGACTCATTCGTCGGACTTCTCCGGCGAACCGTCCAGTGCCGGCATCGGCAGTGAGCGTCACCGCCGCATTCAGCGTCCCATGGAGCTGACCGCGCGCCACCCGTGCGGCGAAAACCAGCTCACCCGCGCCTATTCGCCCCTCCAGATCTTCCATCTCCGCCAGCACATTCCCGGCATCGTCACGTAGCGACCGCATGAGCAGACCCGTCGCGAGCAGCGAGCGGAGTTTCGCGGTTACAGCGGCGGACGAGACAGTCATGGCGACGTTACTGTCAGCCCTGGCCGGAAGACCCAGCCTGGCCTTGGCAAAGTCGGCGGGCGCTTGCGGCTGACCAACACCCACCGCCAGGAGGTTGCCGCCTTTCGGCCAGTAGAGCGACGTGCGTCCGCCAGGCGGCGCGGATTGCGGCGGAAACGCGACCGGCGCGAGCGTCAGCGGACGATTGCCGAGATCACGCAGGAAATTGATAATGGCGGGCTGGGTCACCAATACACTGACGGCATCGCGCACGACGGACTGGAGGATTTCGGCTGGAGCGCCACCTATGCCAGCGAGCGGTCGCGCGTCAGAGCCAGCATAACTGGCGCGTAGGCCGCGTTGGTCTATCGTTTCCAGCTCGAGCGCGATCCGAGGCGATTCAGCAAACTGACCAATGACAGGCTTCATGTGCGCCTTGAGTGTGCCCGATATAGTCGCGATCCGCCCACCGTCCGCGGGGAGCGGCGCCTGGCGTATACCCCCTGCCAGCGTAACAGAGACAGTGATAGTGCCGTCGTCGTTCAGCGCGAGGCCTGGCGCATCCCACCACAGGAGAACTCCCGGAATCGCGACCTGAAGCCGGCGCGGCAGAGCGGATGCTGATTGAGGATCGGTCGTGAGCGGATCGTTGAGGACACGTGTGAACGTATCCGCCACCACGGACGGATGAAACTGCAAGAGGAGATCGAGCTGAGCCTGAGCATGCGTGGACATGTGTCGCTCCCTTCGCGTGCGCGAAGCGCTAGCGGGAATCCGGTATCTCGCCGGTGTGACACGTATGGCCCACTGAGGGGACTTCGTTACCAGAAGGCAATAAATGGGAGGAAGATACAATGATGGCCCATACACAAACAACCAGACGGGCCTGACACCGCGAAAACATGCTGGAGAGTGTGCCAGGCGCGCAGTAAGCCTATACGAGATTCTCTGCCTGCGCTGTGAGACGCATCACCCTATGCCTGTATGTCATACCACGCCGTGAACGGCAGGTGCGTCACATGGCGCGCCTGGTAGCAGACACGCCGCGAATGCGGTACAATAGCCGCATGAGAAAGACCCGTATCGCACAGCTCGACCGCCTCTTCGCACGCGGCCAATCCTCGATCTGGTTTTCGCGCCGGGATGCCTGGCAACCGGCTTGGAAGCCGCGCGGACGGTGGTGGATGCGCGCGAGCAACGGCGCCGGAGCTGCGTACCGCGCGCCGGTCGCCAGCGCATGGCGGCGCCTCGCCCGCCCGGCACGAGCAGCGTGACATGACACAGCCTGAGCCTACCATCTCTGATGACCTTCGTGCGGTCCGTACGCTCGACGTGTTCTATGGCATGGAGCTTGGCTGTTCCAGCCTTGACCTGCACCGTTCTGGCTGGACATTCCTGCCTGCCGCTACGGAATGCGATCCGATGGCGCTGCTCTTCGGACAGCGCCCGCTGTTGCGCCTCGTCGCACCTGTCGGGCGCGATGGTGAGCCGGCATCAGGCGCAGTCGCCGCCGTGACGCCGGAGCTGCGCCCGGCAGTCTCCGCGCTGCTGCGTGGGCAGGCGCCCTCAACCCTCTTCACGCCCGATGGTCTGCGCCAAGTAGACACGCTGCTCCGGTCAGCCGTGAACAGCACAATCACAACACTCCGCGAGGCGCATGTGCGTATCGCGTATGCGACACAGAGCAGCTTCCGTCCGTACGTTGGCCAGTGGCAGGAATGGATCGAGCCACTCGACGAAACCGAGGAAACCGATCTGGCCGCCCTTGGGCTGCTCGCCCGTCATAGCGGCGGCGTCTACGTCATTCGCCAGCAGGGAAACGTTGCCGCCTACTCTGGCATCCGTCCCCATTCGCCGCACGTATCAGAAGTGCGTGTACGTACCGAGATCGAGGCGCTACGACACCACGGACTCGGACGCGCCGTGCTTTCGCGATCCACCCGCGCCGTCCTTGCCTCCGGGCGGTTGCCGCTGTATCGCTGCCGTGCGGCAAGTGTGCCCGGTTGGCGTCTCGCGGAATCACTCGGTTATCGTCCGTACGCGCACGCGCTGGCCTATTTCGCCGAATCAAGCTAGAGCGGCCAGTCTACGCTGACGTGACCTGGGCGGCGAGCATTCCACCGCACGCACGCGGATCGCCGCGTACACGGTGCTGTAGCCCCCATGGACGCTTAGTTGCACTTAGCTGGAAAACGAGATAATATGGTGCAGAAAACGGTATATTGATACATTTGGAGATGGTGCGCCATGCGCGGAGTACCTCTCCGCATGTCAGTATACGCAGTGCGTAAAGAAGCAGGAGGGAGTCGGTGACGACGCGAAGCCACGAGAGCGGCTCACACGAGAAGGCGCTTCTGGAGGCTCGCGGGACAGCCGCGAGGACCACCACTGCGCAACGCCGCTCGGATCAGGATACCGGCGATCCCACGGAACAAGGCAAAACGCTGGCGCAGGTCGCCATCTTCGCCGGCCTGGACGAGGATGGCTTACGCGAGCTTGCCAGCGTAGCACGCCGCCGCACATTCCGCGCCGGCGAGGTTATCTTCCACCGCGACGACCCCGGACAGGTGCTCTATGTCATTCGCTCCGGCAAGGTGAAAATCTACATTACCAGTCAGGACGGTCAGGAAGTCTCGCTGGCGGTATTCGGGCCGGGTGACTACTTCGGTGAGCTGGCGCTGCTCGATGGCCAGCCGCGGTCAGCCAGTGCCGTCGCCATCGAGCCGGCGGAAACCTACACGCTCCAGCGCACCGACTTTATCAAAGCCGTTATGAGCCATCCGCGTATCGCCGTACAAGTCATGAATGTGCTTTCACGCCGGCTGCGCCAAACCGACGCGATGATCGAAGACCTGCTGTTCCTGGACGTACATGGCCGCGTCGCGAAAAAGCTCTTGGAGCTGGCTGACTTGCACGGCGCGCGAACGCCGGAAGGTATCCGCATCGAGCTGCGCTTGACGCAAGGCGAGCTGGCCGCAATGGTGGGGGCCTCGCGTGAAAGCGTCAACAAGGTAATGGGGTATTTCACCGACAAGCGATTCCTCACCACCGATAGATACCGCATTACCATCACGCGGCTGGCCGATCTGCGCCGCCGCATTTGTTAGGCATCCAATACGTCGCGAGAAAGGCCACACGCTACAGCATCCATGTCGTGCCGCGGCTCTCCGGTGAGTCGCCAGGAGTCCTTAGTACTAGGTATTTTTGCCGGTTGAGTGATACCCTACGTTGTAACGTAGTATCGAAGACCTTTCGGGAAGGCGACCCAAACGCGACCGGCGTGCATGGCCCACCAGGGACCGTGACGCAAGGCGGTCCCAAGTGGAGATAATGTCGTGAGATCGCTGATTGTTATACCAACCTACAACGAGCGTGAGAATATCGGTGGGCTGCTCGATGACGTGCTACGCTTCGCGCCCACGACCGATGTGCTCGTGATAGACGACAATTCACCGGACGGCACCGGCCAGCTTCTGGACGAGCTACATGCCCGGATTCCGCAGGTGAATGTGCTGCACCGCCCTGGTAAAATGGGTCTCGGAACCGCCTACGTTCGGGGATTTCAGTACGCCATCGAGAATGGCTATGAGCTCGTCTTCGAGATGGACGCGGATTACTCACATGACCCACGATACCTCCCCGATTTCTTCAAGATGGCCGAGCAGTCGGATCTGGTGATTGGCTCGCGCTACATCAAGGGCGGTGGCACACCCAATTGGTCGGCGTTGCGTAAATTCATCAGTGGCGGCGGCAATACCTTCGCTCGCGCTATGCTGGGCATCCCCACGCACGACTGCACCGGCGGCTTTCGGTGTTACCGCACCGCCGCGTTACGCACATTGCGCCTCGACCTCATCCGCGCACAGGGCTACGCGTTCCAGGTGGAGATGGCGTACATCTTCTGGAAGCGCGGCTATCGCGTGCGCGAGGTGCCCATCATCTTCGTGGATCGTCGGGTGGGTAAATCGAAGATGTCACGCAGAATCTTTCTCGAAGCATTCACCTGGGTCGTGCGCACGCGCTTCGCCGGCGACGTCGTTGTCAGCACACCTGTTCCTGTCGCGCCGCGGCCTTTCCCAGGGCAGACTCCTGAGCGCACCGGCGAAGGCGCCGCTAGCTCTACTGGCTGGTAGCGGAAAGCGAGCAACGCGCCGGTCCATCGCGATGGACCGGCGCGTTGCTCCAGGTTTTCAAGGATCAGGCGAGCAATACGCCCCTACTCAGGGAGCGCCGCTCCCTGTACCCACTCACCAGGGTCGGCAAAGCCGAGCCGCACATATGGAAGCGTGCGTTGCGCAAGGCTATCCGCCAGAATTTGCGCCGCACCATCCATCTCTGCGCGGGTAGGCGCGCGATTACCTGCCGCGACCACAAAGCGCGCCGCCAGCACCATATGGTCGCCGCGCATCCAGCCACGTACTTCGCGCACCTGCGGAATGGCTCGTGCGGCTCTCGTGAAGTGCATGGCTACATCACGGGCGAAATCTCTGCGGTAGTCGGTTGCAACGACCCCAGGCATTGCCGGAGGGAGCTCGACATCCACACACGGCACCACGGCAACTTCCGGCGCATCCAGTTGCCTGCGCTGCCAGCTATTGGTGAATTGGCGATCTTCACCGTTCGCGGGAAACCGGGCATTGGTGGCCGTCGAGTATTGCATCGTCGGCTCCATATCCACCGGCACCGGCGTGGACGGGACCGAAGGACGCGGTGCGGTATAGCTCGGGTGGCTTGGCTGGCCACGCGTCCCCGCGTAAGGAGGCGTGCTAAATGGCGCGCCGGGCTGGCGCTGCCCGCGGGTTTCCATGACCGGCATGCGCGGCATCGAAAGTGAGCCACCGCTGTAGGACTGGTGTCCCGGCGTTTGGCGACTGATGCGCGCCTGCCGGAGCGCCTGTCCCCATTCCAGCGCCTTCTCTCGTCCAACGTCCAGAGGGAGCCACGGCGCGTCGGCGCCCGATGACGTAGCATAGTTCGTCGGAACAGTCAATGCAAGCTGCACCCACACCTGCCGCTCGCTATCGAAACCATTGTCATCAATATCGGGACGCCGAAACGCCTCGACAGCGGCGCCTCCTGGTCCCTGCCAGCGCACATGTGTGAGCGTCAAGGGATTCTCCGCCCAGCGACGAGCGCCGTACAATTGGCCGCCCTGGGTGATGAAGCCTGTGAGAACCTGTAGAATCCCTGTGTCCGTGTCAGCCGGGCGTCCATACCCCCAGCCGGCGTTTGCCATGTGGCACCTCCACGAAACTCCCGCCGGATCGGCAGCGATGCGCAATCATCGCACCGACACCTACCCTGGCCCCCCTCGCTTCAATGAGCAGTCGCTCACATGGCGACATCTGCATCGGGAATTCCGTATTGCATTGCAGCAGAAATAAGCGCAAAACGAGAACACATACGGTCCACGATGAATGGTGGCCGGTGAGCGTATACCGCAAGCCTTTTGCCACCGCATTTGCTGGCCGGCGGCAGCGACTGAGAGAATACGCAAAACCATCATTTCTACGTGTCGCGTTGGCGCGAGTATAGCATGCGCACTTTTGCACGGCAAATTCCGCAACAAACGGGCTACAGCTCATCAGACACCGCGCTGGCTATCCCCACTCGCTGGCGCCTGTGATGCATCCGATGCGCTGGTTTGCGGCATCGCAATCACGCGCATACCCGCCTGTGGATGCTGCGGCACGTCTTCGAGCAGCCGCACGACGACAGCTCCGATGTTGTCGTCGCCACCGTTGGTGTTTGCCTCGCGCACGAGCAATTCCACCGCTTGCTGAGGGTCCGCCGTGCCGCGCAAGATACTCTGAATCTGCGGGTCGCGCACCATCTCCCACAGTCCATCCGAGCAGATGAGTAGTTTGTCACCAGCCTGAAGCGGTACCTCGAAGGTGTCCAGCTCCACTTCATCCTGCTCGCCGCCAAGGCTACGGTAAATCTGATTGCGGCGTGGGTGGGTATACACCTCATCAGGACGGATTACGCCCGCCGCGACAAGCGAGGCGACGACGGAGTGATCGGTGGTGATCTGACGCAGTCCCGTCTCAGGACTCATGAGATACGTGCGGCTGTCGCCGACATTCATGGCGTAGGCCATGTCGTCCACGACAAGCGCCCCCGTAAGGGTAGTGCCCATATCCTGCCGGCCCGCGAGATTGCGCTGACGCAGTTCCACACTGGCCTTCTGCACACCCTCGCGAAGCAAGCTCAGAATGGCCTCGTCATTCACCGGCTGGCTCGTGGTCATCACTTGTAACACCGTGGTTGTCACAGTCTCGATGGCAATGCGACTGGCATCCTGCCCATTGAGATGACCACCCATGCCGTCCGCGACGATGAACAGTCCCCACGGCTGTGCGCGACCGCCGACAATGCGGATTCCCGCGAGCGCGAGGATATTGTCTTGATTCGGCTCACCAGCGCGCCTGATACCCGGATCAGTGATACCGGCGGCGTGCGGCATCAACGCCAGCCCTTTACGAATGCGCGCCAGATCAGGCTGTACAGATGGGATGCGTAGCGTCGCCTGATTCTCGATGGTGGTCGCGGTAACAGCGGGTAGCGGCCGGGTGGGCTGGCCGTCTATTGCCGGTGGCACCACATGCTCAAGAGTATCCAGCATGTCCAGTGAAACATTGGGTGGGAGCAGATCGAGCATTGCCTCTTCTGGTGGAATCGCCGGCAGTGCGGGTAGCGACGCTCGGCGCTGTCTGCGCCGGAGCAAGAGCACCAATGCGAGCGCGATCAGCAGGAGCGCCACCGCCACGACCGCGCCAGCAATCATCAATTCTTCCGCCGTGAGGCCACCTCCGGACGCGCCGGGTGCCGTGCCGCCGCTCGTTTTCGTGAGCGACGGAATAGTGGGAGACTGCTGATGTGCGGCGGTCTGGAAAAGCGCGATACCTCCGAAATCTGGATACTCGTGCGCAAGGCTATCGAATGCGCCAGCGGCTGGTTCGTATTGTGGCGGATTGGCGTAGTACGCGGAGATACCTTGCTGCCACTGTGACATCAGTGCCCCAGACCGACCGGTCACGGCGCCGATGGCTTTCGTCACATCCCGCAATGATGCGAGCACATGATTCCCGTGCGCATCAGGGATCACCATGCCGATGAGCCGTCCGTTCGAGTCAATCTCTGGCGCGCCCAACCCCACCTCTGCGCTGAGTGGTGTGGGAGTGTTCTGCGCGACCGTTGGCACGAGCGGCGTCGCGGTCGGCGGCACCGCCGTACCGCCGGTTACAGTCTGTTCGAGCGGCGTCGCGGTCGGCGGCTTGGTGGGCGCGGGCAGTGGCGCGGCGTTGAGCTGACTGGCCGGCAGCGCAATCGGATACAGCGTGGTCGCGACTTCGTCGCGATTCAGCGAGCTGCGCCCCAACGGCTGGCCATTATAGTCGGTAAGGTCGAGAACGCTAGCATCACCTGTGGCGGCAGAATCGGATGGCTGCGGAACGGAAAGCACTGGGAGATCGTGCGTGCCCTGCGGCGTTGCCACCGCCAGCGCGAGCAGCGGGGTCGAGCCGGCGCCACCGTTCGTGACGATCTGCGAAGGGTCAATACTAAATGCGACGGTGCCCATCTGCTTGGTGCCAGCGCCGGTATAGGCGACATCCAGCAGCACCTGGACCCGACCAATGCTCCAGCCTGTGGCGTTGCCGTAGAGCTGCGCGAAGGCAGCCTGCACTCCCTGGCACGGGCTGATGGGGTTGACTGCCGCGGTAGGTGTCAGCACATAGTCGAATGAGTTAAGGTTGGCGCCCGTGGTACCCACGAGTACACCATCCGCGGCGCAAGGAGTCAGCACGGGGATGGGCGCTGCATCGCCGTTAGCGGTGCCATCATAGTAGGTGAGGACGCGCACGACGGCTATCCGGGCGTAGGCGACGCCTGCGGGCGGGCGGCTCTCGGTGGCGCGCTGCGCCATGCCGGCGGACGCGGCCCACACCGAGAGGGGTGCGCCGGAAAAGAGCGCGATGCCCCACACAAGGCAAAGCATCGCGGCCGCCAGCGCTCCCCATCGCTCTCGGCTCCTCAACGTCATGCGGGTCCTCCACCAAGCCACATATCAGCGCGAAGTCATTATCTATGTAACGTGCCAGGGCGGCCTGTGGCGTTCCCAGTCCCACAGCGCCCGCAGTATAGCATAGATGAGGTGGCAAGCGGTGTGACATAGGCCACACGTAGTCGTGGCAATCGTCTGAGGAGGCTCACAACGGCATGAACAGATCAAGCGCGTTGTGCGACCCATACCAAAACAATGAGCCACCACGTCCAGAGTTGAAGGTGGTGGCTCGTACAGCAGATGTAGATGGTTTCTCGGCCTGGTCTACAGCCCATTCCAGTTCGTGTACGGGGATGGCTTGGCGTTGGGACTATTGTAGAGGATCACAATGGTATCGTGCGCACGCAACGGAAGGGCCAGCGGGTTGCCGGTGTACGTAGTGAGCTTGCCGTTGCCGTCGAAGACCTCGAAGACCAGCGGATGCGTGGCGTCCGCAGTGTACTGCATCACCTGCGTCTTGCTCAGCGGCTGGCCCCACAAATCGAAGAACGCGCCCAGCGTGTAAGTTGCCCGCACTGGCGACTCCTCGTGAATGATGTTGGGCTCGCCGTCATGCACATGCAGTGGGTAGAAGCAGCCGCCAGTCGCGGACTGGACGATACCCGTGTTCGCCGGCACCTGGACTGGCTGGTCGTTCACGTAGATCTCCAAATACATGTGAATGTGGACGACGGTGCCCTCACTGCCCAGACACGACATCGTATCCCGTGGCGTTCCATCTACCGCCGTGGTATAGGTGCCAGTGCCGGTGATGGTG
>Ga0070730_10002218_pt1 | contig 17882 bp, 11 predicted proteins | sample Coa_R1_3_FD_66447 | JGI IMG/M metagenome (GOLD analysis project Ga0070730, IMG submission 66447) | Surface soil microbial communities from Centralia Pennsylvania, which are recovering from an underground coalmine fire - Coalmine... | ecosystem: Environmental > Terrestrial > Soil > Unclassified ... | reverse complement strand
CTTCGCGCTCGAAGCCCTCGGCTATCTCTCGCGCGACGATGGCGACAACAAAGCCGCCGAGATGTTCTTTAACCGCCTGGCGGCGGCGTATCCCAACGATTACGTGCCATATCTGGCCTTGGGCGATCTCTATACTGCGATCAGAGATTACGACCGGGCCGATGCCAGCTATCAAAAAGCCTGGAAGCTTGCGCCCACCAATTCCATGATCGTGGCCAGCGGCTCCAACGCCGCCATTGCCGCGCACAATATCGATCTTGCGGGTGAATGGGTGTCGCGGGCCACCGGGGCGATGAAGAATGATCCGCGCGTGGTGCGCGAGACGGAGCGTTATCTCTTCCACAAGGGCAAATACGCAGAGTCGGCGCGACTGGGCGCAATCGCCGTCGAGAAGTTGCCGCATGACCGCGATGCCGCCGTGTATCTGGCCTACGACCTTTACAATCTGGGCCGTTACGACGACGTACTGTTACTGGCCAGCCGCTACGAAACGACTCTGCCGAAAGAGCCAAACTTCCCGCTGCTGGCCGGGCACGTCCACAAGCAAAGCCAGCTGCTGCAGCAGGCCATTGACGATTACACCCGCGTGCTGCAGATCGACCCTCACCTCCCGGAAGCCCTGATCAATCGCGGCTACGTGCGGAATGACATGCAGAACTCCCAGGCGGCCATCGGCGATTTTGAGCAGGCGCTGAAGATTGTGCCCAACAGCGGCACCGCGCATCTGGGGCTGGCATTCTCGAATCTGCAACTGCATCGCGCACGACCGGCGCTCAGCGAAATCGAGGCCGCGGAAAAACTGATTGGTGAATCCGGAGCCACGCACATGGCGCGAGCGACCGCGTATCGCCAGACACGCGTTTTCGACAAAGCCGAGCAGGAATACCGTATCGCGCTCAAAATGGATCCGGACGACCTGAAACTGCACATGGCGCTGGCCGATACGCTTTTCCATGCGCACCACTTCAGCGCGTCCATTGCGGAGCTCGAAGACACGCTTCGGCTCTCACCCGACGATCCGCTGATCTATGCCGACCTGGCGGCCGCGCATGCGCAACTGCATCATCAGAAGGAAACGTTTCAGTACATTGAGGCCGCCGAGCGCGAGGCCAATGACCAGTCCGCCATATTCATGGCCACGGGTGAAGCCCTGCTGACGCTGGGTGACCGCAACGCCGCCACGGAGCGCTTTACGAAGGCGCTGGAAGCGCCGGACGCCAACCGCGTGGACGTGCGCCTCGAATTCGCCAAACTGTTTGTGCGCGAAGGCAAGTTTGAAACCGCCAAACAGCAGGTGGCGCTGGCCTTTGCCGAATCGCGCGTGGGTGAAGCCTCGCCCGTGACTACTGACAATATGGTGGAGGCGGCCAATGTCTTTTTGAGCGCGCACGATTTCGATCTGGCGCTGCGCTACTTCGAGAAGGCCCGCGATATGGGTGCGGCGGATGACAGTGTGGCCGTGGGCCTCGCGGAAACATATCTTGCCCAGGGGAATGACCTGCTGGCGGAAAAAACACTCATCGCTCTGGGTGATCCCGCGGACCATCAGCAGGATATGGCCTATGAAATGGCGTGGGGCAATGTTTACCATGAGCGGCACGACACCCGGCGCGCGCTCTCCGCCTTTGCCCATGCCAATCAGATTGCCGAAGACGATCCGGTGGCGGAGCACGCACTGGTGGAAGTGGGCGGAGAAGAAGGCGATTTGATCCAGCCTAAGTTCAGCTTCCAGAGCAACGCCTACACCACGCCGATTTTTGACGACGCCACGCTCTACGAGATGGACGCCAAACTCTTCGGTGCGCCGGTGGCTCCGCGCTACTCACAGCAGACCGAGGCCGGGACCTCGTTTCGCTACCATCTGACCGATTCCCTGCCGCTGAATGCGTACTTTGGCGAGCGCAACACGCGCGGCACTATTTCCGTGCCCAGTGAGCTGCTGATCATCAACCGCAATACCTATGACACGCTTTTCAGCGTGGGCACCAGCACCATGGTACGCCTGGGTTCGGTAAAGCTGGTGCTCGACCCCGGGATTGGATTCACAGTCCGCCGCGACTCTGAGTCGCCGTTCGACATGAACCAGAACCTCTTCCGCGAGTTTCTCTACGTGAACAGCTCGCCCATTTTCAACTGGATCACGATACGCGGGCAGCTGGTGCACGAGCATGGCCCATTCACCGAGCGGAACCTGAGTTCCACCGACCTGGGCGGGCGCGTGGAATTCGAGGTGGGACGGCCCTGGGGCAATACGGCGCTGATTACCGGCTACTCCGTCCGCGACCTAGTTTTCAGTCCGCTGGTGCGTGAGTACTACACCACATCCGCGTGGGGCGGACTGCAGCACAAATTCGGCAGTAAACTCACGGTAGCCGGCCTGGCGCAGTACCTGCGTTCATTCCGCGTGCAGGACCAGAGCACCGCAGTGGCCCAGGCCCTGATTCCGGGCGCCCGCGCCGAGTTCAAACCCACGGACCACTGGGCCATCAGCGGCAATTTCGATCTCACGCGCGGCGAGGGATTCCATTTATATGACAACGTGCAGAGCGGATTCGTCATCTCGTATCTGAGGCCCATCCGGCGCAGCCTTCAGGATGGCAGCGGAGGCGTGACCGTGGAATATCCGCTGAGGATTTCGGTGGGGCTGCAGCAGCAGTCGTTTACAAGCTACACCGGACCGGGCCAGACTTCGGCGTTTCGTCCCTTTATCAGCGTCACGCTTTTCTGACGCATTTCGGTTTAGAGTCCCCTATGAAGATTTGCTTTGTCAGCGCGTTTCCTCCCAGCAAGGCCATGCTCAACGAGTATGGATACCACATTGCCCGTGAACTGCATGCCGACCCTCTGGTCGGCCTTACCGTCCTGGGCGACGAAATTGATGGTGGTGGCTCTGAACTCCAGGACTTCCACGTGGAGCGGGTATGGAAGATGAATCATTTTGGCAACCATGCCAGGCTGCTCAAGGCCATTCACGAGTTTCGTCCGCATGTGGTGTGGTTCAATCTGGTTTTTTCGAGCTTCGGCACCAGGGACCATCCATTCTCCGCTTTTTCCGGACTCACGCTTCCCCTGGCCACGCGCATGGCCGGCTACTACACGCACGTGACGCTGCACCACCTGATGGACCATATTGATCTGGACGATGCCGGTGTCCGCCACAAGCGGCTGTTTCGGGCGGCCGGGAATGTGGCCACACGGCTGGTGCTGATGGCCAACTCCGTTTCCGTGCTGCTGCCGGCTTATCGCCGCACGCTGATGGACAAATATCGCGGAGAAAACATACACTTCCGCGCACACGGCATTCTTTCCGCGAGGCCGGAGTTCCCGGACTTCTCGCGGCGGGGCAATCCCCACCATCGCATTCTGGCCTTTGGCAAATGGGGCACCTACAAGCGCTGCGAGCTTTTGATCGAGGCGTTTGAAGAATACGTGCTGCCCAAAGTACCGCAGGCCCGGCTGATCGTGGCCGGCGCCGACAACGGCAATGCGCCCGGCTACATTGATTCTTTGCAGCAACGGTACAAGAACAATTCTTACGTGTCCTTCACCGGATACGTCGCGGAAGAAGATATTCCCGAGCTATTCGGCACGGCGACCATGCTGGTGCTTCCTTACACCTCGGCCACCGGAGCCAGCGGCGTGGCCCATCTGGCGGCGGAGTATGGCGTGCCGATTGTCTCTTCCGACATACAGGATTTCCGCGAGATGTGCGACAACGAAGGCCTGGCGATCCGTTTTTATCCCGTTGGGAACAAGGCCGCGCTGGCGAAGCAGATGCTGGCGCTGCTGGAGTCACCGGAAGACCAGCACACCCTGGCGGAGCAGAATTTTTCCGCCGCGCTGCGCATGACCATGCCGCGCATCATCCGCCAGTATGTCCGCGCCTTCGATCTGCACCAGCGCTCCCGCGCTCTGGAAGCGGTGTCACGCTTCCGCCGCCTGCCCGCCTGGATACCCTCGCGCTCCACCATCTTTCGTGCTTCCGCGCCGCGATGGGGGACGTGGATGTAAAGGGTGCTGTCATTTTGCTTGCTGGGAGTGGGGCTGGCGTGTTCTAGTAATGATTCAACCCTATGTCCAAACGCAAGCCCCAGCCACAGGCGCAGCAGCCCGTCCAGCCCACCGTGAAAGTTCCACCGGTACTTTTTGAGAAAACGCAGAAGGTCATCGGCCAAATTGAAAGCGAGTTGGGCGAGCGACTGGTAACCTACTGGAATTCTCCCAGCGGCTCCATTAGCAGCAACGACGTAATCGGGCTTTACGGCATTCTCTCCAGCATGGGCAAGCTGGAGAGAATGTCATTCTTCATCAAGTCAGACGGCGGATCCGGCCAGGCATCCCTGCGCATGGTGAATCTGCTGCGCCAGTTTGTGGGACAACTCACCGTGCTGGCCCCGCTGGAGTGCGCCTCGGCCGCCACCATGCTGGCGCTGGGCGCGGACAAAATACTCATGGGGCCGCTGGCCCACCTTTCCGCCGTGGACACCTCGCTTACCCACGATCTTTCACCCATCGACCGCGACAACGACCGTGTGAGCGTGAGCCAGGATGAATTGCAGCGCGTGGTGCGGTTGTGGCAAAAACAAGCGGAGCAGGAAGCGAAGAAAGAAACTTCCAATCCGTACCAGGCCTTGTTCAGCTATGTCCATCCGCTGGTGATTGGCGCCGTCGACCGATCCAGCGCGCTTTCCACCAAGCTATGTACTGAGATCCTTTCCTATCATCTCAAAGATGCCAAAGCGGCCGAGCAGATCAGCGAAGCCCTGAACTCCGGCTACCCTTCGCACAGCTATCCCATCATGCTGCAGGAGGCCCGCCGCATAGGCCTGAATGCCGAGCCGCTGGGCGAGCACATCAACCGCCTGCTGTTTGAACTCAACGAGATTTATTCCGAAATGGGCCAGCTCGCCTCGACCGATTTCGACGAGCGCAATTCGCATGACAACAGCATTCTGAAAATCATCGAAGGCCGCGGGCTGCAAATCTTCTACCAGATCGACAAGGACTGGCACTACCGCACGGAAGAGCGCCGCTGGGTATCACTGAACGACATCAGCGCCTGGCGCAAAGCAGAGATGGTGAATGGGAAGACGGCGGTTTCGATTTTTCATGTGCGGTGAGGGTGGATTCGGATTTCTACATTGGAGTTTGCATGGTCGACTTCATAAAAAAGCGATTGCAGGTTTTTGTTTCTTCCACATACAGCGATCTGCGCGAAGAACGTCAGGCCGCAGTGGAAGCAATTCTTTCAGCTGGTCACATCCCGGCCGGTATGGAGCTGTTTGCGGCCGGAGACGAGTCCCAGATGGAAGTCATCCAGCAGTGGATTGATGAATCCGACGTATATTTGCTGATTTTGGCTGGACGGTATGGCAGCATTGAGCCGAGGAGCGGAAAAAGTTATACCCAGCTTGAGTATGAATATGCACTTAGTAAAGAGAAGCCGCTTTTTGCGTGTGTACTTAACGAAGATGCCCTTAACACACGTGTTCAGAAACATGGAATGGCCATGCTTGATGAGCACGGAAAAGAACTGCATGTTTTTCGTGATCTGGTGAAGAGCAAAATGGTGGAATTTTGGGATGATTCCAAAGATATCAAGCTGGCTATCGTGAAAAAGCTTGGTCAACTTGAAAGGCGTCAAGACTTAATGGGCTGGGTGCGCCCGCACCAGGAAGCAAATCTCCCGGCGTTGTCTAACGAAATAGTGCGCCTTAGCAAAGAAAATGCTGAGTTGAGAAGTGAGCTCACCTCAAAGTCTGAAGCTCACATCATGGGGCTCTCATATTCACAATGGAAGACTCATCTCCAAAAGAAGAATCTTTGGGGCTATATTAAAGATAACAGCCAGGAACTTCGTGCGGGTGTGGGCATGCACACAGATCCTGAAATTATTAATGAGTTAATTAATCTTAGACTGTTGACGCTGCATATTCTTAATGAAACTTGTGATCTATCAGAAGCTGGGCTGGTACTTGTAAATAACATCGAATTTGAAAAAAGCACATCTTCATAAGTTGACCTCAGACTTGTCTCGTGGAAGTGCCTGCTGGCTGTATCTAAGCTTCGCTCATCCTCGGGATTTCTCGACTTCGCGCCGCAGATCGGTTCTGATCAAAAATGTTCTGCGGCGCTGCGCTCGAAATGACAAGTTATTGAGAGTTCGCCGGGACAATCAGCCGTCGCTGTTTCGGCAGCGTTATTTCAGCATGGTTGCTTCAGCATTATTATTTGACGCTGAGTTTCGAATTAGCTGTCTGTCATGCCTGAGCCGATGAGCTGTCAAACACGCGACAAATTCAAAGCAGGCTCCGCACTCAACTCCCGCAACAATCCGCCCACCTGTTCAATCACCGCTTCCGGACGCGTGGACTGCAAATTGAACTTGAGCACGCCGCCGGGGGTGAACTGTGCGCCTTTGGTTTGGGCGACGAAGCGGGCCAAACGCTCCGGCTCGATGGATGCCTGTTCGGCGAACTTGATGGTCATGGCCTCGCGCTTGCGGTCGATGTTCAGCACGCCGGTACGTTCGCATAGCAGCTTGAGCGAGGCGGCTGAGAGAAGATGCAGCACCGGTTCGGGCGGCGGGCCGTAGCGGTCGGCGAGTTCTTTGCGGACGTCTTCGAGCTGGCCTTCGTCTTCCACACCGGCGGCGCGCTTATACATGCGCAAGCGCTGGTTCTCTTCCGCGATGTAGCTGGTGGGGATGCGGAGATCGATGCCGAGATTGAGGTGGGTGCTGATTTTTTCGCCCGCAACCTCACCTTTCATTTCGCGAATGGCATGGTCGAGCATGGAGGTGTACATTTCAAAGCCCACGGCATCGATATTGCCGCTCTGTTCGCCGCCCAGCAGATTGCCGGCGCCACGCAGTTCGAGATCCAGCGCCGCGATCTTGAAACCCGCCCCCAGATCGGAAAATTCCTTGAGCGCCGCGAGGCGGCGGCGGGCGATGGGCGTTAGCTCCTGCTCGGCGGGCACCAGCAGATAGGCATAGGCCCGGCGGTTGGAGCGGCCCACGCGTCCGCGAAGCTGGTATAGCTCGGAGAGGCCGTGGCGGTCGGCGCGATTGATGATGATGGTGTTGCATCGGGGGATATCGAGCCCGTTTTCAATGATGGTGGTGGCGACAAGTATATCCGCCTCGCCGCGGACGAAAGCCATCATTACTTTTTCCAGTTCGCCTTCCGACATTTGCCCGTGGCCGACGATCACCCGAGTGCGGGGAAGCATCTCCTGCAGTTTGGCCGCGATTTCATAGATGCTCTCCACGCGGTTGTGGACAAAGTATGCCTGGCCGCCGCGCTCCAGCTCGTGCTCGAGGGCGGAGCGGATGAGCTTTTCATCGTAGCCCGCGACCACGGTCTGGATGGCCATGCGGTCTCGGGGCGGCGTTTCGATCACGCTCATGTCGCGCAGGCCCACCATGGACATGTGCAGCGTGCGAGGAATGGGCGTGGCAGACATGGCGAGCACGTCCACTTCTTTTTTGAGCTGCTTTAGGCGCTCCTTGTGGCGGACGCCGAAGCGCTGCTCTTCGTCCACGATCAGCAGGCCGAGGTCCTGAAACTTGAGGTCTTTGGAAAGCAGGCGATGGGTGCCGATGAGGATGTCCACTTTGCCCTGCTCCACTTTTTCCACGATTTCTTTTTGCTGCTTCGCGGTGCGAAAGCGGCTGAGCATTTCAATGGTGATGGGAAACGCGGCAAAGCGGCGCTTAAAACTTTGAAAATGCTGGAAGGCGAGGACGGTGGTGGGCGCGAGCACCGCGACCTGCTTGTTGTCCTGCGCGGCCTTGAAGGCGGCGCGCATGGCGACTTCCGTTTTGCCGTAGCCCACGTCGCCGCAGAGCAGGCGGTCCATGGGCAGAGTGGATTCCATGTCGCGCTTAATGTCGGCGATGGCGGTGAGCTGGTCGTCGGTTTCGTTGAACTCGAAGGAGTCCTCGAATTCTTTTTGCCATTGCGTATCCGCCTGAAAGGTATAGCCCTGCGCAGCCTTGCGTTCGGAATAGAGCTTGAGCAGCTCATCGGCCATATCTTTCATGGCCTTTTTCACGCGAGACTTGGTTTTGGCCCATACGGTGCCGCCGAGGCGGCTGAGCTGCGGTTTGGCGCCCTCGCCGGAACGGTATTTCTGGATCAGGTCGAGGCGGGTGAGCGGCACGTAGAGCTTTGCGCCTTCGGCAAACTCGAGCACCATGTACTCGCCGGTGTTCTCGCCCTGCTGAATTTCCTTGAGACCCTGATACATGCCGATTCCGTGCTCGACGTGGACGACGAAATCGCCGATGGTCAGATCGCGGAAGTCAGACATGAAGGCGGCGGTCTTTGACTTTTGCCGCAGCGGACGGGCCACGACCACGTCGGAATCGTCAAAGAGGTCGCGCGCGCCAAAAATCACCAAACGCGAATCCGGCAGAGCGACGCCGTCAGGAACTGGCGCGCGGACGATGGTGGTCGTGGTGAGGTCGGCGGCGAAATACGCGGTTTCTTCGAGATACGTCTCGCTGCCGAGAGCCGGTGTGCGGCTGCCCAGACGGAACGGGAGCTGATATTCGGTAAAGATATCGGCCAGGCGCTCCATTTCTCCGGTGCTGGACGCGGCAAAGATCACTCGCTGGCCTTCGCCGGTGAGCTTCTTTACTTCTTCCACCATGCCGGGCAAAGAGCCGTGAAAGCGTGGGGTGGGCTGGGAAAGGAATTCCGTGTGAATGGAGGGCGGGTTGGGATTTTCGCCTTCGGTTGATTCCACTAAACCGAGATGCTCCAGACTGGCTCCGGGCAGCCGAGAGATGAGTTCACTCCACGCTTCGGGCGGGAGATAAATGTCTTCCGGCGTGGCCAGCTTGCCCACTCCGCTTATTTCATGGCGCTGAATTACTTTGTTCCACCAGCGCTCCTGCTCGGCTTTGATGGCGTGAGGTTCATCGACCATCACCATGGCATTGGGCAGAAGATCGAAGATCGTATTCTGCGCGCCGGCATTGGCGTAAAACTCCCAGCCAGGGAAGATGGTTACGCCGGTGGCTGCCAGGGCGTCACGCACGCTGTCTTCCGCGCCTTCCATGCGGCTGCCGGAGAGCCGGGCATGGATTTCCGTGAGCAACTCTTCGCGGACCGGAGTCTCGGTGAGCGGGAGAAGAAATATTTCGTCCACGGGCGCGGCCGAGCGCTGCGTGCCGGGATCGAACTTGCGGATGGACTCCACTTCGTCGCCAAAAAGCTCCATGCGCAGCGGACGGTCGGCTTCCGGCGGATAGGCATCGAAAAGGAGGCCGCGCTGCGCGTACTGGCCGGGCATTTCGACTACATCGGCCGCGACATAACCTACGGTGTTCAGGTGCTGGCGCAGCTCTTCGGTATCGAGCAACTCTCCGCGCCGCACAATGCGCGCCAGGCCGGAGTAGTGCTCGGCGGAGCGCAGCCGCATGGATGCGGCTTCCATGGGGACGATCACGATGGCGGCTTCACCGCTGGTGATCTTCCACAGCGCCACTGCCCGCTCTTCCTGAATCTCAGGGTGGGGCGACATGTTCTCGAAAGGAAGCACGTCATACGCGGGCAGTTTGACCACGGCTTCTGGAGCGCAGGCGGCGGTCAGCTCGCAAAAAGCCTGCAGCATTGGAAAGACCGCATCGGCAGCGCGATTGTTCGCAACCACCAGGATGACGGGCACGCCGGCAACACGCTGCAAATAAGGGACAAGAAGGGATTTTGCCGTGGAAACCAGGCCTGAGACGCGAATGCGCCCCGCCGGGGAATCCGGGGACGCCCTGCGCTGGTTGAAGTATGAAGCTGCGTGCTGGAATGCGGCGCTCTTTTCCACGTCCGCCAGCACTTCGCGAACGAAGGGAAGGATCACACGCTTATTTTATCCGATGCCGCAATTCCGGCTTCGTCCATGCTCGATCTCTGCGTCTATCCCGGGGCGAATATAATGGGGCACGAAATCTCCGCTGCCAGGCGAGCGGAGCGGAAAGGAATATCTATGCCAGTTGTTCATCCCGTGGCGGAAGAGAACGCAGCCGCCGATCTAAAGCCCGTTTACGAGGGCATGAAGCAAAGGTTCGGGCGCATGCCGAATTTTTTTGGCGTGCTGGCCCACAAACCCGAGGTGCTGAAGGCCTTTTTGCCGTTCTATTCAGCCGTGACCGGACCCGGCGCGGTGGAGCAAAAACATAAAGAGCTTGCCTATCTCAAGACATCGATTGTGAATGGCTGCGAGTATTGAACCAAAGCCCATACCGCTTCGGCGAAGCGGATTGGAATTACAGCAGAGCAAATCCAGGCGCTTACGTTCTACCAGCGCAGCAAGCTTTTCGACGAGAAAGAAAAGGCCGTCATCCATTTTGCCGACCTGGTCACCCGCGCGGCCACGACGATCCGCGACCAGCAACTACAGGAAATGCGTAAACACTTTTCCGAAGAGCAGATCGCGGAGCTGGTGCTGACCATATCAGTCGCCAACTTTACCAACCGCGTGAATGAGTCGATGCAAAGCGATCCTGATCTCGGCGACTAAGCCCAATCACCCCTGAGTGGCCAGCCGCGCTGAAGACGCGGCCGGCTACTTTGGCTCCGTCTGGGGCGCTGCCTGTGGCACGGGTTGCGCGGCGGGCTGCTGCTGACGCGCTGGCGCCAGCGGGTCACCGCGATAGAACTTCATCTTGTGGACAATCTCGTCCGCGATCAGGCCATAGACTCTGCCCGCGAGGGAATCGACCTTGCCTGCCATGACCACGGTTTCCGTTTCGCGGTCCACCACAGTGTAGGTGAAGTGATTGCTGAAGGGAATGCGCTTGACCCGCACCCACAGATCGGCGTTGTTTTTTACGTTGGTGATTTGCAGGTCCCAGGCTTTGAATTCTTTTCGGCCCAGCAGCGAGCTTTCCAGGTTCTCGCGCTTCACGTAAAAGCTGTCCGACTCAACGTACAGACTGCGCGCCCGGCTGACCAGCTCCCGGTTATCGGGAATGGACTTTGTCTGGGCGAGCGCCGCAGCGGTGATAGCGAACAACAGAAGAAAGAATATTTTTCTAGTCACAATAGCCTCCATTTCGTGCGCTTTCATCATTCATCACCACGGCGAGCGAGGGAAAGCGACATTCAGCGGCAAGGGGACGGCACAGGACGGCAGGCGGACAAAGAGGCTGATGTATATTAATTTCCGTGAATCGCAGCGAAAAATCCCTTCAGCTTCATGAGCGTGCGTGCCGGGTGATTCCCGGCGGAGTCAATTCACCGGTGCGGGCGTTCCGGTCGGTGGGCGGCAACCCACCTTATATTGTGCGCGGCCATGGCTCGCGCATACAGGACGCCGACGGCAATGAGTACATCGACTACATTGGCTCGTGGGGGCCGCTGATTCTGGGGCACGCCTTTCCGCCCGTGGTGGAGGCGATTGAGAAGGCCAACCGCGATGGCGCCAGCTTTGGCGCCTGCACGCCGATTGAGGCGGAGCTGGCCGAAGAGGTACTCAAAGCATTCCCTTCGATGGACAAGATACGGTTCGTGAGCTCGGGGACCGAAGCCACTATGTCCGCAATTCGGCTGGCGCGGGCCTACACGAAACGCAAATACATCATTAAGTTTGAGGGCTGCTACCACGGCCATGCCGATTCTCTGCTGGTAAAAGCAGGTTCGGGCGTGGCTACGCTGGGCATTCCCGGCTCGGCGGGCGTGCTGGATGAGCTGGCCCAGTTCACTCTGGCCCTGCCGTTCAACAGCGAAGCGGCCATTGAAGAGGCGTTTGGGCGCTTCCATGACCAGATTGCCTGCGTGATTGTAGAGCCAGTGGTGGGCAACATGGGATGCGTGCCGCCGCATGAAGGGTATCTCGAGTTTCTGCGCCTGATTACCGAGCAGAACGGCACGGTGCTGATCTTCGACGAAGTGATGACCGGCTTTCGCCTGTCATTGGGCGGCGCGCAGGAGCTTTGCGGCATTAAGCCCGACCTTACGACGCTGGGCAAGATCATCGGCGGCGGGCTTCCGGTGGGCGCTTATGGCGGCCGCGCCGAGCTGATGGACATGATTGCTCCGCTGGGCCCGGTGTACCAGGCAGGCACGCTTTCGGGCAATCCGCTGGCCATGGCGGCTGGTCTCGCGACCGTCCGCTATCTGGCCGAACATCGTGAGATCTATCAGCAGATAGCGCGGCGGGCTTCCCTGCTGGTGGATGGCGTTCTCAAGGCGGCGAGAGACAAAGGCGTGAAGCTCACGGCCAACCACGCCGGATCGATGTTTACCTGGTTCTTTCAGGCGGGCCATGTGGTGGACTGGGACACTGCCGCCAAATCCGATACCGAGGCTTTTGGCAACTTCTACCGCAAGATGCTGCAAAACGGGATCTACCTGCCGCCTTCACAGTATGAGGCCATTTTCCTGAGCGCGGCGCATACCGACGAGGACATTGAGCGGACGATTGCGGCGGCGAGGGAAGCAATCAGCACTCAGTAGTCAGCACTCGGCATTCAGTCCCTTAGCACCCTGCGCGACTTTGTGGCTTCCGCATGGCTGATTTGCTAAGTTCAGCGCGTTCTTCTTAATCCTCAAGTGAAAGGGAGCCTATAGGGCTCCCTCACTTCGTTTCGGGATGTTGGGGTAAAGAAAAAAACTAAATACCTACCGCGCCGTAATCGGTGCCCGTGTCGGTATCGCGGACGGAATCTTTTTCGTACGCGCGATACGGATTGCGCAGCGAACCCAGGCGGCGTTTGCGCAGTTCAAAACCGGCGTACATGCCTCCGGCCAGGACCACGGCCGTGAGTGCGCCGAGGGCCAGGGCGCGTCCGGGATGGCCGAGCAGCGGACGGGCGGCGTGCGAGGTGGCAATGGCGATGCGTCCGCGAAGGCCGAGGGCGTGGCGAAAATCCTCGAGCGACTGATGGCCTCCGCGCTCCAGCGCCCGATACGAATAAAGAACACCATACGAGAGCGGCAGAGAGAGGTCCTCGCCCTGATGGACGATCGCGTGCCCGGTGGGCCGCTCTTTTTGCGCCTGCAGCAGCTCTTCCAAAGCCGCGCCGAGGGGCTGGGGCTGCGCCCACATGGAGCGGAAGGCCACGCGTCCGGTTTTGTCGATCAAAAAAGCCGGGTTGGGCAGGCTGGAATATTTGCGGTGAATCGATCCGCCAAGGTCGTCGAGCAGCACCGGCATTTGCAGGTCTTCTTCATCGCGCAGCAGGCGCGCGGCGCGGACCTTGCCGGTCATGGAAGCATGGGCGGGGATGCGCTCGCCGGGATGGGCTTCGCGCACGTACACGAAGAGGAACTCAACGTCGTCGCCGCGAAAGTGGTGATAAAGCTGGTTGATCCCGGGCAGCGAGCCCGAGGTCATGGGACAGGTGGCGGAGCCGAAGAGCAGCAGGACATTCTTGTGTCCGGCGTAATCGCTCAGGCGCACAATTTCGCCGTCACCATCCAGGGTGCGGGCTTTGAAGTCCGGCGCGACTTGTCCCGGCAATGGGCCGGGAAATACGGTGCTGCCGCCCTCATGCAGATGCTCGCGAGTGAAGTGGCCGTAATTGTATCGGGAGAATCCCAGCATAACTGCTTGCTCCTGTTTTTTTTGAAAGCCCGTTGGGTTTCGATGCCGCGGGGGCCGCTGCTGTTTTCCGGGCACGCTGCAAAATTGCTTCCTGCTCTCTTCGCAACTGCAGGGATGAACGATCCGCCCCCCAAAAAATTTTTGGCGCTTGTCTTTAATATCAATATCTCGCGAATATCTCGAATATATCGCAAATATCCGCGTATTCTGACCATCGGCGCTTGCACCGAGGGGCAAGGCTCTAAGCTAAACTGTCCTAAATCTTTTGGCCACGATAAAATAACTCCTGGTGGCGTCCCACACAGTTTTCAAACTTAATTTATCAAATCATTGCACTCTGAACGGAGGGTTGGATGGCGGCTCTTGCGGCAGGCAGCACTGCCCCGGACTTTGAACTGCCCGCGGTTACGGGCAAGCAGAAGCACAAATTCAGGCTCAGCGATCTGCGGGGTAAGCAGAACGCCATACTGGCGTTTTATCCCCTGGACTGGAGCCCGACCTGAACCAACGAGATGTCGGCGTATGGCAAATACATAAGCCAGTTCGCCGGCCACAGTGCCCAGGTCGTGGGCATTAGCACGGACTCGATTTACAGCCATCTCGCGTGGCAGGAAAAATCCATTGGCTGGCTGGAGTATCCCCTGGCCAGCGACTACTGGCCGCATGGCGGCATCGCGCAAAAATACGGCATCCTCAGAGAAGGCGACCCGCTGCCCGGCATCAACGAGCGCGCCGTGTTTATTGTGGACAAGCAGGGCACCATCCGGTTTTCGAAGGTGTACGAACTGGGCCAGGAGCCGGACTACGAAGAGCTGCTGGCGGAAGTGGCCAAGCTCGGATAAGTGTGGACGTAAATCAAATGTGAACCCGGCCTTGCTTCGTCAGGGCCGGGTTTTTATCTTGCAATCGCACCTTAATCTCGGTGGGTACCCCAACAGACTGTCCAAAGTTTTGTATAAAGGCTGCCAGCAATCAGCTCAGACGTTACTTTGGTATTTAACACCAAAGAGTATTTTCTTGCCGTTTTTTAAATGCATCTGTACTCTCTCCCTACTACCTAACAAAAATGCAGGGGATATCAATGATCTCTTCTTTGCGGGGCTTTTTTTGCAAGATAGCGCTCATAATCTGTGTGCATGGAATTATGGTTGCCCAAATACCGACAACGATTACGGGAATTACGATCACTCCGACAGACGTTGTCGGAAGCAGCACGACTGTCCTGCATGGCACCGTGACGGTCCAGCGAGGCTCTGATATTTTTGGTCGTCCATTTATTGGCGCAGTTGGGTACGAGATGTCTATTGTCGGCAGCAACTTCGTTAGTTTTCACAGATTTTCCTGTGATTTTCAGGTCCCGGCTTTAGGGGGCGGTTCTGTGTGCGCGGTTCCAGATGACTCCAACACGGGCAGTTTTACTCTTGTTCCCGATGGTTCCCCTACTGACGTAAATCTGTCTGTCCAAATACATCTTGGCGATGGGTCACAAAATCTGCAGCCAGGACAGATTGCTCTGACTCCCGTTACCATACGAGCCCAGCGAGCATCGGTAAAGTTTGTTCCCGACACTATTCCCGATGGAGTTCCAACCCAGGTTACGGCAATCGCAACTTTCATGACGCCGCCCGAACCAAACATACATGAGAGCAATCTGCCTGCTGCTTCCGTTGATCCTGTTTTCGGCAATCTGAACGCCGTGTCAGAACTGCAGCTTGAAATGCTGGGCAACCCTTTATTTGTAAAACTCCCGTCTGATTTTATTCCACTTATTCCACCATTTGCTTTTTTTGAAGGACCAGCGGGCCCCAACCAATTCAGTAAAACTTTTACCATTACCGCAACTCATGTAACCGAAGTGCCGTTTCGGGTTGCCCTGCCTTTAATTGGACATTGCGGCTGCGTCATCAATGGGGATGGAGTGCTGAAAGTTGGCGAAACGGAAAAGTTTCAGCTTAGCCTGGGCAAAGACGGAGGCGGCAACGCCCTGGTGCATGTTTTTGACGCAAGCACGACTTCGATTGACACTCCATTCCAGGTTAAACTGGGCCAGCAGTTTCCAGTCGAGATTGCGCCGGTGAATCCCGATGGCACGGTGGGAAGCCCTCTGGTGGTTACCGAAGAAATTGACAACGCAAAACCGGGTGATATTTTGCAGGGGTCTTCGATTCCCGGAACCGTGGTGACTCTGTTTAAAAACAAAGTATTGCTGCACTTCGCCCAATCATCAAACCAGCCCCATCACGACTTTTTCCCGATACACTCCGGCACCGCCGCTCTTAAACTTACATTTACATCGAATGGAACTCAGCACAACCTGACATTCCCGGTCAGCGTTACAAGCTGCGTGGCCAATGGCGATTGCGACCCGCTTCTCGGCAAGAGCAACTCCCAGTTTGATGGATTTATTATGGCCTTTGCCGACCGGGGAGGGATTCCGCCACAGGTGATCAAAGCGCAGGTGGCCCAGGAATCGGGATTTAATGCCAAAGCATTTAGGTATGAACCTTTGTCGCTAGATTTTAAGTTCTACAATATAAGCGGAGCTCTGACTGTGCCCCCTCCTCTTCAGCCGTGGACATTGGCGCAGTCAAGAAATTGCACAAGCGACCCGGCCATTGCAGGCAATGTTCCGGCTGGTGACAATATCGAGTTGAGCAGCGCAGATGTGACGCCAAGGCAAAAAATCTATGGCGTATTCGTGGATGATAAGGAAATACCGCTGTGCCGTGTGCCTGCGATACCCCAGTCGCCTGTTGTTTCCGCTATTTCATCCGAAGATGCATTACTCTCGATGGAAAATATTCTTTACACAAATGATGCCTGCTTCTTCCAGTCGATTTGCTCCGGCTGGGCCACTATCAATGCGGGGTCTTTCGACACCTTTACTGATTTTCAGGTAGAGCATCCTCCTTTTACCGGGCAGACAGTTGTTGCTTCGAGTTATGGACTGCATCAGTTGCTGTATCCAACCGCGGTTATTGATATGGGGTTTGCTGACGGCGGTATTGGTCTTCCTCCACAACAATTGTTCGACCCATTCGTATCGCTCGATCTTGGGTCTCGCTATTTAGCAACACAATACACTAAGAACAATCTATCCCAAAATGCCGATTTTCCTGATTTAAATACATTTTTATTTCAATTTGGCCCTGCGCTTCGCGGTTATAATGGTCCACCCCGCAGGGATTTTAATAGTATATTCAATGCCTGTGGCGCAACACCTTATATTGCAGACTCAGCACACCCTAGTCCGCTTGATTACCCATGTCTGATTCTTCAGGCATCCCCTAAATTTAAGCCACTACCTTTGGAGGTTAAATAAAATGCGCTGCTTCTTGCTTCTGCCTTATTTTGTTGTGTTAACTGTTATATCGTCATTGTCTGCTTTCGCCGATGATACCGAAGTAATCAAGCAGCAGTTGCTGGCCCAGCCTCCGCAGGTTTTAGTAGATGCAGTAAAACAGGATCCGTCAGGAGCGATTCAGGTGAATTTCTTCAAAGCCGATCTGGATGGCAGCGGTCAATTCCGCTTTCTTCTGGCTGCGTATTCACAGCAATTGAGTGGCTGGGGTGTATATCTCCGCGTGTTTAAGCAGGAAGGCTCAACCCTGCGATTTATCGGTGAGCAGGAAGACCAGGATCCACACGGTGGCTATGGGCTGACGATCGATTTTGTGGACATCGATGGCGATGGCATTCCTGAGTTTGATTTGTCGGGCACGGAGATTAGCGGCAGGCAGATTACGCATGAATATTTTCGCTGGACTGGCACCTCACTGCATGAAATGTTAGACACCGACGAGGCATTTGCCGCAGATGGACTTCTTGAAGATATTGACGGCGACGGAAAGCTGGAACTGTTGATCCAGCGTGGTGTAAGCCAATATAAAGTTTACAAATTCGATGGCACCAATTTTACGCTTTTTGGGGTGCTGAATCATGATCCGTCAGGACTCATCAACAGCGACGGCACTATTCGCAAAGTCCGCGCAATGCTGACCCGCCTTGAACCCAGCGCCTTTCCCCTGGCTGAAATTGCATCCGCGAAGCCAGTATCGGATGATAAACGCCAGGACGCCGATCACGAGAAAGGGAAGGTCAAATTGACCATTGGCGAACTCAGGGACCTGAAGGGAAAGATCGTTGCAGTCGAGCAAGTCGATGTAACCACACTTTTGCTGGGGCGCAATTTGCGCCCGATGCGGTCCGCGATCCATCCGGATGGACACAAAGCTGGAAATGTTCTGCAGTTGGAGTTTGACCGGCAGGATGTGTTACATCTGCTGCCCAGGCTGAAATTGACTGCCCCACTGGCTGCCGATGATGAGTTG
>Ga0070730_10002216_pt1 | contig 17887 bp, 13 predicted proteins | sample Coa_R1_3_FD_66447 | JGI IMG/M metagenome (GOLD analysis project Ga0070730, IMG submission 66447) | Surface soil microbial communities from Centralia Pennsylvania, which are recovering from an underground coalmine fire - Coalmine... | ecosystem: Environmental > Terrestrial > Soil > Unclassified ... | reverse complement strand
CAAGGTCTCGCGTTCTTTCTGCTCACAGCGTTCGGGTTCGGGCTTGCCGCCATCTTTACTCCCTGCGTCTTTCCCATGATTCCGATCACGATGTCGTATTTCCTGAACCGCCCGTCGGGATCGCGGGCGGAGGGCGTCACGCAGGCCGCGATTTTCTGTATCGGCATCATCGTCCTTTTCTCGGGGCTGGGCATGCTGGCGACGGCAGTGCTGGGGCCATTCGGGATCGTGCAGATCGGCTCGAACATTTGGGTTAACGGCTTCATCGCGGCGATATTTCTGGCTTTCGGCCTAAGCCTGCTGGGCGCGTTCGAACTCACGATTCCATCGGCGGTGCTGACGCGCCTCGACCGCGTGTCGCAGCAGGGCGGCACGGCGGGAACGCTGGTCATGGGCCTGACATTTTCACTGGCGTCTTTCGCCTGTGTGGGACCGTTTATGGGCACGCTGCTGGCGGCGTCGGTGCAGGGCGGCGGCATGCGGCCGCTTCTCGGGATGCTGACATTCGCGACAGGACTGGCCTTGCCGTTTTTCCTGCTGGCCATTTTCCCCTCCTTCCTGAAGAAAATGCCCAAAAGCGGTGGCTGGCTGGCGCGCGTGAAAGTGGTAATGGGCTTCGTCATTTTAGCGGTGATGTTCAAGTATCTTTCGAGCATCGATCAGGTGCTGCAGTGGAATTTGCTGACGCGCGAGCGCTTTCTGGCTCTGTGGATCGTGCTGTTCGCGATGGCCGGGCTCTACCTGCTGGGTTATGTACGGCTGGAAGGTGTATCGAAAGACGAACCCCTGAGTCTTTGGCGGCTCATGATTGGCATCGCATTCGTGGCTTTTTCCATCAGTCTGGTTCCGGGAATGTTTGGCGCCAAGCTGGGCGAGCTCGATGCTTACGTGCCGGTTTCGAACTCCACCGGATTTAACGCCGCTGCCGGCGAACCTGCCCTTGCGTGGATGAAGAATCAATTTCCACAGGCCATGGAGAAAGCGCGCCGCGAAGGCAAACTGGTTTTCGTCAACTTCACCGGCTATGCGTGCACGAATTGCCACTGGATGAAGGCCAATATGTTCCCGCGGCCCGAAATCCGATCCGCCATGCAGGGATTTGTGCTGGTCGATCTGTACACCGATGGGACAGATGAGGCTTCGCGCGTCAACCAAGAGTTCGAAGAAAAGACATTCGGCACGATTGCCATTCCCTACTATGCGATCTTCGACGGCGACGGCAAGGTCCTGGCAACGTTTCCCAGCTTAACCCGGAATCCACAGGAGTTTCTGGCATTTCTGAATACGCCAGCAGCGACCAAGACCGCGCAAGAGCCGGTCCGCACGGCTGGCCGAACGGCGGGTTCTAACCTCTGACAAACTTGTGAAACTCCCGCGTTTTCCCCTGAAATGATCTAATTTTGGGCAGTCAGATAACTCAAAATGTATCTGACTACCTATTTTTGCGTGTAACATTCGCGCAATCGTGGCACAATTTGACTGGATGGCTTCGCACGGGTGAACTCAGGGCGATTCAAATGAGTAAAGCGGACTGGAACGAGAATGTTGCGCCCGTTCTAATCGAAGCCGTCCCGCTCTGCCACTGGGGATTCACCAAATCGCGGCGCCTCCTGTACGTCAGCGGTAACACGGACATCTTCGGCCGCCCGCCGGAAGAATTACTCCACCAGCACGTTTCGATGATCGACGATGCAAATAGAAGCTGGGCGACCCGGCTCGACCAGGTTTTCTCGGGTGGTGCGCCGTATGACAAAGAGGGCCCGAGGGCAGAACAGCATCAGATCATCCTTCACGTTCCCATATACACAACGGACGGCCGCGTGGCCTACGCGGCTGGATTTTCGTTTCGTGCCGGTGATCCAGTGCCCGGCATTCGAGAACTGGAGCTTGCAGCACTGGCGATGTTGCAGGTTCTACGAACCGAGCGAGCGCGGACTGAGCGTTTTCTTCACGACGTCGTCGCCCAATGTCTGAGCAGCACCGGGCTGCAGCTCGAGCTGCTGCGCCTGGAGATCGAAGGCTACCAAACGCAGACACCGTCACGCAGCGTCGAGATCCAGCAAGCGCTGGCGGAGGCGTTGAAGCGGGTTAGGATGTTCAGCTCAGGAGAAGACACTGAAAGCGTGTGACCAGTTGCGGTTTCGAAAACGCCGATGCGGAAACTGAGCGTTAGCCACATCGCCAGCCTCGCCCAAGCCGGCCGATAGTCTTGACGCGCTGGACGCGCCACGCAGCCGTCCGCCATACTTAGAGCTTCACTATCCGGCGATATGCAAAGTCCATGGGGCGAAATCGAAGTCGCGGACGCGCACGTTCATTTCTTCTCGCACGTTTTTTTCTCCGCGCTCGCGGCGCAACGGGCGTCGCGGGCGCCAGCCGGGCAAAGAGTAGAGACGCCGGAGAGTATTGCCGCCGCACTCGGCTGGCAGGTTCCGCCGGAAGCGCCCGAGGAACTGGCTTCGATGTGGGTCAAGGAACTGGATCGTCATGGCGTGCGGCGCGCGGCCATGATTGCCAGCATTCCAGGTGATGAGCAGTCCGTGGCAGCCGCCGCTCGGGTCTATCCCGATCGTTTCTACGGCTACTTCATGGTGAACCCGGTGGCGCCGGACGCCGTGGAACGAGTGCGCGCCGCACTAGCCGGCGGATATCTTCACGGCATCTGTCTGTTTCCCGCGATGCACCGGTTTTCCATCCAGGACGAGCGCGCCCGCGGGGTCCTGGAGATCGCGGCCTCCCACCCGGGAACGCTGGTGTTCGTCCATTGTGGCGTGCTCACGGTGGGCATGCGCGCCAAGTTGGGGCTACCCTCCCTTTTTGACATGCGGTTCTCCAACCCGATCGACTTGCACGCAGTGGCCCTGGCCTTTCCCAGGCTGCGCTTCGTGGTTCCGCACTTCGGCGCGGGCTATTTCCGCGAAGCTTTGATGATTTGCGACCTTTGCCCCAACGTGTATCTCGACACATCGAGCAGTAATAGCTGGATACGCTATCAACCCGAGATGCTGGATCTGTCACGGGTGTTCCGGCGAGCTCTGGATGTGGCCGGACCCGAGCGACTGCTATTCGGGACGGATTCCTCGATCTTTCCGCGCGGCTGGCACAGCGCGATTTTCGAAGCGCAGGCACAGGCCTTGTACCAAATTGGAATTTCCAACGCGGATGCCTCATGTATTTTCGGACGGAACCTGCAAGCGCTCTTGGGCATATGAGCGATCTTTCTTGCGATCACGCCACAAAACTTGAGAAACCTGTGCGGAAACTCACACTCTGAAGTTAAAGCGACAGGTTTTCTGAATTTGCAGCAGTGAGTACAGGCCGGCAGATCAGCGCTCGGCGATTGATAACGTTCAAAAAACATTTCGATGCGAGTCATTCTAAGGTGGACCTGTTCTCAGGAACATCCGGGGGCCGACGTGCGCCTCGCGAGATTCAAGCGTGTGCTGCGCGCGGCGCAACGGACCCAGGCATATCAACCTCTCTTGGAAAGTGCGGGACTGGCTACGCTCGAAGCCGTCGGACGGGTAGGCTCAGTGGAACGGACACTGGAGCGGCTCCCGGCGATTGATCTAGCGGAATTTCGGCGCTCGCCGGCGGCGTTTGAGAGCCAGGCCGGCGGGCGCGCTACACCGCAGGCGTTCCATTCGCCTCTGGAACACACGCCCAAGACAGCCGTCCTGATGTCCGGCTTCGAGCAGACCTCGTCAGTGAAACCGATTTCGCAGAACAACTGGGCTCAGGGCTTGAGGCGCTTTGGCGCCAGCGCGCTGGCCGCTCCGATTTCGGTGCTGCGAGAAATCGCCGCCACGATCGATCGCGGCCAGCAGGAGGCGGGTTCGCTGAAGCACTTCGTTGTCTCGTTCACGGGCGGCCATCAGGGAGAAATGAGAGACGAAGATCGCGAACAGTTCTGGCGTGTTTTCCAAGTACCCGTGTTCGAGCAGCGCGTAGGGTTCGATGGCCGCGTGGTGGCCTATGAATGCGAAGCGCACGATGGCCTGCACGTCATGCCGGAGGGCGCGGCGTTTGAAGAGACGGCGGAAGCGGAGCTACTCATGACCTCGCTGACGGACTTACGGTATCCAACTCTGCGCGTGGGGACGCGCATAGCCCGTTCGATCGAACATGAATGTTGCGGTTGCGGTAATGCGGCAGCCAGGTTGATTGCGGCGAAACCACCCTTGAGGGTGCTCGCGGCCGAGATTGTGGACCTTCTGAAGGCCAGGCGGGGTGAATCCAGCGCCTACCGCGCCCTGGCAGCAAGCGCCGGATGAGAGTCGCTCTCCGCCTCCTGCAGCCCGCGCGTCACAACATCGACCACCAGAGCCGAGCGGTACTCCTGCAGCCGCGCTATATGAAGCCTGATGGTCCGCACGAGTGAATCGATCACACGCGTCCGGCAATCGAGGTACTCGACGATAGCCCGCTGCTCGTCAACCGGCGGCAGTGGAACCACGAAATCGCCGTAACGGTCGGCGCTCAGGTTGGCGATGGTGGCCTGCGTTGTGTTGATCCGAACCTGGTGCTGGAACGCGCGGCTCTGCGTGTAGTAGTACAGGTAATCGGGCAGAATCTGGCGACGGTCGGGGCGCAGGCGAACCAGATAGCTGGCAAAGCATGCGGGGCCCCAATGTTCGCGATAACGGAGCGTTGTCCCCACGTTGGCGCCACTCCGCACGAACAGCACATCGCCATTCTGCAAGATGTAAGGCGAAGCGAGGTGCTGCGGCAACGACTGAAACATGTCGTCGCGCAGCGTGCCGTCGTCGGCGAGGTCGGTGATGCGAATGTAGCGCGGGGAATTGCGGTCAGCGCCAGCCGCCGGCTCGCCCGTTCCGTAAAGAAACGCCCCGGAACGGATAAATTTTAGGCGTGTGATGCGCCAATGCGCTGGAACGCCCCCAAGCCATGCCAGGCCTGTCTGCTTCCGCAGCACACTGCCGTCGAGACCCACGCTAGTGGCCTGGGTGACCAATGTTTCGCGTTTCTCAAGTATCAATTCGAGCAGGCACTGCTTATTCTGCACAAGGCGATCCACCAGGGCGGTTTTGGCGTCTAGCTGGCCCGCGATCCGGCGCTGTTCGGCTAAATCCGGCACGCGAACGGTTTCCGCGAGATAAGCTCCACTGTCCAGATTCTGAATTCCGGTGCTGTGGTTGATGGAGCGGCAATTCACACGCAAATGGTAAAGCGCCGCGTGCAGGTAGCAGAGAAAGCGTGGGTCGAATCCCGGCGCCACAGGCATGCGTGCAATGAAGTTGGAGCAGACGGCTGGCGAGCCGCCTTCGTATAGCACGACGGCGCCCACGGGCTGGCTGTCGCCTCCGCCCGATTTCTCGAGCAGCAGATCGCCGCGCGCAAGCATCCGGCCGCGCCGGTATGACCGGGGTATGCTTCGCCAGGTCGGGTTGCGAAGATCGACACGCAAGCGAACCCGGTCGAAGTCGGCGATGCGCACGCAAACAATATCGTCGGCGGCAGCGCACGGTTCGCGGCCCCACGTGCCGTTCTGGCAGGCGGTAACCGTGTGCTTGAGCCGCACAGAGCGCCAGTGCACTGGTGCATTCAGAAAGAGCGTATTCATGCGGACTCGAGCTCTGTAAGGAGCGCTTGCGTCTCCTGTTCCAGGACGCGGATTTCCTGATCGATCTCGCCGAGCGAACGCACCGGCTCCGGTTCGTAGAAAAATCGCGCGAACGGGATGGCGTAACCAATGCAAAATTCGGTGGGAGCGAGCCAGGCGTCCGGCGCATGCGGCAGTACTTCGTGCGCGAACCACGCTTGCACCTCCTGATTGAGCGGAACATCGTCGTAATCGCGAAGCTCGGGATCGGGCTGGGGGCGGTCTGTCGCATCGCGGTAGGGTGCGGCGCCGTCGTCTTGCGCGGAGAGCGCTTCGCGAATCTTCCTGGATAACGTGCGGCCCAGCTTCACACGCGCGCGGTCGAATGCCTCGCGCATCGCGGTATCGAATGCCGCCTGGTCGCGATAGACGATGCTAGGATCCATTTTTGTCAGTGCATCGCACGCCGCCGGCGTGAACTTGTGCTGGACAGGAAGCAGGCGCTCAGGCGATGCCTGGAAATTCAAGCGCAACGGGCGCTCGATGGTGATGCGGCGGTAACCAAAAGCGTCGTTATGTAGAATCTTCGAGTGAGGTTCGTCGCGAAACTCGCGGTGAATGGCGCAGATTGCCTCGATCTGTTCGGGCAGGATCTGATTGCGTTTGGCGCCAAGCGAACGCGGCATCTTTTCGGCAAAGTCCACGGCATGGATCAGTTGCACTCTGCCCTGGCGCGCGGGCGTCTTGCGATTGGTGAGCAGCCAGATATAGGTAGCGAGACCGGTGTTGTAGAAAAGCTGGTCAGGCAGAGCGACGATCGCTTCCAGCCAGTCATTCTCGAAGATCCACTTGCGAATTTCGCTCTCGCCCGACCGGGCATCACCCGCGAAAAGCGGCGAGCCGTTGAAAACCACTGCAAGCCGCGTGCCTTCCGGTTTCATTTTGGAGAGCATGTGCTGGAGAAACAGCAGAGAACCGTCGGTCACGCGCGGGAGGCCGGCACCGAATCGACCCGCAAAACCCTTCCGCTCGTGTTCGTTACGGATCTGCCGCTCGGCTTTTTTCCAATCGACCCCGAATGGCGGATTCGACAGCATGAAATCGAAGCGCCGTCCGGCGAAACCATCATCCAGAAAACTGTTGCCGAGCACGACATTGCCGGTATCGTGCCCGCGCAATAGTGTGTCGGCTTTGCAGATGGCAAACGATTCCGGGTTCAGCTCCTGTCCGTAAACTTTCAGGCGGGCACCTGCATGCGCCATCTGGAGGTACTCTTCGGCCGCAGACAGCATGCCACCCGTGCCGCAGGCCGGATCATACAGCGACTTCCCGTCGCTCGACTCGTCGCCGAACACGAGCCGCACCATGAGCTGAATGACTTCACGCGGTGTGAAATGCTCACCGGCGGTTTCGCCCGACTGCTCCGAAAATCTTCGGATCAGTTCTTCGAAAATGTAACCCATCTCATGATTCGAGACAGAGTCCGGTTGCAGGTCGATTTCACAGAAGCGTTCGAGCAGCAGCGATAACAGATCGGTGCGCCGCAGCCTGGCGATTTGTTCACTAAAACGGAAACATTCGAAAATGTTGCGAACGTCCGGCGAGAACCCAGCCAGGTAGCGCGGGATTTTGTCGGGGTTGCGCGCGAGATCTGAAAAACGAATACCGCTAGCATTCGGCTGCCCGCTGAGCCGGCGCAAAACGGTGAACGGCAGAATGACACTGCCATATTCCGATTGCTTGTAGTCGCCGCGCAGCAGGTCCGCGAGGGCCCAGATGAAACTGACCTTTTCCTGAAACCGGTTCACTGGAACTGTTCTACAGCAGCGCGCGAAACGGTGCAAGTCGCCGGGCAGCGGTGGGCTACTGCGCGCCCACTTTGCTCAGGATCCGGTCTTTGATCCAGTGCTCGTCCCACCATTCGATGGGGTTCACTTGCACGCCATCTACCTGCATGCTGAAATGCAAATGGTCGCCGCCAGCGAGGCCAGTGGAGCCGCTGCGGCCGAGCGACTGCCCCTTCTTTACTGTATCGCCGGCCTTTACCGCAAACTCGCTCAGGTGGCCGTAGATGGATTGCAGGCCGTAGCCATGATCGACGACGACGCAGTTGCCATAGATGCCGAGATTTTCCGCCCAGACGACACGGCCATCGTTGGCAGCGGGCACCGGCACGTGCTGCGTGACCGCGAGATCGAATCCCAGATGCACCTGCTCATCCACTTTCTTGCCCTTGTAAATGTAGCTGCGCTTGTCGGCGAACGCCGATTCGACGGTGGCGTTGGTGAGCGGCAGGAACGGTCCCGACCAAAGAAAATGATCCGCCGTCTTGAGGCGCAGATCGGCGAGCGTCTGATTATTCTGGCGGCGCATTTCGCCGTTGATCTTCAGGAAGCGCTCGATCAGGTCGCCCGATCCACCGGGAGCGATCTGGTTGACGACTTTGTCGAGAAATGCGTCGTCTATCGGCAAGTCGCGGGAGCGAAATTTCTTGGGAAACACCTTGTACCAGAAGCGCGCTGTCGCTTCAGCGCCAGCGGGATTGCGCGCATAAGCGACGGGGACAACATTGGCCGCCAAATCCCAGGGAAATGCGAACAGCGAGAAGCGCTGGCCCGCCTGCATAGGATGAGGAAAGCTGCGGAACGAATACTTACCCGCGTGCACACCAGAATCGGTAACGTACCCCGAAGGCGTGAACACCACTAACTCGCAACCACCCTGGTTGATGTAATGCTGAGCGCCATCGGCTGAGATACGCGGCGGCTGGGTGACGATCTGAACGTCGACCTCGATGGAATCGGTGCGGGCGCGAAGATCGTTGGACTGCACTTCGATAACGAGCCGGGCTTTTCCGTCGGCGAGCGCGGGCGTCTGCTGTTTTCCCACCTCGAACTTCCGCACTTGAGGCGGCGCGTGGCGGCGCCAGAATAGAAGCCGGTTCGACGTTTCCTGAGAGTCGAAAACCGTGTAGCGCGATCCATTCTGCTCGAGGATGCCGGTGATGCGGCGCACGCCGTGCGGGTTCTCAAGGTGCACCCGGACCGGCGTAAGGGCGCCAATCGTGGTCACCGGCGGATCCAGCTTGAGCGCCGTGCCATTCGACAGCAGCAACAGCGACACCGGCACAGCTATAACCAGAAGGATAACGGCGAGCAGTATTTTCACTTTTTAGTCCAGGTATCAATCCAATCGATGAAGTTCTTGTACCAGAACAAGCTGTTCTGCGGTTTCAAAACCCAGTGGCCCTCGTCGGGAAATAGGATGAGCCGCGAGGGGACCTTTTGCATTTGCAGACCGGTGAAAAGTTGCAGGCCCTGGCCGTAGGGCACACGGAAATCCAGCTCGCCATGAAATACCAGCGTCGGCGTGTGGAACTCCTTCACGAAGAGGCTTGGCGACCAGCGCTGGTACATTTCGGGATTGTCCCACGGCATGCCGCCAAATTCCCAGGCGGGAAACCAGAGTTCTTCGGTCTCATTGGCTTCGCTGCGCAAATCGAAAACGCCGGCGTGGGAGACGAGCGCCTTGAAGCGCTGCGTATGGCCCAGAATCCAATCGACCATGTAGCCGCCGTATGAGCCGCCCGCGGCCGCCATCCGGTTGCCATCCACGTACGGCAGCTTGGAAACATAGTCGGTGGCAGCCATGATGTCGTCGTAAGCGCGGCCACCCCAATCGCCATTGATGTCATCGATGAATTTCTGGCCGTAGCCCGTGGAGCCGCGCGGGTTTGGCATGGCCACAACGTAACCGGCCGCGGCGAACACCTGCGCGTTCCAGCGGTAGCTCCACTCCTCGCCCCAGTGACCCTGCGGCCCCCCGTGAATCAGCATGAGCGCGGGATACTTCCGGTTCAGCTGGAAATCCGGCGGCTTCACAATGAACCCCTGAACGCGTGCATTCTCCGCTCCATCCACCCAAAATTCTTCGAGGGGCGTGAGTTGATGCGTATTCAGCACACCGTCATTGAGATGTGTGAGCGCCGTTTCCGTGCCGCCGTCGGACGCTGCGCGAAAGATTTCCGCCGGGCTCGAGCCGCTCTGACGGGTGTAGATCATCATTTTGCCGTCGGGCGTGATCTGCATGTCGTCGAGAGAACTGTCGCCGCTGAGCGCCACTCGCGCCCCGCCGCCTGCGACGGCAATGAACTGGATCGACTGACGGCCGCGGTCTTGCACGGTGAAAAAGAGGTGCGAGGAATCCGGCCACCACGCAAAGCTCTCTACCCAGCGATCCAGCGTCTCCGTAAGATTGGTCAGCTTGCCGGTGGCGCGCTCCAGCACCATCAGGCGCCAGCGGTCGCTTTCATAACCGGGGCGGGCCTGCGCGCGGAACGCGAGATACTTGCCGTCGGGCGAATACAGCGGTGAATTGTCAGCCGCGGGATTTACGGTAATTTTCTTCGACGGGCCACCCGCCAATGGAACCACGTAAAGATCGGAGTTGGTGCTCAGCGCCGGCACATCATCGGCATTGAGGGCATAGCAGACTTCGGTTCCGTCGGGCGAGATGGCGTAGTCTTCTGGGCCGCCCAGAGAAAACGGAGGCACGTCGCGATTGCCCGGCGTCAAATCCCTGGCCGCGCCTCCAGAAACGGGAATCATCAGGAGATGGCTGCGCCGCGGGCCCTGCCACGTAGTCCAATGCCGATAAAGCAACGCATTGATGGTTCGCGCTTTGACCTTGTTATTCTTGTCGGCGTCGAGCTTTTGCTTGTTGCAGGAATCGTCGGCGCCGCATTCCGGATACACTTCACTCGTGAATACCAGACTTTTGCCATCGCGCGCATAAAGTACACCACCGGCCTCGGTCGCGAGATTCGTGAGCTGCCTTGCATTCGCGCCATCGGCATCCATGATCCATATCTGCGACGAGCCGGCGCGATCGGAAACGAAGGCAATTTTCCGCGAGTCGGGCGACCAGCGCGGATGCTCCGCTGCATCGGCGATCTTGCGTGCCGCGCCGCCGGCCAAGGCGACCACGTAAATCTGTTTCGGCTTGGTGTCGCCGGCGACATCGATGGTTTGGGCCGTGAACGCGACAGAGTGGCCATCGGGCGATAGCTGCGGGTCGCTGATGCGTGCGAGCTGCATCATCGCCTGCGCATCGAACGGCTGCTTTTGCGCGGAAAGCGGGAAGATCAGAAGCACTGGCAGAAACGTCCGCGCTACCCGGATGTGCATATAACCCCGATTGTAACCCGGCGTGCTAGCATGGAATTCATTCCCACAGTTGTGCAATAAGGATGAAAGTTGATTCGGGCGGTCAAAGGAACAAGGGATTTATTGCCTCCAGCCACGGCGGTTTGGAACCGCGTGGAGACAGTCGCGCGCGAAGTCTTTAGGCGCTATCACTACCACGAAATCCGCACGCCCATTCTCGAAGAGACTCAACTTTTCGCACGCGGCGTTGGCGAAGAAACCGACATCGTCACCAAGGAAATGTACACGTTCGAGGACCGCGACGGCACTTCGCTCACGCTCCGCCCGGAGGCGACGGCTTCGGTGATGCGCGCGTACATCGAGCACCGACTCGACCAGCAGCCCGGCGTGAAAAAACTGTATTACATGGGCCCGATGTTCAGGCGCGAACGGCCGCAGAAGGGCCGATACCGGCAGTTTTTTCAGATCGGCGCCGAAGCCATTGGCGTGGAATCACCGGTGGTGGATGCCGAAGTGATCGAGATGGTGGTCGATCTGCTGAAGCACGTGGGCCTCGAGGGATTTACGCTACTGCTGAACTCGGTGGGCGATGGGCATTGCCGTCCGGTTTACCTCAAGCGTCTGCGGGAGGAGTTGGAGAAGGTCGCGCCGAAATTGTGCGAGGATTGCCAGCGGCGCGTGACGACGAATCCGCTGCGCGTGCTGGATTGTAAAGTGCCCGAGGATCAGCCGGTGATCGACAAGCTGCCCTCGATTCTCGACCACCTGGATGAAGCGTGCCGGGCACACTTTGATACGGTGCAGCGGTTGCTGCGCGATCGCGATGTAGCGTTCGAGGTGCGCCCGCGACTGGTGCGCGGCCTCGATTACTACATGCGCACGACGTTCGAAGTCGTGCATGGTGCACTGGGTGCGCAGAATTCGGTGCTGGGTGGCGGGCGTTACGACGGGCTGGCGGAGGCGCTCGGATCGAAAGTGCCCGCACCGGGAATCGGTTTTTCGATCGGCGAGGACCGGCTAGTCATGACTGTGGAGAACGCAGTGAAGGGCTCCTCACTCGACTTGTTTATCGCCACTCTAGGCGAGCAGGCCATGCAACAGGCGGGGTTGCTCGCGCGGGAGATCCGGCAGGCGGGATACTCCGTCGAAGTGGCGCCCGATGGAAAATTGAAGCGTTCTATGGAACTGGCGAACAAGCTAGGCGCGCGATACACGCTGATTGTGGGAGAGAACGAAATCGCTTCCGGCCGTTATGCTCTCAAGAATATGGCATCGGGCGAACAGGAGCAGGTTGCGCGCGCTGAAATTGCGCCGCGCCTCCACGCCAACAACTGAATATGCAGACCGTACCGTTGGATTTTCTGGGCGACTTGCGGCGCACGCACACTTGCGGCCAACTGCGCGCCAAAGATGCGGGCTCCCGCGCGCTGCTGATGGGCTGGGTGCACCGCCGCCGCGATCTGGGCGGAGTTATTTTCATTCATCTGCGCGACCGCGAGGGCGTCACACAGATCGTTTTTCACGCAGACGTGGATCCGCAAGTCCACGCCAAGGCCGAGCTGCTGCGCTCGGAGTACGTGGTGGCCGTGGAAGGAAAGGTCGAGAAGCGAACACCGGATACGGTGAACACGAACGTCGTGACCGGCGAAGTGGAGATCGTCGCAGATAAGCTCTGGATCCTCAACGAATCGCGCACGCCGCCATTTCCCATGGAGGATCACGTCGATGTCTCCGAAGACGCGCGTCTGAAATTCCGCTATGTGGACCTGCGCCGGCCGCGCATGCAGCGCAACATTATTCTGCGCTCGCAGATTTCGCTTGCCGTGCGCGAGGTTCTTTCCGCACAGGGGTTTCTCGAAATTGAAACACCATTCATGACGCGGTCCACGCCCGAAGGCGCGCGCGACTACCTGGTGCCGAGCCGCGTGCAGCCCGGCAGTTTCTATGCCCTGCCGCAATCACCGCAGATTTTCAAGCAGCTCCTCATGGTGAGCGGTTTTGAAAAGTACTTCCAGATCGTTCGGTGTTTCCGCGATGAAGATCTGCGCGCTGACCGGCAGCCGGAATTCACGCAGATCGATCTCGAGATGTCATTTCCACAGGAAGAGCAGATCTTTGCCGTAGTCGAGCCGATGGTGCAAAAAATCTGTGCCGTGGCGGGATACAACGTGAGCATTCCCTTTCCGCGCTTGACCTATGCCGAAGCCATGCGCGGCTACGGCAGCGATAAACCCGACCGCCGCGTGCCGCCCATGCATTCGGTGGAGGATTTATTCCAGGAGAACTCGCTCAGTACGCACGGGCTGCCCTTGGTGGCGATTCACATTCCGAAGATTGGCGCGCTCAGCCGCAAGGAGCGCGACGGGTTGAAGGCTTTCGGTATGGAGCGCGGTCTGCGCGTATTCGATGACGCCAAACGGTTGGAACGCGATTTTTCCGAGGCGATGGCTCACGTGCGCGAACGCGTCGGCACGGCCGAAAACGATCTGCTGATGCTTGCGGCATGGGCCGGCGAGCCGTCTGGACACCGCCCCGAGGAGACGGTCTACCAGGCGTGCGGGCAGCTTCGCCTGTTCGCCGCGCAAAAATACAACGACCGCCACAAGCTGCTCGATCCCCAGCGATTCGAATTTCTCTGGGTGCTGGATTTTCCGATGTTCGAATGGAATCCGGACGAGAAGCGGTGGGAAGCCGCGCACCATCCATTCACTTCGGTGCACGACGAAGATCTCGATAAACTCACTGCCGACCCGGCGCGTTGCCGGGCAAAGTCCTACGACATCGTGCTAAACGGCACGGAGCTGGGCTCGGGTTCTATCCGTATTCACCGGCGCGATGTGCAATCAAAAGTTTTCGCAGCGCTCGGTTTCAGCGACGAAGAAGCGCGCCGAAGGTTCGGGTTTCTTCTCGACGCGCTCGAGTACGGCGCGCCGCCGCACGGAGGGATCGCGCTCGGACTTGACCGCCTGGTGATGATTCTCGCCGGCGAAACGTCCATCCGCGACGTCATTCCGTTCCCCAAAACTGCGCGCGGGACGGACCTGATGTGCGACGCGCCGGCTTCGGTGCCGGAGCGCCAGTTACGCGAGTTGGGCATCTCTATTCGCAACCCGCAATAAGGCAGGCACCGGACGTAGTACTGTAACCGGGCCAAGGCAGGGAGGCCTGTCCCAGCGCGACAGCACCGCTTCAATCTGCTATCCTCATTGGTTGGAAACGGCACAATTTGTCTCCCGGTCGTGAGCCGGGCCTTCCTGAGGTATCCATATGTCAGGCCATTCAAAATGGGCGACCATTAAGCATAAGAAAGCCGCTCTGGACGCCAAACGCGGCAAAAGCTTCACGCGCATCATCAAAGAAATTACGATCGCCGCGCGCAACGGCGGCGATCCGGACTCCAATCCTCGCCTGCGTACCGCGATCCTGGCAGCCAAAGGCGCCAGCATGCCCGCCGACAACATCAAGAAAGCCATCATGCGCGGCACTGGCGAGTTGGAGGGCGGCCAGATCGATGAAGTCATGTTCGAAGGCTACGGGCCGGGCGGCGCGGCCGTGCTGGTGAACGTCGCCACCGACAACCGCAATCGCACGGTCAGCGAAATCCGCCACATGTTCACTAAGAACGGCGGTAACCTCGGCGAACAGGGCAGCGTTTCGTGGATGTTCGAGCGCAAGAGCCAGATCCTGGTCCCGCAGGAAAAGGCGAGCGAGGACGGGTTGATGGCCATCGTGCTGGACGCCGGCGCAGACGATTTGCGCGCTGACGGCCCCAACTGGGAGATCCTGTCCGCGCCCGAAAGTCATGAAGCCGTGCTGGCGGCGCTCGCAAAAGCGGGTTTCGAAACGGTTAACGCCGAAGTGGCCATGGTTCCCAAGAACTTGATGAAGCTCGAAGGCAAGACTGCCGACGCCATGCTCCGGCTGAGCGAAGCCCTCGAAGATCACGACGACGTACAGAGCGTTTATTCCAACTTTGACGTCGACGAGAAAGAGCTGGAGGCCCTGGCTCACTAGAATGCGGGTCCTGGGCATCGATTGCGGAACCGAGCGTACGGGCTACGGCGTAATCGACAGCGACGGCCGCACGCACAGTCTGATCTCGGCTGGCGTCATTCGCACCAACACGAAATCCCCGCTTGAATCCCGGCTGCAGGAAATTTCCCGCGAGCTGCGCGGCGTGATCGCTAGAGACGACCCCCGCGCTGCGGCAGTCGAAGAAGTTTTCTACTCCACCAACGTCAAGACGGCACTCAAGCTCGCTCACGTTCGCGGCGTGGCGCTATTGCTGATTTCCGAGGCTGGCCTCGAGTTCGGCGAATATTCGCCGCTCGAGATTAAGACATGCGTCGTGGGCTACGGTCGCGCCGAAAAACATCAGGTGCAGATGATGGTCACGTCGCTGCTGCGGCTGGAGGCGCCCGTCGCTTCCGAGGATGCGTGCGATGCGCTGGCCGTCGCCATGTGCCACGCTACGCATCGCGCCATGCAGCACAGATTGGAAAAGGCGCGCGCATGAAGTGGGTGCTGGCGCTAGCTGCTCTCCCGTTGCTGGCGGCGGATGGCCCGCGCCTCGTCTACTCAAAATCGTTCCCCGGCAGCGTGCCTGCGTATGTCGAAGTCTCCATAGAGCGCAACGGCGACGCCCAGTATAAAGAGGCGCCGGACGACGATCAGCCGTTGAAGTTCCAGGTCGCGGAGGCCGATACTACGGAGATTTTCGGGCTCGTCGAGAAACTGGGCCGCTTCACGCATCCGCTGGAAGCGCCCTTGAAGGTCGCCTTCATGGGGATGAAAACCTACCGCTTCGAGAATGGCGCGGAGACGCACGAAATGAAATACAATTTCTCCGAAGATCCGGACGCGCGACTGCTGCAGGACTGGTTCGAACGCATCGTCGAAACCGAGCAGGACCTGATCAACCTGGAGCGCTCGGCAAAGTACGACAAGCTTGGGGTGAACAAGTCGCTGCTCCTCCTGCAAGCTTCACTCGAGCGGAAGCGCCTTGTCGCGCCGCAGCAACTGCTGCCCATTCTCGACCGCATCGCCAAGAACGAAACCTACATGCATATGTCCCGGGAACGCGCGGCCGGTCTCGCGGACGCCATTCGCGCCTCCAAATGAGGCTTTGGATTTCTCTTCTACTTCTGGTAACGGCAGTCTCGGCGCAGGAGCCTACTGCTGCCGCCGAAGACAGAGAGCTGAGTAACGCTTTGGCCGAAGCCGGAACCAGCCAGATCGATTTCGTGCGCGCGCTGGAAAATCATCTGGGGAAATATCCGAATTCTTCCAAGAAGCCGGAAATCGAGCGCGCCCTCACCAAAGCCGCCATCGAAATGAAGGACGACAAGCGTGTCATCCTCTACGGTGAGCGCGTGCTGGGCCGCGAGCCCGGTGATCCGCAGATGTTGGAACGCGTAGCGCGTGCGCTCCTGTCGAGCGATGCGCGCGACACTTCCGAGCGCGCGCTCCAGTACGCCACGCGCTACGTAGAGCAAGTGGGGAAGTTGCGAACCGCCGCGCTCACCGGCCACGCCGCTAAAGCAGAATGGATCACAGAAATCGATCGCGGTGAAGCGCGGGGCCTGGTGCTCGAGGCGCGCGCCACCGGGAATCTCGGCAAATCAGACGAAGCGCTGACACTCGCACGCAGGAGTTATGAACGTTATCCGACCGCCGAAGGCGCCAGAGAAATCGCCAAATGGTTTACCAAGCTGGGTCGCGAGCCCGAAGCCATCGCCCACCTGGCCGATGCTTTCACGATCGTCGACGGCCGCAACACCGACGAAGCCCGCTTGCAAGACCGCCGGCGCATCGGCGAGCTCTATACCAAAGTGAATGGCTCGGAAAAAGGGTTGGGCGATTTGATTCTCGAATCCTACGATCGCACCACTGCCCTTATGGCTGATCGGAAGCTGCGAGAGCGCGAGAGCGATCCCAACGCGCAGGTGGCGTCCGTCATGGATTTCACCCTCGCCGGCGCGAACGGCGATCCGCTGAAGCTCTCGTCGCTCAAAGGCAAGGTTATCATCTTCGATTTCTGGGCCACGTGGTGCGGTCCGTGTCGTGTTCAGCATCCGCTTTATGAGCAGGTGATGCACCGGTTCGAGGATAACGCCGGCGTTCTGTTCCTATCGATCAGCACCGACGAAGAACGCGCACTGGTCTCGCCGTTCCTGAAAGAACACCGTTGGAGCAATCCGGTCTACTTCGAAGATGGCCTCGCCAGCATGCTGCGCATTACCTCGATCCCCACCACCATCATCGTGAATAAGCGCGGGGAGATTTCGAGCCGCATGAACGGCTTCAACCCAGACCGCTTCGTGGACCTGCTCACCGAGCGCATCCAGCAGGCGATGAAAGATTAACAAACTGTGCGCGATTCGTCTCCAGGTCGGCGGCACACGCGATGCTACTCTGTCTACATGCGTCTCGTTTACCTTCTGGCGTTCGCCCTGCAATTGGGCGCCGCCACGGCCCCAACTTTTAACAAAGATGTTTTGCCCGTCTTGCAGAAGAACTGCCAGAGCTGCCACCGCCCAGGTGAAGCCGGTCCGATGTCGTTCCTCACCTACAAGGACACGCGGCCGTGGGCGAAAGCCATCACCGAGGCTGTGCTCCTGCGCAAAATGCCCCCGTGGTTCGCGGATCCGGTGCATGGTAATTTCCAGAACGACCGCCGGCTATCGCAAGACGATATCGTCACTTTGACCACATGGGCGCAGGCCGGCGCGCTAGAGGGCGATCCGAAAGATGCACCTAAACCCGTGGCATTCGTCGAAGGCTGGAACATCGGCACTCCCGATGCCGTGCTCGAAATGTCCGCCGAGTACGATGTCCCCGCTTCAGGGACCATTGAATATCAGCATTTCGTGGTACCCACTCACTTCACCGAGGACAAGTGGGTGCGCGTGGTCGAGTTGCGGCCCGGTAATCGCGCGGTGGTCCATCACGCCGCGGTCTTCGTGCGCCCGCCAAAGTCGGGATGGATGCGCGAAGCCAAGGTCGGTCAGGCTTTCTCATCGCAGGATTCGGAAAACCAGGATCCTTCCGACGAGATGCTGGACTTTCACGTACCCGGCAGCGTCCCGCATGCCTTGCCGCCCGGACAGGCGAAGCTAATCCCGGCCGGTTCCGACTTGATTCTGCAGATGCATTACAC
>Ga0070730_10002215_pt1 | contig 17897 bp, 14 predicted proteins | sample Coa_R1_3_FD_66447 | JGI IMG/M metagenome (GOLD analysis project Ga0070730, IMG submission 66447) | Surface soil microbial communities from Centralia Pennsylvania, which are recovering from an underground coalmine fire - Coalmine... | ecosystem: Environmental > Terrestrial > Soil > Unclassified ... | reverse complement strand
CTGGGTCAAACATCGAAATCTGCACCACGCCAAGGCCGACTGGCACTTCACCACCGACGAGGCCCGCGTCAAACTCAAGCACCTATATCCCGTGCTTTAGATGAATCGACCGACTAGGTCTATGGCCGGATCGAACATGGCCAGTACTGCGGCCAGGTGGGCTAGATCCGATACGGCCTGGTTGGAACCGGGATTGGCGGCTAGTTGGCCCTTGGCGAGGCCGTAGCGGCGCTTGAGCGCGCTGACTACGTAGAGGTAGGGGCGACGGGCTTTGGTCATGCCCGAAATGTGGGTAGTTTCGGGTGCTTAGGCTTCCACCGCTTGCGCCATAATACCGTTCATTACTGCGAATTATCTTTCGCGATCGCCCGACTGACGACAAAAGAGGGGCGAAGACGGATCGCTGAGGGGCCGGCCGTCAATCTGGAGTTTTACGCTTGATCGCCGCCCTTTTCGCTGCTTCCTCGCTTTCGTTCTCATCGGGCGAGCTTCCTCGCCTGCCTGAGATCAAGCGCGAACCGCAGATCACCTACCTTGACCGTTCTGGCGCAGTTATCGGCGTGCGTGGAGGTCGGTTCTCGCCACCAGCCGACCTTGGACGGCTCCCCGCCTATGTTCCGGCGGCCTTCGTATCGATTGAAGATCGACGTTTCTATGACCACGCCGGTTTCGATCCCGTTGGCATGGCCCGCGCAGTCATCGCAGACATTGGCTCAGGAAAGAGCCAAGGCGCTTCGACGATCACACAGCAGCTTGCTCGCAACCTATTCCTCAGCGCCGACCAAACCCTTGAGCGCAAGGCCACTGAGCTGATGTATTCCGTTCAACTGGAGCGGACCTATTCGAAAAAACAGATCCTCGCGCTCTATCTCTCCCGGGTCTATTTCGGAGAAGGCGCCTACGGAATCGAAGCGGCCTCGCAGCGCTATTTCAATAAGCCCGGGTCGCGGCTGACAGTGCGCGAAGCCGCGATACTGGCCGGTATTTTGAAGTCCCCCACCCACTACGATCCCGTCACCGAACCCGACAAGTCGGCTGAACGCACCAAGCTGGTGCTCGACGCCATGGTCGAGACCGGCGCGATCACAGCTAGCCAACGCGACAAGGCGCTGGCGACGAGTCCCAAGGTCTGGCGCACTGCGCCTACCGCGCCTGCCCAGTATTTCATCGATTGGTTGGATAGTCAGACGCGCGCAGCCGTCGGAGCGCCGAAGCAGGATTTGCTCGTCGACACCACGTTGGATCTTGCCAGCGAGATTTCGGCGGGTGACGCCGCCAGGACCGTTACCACGCGCTTCACGAAACAAGGCGTGAGCCAAGCCGCGGTCGTCTCGCTCGATGGCTCTGGGCGGGTCCGCGCCATGGTTGGCGGTGTCGACTACGCCAAAGGCCCCTTCAACCGGGCCATTGACGCTCATCGTCAAGCAGGCTCCGCCTGGAAGCCGTTCGTCTACATGACGGCCATGGAGGCTGGTCGCTCTCCTGATGCGATGGTCGTTGACGAGCCGGTCACAATCGAAGGCTGGTCACCGCGAAACTTTGAGCCAGAGTTCATGGGTCAAATCACCCTCGAACAGGCTCTGGCCCACTCGATCAACACCGTGGCTGCGCGGTTGGCCGATGAGGTCGGGCGCGAGAATGTTGCGGCGCTCGCCCATCGCATGGGCATTGTGAGCCAGGTCAACACCGACCCCGCCATGGCGCTCGGTACGACGTTGGTGACCCCTCTCGAGATGGCCCAGGCCTACGACACCTTCGCCAATGGCGGATACCGGATTTCAGCTTACGGCATCGAGCGAATTCGGACGAACACCGGCCAAGTGCTGTTCCAACATCGCTCAACACCCATCCCGCCCGCCGTTCTGAACCCCGCGGTCGGTGAAATGCAGCGGATGATGCGGACTGTGATGGCGTCAGGCACCGGCGCTCACGCCGCGATTGCGGGCTACGACCTGGCTGGCAAGACCGGCACGACATCGGATTACAAAGACGCCTGGTTCTGCGGATACACAGGCGGGATCACAACCGTCGTCTGGACTGGCCGCGACGACGCCACGCCCATGCGCCGCATTACAGGCGCAACAGCACCATCGGAAATCTGGCGCAGCTATATGGTCTCAGCGCTGAAACTCCTGCCAAACGGTCCCATTCCACCAGGGCCTGCGCCGTCTCTGCCGAATTCCCCAACCCCTGTTGAGGCGCCGGCGTCCCCAGAGGGGCCGCCCCAATCCACGCCGACACCTCCTGCGTAAACCCATGGACTGCGAAGTTTTGTCAGCCGGGGGCGGGCTATGGCCCCGCGATGGGGTCCGGCCAGGCTAAGGCGTGGTCACAATGAGCGCATCGCCAAGCAGATCCTGAAGCAGCGGTGTTTTTGGATAAGGCGCGTGGCGGTACTGGCGAAACCCCTCACCCAAGGAAACTCCAAAGTCTCGCCCGCGACGGCGCGACCAGGCCTCCATCGACCCAAGGTGATCTGTAATGCCATGTTGGCGCGCGACCCACTCCGCTTGGCTCGCGTGAGCAGACAGCATCTGCTGCTTCGTCGCAAAGACCGATGCGATGTCGACCCCAAAATCTGCGACGACTTTTTGACCCAGCCGGTCGCGACCGCCAATCGGATCCATAAAGTAGAGGTGAGGAATGGCTTCCAGTACTGCGGCCAGGCCGGTCCGATAGTTAGGAACGGAAGACGCAAAACATGCGTCGCGAACAAGTTCGCTCGCGGCTTCGTGGTCGGGGTGGTAATCGGCCGACGATGCGGTGATCACCGCGTCAGGTCTGGCCCAACGGATAAGTTCGGTCACGGCTCTTCGCGAGGGGTCATCGCTGAAGACGCCCAGGTCTGGAAGGTCGGCGCAGCGGTATTCCGCGCCGATGAGACCCGCTGCCCTGGCGGCTTCGGCCTTACGCAAGGCGCCTGTGGCGGCAAGGTCGGTCGCAGCTGATCCACACTCGCCCGCTGTAAGGGTCGCAATCCTAATCGTATGACCCTTGCCCGCCAGGATCGCCAAGGCGCCGGCCGCCAGGTGCTCAATGTCATCGGGATGGGCGTGAACCGCCAGCACTGTCGCCATGAAATGACGCTAGGCCAGCCAACCGGCCAACGCCACATCCGTCGAAACGATCTCGGCGAGCAGCGGCATTGGGCGTAGAATTCGAAAGACGGCAAGGCCGGCGGAGGATCTGGGATGCGTGGGCTGGCCCTTGGGTTGACGTTGACGGCGGCCCTGGCGGCCTGGACGGCGCGTGGAGCCGATGCGTCCTATCACCCGCCACGCAACGCGCTGGGACAGCCAGACCTTGAGGGCGTCTGGACGAATTCATCGCTGACGACGCTGCAACGTCCGGTGCAGTATTCGAAGCTGGCTTTGACACCGCAGGAGGCCAGGGCGGCCGAGGTTGCAGACGCTCGACGCCGCGCGCGAGCGTCAGCGCCGACCAATCCTGCAAGCGGCGCCTTGGCCGCCGCTGAAGATCCGGGTGGATATAACGCCTTCTGGATCGATCGAGGCACGCAACTGGCCCAGGTCGCGGGGCAATTCCGAACATCCTGGATCGTCGAACCCGCCGATGGAAAGATCCCCTACCGGCCAGACGTAATCCGCACGATCACAGAGCGACGTGGTCGTCGCGCCAACTTCGACAACCCTGAAACCCGCAACCTCGGTGAACGGTGCCTCGTGGGCTACGGCTCGACATCCGGCCCCCCGATGCTGAACGTGCTCTACAACAACAACTACCAATTCGTGCAAACAAAGGACGCTGTGACAATCCTGGTGGAGATGAACCACGACGCGCGGATTATCCGGCTGAACGAAAAGGAGCACCTCCCGCCGAATATGACGCCCTGGATGGGAGACTCGATCGGCCAGTGGGATGGCGACACGCTGGTCGTGGAGACCACGAACTTCAATCCAGGCCAGGCGCTGAACGGCTTCTATCTGCCGCCAACAGCAAAGGTCACCGAGCGCTTCACGCGCACCGCCCCAGACCAGATCCTCTACCAATTCACCGTCGAGGATCCAAAAACCTATACGCGACCCTGGAAGGCCGAAATGCCGCTACGCGCGACCAAGGCCACGATCTACGAATATGCCTGTCATGAGGGGAACTATGCGCTTCCCGACATCCTTGCCGGCGCTCGAAAGGAAGAGCGCGCGAGCGCAAGGACCTCCTCTGTTCCGCCACCGGCAGGCGGCAGCTAGGCCATCTCGCCGGTTCGGCTAGCCGCCGAGCCGCCAGCCGACCTCCTTGACCAGATTGGCATAAAACTCAGGCGAGTAAGCCGCCTCGGGGTCCGCACGCACGAGAGCGTCCATCTGGTGAGCGTCCTCGCCGACCAGAATGCGCCACCGGTCGGCCTTGACGCCGGCCAGGATAATCGCCGCTGCCTGGGCTGCGGTTGTTGGCGCATCCTCGAGAAACCAACGATGTTGCTCGTCGGCCATGGCCTGGAGCGCCTCGTCTGGAATTTGGCTTGCATCGAGACCTATTCGGCTCGCATGCGCACGCGCTTGGATCAACTCGTCGGGCGTCAAGGCATCATCCTCCCGCCCGCTTCTCACCTTGCGTGAATTCGCGATGATCGACGTGCCGACATGTCCTGGCATTACGACCGAGACCTTGATGTTCGGCGCTGTCCGTCTGAGGTCGGTGATCAGGGCTTCGGAAAAGCCCTTTACGGCGAACTTCGCAGCCGCATAGGCCGTATGGCTGACGTTGGGTCCAAGGCTCGCCCAAAAGCCGTTGACGCTCGAGGTGTTGACGATGTGGGCTTCATCGGCGGCCTGCAGCATCGGCAGAAAGGTGCGCACGCCCAAATAGACGCCGCCCCAACAGACATCGAATGTTCGTTCCCAGTCCTGACGACTATCCGTGACGATCGAGCCGCCGCCGCCAATTCCGGCATTGTTGAAAAGCAGATGCAGCCGGGCGGTGTCGTGGGCTTTGGACGCTTGGTCCCTGAAGCTGATCAATTGGCTCTCGTCAGAGACATCAGCGATGTGCGCGGTGATCCGCGCGCCCTGAGGGACGCCATCGGCCTCACAGAGCGCGATGGTTTGGGTCATGTTCGACAAAGAGACGTCGCACATGGCCACACTGCAGCCCTCAGCGATCAGCTGGCGAGCAAGTTCGCGGCCCATCCCCGTTCCGCCGCCTGTGACGACCGCGAACTTGCCCGCAAAATCCTTCATCGGTCTTCCCCTGTTTCAGCAGCTATTCTTGCAAGCCTCGGCCATACCCCGGCCCCGCCTCCGACGTCCACGGCGAGCGCGCGCGATGAGATGAGATGAAATGCGCGACCTGTCCGGTTCACCCACCCTGTGCGCCAAACAGAACTCTCCTAACACACAGGTTCCTGACGGGCATGTTCAGCGGGCGTTCACCTGAAATTTCATAGGTTTATTTCATGAACAGATCGGCGCCCCGGCCGTTATGCATTCAAAAGGAGGCCAACATGAGAAAGACTCTGACGGCCGCTCTAGCGGCCCTTACTCTAGGTAGCGCGATCAGTGCGACAGCTGTGACTGGCGCAGAAGCTCGCCCCGACGGCCATCGCTTTTATGGCCATCGCGGCTTCGGCTATGGCGGTGCGGCTCTGGCCGGTGTTGCGGGCCTCGCAATCGGCGCGGCGATCGCTGACCGCGGCTATTACGGATACGGTCCCTACTATGGCCCCGGATACTACTATGGCGGCCCTTATAACACCTGCGTCACAACGCGGTGGGTCTGGGACCCCTATTCAGGCTATCGCGTTCCCGTGCGCACGCCTTACGCCTGCTAGGCCAACCTGAGAGGAAGGCTAGATTCTAGCCTTCCACCGTAAAGGTAAGCCCCGCATTCGACTGGAGGCGATCCACCAACTTCGTGCCCATCGCCGCGCCCGGCGTCCAGACGCCGCCGGGCGTGGCCTTGGCTTCGTTGACGAGACAGATCGCCGCCTCAGCCAAGATCTTTGACGTCGATCCATAGCCTGGATCGCGATCGCCCTTTACGGACACCTTCACCCTGCGGCCATCCGATGCGATGCCGATAAAGGCGATGTCATAGAAGCCCGCCTCTCGCTCAGCCTTGGACGGGCCTTCACCAGGTTTGGGGACATCAGCGCCCATCGCCGTGAATTCAGTTGGCGCTCCGGGGACCACGACCGACATTTCATCGTAGGTGAAATCTTTCCCCCAGCGATGTCCCAACAGCAGGTTCGAACGGTGGACATTCTTCGTATTGATGGTCGCCATCATGAACGGACCGACGTCCATTCCCAGATCAGGATCGTGCTCGACGCCATCGCCAGGCGGTTGCTCAGGCCCCTGAAAGCCTGGCGTCAGTGCGAAGGGGTTCATCATCAGCGCGATCAAACCGGGATCCTTCTGAATTGCCGCCATGGTCGCAGCCCCGCTCGCCGCGGTTCCACCTGATAGGCCGCCCTGCATGGCGCGAAGGCGCCCCTTCACGCGCGGAACATAGGATCCCAGCCTGGCCTTGGCGGTTTCCTCCACGAAGAAGACGCCAAGCTCAAAGGGGATCGAATCAAAACCACAGGAATGAACGATCCGGGCGCCAGAGCTTTTGGCGGCCGCATCGTGGGTGGCGATAATATGAGCCATCCAATTGGGCTCGCCCGAAAGGTCCAGATAGTCCGTTCCCGCCGCGACACAGGCCGCCACGAGCTTGTCGCCGTAGAGCTGGTAGGGTCCGACTGTCGTAACGATGGCTTTGGCGCGCCGCACCATGGCGTCCAATTGCGCCGGGTCATCTGCATTCGCCACGATCATTGGCGTTTCATCGGGCGCGCCCAACGCCGCGCGAACCTCAGTTAGTTTTGCGCCGCTGCGGCCAGCCATCGCCCACTTGACCTCGCCACCCACGCCGTAACGCTGAGCCAGGTATTCGGCGACCAGGCGACCCGTATAGCCGGTCGCGCCGTAAACGATGATGTCGAACTCGGCGTTGGGCTGCATGACGGATCTCCAGGCAAAGGGCCGCGGCACCCTGCCCAGAGTTATCCGGCTAGGCAATCGGCCAGGTCGATCCTCGATATTGACGCTTTTTGCCCCTTGATGCGGCGTTTCAAATCCGCGATGCGTGACGTGAAACGTAACAAGAACGTGCTATAGCGCTTCAATGGCTGAAAGCGCGCTCGCCGCCGCCGAACTCCTGCCGCCGAAGTTTGCAGGCTGGTTTGCCGCAAGGGGCTGGTCTCCGCGCGCCCACCAGCTGGAAATGATCGAACGCGCCCAGGCCGGGCGTGACGCTCTCCTGATCGCCCCAACGGGCGGAGGAAAGACGCTCGCAGGTTTTCTACCCAGCCTGATCGAGCTTGCCGGGCTTGGGGCGACCGACCCGCCGCGTGGCCTCCACACCCTCTATATTTCTCCGCTGAAAGCGCTGGCCGTTGACGTCGAGCGCAACCTCAACACCCCAATTCTGGATATGGGCCTGCGGATAACCGCCGAGAGCCGGACGGGCGACACCGGGCTCTCGCGGCGACAACGCCAAAGGGTGAAGCCGCCAGACATCCTTTTGACGACGCCCGAACAACTCGCGCTGCTTTGCGCATGGGAAGGCGCGCGCCTCTATTTTGAGGATCTGCAGTGCGTGATCCTGGATGAAATCCACACGCTTCACGCCTCTAAGCGAGGCGACCTGCTGGCGCTTGATCTGGCGCGAATTGCGAATTTCGCGCCGAAGCTCCGCCGTGTGGGACTGTCAGCCACCATCGATGACGCCGAGGTGATCAAGGCGTGGATGGCGAACCACGCCAATGGCGGCGAGGCTTCGATTGATCTTGTCCGCGGACCATCCGGCGCAGAGCCCGTGGTCGAGGTGCTGTTGTCGCAAGGCCAGGTCCCGTGGGCGGGACATACCGCTCAGCATGCGATGCAGGAGGTCTATGACGCTATCCGCAAGTCACGGACTGCGCTCGTGTTCGTCAATACCCGCTTCCAGGCGGAGTTCGCGTTCCAGGAACTTTGGCGACTGAATGAGGATAGCTTGCCCATCGCCTTGCATCATGGGTCGTTGGCCGCCGAGCAACGCCGCAAGGTCGAAGCTGCAATGGGGCGCGGCGACTTGCGCGGCGTGGTCTGCACGTCAACGCTCGATCTCGGCGTTGATTGGGGCGACGTGGACCTGGTGATCCAGCTCGCCTCGCCCAAAGGCGCCTCTCGCATGGTGCAACGTATCGGCCGCGCCAACCATCGTCTGGACGAGCCGTCTCGGGCTCTGTTCGTACCGGCCAACCGCTTCGAGATGCTGGAATGTCAGGCGGCGCGTGAGGCCATCGCCGAGAACCGCCTCGATGGTGATCCGCCCCGGACCGGCGCATTGGATGTGCTCGCCCAACATGTGATGGGTTGCGCATGTTCAGAGCCCTTCGAGCTCTTGCAGCTTTATGATGAGGTGCGAAGCGCCGGACCTTATCGCGACCTCAGCTGGGAGAACTTCGAACAGGTCGTCGATTTCGTCTCGACGGGCGGCTACGCACTGAAGTCCTACGACAAATTCCGCCGCATCGTTAAGGGGCAGGAGGGGCTATGGCGGGTAAGAAACGCTGAGACAGCCCAACGCCACAGACTGAACGTCGGGGCGATCGTCTCGCCAGCGATGCTTTCGGTGCGCATCGCTATGCGCGGTGGGCGAGGCGGGCGCAAAGTCGGCGAGATCGAAGAGGGCATGGTCGAGATGCTCGAACCTGGCGAGACGTTTGTCTTCGCCGGCCAGGTCTGGCGGCTCGTCAGCGTCACGAACCTGGACGTGCTCGTCCAGCCGGCGCCTTCAGCCGATCCCAAGATGCCGTCCTGGGGCGGATCAAAGTTCGCGCTCTCGACCTACCTGGCCCAACGCGTGCGACAACTGATGTACGATCAGGATCATTGGCGCGTCTTGCCAAATGATGTTCGCGAATGGCTGGAAGCCCAGCGTGATCGCTCGGTTATTCCCGACGAAGATGAAATGCTCTTGGAGACATTCGCCCGGGGAAGGCGGCGCTTTATGGTTTGCTATCCTTTCGAGGGCCGGCTTGCCCACACAACGCTGGCCATGCTGCTTACACGTCGATTGGAACGCCTGGGCGCAGCGCCACTGGGTTTTGTGTGCAACGACTATGCGTTGGCGATCTGGGCGTTGAACCCGCTCGATAACCTCGACTTCGGCGACCTCTTCGACGAGGACATGTTGGGAGACGATTTGGAAGCCTGGCTTGCCGAGAGCTTCATGATGAAGCGAGCGTTCAAAGGGTGCGCGATTATAGCGGGACTGATCGAGCGGCGTTTCCCGGGCGACCAGCAGAAATCCGGACGCCAGATCACGTTTTCCACCGATCTCATCTACGATACGCTGCGTCGCCACCAACCCGATCACCTGCTCTTGCGATGCGCACGCGATGACGCCGCCACCGGGCTTATCGATGTTGCGCGGCTGGGACAGCTGCTGGCCCGGATCAAGGGCCGCATCAGGCACGCGGCGCTGGCCCATCTTTCACCTTTCTCAGTGCCGATCCTGCTTGAGATCGGAAAAGAACGCAGTCCAGGTCAACTCGGCGAGACCATGATTTTGAAGGAAGCCGAAGGCGACCTGATCGCAGAGGCGCTGCAGTGAGCACGAGCGCATCAGCAACTGCGCCCTACGTGTTCTCCAGCGGCGACGGCGGCTCTTTGCGAACGCCGATCGCCGGCGTAGACGCGCAATTGCGGATTTCGGGAGCCTTGTGGATTGAAGCCGGACGAGCGCTCGTTGTGGCCGACCTCCATCTTGAAAAGGGTTCGTCCTATGCTGCGCGCGGCCAGATGCTGCCGCCCTACGACACGCGCGAAACCCTCAAACGCCTGACCGTTGAAGTTGAGGATTTGGCGCCGGCCGTCGTGGTCTTGCTTGGCGACACGTTTCACGATCGGACATCTGAGGCGCGATTGGCCAGGGACGATACAGAGACGCTTCGTCGCCTCGCCCAAGGCCGAACCTTGATTTGGGTTGCGGGAAACCATGATGCTGAGGGTCCCAGGGCCTTGCCGGGCGAGACCGTCAGAGAGCTTGCTTTCTGCGGATTGGCCTTCCGTCATGAGCCTGTGGCCGGCGTGCAGATCGGTGAAGTTTGCGGCCATCTGCATCCTGCCGCGCGGGTAAGGACCGCACTCGGAAGCGCTAGACGGCGCTGCTTCGTGACGGATGCCGAGCGCCTGATATTGCCCGCATTTGGAGCCTATGCAGGCGGACTGAATGTCCGCGATCAAGCCTATTCTGGTCTGTTTTCGCGTCCCCCGATGGCCGGCGCCCTGGGAACCGAAAGAGTGCACGCCGTGGGCTGGCGATCGCTGGTCGGCGACTGAGGCCTCAGACGTGACCGGTCTTTAGCGCCTGGTCCAGGCAAACCGCCAATGAGATGCAGGCGCCGGCGGTCAGAGCCGTCGAAAGCCGCGGGTAGCGCGCCGGCACATCAGGCGCTTGATGATCGAATAGCCACTGGGCCAGGAAGGCTGCGATGCAGCCGGCAATTATCCAGCCCTCCGGCAGACGGTGACGCGATGCAAGCACAGTCCAGGCTGCGACCGGTGAAAGCACCGAAATAAGCAGGCGTTCGGCCCTGGGTTTCGGCCGCACCGTCTCCATCCCCCACCGCACGCCGCCCAGGAAAGCAAGCACGACCCCAGACCAGGTGAGAATAACCGTCAGCGCAGGCCTCGCCACTTCAGGCGAACCCCAGCCATAGGCCGCAGCCGTTAGGGGAAACGGCGCCAAGGCGCAGATCGCAATGATCCACAAGGCGACCGGGGTATTTTCGTAGCGGCCCGAAACTGGCGGTTCGTCCATCGCCATTCAGTCTCTCCGAAGCGCCGACGACGCTCCCCAACCGGCCGCCAACGCAAAAGCCATTGCGGCCAAGCCATAGGACCATGGCCTGCGATGCGCCCATAGGTAAAGCCTGCGCTCAACACCAACCTTTTCAACGGTAAGAGATCGATCCTTCTCAGCGATCGGCTGGCCGTTCTGAAAGAGCAGGATGCGTACGGAGTATTGGCCGATCGGGGCTTCCGCCGGCAACGCGATTTCAGCGCGGAACAACCCCTTGTCGACAAAGCGGACGCCGTGGTCGGCGACGTCATAGAGATGGGCTGCCTCCTTCAGACGGACCACCGCGCGGCGCCAGTCGAGGTAATCCGCCCCCAGCCGGCTCACGACGACGTCGCGCACGCCATATCGCGTTTCAATGCGCTGTTCGGCCGGGGCGTTCATCGCCAAGTGATCGACGCCGGCCTCCAGTCTGCGAAGAACGCCGAAGCGGGCGATGTCATCAAGCGGGCGCGTCGAGGCGGCGATGTAGAAGCCTGGCGCGCCTTGAAAAACCACGGGACGACTGTTGACCCAAACGCCCGCCACGCGGCTCTTTCGGGCGATGCGGACCGGCTGATCAGGTCCGCGCACGATCACCACCACATCACTATGTCTTGAAAGGGGATCGAAGACTGCGCCGTAGAGCACAATGCGATCTCCCCGAAAGTCTGAGTTCACCCTGACATTGGTCTCGGTGAGCGCCGCAGACACCACCGCCTGACTGGGGTGGGGCGCTAGGATCGGCGGTGGTGAGACCGCCATCATCAACCGCCATTTCCTGACATCAGCACAAAGGCTTCGCGCGGCGTAAAGAAAAGACCCAGTCCCATGCGCAAGCCGACGCAAAGCACAATCAGAGCCAGCAGGGCTCGCAACTCCTCGGCCCGAAAGCGGGAGGAATACCGTGCTCCGAGTTGGGCGCCGACCACCCCGCCAAGGAGGAGCAGCGTTGCGAGCAAGATATCGACAGTCTGGTTTCGCCCCGCCTGCAGAACACCGGTGATCGCCGTCGTGATGATGATCTGAAAAAGGCTGGTGCCAACCACGACATTGGCCGGCATTCGCAGGACGTAGACCATGGCGGGAACCAGCACAAATCCGCCGCCCACGCCCATGATCGCCGACAGCACGCCTACGAAGGCGCCCAAGATGATCGGCGGGATAATGCTGATGTAGAGCCGCGAGCGGGGGAAGCGCATTTTCAGCGGCAGGCCGTAGAGCCAGGGGGGCCGGCGGTCGCCGCGGCGTGGGGCCGGCGCATCGCGCCGCCGGCGCAGAATTGCGCCCACCGACTCCCAGAACATCAAGCCTCCGATGACCCCCAGGAAGATCAGGTACGAAAGCGCCACAACCAGGTCAGCCTGACCCAGCAGGCGCAACCAGCGAAAGAGCTCAACGCCGAGCACCGAACCAATGGCTCCGCCCGCCGCCAGCACCCCGCCCATGCGAAAGTCCACCGAGCGTCTGCGCCCATAGGAGATGACGCTGGACATCGAAGAGGCCGCGACGTGGTTTGACATGCTGGCGACAGCCACGGCTGGGGGGATGCCCAGGAACACCAGGACTGGCGTCATCAGAAAGCCGCCGCCAATTCCGAACATGCCGGAGATGAAGCCGACCAACGCGCCAAGCGCGATCAACAGCGGCGCGTTTACGGACACTTCGGCTATCGGCAGGTAGAGGTCCAAACGTCGCCTCTCTTACTGGAGGCCGACCGGCTGGCGGCTCAACGTGAAAAGACGGAAAGCCGGGATACGGTGGCCGGGTCAAGCGACCCGGTGGCCGCTAAGCCTTGATCGCGCTGATAGGCGGAGACCGCAAGCTTCAGGTCGTTGGTTTGGGTCCCATCGGGACGGCCCTTGTAGTAGCCGAGGCGGCCGAGGATTTTCTGGGCCGCCGCAATAGCGGGCGTCTTCAGAGGCCCCGCTGCGCCGGCCGGCGCCTTGGCCGGCTCAAAGGCCTTTACCTGACTTTCAGCAGCTGCGAGCTGGGCCGACCCCAACCTCGCCTGGAGTTCGACGGCGCTGGCGCGAGCCTCACCATCGCCGGCATTGGCCGCAATGGAGAACCATTTGTAGGCTTGTGAGAGATCGCGGGGCACCCCAGAGCCGGACTGATAAAGCAGGCCGAGGTTATATTGCGAATCCACGACGCCGGCCTCGGCGGCTTTTTTGAACCATTGCGCCGCAGCCGGGACATCCTGCGCCCCCCCCTCGCCTCTAAAGTTGAAGAGCGCAAGATTGTGCATGGCCGCGGGATCACCGGCCTCGGCGGCCCGCGCGGTCCAGCGGCGCGCTTCGGTCAGGCTGGTCGACACCCCGCTCAGCCCGTTTTCATAGAGCCGCGCCAGGTACATCTGCGCCTGCGGGCTGCCGCCTTCGGCGAGGACCTTTAAATCGGCCAGCGCGCCGGGCCGATTCCTTTCAACGCCCGCAGCCGCCTTGGCGTAGTCAGGCGCTTCACTGGCCGGCATGGCGCGCGCAGGCGGGTCCTGCGATGGCGTAGGCGCAGCGTTGTTCGGGCCAGGCGATGATGGCGTCGCTTCCGGCTCCAGAGCCAGCGCCGCGCGCGGCGCTCCGGCGAAAGCTTGAGCCTCATGCCTTGGGCCGCCGGGGCCTTCCATAAGAACCACGCCTGCTGCGCCGACACTCAGAAAGGCTGCGCCGCCCGCGACCATCAACGCTGTCTGCCAAGTCGATGTCGCCCGGCTGGGCTTTAGCGAGCCAAAGATCCCGGCGCGCGTCTGGCGGGTCCGCCGTTCGCCGGCGTGAAGGGTCTTGGGGCGCGCCGATACCGTTGCGCGCGCCACCGCCCGGGCCTGCTCGATGACCTCTCGGGTCGAAAGCTCTGGCGCTTCATTGGCGGGCGAGGGCGCTTCGAGTGCGGGCCTGTCTTCGTCTTCGACTTCCACCAGCGGCGCAAATTCGTCGGTTGGGGCGAAGACGTCGACATGGGCGAAATCTTCTTCGTCGAAAGCCGGGTTTCCGGGATCCAGGGCAGGTTGACTAACGGGCTCGGCGCGCAGGAAAAGTTCGGCGCCGAACACCGCCGCAGCCGCCGGGAAGCCAGCATCGGCGTCGTCGCGCTCAACCGGCGGCGTGGGCGTCGCAAGCTGCTGGGACGACGCATCGCCCGACGCCTGGGCCTCCAGTCGATCGCGGGCGTTCTCAAGCAGGCGAGCGGTGCGCTCTTCGCTTTGACGAATTCGTTCGGCCAGGTCGCTGGCGATGCGTTCATGGCGTTGCTCAAGACGCTCAGTGACATTTGCGACCTGCTCGCCGACGTCATCGATCGCTTGGGCCGCGCGCTGCTCGGATTGGATTAAACGATCCGTCAGCCGTTCGGTGATCTTGCCGATCTCCGCTCCCAGGCGCTCAAGCGCCTCAGCGTGAAGCTGATCGGTGCGCCCAAGTCGGCTCTCCACGGCGCCGGCGATGCGGGCGATTTCACCGCCGACCTGTTCGATAGCCTGGGCGCTGCGTTGCTCGGCGCTCTGAACCCTGGTGTTCAGGTTTTCGGCTATGGTGAGGACTTCGCGGCCCATGGCCTCAAGGGCGCGCGCCGAGCGTTGCTCAACGACGGACATCGCCTCGGTCATCTGGTCCAGTCGAGCTTCCACCTGCTCAACACCCGATTGGGCGAGACGCGCGCCTAGGTCTGCGCGGACTTCTTCGACTTTCTGACCAAGCCGCGCGCTGACTTCGCTAAGCCGCACATCAAACTGCTCCACGCCCGCGGCCGCAAAGCGGTCGGCGATTTCCTTGCGCGCGTCGTCGACGCGTTGCCCGAGCAGGTCCGCAAGCGCCTCGAGGCGATAATCGATGTCGCCAAGGGCGCCGGTGTCGGCGGCGTGCATCCGCTGATCGAGCTGAGTAAGGCTGTCACGCAGGCTGTCGAGCGCCTGACCCGTGCGAGCTTCGGCGCTGGCCAGTCGCTGGGCGAGGCTTTTGACGATCTCCTCGATCAGAACGCCAGGATCTTGTCCTTCGGCGCGCGCCAGCCGGCCTTCCAGGTCGGCAAGGGATGTCCGGGTCTTCTCCTCGCCCTCGCAGACCTGGCGTTCAACACGGCTGATTGAGGCCTCGATGGCCTTTAAAGCGTCAACCGAACGGGGTCCGGAGAGTTCGGCTTCAACCCAGCGCATGCGGTCGGCGGCGGTAACCTGCTCAGCGGCCAACTGTTCGGCCGTCGCCTCAAAGCGGGTTGCGATCGCCAAATGTTCGCGTTCGGCCGTTTCGATACGCGCCATGGCGTGACGCACCGAATGCTCGACACCTGAAATCGCCAGGCCGGTTCGCGTCTCGGACGCCTCAATGCGATCGGTCAGCCGGTCGAGCGCGAACGCAACGCGTCCTAGCTCGTCGGGTCTTGCATTGTTCGACGCAATCGACATCAGCGGCTTCGATGGCTCAGGAACGGCCCGGACGGGGCGCGCGGTGAAATGCCGTTCGGAGGCGACCTCCTCAGGCATCTCATCTTCTAGGATAATTCGGTTAAGCCATTCCCCAAGAGTCATGCCCGAACGACGGGCAAGTTCTTTGGCGACCTCACGGGCCTTCGGATCGATCCCCTTGACGCTCCAGGGCGCCGCCGCCGTCATCGAATCGCCCCTCCTAGGTAGCAAGACGCTAGCACCGTGGATTGGGGTGTAAACGAAAGCCTAACGCAAGATGTAGTATCTGGGGGTTCTTGCCTGTGGACGGATCACCGATAAGTGTGCGGGCGACTTTCGTTGCCGCGACGAGACTGCGATACGGCGTCGCACATGGATTTGCAGAATTCCCTGGCGCTCGCCGCCTCGCTTTTGGCGCTTGTCGTCTTCGCCGGATGGCGCGGCGCGCGCCCGCCAAACCCCCATCGCGGCCCCAGGCTAATGCCTTGGCGTTTCATGATGCTGCTAGCCGCCACATGCCTGGTGTTCGTGCTTGGCCATGTGGTGCGGCTCATAACGGCCGGCTCAATCGGCTAGGCGCCATCAGCGCCCGGCGGGCGGAAAGGCCCGACGCTCTTGCGAGCGCCGGGCCCTGGTCTTTCCGAGGCGTCGGTGAAGTCTATTGTCCGCCAGCCGTCGGGGCTGGCGAGGCCGGCGGCGTGGCCTTAGCCTCCTGGCGATGGCGTCCGTTGGACATCATCTTCTGTGCGGCCGCCAACTCGTCCTTGTCGATCACCCCGTCGTGGTTCTTGTCGATAGAATCCCAATTCTTGAGAAGCACCTGGCCGATTTGGCCCTTAAGCTCGGATTTCTCGATCTTGCCGTCGATGTTGGCGTCCAACATCCCCATCAAGGCGCCGGCCTGCAGAGCTTCGTCATAGTTGACCGGATGGGCCGAAGTTTCGTCCATCCAGCGATAACGGATGCGCGTGAAGAACATCTCATCCCAGGACTGGTCGCCCCAGACCACCTGCTTGCTCGGGTCGGGGTTGATCGGGTTACGCTTGGAGTTGTCGTAGACGTAGTGAGCGATCAACTTCGAGCCGGCCGGCACCTTGATCGGCTCGGCGAAGTTATAGTGGCCCTGCCAGCCGAACTCGAAACGGGGCAAGGTCAGCAGCAACTTTTCCTTACCGTCCGGATAGCGAATCCACAGGTCCGACGACGTCGCGCGATAATGGGCATGGGGAAAGGCCGAATAGAGCAGCGCATCGCGCGGGAACTCCATGTAGGCGACTTCCTGGTGATGCCCGTCGTAAGGCGGCAGCACGATCGCGTTGTTTACGATCTGGCTGTTATGCATGACGATATTGGGCTTCTCGTCATCCTTGTAAAAATAGAGTGCGATCTTGGTGTTCTCGGTCACCGCCTTGCCGAAGGGCGTGTAGTGGTTTTGGAAGCCGATCGCTCCGCCAGGCGGGATGTAGGTTCCGGCATTGGCCGGGGCGACCTCGCTTTCAGCGCCCACGGCGTAGCTGCCGACTGAGGCGCCCCAGCGGCTTTCGAACGCTTCTTGGCCTGCGGCGGGAGCCTCCGCCATGAACCCGGTCAGGACGTGGTGCACCGCCTGCCGCGCATCGACCTTGATCGTCGAAGCCTTGAGCCATTTGCCTTGCGTGAGCGGGTTGACGACCCACGGATGTTGGTAGTCGACCACGCCGGTGGCCGGGATCGCATAGGATGGCACGTTCAATACGAGATCGGGCTTTCCTAGCGGCCATTCGGCGGCGACCAGATGTTTGGAGCCCAAGGGGTCTTGCCCCTCGCCGCGCGGCGCGCCCTGCTCGATCCAATGCACGAGGGTCTTGGTCTCATCGCCCGTCAAACGCCTGTCGTTGCTGAATTTTCCGACGTGCGGATCGGCGTGATAGGGCGGCATGCGATCGGTGCGGATGACTTCGCGGATCATCGGCGAGAAGCCCTTGACGGTCGCATAGTCCTTCATCGCAAAGGGGCCGATGCCGCCTTCTTCGTGGCAGGCCACGCACTTGGCTTCCAGGATCGGAGCCACATCCTTCACGTAAGTGATATCAGCTTTGTGTTCGCGGGATGGGAATGCGATCGCAGCCCCCTTGCTGGGCGCCGAGGCGGCCAGGGTCACCGGCTGGCCGGCGCTGAGCGCCGCCAGCGCCTTGGCTGCGCCGCCGTCGGCTAAGGCGCCGCGATAAGCGACCTTCCAGCTCTTCGGATCCACCACGATCACTTCGGCTGCGCGGGTGACCCCCAGGCTCTCGCCTACCAGCTGGTAGCTATCCATCAGGATCGGAGTGTCGTAGCCGGCCTTCTGAGCCTCGGCCAGGATCGCCTCGCGGCTGTCCTTGAGGTTGGAGTTCAGCATCATGAACTCCACGCCCTTGTCCGCATAGGCGGCCTTCAGCGCTTTCAGCCCGCCCGCCAGGCTGCGGGTCACCGCATCGCCGTTCGACTGGGTGACGATCACCACCGCCTTGGCGTCGGCCAGGCGATAGAGCTCGTGGGCTTCCAGGTTGGCGTCCACCAGCATGAAGTTGTCGACCCGCGCAGGGCTCATCGCAGCGGTGGCCGCAGCTTGCGAGCCATGCGTCAGCGCCTGGGTGGCTGTCGTATCGCTCGTACAGCCATAGATCCCCGCCGTACTGGCCAGGAGCGCCAG
>Ga0070730_10002214_pt1 | contig 17899 bp, 30 predicted proteins | sample Coa_R1_3_FD_66447 | JGI IMG/M metagenome (GOLD analysis project Ga0070730, IMG submission 66447) | Surface soil microbial communities from Centralia Pennsylvania, which are recovering from an underground coalmine fire - Coalmine... | ecosystem: Environmental > Terrestrial > Soil > Unclassified ... | reverse complement strand
GAGTCCAACTGGACCTCGACACTTATTTTTCTTCCCTCCAGTAGGCTAACTAACTGGTGAACTGGACTCCAGTAGGCTAAACTCCACCCCAGATAGCAGAAAACCCCCTTTCGGGGGGCTTACTCTGGCTTGTCCAGTCTCTCCTCCAGCTTGTGGAGTACCTGAGCTAACAAGAGAGTGGTAGCTCTCCACTCCGTGAATTCCTGTTTGACCATGTTGACGCTCCAGAATGCCATAATGCCAACAAAGGCAAACATCAACCCTCCGCCGAGAAAGAGAATCACGAGAAATACGCGGTTTATCATCACCTCTCGGATAACATCTTCTGGCATTATGTACCCTCTAACGCCCTTGTGAGAGCATCTTTAGTAGCTTGATCTATACTCGGGCTGGATGTGAGAGCCGCTATCAATCCCGCAATATCTGGAGAGGGTGGCGGAGGTGGTAATGGCTCAAATGGAACGAAAGTAAAAGAGCCGTCGGGGTTGAGAATTGTTGCGCTACTAGGTTCGGAGGATTGGAGCGCTTGATATTGCGCCTCCGTCAACTCAATAACATTCTCTCCCGCTAGTCCAACTCCATACTGAAGGATGGTTTTACCATCCGCTGCAACAACTGCCTCCATTATCCGATCCTCGCCAGTGTGAGTTGTGTAGCAGCCCTAGCGTTACTCACTGAGGAGTTAGATAAAGCCGTCATAGCAACACTCGGATACACCGTAAGTGAGAGTGTGGAGTTCGCAACATAGGGTGTACTTCCTGGCCCTGGAAATAGAGTAGCAAGAGTGACGGTTCCATACGATCCCGACAAACTCACCTCTCCGCTAGCCTCCAGCCCGCCCTGAGGTGAATCCTGTAGTCTCACTTCCCCCTGTCCAGTAACCCCACTGGAGAGCGTCACTTGAGCCTGACAAATGTACAACCCAGGAGGAACAGTGAGACTGAGGATGGTAGTTACTGTTGCAGCTGGACAGGATACATTACTAGCGAGAACAGCAAACAGTACGGAGGCGGGGAACGGTACCCCATTAGCACCAAAGAGGATAGATCCTTCTCCTCCTGGGTTGAGTTTGATGGAGTTTCCCCGTATGTCAAGTTCAATGTAAGTCCCTCCGCCACCTCGGTTTACCGCTTGCACTACTCCCGATGGAGTTGCAGCATATCCGAATAGTTCTAGTCCCGATCCACTTGCAGGAACTCCGTTCAAAGTGGTTAGTTGGAGCATTCCTCCAAGTCCGCCAATTTGCTCAGGAATTCCGAGAAGGGTTCCGTCACTCAGGAGAGCGTATAACTTTCCGTTACTGTCCGACCATATACGGTTTACTCCAACTGGAGGATTTGGCGGTTGTACACCCTCAGTAATGTCCAATGTCGTTACCTGAGCCTGAAGGCTCCTCCCGATAGCCCAAATGTTGGGAATCTGTACCTCATTGTCCGCATCAAATAGATTGATTTCTCCTGTCCTACCTGCACCCGATTGGTCAAGGAAAAAGATTCCGAGAGACTGCCACGGACCCCCAAACGATCCCGCCGATTGTCCAGGTAGTTTCCAATCATACCCTCCAGCTTGCGTTGATGCGGCTCCATTCAGCTTGAAGTAGCAGACTCCATCATTAGGGTTATACACAACAAAGGAGGATTTCTCCTCCCTTGATTGCGTTGAAACCGTTTGATTGGTTCCGCTCGCTATCTGGAGAACTTGCCCCCGAGCCATCTAGATAAACGTTCCTCCACCTGGGGCCATGATGTTCCCACGTATCGTTCCTGGGTTCGGTTGTATGTTGGTCATAAACTGCGGGTTCGCGGTATACCCCAACGGAGGGGTAGTTTCTTTTGACCTAACACGGAACCAAACTAAGAGCATAACTGCTCCCGCCCCCACCACAACAAATGGACTCAACCGCATATCAGTAGGGCCCCTGTATAGGCTTGCTCGGATTTGGGAGATTCAGGTTTCCTCCGCCCGTAATGGATTGCCACATTCGATTTCCCCGCCCCGTCACTCCGATCCAAACCGCGAGGAGTCCAGTCATAACGAGAATTGCTGCAATCATGCCGCCGCTATTGCTCCTACTGCTGCCTGAGCTTGTTTGTTTCCGCTTGCCAACATAGCCACACCAATAAATGTAAGTATCGCACCTCCGATCACAAAGAGCCAATTAGCAGCATTCGCTTTAGTCCAACTATTCCACCAATTTAGCCAGTTGGTTTTCCATTGCTCAATGATGTTTCCGATTTGACACTGGAGCACACAACCCAGGTCGGGAATGTCTCCGAACGGAGTATGAAGCCATGTACCGCAGTTGCAGGGATTCGGGCCACTCGGAGTTCCAGTACCTCCTCCGCTTGGAGTGGAACCCGCGCCAGGTAACGTGTAGCCCGTCAATGCGGCTTGGACTGGAGCGAGGTATTGATTCTGGAGCCCCTGATTGAACGTTGACCACGCGGTAAGCCCTTGATGGGCTAGCACGTATGCTGCGGCCTGAGCGTTCTTTATGGGGTCATTCAAGTCTGTTACCGAGGTGATAACCCCAGCCTGAATGAGAGCCTGAGCCCATGTCGGGATGTTGATTTGCCACAAGCCTACGTCATTGGTAGAGGAGACCGCAGTAGGGTTTGAGGAACCGTTCTCCGCGAGAGAGATAGCTGTAAGAACGGGGATACTGCTCCCAGGGACTCCAGCGTTAGCGAGGAGCCCTGCTAGCCAGCGGATACGATCCGCTAGTGACTGAGTGACTGGAGCAGGGGCCGCACCTAATTGGATCGTTCCTGCGGGCTGTGAGGTAGTTATTGATGATTGCGTATCCGAGCTAACTATCTGCGGATTATTGGCGGACGGGTTGTTGACTAACGCCTTCAATGCGGCCACAGCGTCAAACCCTTTTCCTAATCCTCCTGTTGCGGTTGTTCCAGTCTGGATTCCATAACCGATTCCAATGTGAAGATGCGGGGGTCCGCCTGCTGCATCGCCCGTAGTATCGGCAGTCCCAAGCAACTGTCCCGCCGCTACCGTATCACCAGGTTTGAGTCCGATAGCGTCCGCGAGGTGAGCGTAGTAGTAATCGAGCCCATCAATTCCATGTATCTCGATAGCGTTTCCGCCACTTGTGGGAGCGCTAGCCTGAGAGGAGACAAACGTCACCTTACCCGAGACCATAGAGACAACGGGCTGGACTCCAGACGCGGAGACCATCAAATCCGATCCCCCGTTGTTTCCCGCTACTCCCCAATGGGAGTTGATTGGACCCGTCCAACCTGGAAGCGGAAAGACTTTCGAGGGGACTGGACTAACGGACTGCTGAGTAGGCGCTAGTGTTGTGACCATTCCTCATTCCACCAAACACGGTACGGAAAAACCCCTGCCATACGTCATTGGAGCCTCCAGTCACCTCGTTTTGAGGGTCGGAGACTTGAGCCATAACGCGGGCTACATTCGGAGTCTGAGTGATCCCAGGTTTATTCCCCAGAACTCCATACGGATTGGCGTGCTTGTCTTTGAAGAATCCCGCCCAATGTGCGGAGGAGTCGGGAAACTTACCCCCGTACAACGCGGATTGGACTGGGACCGCAAGTGTTCGAGGGTCCAACGCGGAGGCGGTTTGAGTCGGAGTATCCTGCTCCGTATTGCGAGTGATAACGTCGCCTGGAGTGATCATGCTGCAACTCCGTTAGTTGGGAGATAGCCTTGAGAGGCTTGCTGGAGTGGCGCGTATTGAGCGGGGTTAGCCCAGAAGGAGGTTTGATTATCTATGGCAGACTTCCCTGTAGCATTCACGTAGTCTTGCCAACTCACGTTGTACGCTCTCCCTCCAGTAACGTAGATCATTCCTCCGCCTTGACCATTTCCAAGGTTCTGGAGGAAATACTTTCCGTTGAATGCGGAGAGCCAAGAGTTAGCAGGAGCCGTTCCGAGAGCTTGATTTGCCACGTCAACGCTCCCCTGAACCCCGCTAATCTGCTTATTGATGGCAGACAATTGAGCGTCAAGGGAATCGGAGAGTCCCGTCACCAGTCCAGTAGCGGTATCCACTTTTCCGCCGAGAGCAGTAATTCCCGCCAACTCCGCGTTATGCTGAGAGGTGAGCAAATCGAGCCCCTTTGAGAGAGCGTCCGCGAGAGCTTGATTTGCTTGGGTGGAGGCTTGAGCGTTTGCTCCAATTGCTGAGGATAAGGTGTCTCCCTCCGCCTGAATTGCGTCTGTAATGGTGGCGGTATTCGCGTCGTAATGGTTGATCAATGTATTCTGTAGGTCTGTCAACGCTTGCTGTTGTTGAGCAGTCAAAGCGTCAATCTGAGACCCAATGTTCTCACCGACTCCAGTTACCGTTGACTGCAAGTCGGAAAAGTTGGTATTTGTCTCCGCTTGATTGGCTCCAACGTCTCCCGATAGCTGGAGTAAATCCTGCTGGAGCGAACCCAACATGATAGCGGTATTCGGGAGTAATGTTTGTTGATCGGAGGGAGTCCCCGAGGACGGGCCCGAGGACATTTTCCGCTTGATCAGAACTATCGCTCCAATACCTCCTCCAACTAGTGCGAGAAGTACGGGAGTCGGTAGTCCTGCTACGGGATTACTTGGGCCCCCGATATTTGCGACAACTGCCATCTTTGCAACACCTGGGGAGAGATTGGACCCCGAATGGTCAACTGGACTGAGGGGATATCGTAGGTTGCGTAACGGATTTGACGGTGCATCGGAGTTTCTACAACCGCCGCCGCTAAATAACTCCGCCCCAACCCAGGGTAGTAATGGTGATTCGCGTCAAACGAGGAGGGGACGGTAGGGAAGCACGTTGCTCCAGTGTCTACCTCTGTCCCAAGAATCCCCGCCAACCGCTGAGCCCCATCCTCCAGATTACCTCCTGAGAGTTGGACTGGAGGAGGGGTAAACGAATTGACGGAGGCGTCAAACTGCGGACCCGCAACCTGAGCCTTAGCCATTGTCTAGCGTCCCTGCAACGCTTTCACCGCATCAACGTACACTCCGCCCGCCGCTTTCGTGGCGGTTCCGAAATTGTCCGCGTTGGCGATGATCAGATACGCGAGAATGAGGGTGATGGTTCCCTCAATGATTTTTCCGCCCACTTACTTTTATCCTTTCCTGAAGTAGAACAGAATTATCCCGAGGAGGGTGATCATGGCGAGTGGAGTGGAGTATTGCGGAGCGATAGCGTCCACTACGCTATAGGCTACTAACACGACAATAGTAGCGAGGAGGTAGCCTCCAAAATTGGCGCGAAATGTATCTAGGTTCATCCGTTTGGTCGACCCTTGATACTGGCGAGAATGGCGGACCACCTCCCCGTAGCCGAGGAAAACGAACACCATTCCGAGTATGAGCATGAAAGCTGCACTCATCGCTTTACAACCCTCCTCCAGAACGCCTCTTTGTAAATCCACCATGCCATAACAATGAGCGCAACCGCGAACAATGTTTCATGGGGGAGTTTCGAGAGGAATGCTCCGCCGATTGTTGCGAGGAGTCCGCTAGGGTCCATGTGGTTCTCCAGTTGGCGGAGTGTTGACCACTACTGTTGGAGTAGCTGGAGGAGGCGGAGGAGTAACCGCTTGCATGAGTTGTGCTACGTCCATCGGCATTTTTCCCAGTTGAGCCGAGACGTTATCCGCTTTCTGCCCGTTCTCAACTGAGCGAGCTAGCCCCATGATCACGACGATAAGCGGACCTAACTGCGCCACAAGAACAGGCATTACGATGGTGGCGGTTGCACCATCGGAATAAACGAGAGCGATGATTCCTCCGATGATAACGAACGTGAGCCCCACTAGAGACCCAAAGATAATGAGCGTATTCTGGGAGGTGGTTGTCATGCAGCTATCTGGACTCTCCGCCCGCCTCCAGAGCCACGCGGAGCAGAATCAACGCGACAACAAACCCGACCCAGGAAAACGCGGCTTGTCCATTGCTGGAGACCATTGGAATTGATCCTCCCTGGGCGGACGCGGTAACGGAGGAGGGGTTCGGTCCCGTTACCTGAGTGTTGCCGACTCCGCCGCCTTGTCCCAACGCTCCAGCTTGAGAAGCGGTTCCGAAAACATCAGCGCGTGAAAGAGTGGACATTGATTACCCCCGCAACCATGCGAAAATGAAAAGGGCCAGATTGATCATTACCGCGAGTCCAAAGAGGGTGAGCCCGTATCGGCTCATTGTGGAGACGAACCCCATTAGTTATTGTTCCCCTTTACTGGAGCACAACTAACTGGCGACGAACGGAGAAAAGCGTCCCCGCTCCAGTAGTGGTAATCACGGATGCGAGGTCCGTCACTAGCGCGGAGTTGAACACGTCTCGCGTCAACCCGAAGTTTCCGAGCCCCGAGGTTGCAAGCAAATCGCAAAAGATGGTCCCTGCGTTTCGAGCCCGTCCACGGAACCGACGATACTCCATATCGAGGTACGGTATGTCCGTGTTCTGGAGGTAATCGGACTGGTTTACGCGGACTGCAAACTTAGAGAAGTTGTCCGCTCCCGCTGCTCCCATTCCGAACCCATGCAATACCTGGAGGTACGTGTTACCTCGGGGCCAGTTGTACGCGAAATCGCCCGAGCCCGAAACCGCTTGTTGATCCTCGAGAATTTGGTGGACAATCGAGAGCGGAGGGTAATCGGCAGGATCAACGGGAACCGTAAACAACTCAATATACGGAGTGGCAGTAGCCGTAACCGTAGCTCCAGTTGCAACGTTCGCGTCCGCGTTCCAGTCAATGTTCAGGGTGAGGAGAGTCTGCTCATTCTGGAGGAGCAGCAACCCGAGCGGATCACGTTCATTGATCGCAACGGGGATGATCATATCCAGATTGAAGGCCGCCGCAGTCACCGCTACCGTTGCGTTGGATTGTCCCGTTGGATCAATGAACTCGGACCCGATAGAGTTTCGGAGGAGGTAATGGAATCCCGCCCCCGACACGTTGAAAATGTCAATACCTGAGTTGAGTGTCAGCCTTACGCGGTTGAGGATTGACGCGAACCCCAACGCATTCGGGGCAGACAAGGTTCCAGAAATCGAGCCGCGAATTGCCAGGTTGATACTGGCGAGAAGCCCCGTTTTCGGGAGGTTGATTGAGGTTGTCCCTCCGCCCGTTGGGCGGGTCTGAGTCGGGAGGAGGATAATCTTTCGCCGTGTATTCGCAACAAATCCGCCAGCCATTGAAACGCTCCAGTTTGGTTTATTGGGTTCCCCACCAACAAACTACACTGAGGCGAATAGTTCTCCGATACCAAATCCCACGTTGAATTTGGCGAGGATGAATTTCCAGAATGAGAGGAATGTAAGGGACATAAGCCCCACAACAAACCAATTCAGGAGGGACGGCTTTACGTCCGCGAAATCGAGAGTCATGCAGGGACTTTCTCCTGGGTCTGAATTGTTCGCTCTGATTTGGGGACCGTCACCTCCAAGCGAGGGACATAAAACGGATGGTCCCATTCCGTAGAGTATTCCCAGAAACCGTGTTTATCGGGGACTTGTTCCAACACCTCCTCGCCCATTAGCTCCGCTAAGCGTTTTCGATCCTCTGACAGTTGTGTACGAAATGCGAAAAACCAATCGGACTCCGATAGGGTGAACATCGGAACCCATGCGGGACGTTGTGTAGCTCCCCAAACACCCACCTCTTTTTCTCGTCCCTGAGTGTAGAGACGGGAGAGGATACGCGGAGGTTTGCCTTGTCCGAAGTCCACTAATGCGTACAATTCGTCAATGTAGACAACGACATTTCCAACGTCCCAAGCCGCTTGGAGCCAATAAGCCCAATCATCAATGGTTACTCCGCGAACAAGTAACCGAGCATCTTTTCCGCGTCCCAGGTCTCGGACTCCGCGAACGGACGCCCAATCTAGATTCCACTGAACGGGATCAACCATACTCTTTGGGTCAAGTACCATGACCCTCCGTAGTTGCTTTACGAGGTAGCGCATCAGGTAGCTCTTTCCTTAGCCCGTTTTCCCAACGGCTACAACGCGCTGTCCCGACTCAATGTTTACCTGAGGCATCAGACCGAGGGTACGGAACCTTCTCCGCTAGCGGGGGCTGGAGGAGCGGACGTTTCGGGAACGGGAGCCCCGGGTTCCGCGTTTGGTACGGGAGTGGTGGTGGCTGGAGCCATGTACGGCTCCTGATACTTGGGGTCTACTGGCGGACCCGAGGGAGCCCGATACTCCCGCTCAGTAACGTCACCTCGCGGAGCCCAACCCTCCGCCCGAGCTTTCGCTTGCCAATCCACTCCTGGGTCCGTAACAACTGGCGGAGTTGACGGAGTAGCGACAATGGGAGCCCCCTGAATGTTGGGGGAACGCCCAGGAGCTTCGGAAACGGGAACGGCGGGCGGAGTGGTCTCCGATGCGGAGGTCTGAGACTGAGGCGAAGAAACGCGAATTGGAGCCCGAGTCTGGACTGCTTCGGCCGCGAATTGTCGGCGGGACTCCTCCTCATCAACGGGAGTGATTGCGTTTCCCTCTCCATCGGTAATGTTGCGGAGGTAATGCTCCGAGCCCCGCATAGCATCAGGCTCCAGCATGTGATCCCGAACGAAAGCACGAATCCGTTGTACGGGGACTTCCAAGTCAACCATTAGATTTGTCCATTCATGTGCTGAGTGATGGCGGAGGGTACGGGAACCGCTATCCCGTCAACATCTCCTGGGCGGACGGACTCTACGGTACGCTCAACTGGCGCGGCTTGTGGAGCTTGTAAATCCTCCTGAGTTCCCTTAGTTTTCGGGCGGGACGGGAATTTGATCCCTCCGCTAATTCGGTTGAAATAGATAGCCCCTCCCATAACCAAAAAACAAATGTCAATGAGAGGAGTGGTCTTTTCGATCACTCCAATCGGAGTCCGCTGGAGTATCCGTTTCATCGGCGGAGTGAGCATCCCCCGCTCAAACTCCGTCATTTCTCCGATGGGGCCCGAGACGGTAACCCCCACCATTTCCACAGCGGAGAGGAGAAACTTTGCGGTTTGCTCGGACTCCGACTCCGCCATGTACCGCTTGGGGGAGCGCGAATAAACCCGAGCTTTCGGAGCCGCCGACTCGGGGGCTGGAGTGGTTCGATTCGGTTGAACCTTTGGGGTTACTTCTTCACTCGTAACCCCGTCCCGATCCTCAACACTGAGCGAGGTCCGCTTGGTTTCTGAGTGCCGTTTTCTGCGGGTTGACTCACCGTTGCCTGATTGTTGTTGGACGGTTGGGACGCTGGAGGAGTCGGAGGGTTCGGGCTTGATTGTGATGCCTCCGACTTTGGAAGTCGCTCTACTAGTCCCTTGAATTGATCCTCCAGAGACTGGAGTTTCGTCCCGAACGATCCGAATTGATCCTTGAGCCATGTAGCCGATACCTCGTTGTCTCCGTCTCCGTTAGCGGGAGGATTCATTGGTTCCGTTGGTTGTGTCATACCGCACCACCTGAGATAGAGAAATCCACCTTTCTCGCGGCTACAACGGTTCCGATAATAGCGGCTCCGCCCACCTCGGAAACGATGGTCAGAAACTCGGATTTAGCGCGGACTTTCAAGAAACCCCCGCCTCCGAGGCGATACGGAATCCCCGAAGATTCGGGTCCGTTATAAATAGAAGCCCGAGTATTGGCTACGGGTCGGAGTGACACATACCAAAACTCGGGGACTCCCGATTCACATTCGAATGTAATGGCGTTTCCCGCCGCTAGCCCATTTACGTCAAAGGGAAGGAGTAAGGGCTCTCCCTCCGCTTTCGGAAACAGGAGGCTCAAATCCTGCTTATAACCCTGGGGATTACCTGGGGGAATATCGAGGGAAGTGGAGCCCCCAGGTAGGTTTGCTTGTTGCGGAATAGTCGGCTGCATTACCACTCCAGTTGAGCCCCCGAGTCATGGCGCACACCCCCGCCGCTGCCAAACAAGCGGAGGTGTGCTACCATGTGTGGTGGGGAACCACATATGGAGTATACCACGGCTGGATTCCAGCCAACCCTATCAACCTCTCTAGTAGTAGTCCAACTGGAGGCTAATAGTTGGCTTGAGTTGCAACCTAATTCGGTTGCAAGGGTCCAGCGGATCGGAGCAATTCCGACCCGCCTTTCTTGCTGTCAATCGTGGGGGCTCAATCCGTGCGACTGACAGGCAACTCCGATTCTCAACTGGAGACCCAATCGGTAGCGGGGCGTTCTGCCACTCGAAAGAGTGACAGAACGACACTCCGCCAAACAGTTACTTTTCCCCTCTCCAACCTCACAACTAATGAGGTTGCAACCGTGTTCAGCAGTCAGAATCCGAGGGGGAGAGACCGTCACCGCTCCAGACATTCTACCACGAAACCCGTTATCTTCGTTGACGGGGAGGGAGCGAACATCGGGGCTCCGCTGGAGTGGCGAGGGAAGCGGTATCAAGTCCAGAACTACGCTCTCCTGACAGCGGTATTCTCAACTGGAGAGTATCGGAAGATCATGGGAAGCTACGGAACTTCTCGATTGAAAACGCGGGAATGTCTCCAATTTCTACTGGACTTACCGAAAACTCACCTCGTTGTCGGATACGGAATTGACTACGATGTTCAGCAGATGTTGTACGACGTTCCCGCCCGCTACATGCGCCAACTTCACAAGAGGGGGTTTGTACGGTGGCAGGAATTCATACTCTCATACAAGCCGCACAAGTCATTCTCAGTTAGTGTTATCCCGCCCAAGGGGAAAACAATAAGTAGAAAGTCGCGCTCGCGAAAGTCCGTCATGTGGTGGGATATGGCGGGGTTTTTCCAAAAGCGGTTCGATAAGGCAGTTGAAATGTGGGAGGTGACGGACCCCGCCGATATCGAGTTTCTGGAGACAATGAAACTCAAGCGGAGCACGTTCGCGGGAATTGATCAGGAGCAGTTGGAATACAACAAGCTGGAGGGAGTAAATGGAGTCCGTATTTTCGAGAAAGTCCGAGCGGAGTGGACTAAGCTCCAACTCCCTGTTAGACGTTTTGACGGTGCTGGAGCAGTTGCCTCCGCCATGTTTACAAAGAATGGAGTTGAGTCTTACCTTACACAGCGGAACCCGATCCCTGCGGATATTATGCTCCGAGCTTATATCGGCGGCCGCTTTGATTTCTCCCGCCAGGGATTTATTGGGGATGCCACGGAATTTGACATCAATAGTGCGTATCCCAACATCGCCAGAAACCTACCTTGTCTTACATGTTCGGAGTGGCAATATACGCGAGAGTTTGTATCAAGTCCAAATTCACTATGGCATGTGCGTTGGGACTTGGAGAACCCCCGATGGGCGCCTTTCCCATTCCGAGATAGGAATGGACGAATACGCTACTACTCAAGTGGAGAAGGTTGGTACTACGGTGCTGAGGTGGAAAGAGCGCTGGGACTCTATCCGAATATCAAGATACTTGGAGGCTATTATCTCCTTCAATCGTGCAATCACCGTCCGTTCGCATGGATTGAGGATTATTACGAGGAACGCCAACGTCTGAAAGCGGAGCATGATTTCGGAGAACAAGTTTTGAAACTCGGAATGAATGCTGCCTACGGAAAACTCGCTCAATCCAAGGGACACGTACCGAAATTCCAGTGTTTGGTATGGGCTGGAATGATCACCTCGGGAACCCGAGCAATGATTCTAGAGGCTATTTCTCATGACCCCGCTTCCGTCTCAGTTACTGCAACAGATGCAGTCATCTCCTCAGCGAAATTACCGCTGCATATTGATCCCCTCCAGTTGGGAGCTTGGGAAGCTAAACCCTTGTCCGACGTGCTCGTTATCGGTAATGGTCTCTATTGTGATGCCGATGGTCATAAGAATGGGTCACGCGGATTTGATAAATCCAAACTGGACTGGGACCGTCTCCGTGTTGCTTACCGAGAAAGTCATAGACCTTTTGATTTCGATGTTCCAGCAACCACCTTTTTTGGATATGTTGCAGCAGACACTCAGTCACGCTGGGACTTACGATGCACATGGGAAATTAGTAGAAAGACTCTCCGAGTGGAAATACCTGAATGGAAAGAGGAGCGAAACGGATGGCTCTACCCCCTCCCCGAGCCCACTGGAGAATGCTCCTACCCCGCCCGAATCCCAGGAGAGTCCCTCAGACTTGACGCCCCCGTACTAGATACAGAAATAGTTAGCTCCTCTGAGGAGCCAAAAGAAACTGGCATATGGGACGCCTAGATTTAGCAGTTTGTTAGCAGTTTGATAACAGTTTCTCAATCTGTGGAGCCTATCGTTAGGTCATGCAACACGAACTGATTGAGCGAGAGCGAACTTCCAGCCCAGATATCGAGGTTTGGGAATGCTCTTGCGGGTTCTGGCAACAGAAAGTGAGGTGGGATTTAGTAACGAGTTTCACGCGACTAGACGTAAATCACGCGCACAAAGCTTGGTACTATCAAAATTCAGGAATTGGGGAATCACAGTAATGTCAGTCTATTTGAACCTCTCGATCACCAACGGTTGGAGCGATAGCGCGGAACCTGGAGTAAGTCCAGAACACCTCTCTCTGTTTGGCTCAGACGAAAAGCCCATATACGGATTTGAGGATTGGGGCTCCGTTTCGTTCCGTATTGACGGGGCCCGCATGACTCTCTCGGGACGGGTTCAGGATTTCGAAATGTTCGCGGAACAGATTCTGGAGTGGACAAACACTCTCGGGGAGTTGAAAGCCGTTCGGGACGCTCGGGCCCAAGAACAGTTGGAGTTAGCCGCAATCGAGGAGGCTATCCCGAGCAAACCAGCCACATACGAAACGGAGGTGACGGGGGCTTAGGCTCCCGTCTTTCCCGTCATGGTAGTAGTCATGGAACCGTCCGAGACCATCATTCACGCGGTATACGTCTCCAAGAACGCGGGACGTCAACTCAATGATGATAAAATGCGAGCCCAGGTTGATCAGGTAGTAGCGGGAGCGAATAATCCTACTCGGATTCAAAAGGGCTGGAGAACCGAGCTACGGGTCAAGGGCTTGAATCGGGGTTGGTACAACCAAAACTACCGTGATACGGGCTACACCTACTCCGTAGTGCTGGAGGTTTCTCTCGAAAAGACCCGCCGTGATTCTGGGGTTATTCAGGTTGAATTCGAGAACATTCTCGCCAGTATCAACTCCGTTGGGCGGAGTCTCCCTGGGCTTCCATGGGAAGTCAAAGAGGTTGACGGGGAACCGTACACTCCGCCCGAGCAACGCTCCGCTGAGGAGAAAGAGAAATTCAATAACGCGGAGATTGGCTACGCTCCAATCCGTATTCCTGAGAACTGGGAATCGTTTTTCGAGGGGTTGTACGGGCTCGATCACCAAATCGCTCGGGCCCGCTGGGCTCTGGAGAACGCGATTACTACGGGGTTTGAGTCCCGCGTTCATACGCTTTTTGTCGGACCTCCAGGGTGCGGAAAATCGCACATTTGCCAGATGATCAAGGCGGCGCTCGGGGAGGAGGCGGTTATCGAATTTGATGCCACCTCCACTACGGTAGCAGGACTCCAGAAAGAACTAGGTGAACGCGAGGAGCTACCTCGGGTCATTCTCATTGAGGAAATCGAGAAGGGAGACCCAAACACACTCCAAGCGTTGTTATCCATGCTAGATATCCGCGCTGAGATTAGAAAAATAACTGCACGCGGAAATATTGAGCGGGATACGAAATTGGTAGCGGTTGCAACGTGCAACGATTATCGCCTCCTCCAGTCAATCAAGTCGGGAGCGATTGCGTCTCGCTTCGGAAAGCCCGTCCACTTTCGACGCCCAGACGATGCGCTCCTGGGGCGCATTCTCCGCCGCGAGGTCGATAAGTTTGGTGGAGACCTCGCATGGATCGAGCCCACCCTCGCATTCTGCCGAAAGCTCCGCACCTCGGACCCCCGCGAGGTGATTGGGCACATGATGGTCGGGCGGGATCACCTCTTAGACGGTTCCTATCAGGAGGCGGTGCTCGCTACCTCCGAGGAGGAATCCTGGGACGATGAAATCCCGACGCTGGAGAGCGTTCTAGCCCGCTGAGGGTGCTATACTGAGAAGGGGGTAGGACTGCTACCCCCCGAGGAGGTGAACCTACTACAAACCGCGAACAATCGGTATCCGAGATTTGAAACTAACCAGTTGGGGAACCAGTAGTGACAGATTCGCTAGCAATGGGCGGAGCCCTTTACGATTTCGATTTGAATGACTTTGGGGTCCAGCCCGATTACGATAAGGAGTTTCTCAACGGGAAAATCCTGATCGTAATCGGAGTCTCAGAGGCAACATTCGAGGGGGATTTCCAGCAGTCCGCCCGCTCCCTCCTCCACCTCCTCCCGCCCGATTGGGCTAACGGTATGGCTCCGTTCGGGGCTCTCTTGTCGGAGAATTCTCCCGCCATCCAGCAAGCCGCAGAAATGCAGCAAAAGGGGAAAGTCCCATTCGTGGCGCGACTCCGAAAGATTCCTTCGGAGCGTCATCGGGGACAAACCTACTGGACTCTGGAGAAAGCTCCCTCACTCCAGTATGACTCCGAGGGGCGTTTGGTGGACCCCAACGCGGGGGAGCAGGAGCTACCGTTCGACTCCGCCGATCCCAAGACAAACCTCACAAAGAAAGCAGGGAAGTAACTCATGGGTTTGAAGATTGAGCCCGTCTCCACCGAGGAATTGGAGACCGAGTTTGGGTCCAACACCTCGGGGAACGATCCCGAGACCGTTACCTTCATTCGGACGCTCGAAATCGGTAAAGGGTTCTCCGTTACCGCCGAGAGCGGAGAGACGGATCGAATGGTGAAACGTCGGATCAACGCTTGCGCGAAAGAGGCTTTCCGCGAGCTTGACTGGAGAGTCAAGGCGGACGGTAAGACTCTCGTAGCTCGGGTCAAAGCGGTTGACGTTGACGCGGAGAAGGCTTGGAAAGAGGAGCAAGCGAAAGCCGCTCAGAATGGCGCTCAGAAGCCCGAGAACAAGACTCCCGAGACTCCAGCCCCTAATGGCGCTCCCGCCCAGGAAAAGTCTCCTGCGGCTCCCAGAGAGCCCGCAAAATCGGGGACGTGAAACGGCTAGTGGTTGGAGGAGCTTTCGGGCTCCTCCTCCTGCTCTCGGGTTGCGGGCCCCTAGTCTCCTCAAAACCCGTCCGTTTTGATTATCCGAATGGAGACCGTTGTTACCAATCGAGTAATGGTGGGCTCTCCTGCTTTTTCTACGGAAAACCTGGGTCATGACCGATACGGTTATGTGGGTTCTACTAGCCTGCTTTGTTCTCCAATTCATCCTCATTATCATTCTCTGGGGGCGGGCGGAGAACCAGTCCGCCATCCTTCGATTGGTGATTCAATACCTCACAACAACTGATCCGAAAACGAAAGCGGATATGGAAAGGCGGTTGACGCGGTATGGCTGGAGCGAATGACGGGCTCAAGCCCGAGCATATCGAACGAGCCCAACTAACCCAGGAGGGTATGGCGCAGTTCGAGTTACTGCATGCTCCTGTAAAGCTTCCCTCCGAGGTGAACGGGGCAGAAGCGGAGTTGGTTGTGTGTCGCACATGCAAGCAAGATTTCCCATGCGAGCGTATGGGAATCATGCTCATTGTTCAGGGAATGGCTATGCTCCAGTCCATGATTCCCTCGGGAAACATGGGAGCCATTCTCGGGAGGTTCGGAGGTGGCGGACGATAGTTTTCGGGGCTCATGTTTGAGGTGCGGAAAGCCGAGTGGAGCGTTCAATATTTGCCGAGATTGCGGAGCCCAAGCTACGGGACAAACGTTCACTCCTCCCACCTCCGCCCCTATACCTGAACGATTCGGAGAGCGGACGTTCAGCAGAGATAAATGGATAGTTAGTTCCATCCCTGAGAGGAGAAAAACAACTGTGAACGGTGTTCAGGTTTGCGAGCGATGCGGGTCTATTGGTCAGGCTCGGGATTTCGTCTCGCTCAATGCTACCAACATGAGCGGTAACCCGCTCCACATGCCCGAGCTTATCTCCACGGCTCAACTGGAGAAGATGCAGGAGGATGATACGGATTTGGAGTTTCAGTCCAACTACGTGATTTGTCGCAACTGCAAAACCGCTCTTACCTCGTTCCTCCACAACCTCCCAACGGAGAGCGGACAAGCGGGCCCTTTAGCCCCCAGACTCCCCGCTGGAGAGAACCGCTCCCAGGAGACCTAGAGTATTGGCTAGACGGATGGGACACACTCACTGCCCCCATTTCTACGGTACGGGTAGATCGGCTCAGAAAAGGAATTGTTGTTGGTGTGGGGGTATCCCTCATACTGTACGGAATGGTAGCCGAGTTGTGGCTACTACTAACCCAACCAAGGTGAAAGGCGAATCGAAATGCAAAATAGCGGTCTCGTAATCGGCCCAGGGTTTCAACAGTGGATTACCGACCATCAGGCTACTCCACTCTCGGATGAGTTGTACTGGAGTAGCGAAATGTCAGCTATGATGGTCCGCGTTGCAGACTCCAGCGGGAACCCCGTCCATGTTCTTCTCATGTACAACAAGTTGAGCAATGAAGTTATCCCTTTCGTTCAGGGGACGTTGTAGCGGGACCAACGCCCCCTCCTGATAATCCGCTCCAGACTATGTACGATTCCATTGACGCATTCTCAATACCGCGAGACGCGGGGTTTATTGCGGGCTATGTTGACGGCCCCTTGAGCCAGTGGAACGAGTCAGACTGGAGCCGATTCCCGCTCGCAAAAAAGGCGCGTATTTCTACCTGGGGTCCGCGCCACCTCGGGGACACTCTAGATATCGAAAACGGAGACTCCGTACCATCCGATGTTCCCGATTGGGTTGATAATGCTCTGGGACGCGGGATACGTGTCCCCAAACTGTATTGCTCGCTCTCTCAATTCCCTGTGGTTCGTTCCTATGCGGGCTCCCGACCCGTCTTGTACTGGATTGCCCACTACACGAACGTCCCACATTTACCTGCTGGAGCGGACGCTTGCCAATGGGCTAGTAGTCCAGCTATCACTGGTGGCGGTTTTGATCTCAGCGTCATAACTCCCAAATTCGCAGATAGTTTGACGGTCTGAAAGGAGAACAATAACTAGTGAGAGGGTTTCGGATTGTAGGGAGGCATTTCGTCTCCCTCTCCTCCTCAGAGGTGGAGGATTTGCGGGAATGTGTGGAGGCATACGTAACGGGACTAACCTCTCCCTCCTCGCCTATCTCCCCTGATATTGCGGAGTGGTATCCCGAGGGTACGCGAGTATCCCCGCCCGTACATGAGAGATTCTGGAGGCTCCATGCAGCGTTGGCGAATCGAACGAGCGGAGGAAAGGCGGAGACTGAACCAGTCACGAACGGAGGCTAAGTGTCTCTACTGTGGATTCACGTTTACGTTTATCCCTATTTTTCCTGGGGTCAGTCAGCCTTTCGATACTATTACATGTCGTAGACTCTGGGAGGAGGAGAATCAATCCAACTCTAGAGACCGAATTGGAGGAGATATTGGCTAAGAAATTCAAGCTCCACTATTGCCAGTATTGCTCCGCGTCCTTTCGGTCCGCCCAGGAGTTGGTAGACCATTGGCTGGAGAACAAAGGGAAATGCAATGTCCAGAATGCGGGAAAACCCGATTCCGAAATGAACCCGCATTGATCAATCATCGGATGGCCGCTCACAACGTCCGATTTCCATTATGTGAGCATAAAGCGGAACGGGCTCAGGAGGTGAAACGTGGCGGAGAATACCGAACCCTTCTCCCAGGTAGATCATGCAGGAGGCTCAAAGGTCACGCGGGACAACACCGCTACTATGACGTGTTTTGACTGCGGACACTCCTGGGTTTTACACGGAGGCGGCTACTTTGAACGATGGTGTATCGGATTCTCAAGCGGAGTCTTCTGCGGATGCCGAAATACTGAAAGCGATAAAAGAACACCCGAGAATGCGATTCGAAAACCTAGCGGGGCTCCTCAGACAATCCGCAACCTTTCGAGA
>Ga0070730_10002213_pt1 | contig 17901 bp, 19 predicted proteins | sample Coa_R1_3_FD_66447 | JGI IMG/M metagenome (GOLD analysis project Ga0070730, IMG submission 66447) | Surface soil microbial communities from Centralia Pennsylvania, which are recovering from an underground coalmine fire - Coalmine... | ecosystem: Environmental > Terrestrial > Soil > Unclassified ... | reverse complement strand
ACAAACGCCGCGTTGGGCGGCAGGCCGGCGGTCAGATCGTCGGGCGCCGCGTCGGATGGCGTGGCCATATCATGCGCGTCCCGCTGCCAGCTCGGCGAACAGTTCCTTCTCGCGTTCGCTCAAGCTCTTCGGCAGCTGCACCGTGACTTCGGCGAACAGGTCGCCGCGCCCGGTGCCATTGACGCGCGGCATGCCCTGGCCGGCGAGGCGGATGCGCTGGCCATTGGCCGTCTCGGGCGGCACCTTGAGCGCGAGGTGCGTGCCTTTCGGCGTCGGCACCATCACCTCGCCGCCCAGCAGCGCGGAGTACAGCGGCGTCGGCACTTTCACGCGCAGGTCGTCCCCTTCGCGCTCGAACAGGGGGTGGGCTTTGATGCTGATGATCAGATACAGGTCGCCCGCGGGCGCCCCGGCCAGACCTGGCTCACCCTTGCCGGCGACGCGGATGCGCAGGCCGTCGGTGGCTCCGGCCGGGATTTTGACCTCGACCGAGCGAGTCTCACCGGTCTGCAGGTCGCGCAGCTGGAAGGTGCGCTGGGTGCCGTTGAAGGCTTCCTCGAGTGAGATTTCGACCGGCTGTTCCGCGTCGGCGCCCTTACGCGGCGCACTGCGGACGCGGGTGCGGCCGGCGCTGCGGCCAAAGAGCTGCTCGAACAGGCCGCCGAGATCGTCTGATTCGACGTTGAAGCCGCCGGTGGCGCCATCGCCAGTCGAGGTCCAGGTAGTGCGGCCGGCGCGGCCACCATAGGCGGCCCCGGCCGCCTGGGCCTGGTCGATCTTTTCCCAGTTGTGGCCCCAGCGGTCGTACTTCTTGCGCTTTTCGGGGTCGGACAGGACGGCGTAGGCCTCGCCGATCTCCTTAAAGAGCGCTTCGGAGCGCTTGTCGCCCGGGTTGACGTCAGGGTGGTGCTTGCGCGCCAGCTTGCGATAGGCGGTCTTGAGGTCTTTGTCGGTGGCCGTGCGTGGCACGCCCAGCACCGTGTAATAGTCGCGTCGAGTGTTGGCCGCCACGCAACGCCTCCCAGGAATCGAAAGCTAAGCTATTGCTTGCCTCAGTATCTAACCTGATAGCGATATTGTCAAGTCTTTACTCGAATGGGTCGGGGGAGCCAGCGGCCCCCCGCTTAAGCACCTCGTGACGGGTACTCCGACGCTCACTGCCCGCTTCAACGATTAGAGACTGGCTTGCCGGACACGGGCACTCGTATGGCTGCGCCGGATCGGACCTGGGGAAGGCATCTGGCCACGCAGGATCGGAGTACCCCCTCGCGAGGTGCAGGCTCCCCCGACCCGTACTCGTTACCGGTAGCGGTAGCTGATGCGCCCGCGCGTCAAATCGTACGGGCTCATCTCGACGCGGACGCGATCGCCCAGCAGGATGCGAATCCGAAACTTGCGCATCTTGCCGCCCGTATACGCCAGCAGTTCATGCCCATTGTCGAGCTTGACCTTGAACTGCGTATTCGGCAGTGCATCGACGACCGTGCCGTCCATCTCGATCGCGTCGTTCTTGGGCACCGCCGAGAATGGTAGCCGGTTACACCGGCAGGCGACTGCTTTAGCGGTAGGTTCCCCTGGCCGAACCTGAGCGTCCGGCACCCCCGCGCTGGGTCTCGAAGCAGTCGGAGCAGAACACGGGCTTGTCGCCGCGGGGTTGGAACGGGACGCGGGCCTCGCCATTGCAGCTGGCGCAGGTAGTCACGAACATCTCGCGGCGCGGGGCGGGCGCGTAGCCGCCGCCAGCGTAACCAGTCGACCCGACCGAGTTGGAGCGCTCGGCCTTTCGCGCCGTGCGGCACGCTGGGCAACGGCTTGGCTGATTATCGAACCCACGACTGGCGTAAAACTCCTGCTCTCCGCTGGTAAAGACGAAGGTCGCATTGCAATCGCGGCAGGTGAGGGTCTTGTCTGCGTACTGCACGCCGACTCCCGGAAAAAGAAGTGGTGGAAGAAATAGCTAGTCGAACCAGATACTTTTCCAGCCACGCGCCAGTATACGGGCCCGCGTCAAGCCCCGAATACAGGCAGTTGTTGGGTGGAGTGTTGGCTACGGCGCAGTGGACAGAACTCGTGCGGCGAGGTCTTTGCTCGACACCACGTAGCCGCCCTCGGAAATGCGCTCTTTGAGGGCCTCGATCAGTGCGCGCCCATGTAGTTCACGCGCCGCGCGCACGGTCGCGGCCAACATGACCACCGACTCTGGACGGGCGATATTGGCCACATCGCGCGGTAACCGGGCAAACCCAACCTCATCCTGACTAACGACCCGCATCCACCTGTCTCCTGACTTTCGTCGCGGACTGCCCGCAGAGATAAGAACGCGCGGGCGACGGGTTAGGGGACGGCTCGTTGCGCCACACTAGAGGTAATGCATGCACAACGTTTGTTGGCGCTCGGCTCGGTTGCCGTCCTGTGCGCGGTCCTCGCTTCGCTCCTAGCACCGTCGACGTCGTTCGCCCACGAGCGCCGGACGATCGGCGCCGGCCAGTACGACGTCGTCGTCGGCTGGGACACGGAACCGGCCTACGTCAACGAGAAGAACGCGGCGAGCATCCGCATCTCGAAGTCGGGCACCAACCCCGCCGAACCCATCACCGGTGCGGAAAAGACGTTGAAGGTCGAGATTCGCCAGGGCGCCCAGACGAGGTCGTTCGATCTGCGGGCCGCATTTGGCCAGCCTGGCTACTATCTCGCCGACCTCGTACCGACGCGCGATGGCGACTACGTGCTGAGCTTCGTGGGCTCGATCGGCGGCGACCAGATCAACGAGAAGTTCGACACCGCGGACGGCAAATTCAACGCGGTCCAGCCAGCGACTGACGTCCAGTTCCCGATCGCCGCGCCGGAACCGGCGCAGATCGTCGCCGAGCTCCAGGGCACACGGGCCGCCGCCCAGACCGCGCAGACCATCGGACTGGTCGGCGTAGGCGTCGGCGTACTCGGGTTGCTGGCCGCGCTCGGCCTGTGGCTAAGCCGCCCCCGCCGCGTCGGCAGCCTCGGGATCGGCTCCCGCCGCCAGGTCGGCGAACGCTTCTCGTGACGACGATGTGAGGCGCCGTCGGGTCGGAGGGGGCTCTGGCACGGGCTAGACTCGGCTCAAATGCCTCGGCGAAGGCGGTCGCGCACACCTCTGGTGGCGGCGGCTCGAAGAGCGGGACGTGGGCTCGTGGCGCTCGCTAGTGTTGCCAGCTGGCTGCTGGTCCCAGTTACTCATGCGGATTCGCCTGCCGCGACGCACGTCGTTCAGCCAGGCGAAACGCTGTCGGATATTGCCACGGGCGTGGGAGTCGATTCGGCGACGCTCGCCGCGCTGAACGCCATCGACGACGTCAACATGGTCGTCGTTGGCCAGACGATCAAGCTGCCCAGCAACTCGGCAGCCGTGCCGCCGTCGTCCGCTCGGAGCTATACGGTTGCCGCTGGCGACACATTGTGGAGCGTCGCGCAGCAGTTGGGGACAAGTACCGCGGCGCTGATCGCGGCAAATCACCTGGACGACCCCGATCACCTCGTCGCCGGCGCGCAGCTCACCCTGCCGACCGCGGTCACCGCCGGGTCAGGCACGAGCCCAGCCCCAGCGCCGGACGCCAGGCCAGCCGCTGCAACGACGAACGCCGTGCCAAAACGCACCTTGCTGGTGTCGTACACCGTCCAGGCGGGCGAGACGCTCAGCCAGATCGCGCTCCAGTTCGACGCCACCACCGATGCGATCGCGCAGGCGAGCGGCCTTGACGATGCCAACCGACTGTCGATCGGGACCGTGCTCAAGGTCCCGGTGCCGGGCCGCGAGCACGTGGTGCAGGCGGGCGAGACCTTGCGCGACATCGCGGCCCAGGAAAAGGTCGACCTCGGCTCGCTGATCGACTTCAATGCGCTGGACGACCCGGAGTTGATTCGGGTGGGCCAGGTGGTCCTGGTGCCGGTGGCGCCGAACGGCCTGACCGTCGCTTCGAGCAACCTGCCGGTGGTGAAGCCCGCCGCAGCGGCGCCCGCGCCCGCGGCCTCCAACGGGTCCGCCCCGGGTGCCGCGGCGAGCACCGCGGCTACGAAACTGGCGTCACCTGCGCCGGCCCAGCCCGCGGCAGCGGCCAAGCCCGCGGCGGCCCCGGCGGCCGCGAAGCCTGCCGCTGCGGTGGCGGCCTCAGCACCTCCGCCGGGCTCGCCCGCGGCCGGACTCGCGGGCGCGGGTCTGAAGTTCCTCGGCGCGCCGTACGTGTGGGGCGGCTCGAGCCCGGCTGGCTTCGACTGCTCGGGGTTCGTGTGGTACGTCGCCCGCCAGGCCGGCAAGCAGCTCAGCCGCGGCATGCTCGGCGAATACAACGGTGGTCCGCACCCGGCGCGCGATGAGCTGAAACCCGGCGACCTGGTCTTTTTTCAGAACACCTACTCGGCCGGCCTGAGCCACAACGGGATCTACATCGGCAACGGCCAGTTCGTGCACGCCGCGGATGAAGCCGCGGGAGTGACAGTCTCGAGCCTGGGGACCGCGTACTGGTCCAGCCACTGGTTCGGCGCCACGCGACTCCCATAGACCTGGCGTCCTCCGCTAGGCTGTCGCGAAGCATGCATGCAACCCATCGTCGTTTTTGACCTCGACAACACGCTGGTCCATTCGCGGATCGATTTCATGGGCATTCGCCAGGCCGTCATCCGCCGGCTGGTCGAAGTCGGCGCGCTCGAGGCGCCGCCACCTGATCCGCGGGCGCGGGCGATTCCCGAGTGGCTCGACCTGGCCGCGGCTCACGACGCCGACCTCGCCGCCGAACTGTGGGTGCTGGTCGATCAATTCGAGCGAGACGGCATGGTCCACGGGACCGTCGAATCGGACGCGCGCGAGACGCTCGATCGCCTGGCCTCGGCGGGCCTCCGGCTCGCCGTCCTGACCAACAATTCGCTTGGCTCAGCCGAGGCCGCGCTCGAACGATTCGACCTGCGCGCGCCGTTCGAGCTCGTGCTCGCGCGCGAAGTCGTGCCCGCCCTGAAACCCGACGGCTCGGGCGTGCTTCAAGCGCATGCCGCGCTCGGCCGCGGCCCCACGTTCGTCGTTGGCGACTCTTACATTGACGGGCTGGCCACCCAGCGGGCCGCGATCGGCGCGCGGTTCATCGCCTTCCGCCCCAATCTGCTCGACTTACAAGCCCGCGGCGTGGAGCCGTGGGCGACCGCGGACGCGCTCGGCGAGGTGCCCGGCCTGCTCGTGCCAGCATCGTAGTCTTTTGTCGGGCCGCTTCGCGTTAGAATGGCTGAGCGCGACCTATGGCCGAACCTGGTGAACCGGTGAGCATCGGCAGCGACGGCTGGGCGCTCTGCCCGCCGCAGCTGGAGTCGATCCATTGCCGTGAGTGCGGCCGCTCGAGCACCGCCCAACGGCACAGCCCCATGGCGCTGACCAGCTGCTGTTACGAGCACGTTCCCGCCGCGCCCGGCGAGCTCGCCTGCCCGGCGACCTGCTTCAGCCACAACTGAGCCGCCCGGCGCGCGCTAGAACGGCAGGTCCTCCAGGTCCTGCCCGCCGCCGTCGGCGCCGGACGCCGTGGGGCGCGAGTTGGAACGCGGGCGCGGGCCGTTGCCGTTCGCGCGCCCGCCACTCGGCTCGCTGATGCTCGAGACGCCCGCCGCGGCCGGCTCGCGGTCGCCCTCGGCGTCCGGCATGCCGTCGGGCTCAAAGCTCGCCGAGCGCGACGACATGGCCTGGACGTCGTCGGCCCACACGTCGAAGCCGGTCCGCGGCTCACCATCGCGGCTCTGATAGTGGCTGATATCCAACCGGCCGAGCACCAGCACCCGCGTCCCTTTGGACAGGCGCTGCACAAATTCCGTCTGCGGGCCCCCGACGCGGATGCGGAACCACTCGGTGTTTTCCTGCCGCTCGCCGTCTGGTCCCTTGCGCACCTGATTGACCGCGACACTGAACGACGCGATCGCGGCGCCCTTCTGCGAATACCTGAGCTCGGGATCGCCGCCCATATTCCCCACTAACGTTACCCGCAACATCGCGCAAACTCCTCTGTTCATGGACTGGCGCCGCGGGCCGACACCGTTGCTCCAAAGCATAGAACAAGCGTTCGCGATATGCAACAATTGTTCTAGGTCAGGGTGCTACAAGAAGGGCACCGCCTGATGTCTGGCCGTGCCGCGCCTGAGGTTCCCACGCCAACGCCCGAGCCGTCGCGGCCAGTGCGCCGCATGCCGCTGGCGCGCAGGTTCATCAAGGCCCTGCTCGGCACCTACATGCGGCTTTACCACGGTCTCGTCCTCGAGGGCGCCGAGAACGTGCCGCCGCACGGTCCGGTGCTGGTGCTGCTCAATCACGCCAGCCTGCTCGACGTCCCGGCGCTGATGGTCGTCGATCCGTATCCCGACACGGTCACCGTCGTCAAGGCGTCGCTCTTCAAGGTGCCGCTGCTGCCGTGGTTCCTGAACCAATGGAACGCCATTCCCGTCGAGCGCCAGGGGCGTGACTCGACCAGCGTGCGAGCCATGCTCGCGATCCTCCGGGCGGGTGGCGTGGTGACCATCGCGGCCGAGGGACGCCGCACGCGCAGCGGTCGGCTGGAACCGATCAATCCCGTCCTGGCCCGCATCGCGGTGAGCGCCGACGTGCCGATCTTGCCGGTCGGCATCCGTGGCTCATTCGACGCGCTGCCGCCGGGTGCGCGCCTACCACGCCGCAGGCAAATCGTGGTGCGGGCCGGCCGGCCGTTTCGCCTCGAGCGTGGCATGGACGTCGCGGCCGCCGCGGCGCGGATTCGCCGCGAGATCGCCGCGCTCCTGCCCGCCGAGATGCAGCCGCTCGACGATTAGGGTCTCAAGCGCGTCTCGGCCAGCCGCATTCGGGCTGCAGGGCTGGTTCTGAGTCGCGTGCCCCTGGCATAGTGGCCTGGCGAGATGCGCGATTGGCTGCGACAGGCTGCCGATAAGAACCCTGGCAAAACGTGGCTGCTGCCGGTTGCGGGGCTCGGCCTGGGTGCCGCGGCGGCGGTCTGGCTGTTCACCTCGCTGCCTTTCAGCTACAGCCCGACCTCACCCGACAGCCCGCTGACCCAGCCGCCGCCGCAGGCGGCGGCCAGCGCGCCAGAGCCGACGCTGGCCGCGGTGCAGCAAACGCAGACGCAGACACTGGGAGCGACGCCGGTCGCGACGGTCGAGGCCTCGCCGTTTGCCGGGATCGTGGTGCCGCCCGCCGCGGCGCCGGCTCGCCAGGGGCTGGTCCAGCACACCGTGGTGGCTGGCGAAGTGTTGTGGCAGATCGCCGAGCAATACCAGCTGCGGCCCGAGACCATCCTGTGGGCCAACGACATCGCCGACCCCGACCTGCTGCTGGTCGGCCAGCAGCTCACGATTCCCGCCACCGACGGTGTGCTGTACACGGTCCAGCCGGGCGATCGACTGGCGGACGTCGCCAATCGGTACGGTGTGGATCTGCAGGCGGTGGTCGCCTCGAACGGGCTCGGCGACGCCAACCAGCTCCAGGCTGGCGTTGACATCTTCCTGCCCGGCGGTCGCCCTCTGGCGGCGGCGCGCGACGCGAGCAGCACGGCAGCGCCGGGCGCGCCCAGCGACGATCAGGACGCGGCCGTGACCGGGCCAGTGGTTGCCCTGCCCGACAACATCGACGCGCTGCTGGGGGCGGGTTGGCTGCGCGCGCAACGGGCGACCGATCTCTACAAAACTTCCGCTCGCGACAGCACCACGCTCCAGCAACTGCCGGCCGGGGCGCGGCTGGAGCGCGTCGACGGGTTCAGCGGCGGTCGCATCCAGGTGCGCGACGCGGGCGACGGGCGGACGCGTGAGGCGATGACTGGCTGGGTGGCCGCCGTCGACCTCGACGTCGGCAAGGCGCCGGCCGCGCGCGAGCTCCCCCAGGCATACCCGGATGACACGGCGATGGACATCGCGCAGGTGTTCGCCCCGTATCGCTCGCAGCTCGACGGCAGTCCGTATGCCCCGGCGAACTGCGGACCGACGGCGGCGGGCATGGCGCTCGAGGCCTTCGGGATCTCCGTGCCGGCCCGAGAGTTGCGCGCCGCCGCGCTCGACGCGCAGCACATGCACGGCAACGGCGTCGGCACGCTCATCACCGCGCTCGCGCAGGTGGTCGAGGACAACGGGCTCTCGGCCATGGATCTGCGGGACGACACCGGCGCCATTCGGCGCTGGAGCCTCGACGATATTCGCGCCCACGTGCGCCAGGGGCACCCGGTGATCGTGCAGGTGCGCTACCGCTCCCTGCCCGGCCGCGGCGGCGTCTACTACTTCGGCGATCACTACATCCTGATCACGGGCGTGGTGGGCGACGGGTTTCTGTACAACGACCCGATCGACATCGACGGCCTCGGCTGGGATCGCCAGATCAGCGGCGCCGCCCTCCGCGTCGCCATGAACGCCAGCGATCAGCGGTACGCGTACTCAGCCGTCGCCGTGGGACGCTAATACCCCGGCCTACGACAAGTTACGGTTTGTTCTCAGCCGGGATTTGCGTGGGCTTTGACGAGCTCATCGACCGTCGAGACAGCTCCGCACTGAACACATTCGATGTGCGCGGTGCCACTGGCCTGGAAAAGCATCTCGTTGCCGCACTTCGGACACCGCCAGAAGGTGGGGCTGGCGGGCAGATCCGGGTAGGCCATGGGCAAAGAGTACGTCAGCGCGCCAGCGCGACCGGCTGGGCCGCATGCGTGGTGTGCTCCGGCGTGGCGGCCGGCTCGATTGACGACAGGCGAGCGACTTCGCAGTTGAGAATGCGTCGGGCGATCGCCAGCGCAGCGGCGTAGGTCGAGTCCATTCCGAAGTAGCTGAGATTGCGGTCGCCGAGCGTCTGACCCTTGCTGTACGGCGTGTCCGACGCGTAGTGCACAAACCCGAGGTCCACCGGCGCGCCGACCAGGTTGACCATCTCGCCGTGCGGCGCGCGCTCGGGCAGCATCAGTTCGGTGAACGCCTCCAGATACGGACCGGCCTCCATCTCGACCAGGTTGTTGCCGGCGCGATGGAGCGCGTCCAGATAGCCCCAGTTCTGCAGGAACGTACCGCGCGTGCTGGCCGCGCGTTGATTGTCGAGGGCGGTGCCGTACACCAGGTACCGTTCGACGTCCTCGGCGTTGAAGCAGTTGTGGAGCAGGTACGTGGTGCCGGTGCGCTCGTCGGCGACGATGTTGCACAGCAAGATGTCGCCGACGCGGCCGGTCAGCGTGGCGCCCTTGCCCATCACGTACAGCCCGAGCAAAGCGCCGACGTTGCGGCCGAGCGCCTGCTGCAGGAAGTAGCCAGCCTGACCCAACGGATAGTCGATATTCAAGATGAGCGCGTCGCTGCGCGCCAGACGGTCGAGCGCTGGCAGGTCGGCCAGGCGTCGGTCGAGGCGCTCCGGGTGCAGCTTGTTCAGTTCGATGACCTGGGCGTCGACGTCCGGTCCGAGCGGGACGCGGATCGTGCTCATCCCGATCGCGCGCTCCTCGGCGGCGAACAAGGTCGCGGCATCTCCATTGCGCGGGTCGCTCAGATATTTCTTGGCGGCGTAGTACAGGAAGTTCTCCATGCTGCTGCGCACGCGGTCGGACGTGATCGCCTCGTACTCGGATCGCAGCAAGTCGCTGTCGGAGCCCTGGACGTAGTCGATGATCTCGCTCTGCCGAGCCTGCGCCGAGCCAGACAACAGGTTGACGAGACTGTGCATGTTGCTGGAGACGAAATAGATCGGCCGCTGGCTGAGGTCGGGCGGGACGTTGTCGGCGACGTACTCGTACCAGCGCTCGACCGCGGCGTATCGCTTCCGCGAGTACTCCGGCAGGGCGATGCAGTCCCACCACTGCTGGGACGCCCGCTCGTAGTCGTTCCAGGACCCGCCCAGCATGCGCACCGCGATCTTTTTGCGGCGTTCGGCAACCTGGGCCAGGAACGTCCAGGCGTGCCCGTGCCAGACGATGGCCAGGCGGGATAGCTCCTCGGGACTCAGGCCCAGGGCTTCGCGTAGCCGTTCTTCGTCCCCCGGCTGGGGACCATGCTCGGCGGCATGCTCGACCAGCCGGCGGAGCGACGCGTCCCGACTGAACAGCTCGTAGCCTTTGTTCCACTCGATCTCGTACGCAACCAGGGCGGGGATGAGGTCGTCAAGATCGGTTGGGCTGTTGACGAGGATCGCGACGCGCTCGCCACCGTCGTAGAGCTGCCGACGGCGACGGGCGGGCGAGGTCTGCGGCTGCCAGTTGGCCAGGTCGTAACCTCGCGATTGGATCGACTCGACCGACGTGCTGAGCAGGACCAGGCGGACGTTTGGCATGCACGGCGGCAGCCGCAGGCCGACGTACGTGAGCGCCGCCGGGTCGGGCAGGCGGTCGCGGGCGCGGCCATGCAGCGTGGGCTCCATGGCCAGGTAGGGCTCCAGCAGACCGGCGACGCGCACCTCGCCGGTGCTGCGTAACAGCGTCCCGTACGAGCGCACGAACAGATCCACTTCGCCTTTGCCGGCCATACCTTTTGAGGGTAGCGCGGTTGCAGGTCCGCCCGGAGCACTTCTGGACATACGATGCGGACGTGCAGGACTCGCTCGAGCGTTTGACCGCGGAGATCATCGCTTGCCGGACGTGTCAGCGGCTGGTCGCCTGGCGCGAGCAGATCGGCCGCGAGAAGCGCGCTGCCTTCAGCGAGTCGGAGTACTGGGCGCGGCCGATCACCGGCTTTGGCGACCCGGCCGCTCGCCTGCTGATCGTCGGCCTGGCGCCTGCGGCGCACGGCGGGAACCGCACCGGCCGAATCTTCACGGGCGATCGGTCGGGCGATTGGCTCTTCGGCGCACTCCACCGCGCCGGCTACGCCAACCAGCCGACCAGCCAGAGCCGCGACGACGGCCTCGAGCTCAGCGGCGCGTACATCAGCGCGTGTGTCCGCTGCGCACCGCCGCAAAACCGACCCACCACCGACGAGCGCGACCAGTGCCTGCCGTATCTTGCCCGCGAGCTGCGGCTGCTGCGCAACATCCGAGTGATCGTGTGTTTAGGCAAGTTCGCCTATGACGGCCTGGCCAGCCTGGTCGGATTAAAGCGGCGGCCGGCATTCGGCCACGGCATCGAAGCGGTCCTGCCCGACGGCCGGCGCTTGATCTGTTCGTTCCACCCGAGTCAGCAGAACACCTTCACTCGTAAGCTCACGGTCCCGATGTTCGACGCCATTTTTGACCGCGCCCGGCAGCTCGAGCAGACGCCATGAAGAACCGAGAAGTCGCCGGCGTCTTGCGCGAGCTCGCCGACAGCATGGAGTTGCTCGGCGAGGACCGGTATCGCGTCGCCAACTATCGCGATGCTGCGACGCGCCTCGAGCACCACCACGAGGCCATCGAGGTGATGGCCGACGAACGTCGCGTCGAACAGATCCACGGCATCGGCAAGTCGATCGGGGCCAAGATCGTCGAGTACCTGAAGACGGGCCAACTGAGCGCCCTGGAAGAGCGTCGGCCGCGGGTGCCCGAGGCCGCCTTGCGGCTGATGCTCATCCCGGGTATCGGTCCCAGGCGAGCGATGCAGTTCGCCCAGGACCTCAACGTGCGCACCGTCACCGACCTGCAGGCGGCCCTCCAGAGCGGCCAGGTGGCGGCGTTGCCGCGCCTGGGGGAGAAGATCGCCGCCGCCTTGCGCCAGGAGCTGCAGCGCATCGACACGCGTTCCCAGCGCATCCCCCTGGCCATCGCGCTGCCCGCGGCCGAGGAGGTGATGCGCCAGCTCACCGAGACCTGTAGCGCGGTCGAATCGATCACGCCGGCCGGCAGCATTCGGCGCTGGCGAGAGACGACCGGCGATATCGACATTCTGGTGTCGTCCAGACAGCCCGACGAAGTCATGCGGGCGTTCACGTCGCTGCCGCTGCTCCGACAGGTGCTCAGCGCGGGTGACACGCGCTCGTCGGTCCTGACGGTCAGCGACGTCCAGGTCGACCTGCGCGTGGTCGCGCCCGAGTGCATCGGCGCGGCGCTGCAATACTTCACCGGCTCGAAGGAGCACAACGTCAAGCTGCGCGCGATGGCGGTGCGTCGCGGTCTCAAGATCAACGAATACGGCGTGTTCTTCGAAGGCCAGGCGGGCCTGCAGGGCGACCCGAGCCTGGGCGGCCGCACCGAAGAGGAGGTGTACGCGGCGCTCGGGCTGCCGTGGATCCCGCCCGAGCTGCGGGAAGGTGCGGGCGAGGTGGAGCTGGCTCGGCGCGGCCAGCTGCCGCGGCTGGTGGAGTTCGGCGACGTGCGCGGCGATCTGCATCTGCACACGCGGCTCACCGACGGGTCGAGCACCATCGCCGAGATGGCGCGCGCGGCCTCGGAGCGGGGCTACGCGTACATGGCGATCACCGATCACAGTCAGGCGCTCGGCATCACTGGCGGGTTGCGAGAAGATGAGTTGGTTGACGAGCACGCGCAGATTCGGGCCTTGCAGGGGGCGTACCCGGAGATGCGGCTGCTGTGCGGGGTCGAGGTTGATATCCACATCGATGAGCGGCTCGATTGCAGCGACGCGTTCCTGGCGAGCTGTGACATCGTCGTCGCGTCGATCCATTCCGCGTTGCAGAAGCCGGCCGCGGTGCAGACGTCGCGGCTGCTGGCGGCGATCAACAACCCGCACGTCGACGTCATTGCCCACCCGACGGGCCGGCTGCTCGGCAAACGGCCCGGCTACGAGATCGACCTCGCCGCGGTCCTGGACGCGCTCGCTCGTACCGGCACGGCGATCGAAGTCAGCGGCCAGCCCGAACGCCTGGACCTGGACGCCGACGCCGTCCGCGCCGCGGTCGACCGCGGCGTCATGCTGGTCCTGAACACCGACGCGCACGCGCATGACCAGATCGCCGGCCTGATGCGCTACGCCGTCGGCACCGCGCGCCGGGGTGGTGCCACGGCCGAGTCGATTCTGAACACCCGCGATTTGGAGGGGCTTCTGCGCTGGCTCCACCGGTAGGCCGATAACAAGTTGCGGCTTTGGGAAAAGTTGTTGCGGGCTTAGAGGAGTATGAGGCCGGCGCGGGCGGCGATCGTCACGGCTTCGGTGCGACTGGAGGCGGCGAGTTTGCCGCACAGGGAGGCCACGTGGAACTTGGCGGTGTTTTCGCTGATGCCCAGGCGGCGGGCGATGCCTTTGTTCGGCAGGCCCTCGGCAACCAGTTGGAGCACCTGCAGCTCGCGGGCGGTCAGGGGCTCGCTCAACGGCGCGCGCGTGGCCAGCGGGAGCGGGACACTCAACGACGTGACCGCGAGCGGCAGATCGAGCAAGACCAGGCCCGCTTCGGCTGAACGGATGGCCAGATCGAGCTGATCGGCGTCGACGTCGCGGCCCAGGCAGGCCCAGCCGCGCAGACCTGCTCGCGCGAGCTGCGCCGGCTGGCCGGGGTCATCGGAGAGCACGACCGCTGCCCGGGGAGCATCCGAGTAGCGGTGCGCGGTCAGCGTATCCAGGGCCGGGGCGCTCGGGGCATCCAGCACCCAGACCGTGGTGTCGGTGGCTTCCTCCTCGGGAAGGACGGTGTGGCCGTGGCTGAGCAGCATGTCCGCCAGGCCGAGGCGAATGCTCGGCAAGGCGGTCAGGATGGTGACGATGGCCACTCTCGACTGCCGGCGCGCCCCTTACTCGCGCGTGCCGACGGTCACGCTGACGTCGCGCAGCTCGCCGCCGCGGATGATCGCGGCGCTCACCGCGCTACCGACGCGATTCGGACCCAGCAGGCCCTGCAGATCGTCGGCATTGGTCACGGGTGTGCCATCCAGGCGAACCAGGATATCGCCCTGCAGAAAGCCCGCCGCGGCCGCCGGCCCGCCGTCGGCAACCTGGACGACGAGCAGGCCGCGCTCCTGCCCGCCGGTCAGCTCTTTGGCCTGAGGCGACAGGGTGACGGGTTGACTGCCGACGCCGAGGTAGCCGCGCGGCACCTTGCCGTGCTTGCCGATGGTCTCGGCGAGTTGCGAAGCGAGCGACCACGGGATCGCGACGGCAGGTCCGCCGAAGCCCAGGCCGCTGGTGATCATGCCGAGTACGGCGCCGCCGGCGTCGACGAGCGGGCCGCCGGAAAAGCCCGGGTAAAGCACCGCGTCGACCTGAATGAAGCGTTCCAGCAAGCCACCGCGGCGCGTGCGGGCCGGGCCGGCCAGCCCGGTGATCAGGCCCAGGCTGGCGCTCGGCTGGCTGCCCGGTCGGCCGACGACCAGCGCCAGCGCGCCCGCGCGTGGCTCGCCTTGCGCCGCCGTCGCGGGCGAGAGCGTGCCTGACGCAATGCGCAGGATCGCCAGGTCAGTGGCTGGATCGCGACCCACGACGGAGCCGCCGACTTCTGAACCATCGGGCAGGCCGATGCGGATGGAGTCTTCGCGGGATGGGTCGACGACGTGATCGGCAGTGAGGACGAGGTCGGCGGCCAGGGCGATGCCGGACGCGGGTGGCCCGCGCCGCGCCTGGACGCGAACGGTCCACGCGCCAGCGGCCTGCACCGCGTCGGCGAGCTGGTTCGAAAGACTGGTGAGTTCGGACATGCTCCCACTCTACGGACTCTGTCTGCCGCCTCCATCCTCACGGCGGGTAGGAGGCGGGCTAGTCAGTTCAGGTAGGCGGGCGACTCTACCCGCTGATCTAGAGGGCGGTGAGGACGGGCTCGTGGCGCGGCGTTGGGAGGCGGATTTCGGAAACCGGCTCGTGCGTGGGGCGGCCGATGGCCTGGTAGAAGAAGCCTTTGGCCACCATTTCCGCCGGGTCGTACAGGTTGCGACCGTCGACCAGGAGCGGGTACTTCATCGACTGGCGGATCCGATCCAGGTCCAGCCGACGGAATTCACTCCACGGCGTGATCAGAATGAGCGCGTCGGCAGCCTCGGCGACGGCGTACGCGTCCGAGCACAACTCGACACCCGGCAGCAGGACCGACGCGGCCTCGTTCGCGGCCGGGTCGTACGCTTTGACCTGTGCGCCCTCGGACCTGAGCAGGTGAATGATTTCGATTGCGGGCGATTCGCGCAGATCGTCGGTATTGGGCTTGAAGGCCAGACCCAGGACGCCGATGGTCCGGTCCTCGACGGTGCCGAGCGCGCCGCGCACCTTCTGCAGCACCAGCCGACGCATGTCGCGATTGATCTCCATCACGGCCCGCAAGAGCTGCGGGTGCGCGCCAGCCATGCTGGCCATGTGTGCGAGGGCCTTCACGTCTTTCGGGAAGCAGGAGCCGCCGTAGCCGACGCCAGCTTCCAGGAACTCCGGACTGATGCGTCGATCGAGGCCCATGCCGCGCGCGACTTCCTTCACGTCGGCGCCGAGCCGCTCGCAGATACTGGCGATCTCGTTGATAAAGCTGATCTTGGTTGCCAGGAACGCATTCGAGGCGTACTTGATCATTTCCGCGGTGCGGATGTCGGTCTGGATGATGGGCGGCTCGGGCTGCAGGTCGCGGTAGAGGCCGGCGACGCGTTCGATGGGCTCAGGCTCGGTGCCGCCCAGCACGACGCGGTCCGGATGACGGAAGTCATCGACGGCCGAGCCTTCGCGCAGGAACTCTGGATTGCTAACCACGCGGAAGCGCGCGCCGGACCCATTGCTCGCGCGTTCGAGGGTCGGCAGCATCCAATCGCCGGTGCCGATCGGCATGGTGCTCTTGTTGACGACGATCAGGCTGCGTTCCGACGGGGTGTACTTGCCGAGGCTGTACGCGGCCGCTTTGACCTGGGTCATGTCGGCCTCGCCCTCGACGCCCGAAGGCGTGCCAACGCACACGAACGCGAACTGGGCGGCCTTCAGGCCCTCGACGTAGTCGAGCGTAAAGCGCAGGCGACCAGCCTTGATATTCTGAACCACGATCTCTTCCAACCCCGGCTCGTAAATCGGCAACTGGCCGCGCCCGAGCCGTTCCACTTTGCCAGGGTCAATGTCGATCCCTACGACCTGGTTGCCCAGCTCCGCGAAACAGGCGGCGGTTACCAGCCCAACGTAATTGGTCCCGATTACAGCGATGTTGGCCATCGCAACAAGTTTAGCCCTTTGTAACGCCGAACTCGGGGGTGGCGCCCGGTTGAGGCGCGGTTGAGGTTCCCGTCGGGCAACTAGCGCAACGCGGTTTGCAGCCGCGCGACGCCTTCCTTGAGCTGGTCCATCGCGAGCGCGTACGACAGACGGATGAAGCCCGGTGTGCCGAAGGCTTCGCCGGGCACGGTGACCACCAGCGCTTCGTCGAGCAGGTACGCCGACAATTCGGCCGCCGAGTGCACGACGCGGCGGTTCGGGCCTAGCGGGCGGTCGTACAGGCCGCGCACGTCGGGGAAGACGTAGAAGGCGCCTTCGGGCTCGTCACACACGATGCCGTCGATCGTCGAGAGCCCGGCGACAATCGCATCGCGGCGTTGCCGGAAGATGCCGACCATCTCGTCGACGGTCTGTTCGACCGACGCGTTGTTTTCGAGCGCGAACTGGGCCGCCCGCTGCGTAATCGACGACGGGTGGCTGGTCAGGTGGCTCTGCAGCGCCGACGCGATCTGGATCAGCTCGGGTGGTCCGACGAGCCAGCCGAGGCGCCAGCCGGTCATGGCGTACGCCTTTGAAACGCCGTCGACGATCAGGCTGCGGTCGGCCAGTTGCGGCGCGGCGCGCAGCCAGCGGCCCACGGGCACGTAGCTGATGCGGGCATAAATCTCGTCGACGATGGCGGCCACGTCGTGTTCCTCGAGGACGGCGCCCAGGGCCGCAAGCTCGGCGTCGCTGTAGACCGCCCCGGTCGGGTTGCACGGTGTGCACAGGACCAGCACGCGGCTGCGCGGCGTCAGGTGACGTCGCAGCGCCTCCGGGGTGAGCTTCCAACCCGGCGGACTGGTGTCGATCGGCACGACCACCGCGCCAGCCATCTTGGCCTGTTCGGCATAGCTGACCCAGTACGGCGCGGGCATCAGCACCTCGTCGCCAGGGTTACACAGCACCTGCATGGCGATGTACAGCGCTTCTTTGGCGCCGCTGGTGGCGATCACCTGACCCCAGGTAAATGGCACACCCGTCATCTCGGCTGTCCGGTCGGCGACGAGTTTCCGCAACGCGGGATCGCCACTTACCGTCGTGTAGTGGGTGGCGTCGTCGACCATGGCCCGGTTGGCGGCTTGTTTGATCGGCTCGGGGGTGGGGAAGTCAGGCTCGCCGACGCCGAACGAGATGATTGGCTGGCCAGCGGCCTTGAGCGCCTTGGCCCGCGCGTCCAACGCCATGGAGGCAGACGCCGAGATCTGGCGCGCGCGATCGCTGACGAAATCGCGTCCGGAGGCGATTCCCATTATGCGACGTCGAGCACGACCAGGCGTTCAGGACCGCTCGGCGTTTCGGCGGTTACCTCGTCATTCTTCTTGCGCCCCACCAGGGCGCGACCGATCGGCGATTCCTCGGAGATGCGTCCGCGGCGCGGATCGGCCTCGGCGGCCGAGACCAGCATGTACTCAGCCTCCTCGCCATCGGCATGCCGAATCTTGAGGTGCGAGCCCAGCCGGATCACCCCGTCGCGGGGCACGTCTTCGATCAGCTCGGCGGAGGCCAGCAGCGCGCGCAGTTCGCCGATCCGACCTTCTTGCAAGGCCAGCTCGTCCATCGCGTCGCGCAGGTCAAGATTCTCGGTGGGATCGTTGCCGCCAGCGCGCGCGTCGCCGAGTCGGAAAGAGACCGTCGGCAACTCAGCCTCGCGTCGCGCCAACTCCTCCTCCAGCTCGCGACGACCCTCTGGGGTCAGTCGCACCGTTTGTCGTGCCACGGGGCTCAGATGCTACTCCCTGGGCGATATCCGCGCCAAGATCGACGTAAACGGCACAGAACGTGCCAAAACGACCCGCGTGCTCGACCAGGTCATTGTCTCGATGGAAGGCCTCAGCCGCCGGTGGGGTGATCTGGCGGCCGTCGACGACATCACCCTCAACGTGCC
>Ga0070730_10002212_pt1 | contig 17902 bp, 16 predicted proteins | sample Coa_R1_3_FD_66447 | JGI IMG/M metagenome (GOLD analysis project Ga0070730, IMG submission 66447) | Surface soil microbial communities from Centralia Pennsylvania, which are recovering from an underground coalmine fire - Coalmine... | ecosystem: Environmental > Terrestrial > Soil > Unclassified ... | reverse complement strand
TCAACCCCTGGATTCCGCCACCTTCAGGCCGCCCGATCTATCTGGCAGATAACGTGCTGCTCGCGCGCGTCCTCAGCAAACGCCAGCCTGGAACCACCGGCGCAGCCCAGATTGGCTCATTGCTCACCCGCCAGGATGGCGCTGTGCCTATTGTGCTGGATGTCAGAGAACTGGTCAGCACTCACCTGGCAATCATCGCCAGCACTGGCGCGGGCAAAAGCTACCTCGCCAGCGTCATTCTTGAAGAATTGATGCGCCCGTACAACAAAGCCTGCGTGCTGATTGTCGATCCACACGGCGAATACAACACACTGGACCAGATAGCCAACCGGCCAGAGTTCCGAGATGGCAGTGGCCGCAATCTGTATCAAGCCAGGGTCCAGGTCTATCGGCACGATCAGGTCAAAGTGCGCATTTCATCGCTCACCATCGGCGACCTGCGCTATCTGCTGCCAGACCTCAGCGAGAAACAGCATTATCTCCTGGGCAGAGCCTACTCCAAGGTCACGCGCAGCAGCAAAGGGAAGCACTGGACTACCGAAGATCTCAAGCGGGCCGTCACGGAAGTCGGCAAAGAGGACACCGAGGATGAACAAGATAACTCCAGCACCGTCGGGGCGCTGCGCTGGCGCATCACCAGTCGATTGCAGGAAAACAACTTTGTCTTTGATGACTTTCAGCACCTGGACCTGGGTGAGATTTTCAGGCCAGGACAATGCACGGTCTTGCAACTCAACGAAATCGACGACCGCGACCAGCAGGTCATTGTAGCAACGCTCTTGCGCCGCCTCAACAAAGCCAGAGTGGATACCGAGCGCGGTAAAGTGCATGCAGGCGATGAATCGTACCTGTCCTATCCAGTCTTTCTCCTGCTGGAAGAGGCGCATCACTTCGCCCCGGCGGGTGGCGATGTCATCACCACCGGGATTCTCAAACAAATCCTCTCAGAAGGGCGTAAGTTTGGCATCGGGGTTGGGCTGATTAGCCAGCGCCCTGGCAAGCTCGACGCCGATGTGCTGAGCCAGTGCCTAACACAGTGCATCATGCGCATCGTCAACGAGATCGATCAGAAGAGTGTCGCCAGCGCCATTGAGGGCGTAGGCCGCGACCTGCTCAGTAACCTTCCTGCGCTCTCAAAAGGCCAGGTTATCGTGGCAGGCGGCGCAGTCAATACGCCGGTTCTCTGTCGCGTGCGTTCGCGTCTCACCCCACACGGCGGCGAGAGCAAAGACGCGCCAGACCTGTGGCAGCAATACTTCTCCAGTGGCTCCCAGGAGGCGCGCCGCCGCGACAACGCCATTCTCGCTACCGATGATAAGCCGTTCTCGCTCTTCAAGAGCTAGGCAGGAGCGCATGGCATGGCAACCCGCCACCTAACCCTCACCCTGGTGGTGGTCGCGCTGGGCGCCTGGCTCAGCCTGCTCCTTTTCGGCAAGTTGGTCGCCCCTGAGGGCGCGCTGCCACGCCTGATCTTTCTGGTCTTGCTCTTTATCGCCCTGGCCGCTTCATTCACGCCCATCGCGCGGCTGCTTGGAACCCAGTTAGTGCGCTCGAAATGGTACGCGCAGCGGAGCTTGCGGCACGCGCTGCGCCAGGGCACGCTGATCGCGCTTGCCATCGTTGCCAATCTCGCCTTGCACGCGCTGGGCGCCTGGTCCTGGGCAGATGTCATTTTGATTGCTCTGGCGGTCGTGTTGGTAGAACTGATCGCCCTGGCCCGCAAGTGAGATTGAGAACAATCTCGCTTGATAAGCCTGCGAACAACTACTATAATGGAGGCAGAGCGGAGAAGTTAGTCTGGCATCACAGACGGGCAGCAAGCGTTTTTTCAGAGTGATACTATCCTGACAGGGGGATCAGTGTACGCTAAAAGCGCTTCAAGCCTGCCACAGAGGAGGGAAAACATGACCGCCTACATTCAATCGGATCGCCGGAGCCTGTTGCTTGAGCGCCGGAAGCTCTACGAGGCTGAGGTCGTCGAGGCGCTGCTCAACGAAGACCCGGAGGAGCGCGAAGAACGCCTGCGCCTGGTGCGCGCCTGCCAGCCAATGCTGGTAGCCACCCTCAACACGCTGGCTGTCTTTGACCCCGAAATCCATAATAAAGAGTAGGCGATAGCGCGTCAATGCCACATCCGTTTTTGACCCCAGACGGACTCACCTTTCACAATCCGGTAGAGTTCGGCGGACTGTATTGGGTAAATTTTACCTACCCACCGCTCCCTCCTGGTGTGGAAGAGCGGCGCATCCTCGATTGGCATCCGGCGCTGGTCATCTCCAGCCCGCCGTTCTGTCGTCATGCTGGCGCAGTCAACGTGCTGGCTGTCACCAGCTTTCGGGGCAAACTGCGCCCCTATCACTATCTGCTCTTGAAACGCGACTACCCCCAGATGGATACTGATAGCCTCGTCAAGACCGAACTGGCCTATCCTGTCCTGCGCGCAGCGCTCCCCGACCAGCACTTCATCTGCAAACTCACCGACGATGACCTGCAAGGGGTCCTGCATAAAGTCGCCGATGTGCTAGGCATCACCATCTTTCAAGAGATTTGGACCCAATAGGGGAGATGGTGCATGGCCGCTGAAATCGACACCGCTTTATCCTGGCATCCTGCCGTTCATAGATCTATGCTCACCCATCCCTATGAGGTTGCTTCAGCGTGACACTCTCTGAAATACAGCAGCAGCTACGGCGGCTCCCCTCAGTCGATGAACTGCTGCGCCATCCATTGCTGGCTCCGCTGGCCGGTACTGGCGCGCGGCCATTGCTTGTAGAAAGCGCCCGCGAAGTGATCGGCTCCATTCGGGCGCAGATTCGCTCTGGTCAAGCGTCTCCCCCACTGGAGGAGATCGCCACACGCATCCAGCAGTCATTTCAACAACGCCAGCGCCCCAATCTGCGCCCGGTCATCAATGCCACTGGCGTCATCATCAATACCAACCTGGGACGCGCGCCACTCAGCCAGGAAGCGCTCCAGGCCATCGCTGAGGTGGCCCAGGGATACTCTAACCTCGAATACGAACTTGAGGAAGGCGAGCGCGGCCAGCGCCATACCCATGTACGCCCTTTACTGCGTGAACTGACCGGAGCCGAGGATGCCCTGGTGACAAACAACAACGCCGCCGCTGTCCTCCTGGTCCTGAGCGCCCTGGCCCCTGGGCGCGAGGTGATTATCTCGCGTGGACAATTGGTCGAGATTGGCGGTGGCTTTCGCGTCCCCGATGTCATGCGTCAAAGTGGCGCGCGTCTGGTCGAGGTAGGCACGACAAACCGCACCCGCCTGGGTGATTATGCAAACGCCATGAGTGCAGAAACGGCCTTACTCCTCAGTGTGCATCCCAGCAACTTCCTGATCACCGGCTTTACCGAATCGGCCCCGCTGTCGGCACTGGCCGAACTGGCACACAGCCAGGGCTTGCTGGCAGTTGAAGACCTGGGCAGCGGATGTCTGATCGATAGCGCGCATTTTGGCCTGGCGCACGAACCTATGCCCCAGGAAAGCATTGCCGCCGGAGCCGATGTCGTCTGCTTTTCCGGTGACAAACTGCTGGGCGGTCCCCAGGCGGGCATTATCCTGGGAAAGCGCGAAATTATTGCACGCATTGCAAAGCATCCGCTCATGCGCACCATCCGCATTGATAAGCTCACCCTGGCCGGCCTGGAAGCAACGCTGCGCCACTACCAACGCAACGAAGCTCCTGAGCGTATCCCTATCTGGCGCATGATCGCCTTGCCCCAGGAAACGCTGCGCCAGCGCGCCCAACAGTGGATGATGCAGCTTCGATCACGGGGAGTAATCGCCGAACTGCTTGAGGGCCAATCAACCATCGGCGGCGGCTCTCTGCCTAGTGAAACCTTGCCCAGCACCCTCCTGGCAATCCATGAGGAGGCGTCCACATCCTATCCCTCCCTGGAGGCGCTGGCGAAGAGGTTGCGCTCCGGCGACCCGCCCATTGTTGCGCGCATCTTGCGCGACCGCCTCTTACTGGACCCCCGAACAGTCCTGCCAGAGCAAGATCAGATGCTCCTGGATGGTCTTCGGGCAGCCCTGGCTCCTGAGAGCAGCGCTTAATCTCCCAACACCAGCGCCTCTGGCTGATCGCTCTCCGGCGGAGAAGCGCCAATTATCGCAGGGTCTGCCTCCATTGAGGAAGCAAAAGGTACAATTACCTGCGCTTGCTTCGTACCAGAAGCCATTCCTCTCCGGGCCAGCAGCAGACCGGCCAGCACCATCGCAGCGCCGAACAACTGCCCAACCGAGAACTGCTCACCCAGCAGCAAGAACGACCCAATGCCTCCCAGAACAGGAGTAAGATAGTTATACAGCGTGACGTAGCCAACACCACGCCGCACAATCGCCCAGTTCCAAATAGTATAGCTGATATAGATCGGGAAGAGCACCGCATAGCCCATCACAGCCCAGGAGCGCCAGGTCACCAGCGACCAGTTCTGATGCAGCAGCGACGGCACTCCAACGGGAGATAATGCCAGCGTCCCCACGATCAGGGTATAGCACATCAGTTCAGCCTGAGAGAAGCGCGTGCCCAGCTTTTTATTCGTAATGCCATACAGCGCAAACGAGAGCGCCGCCACCAGCGTCAGCAGATCACCAGTAATCATCGAGCCAGGAGTCACGTTGCGATCTGCCCCAGCTTGCTGTATATGACCGCTAGCAGCAAACAGGAAAAGAGCAACACCGGCAAAGGCTAGCAGCACTCCTGACCACTGCGCCAGACTCACCCGCTCGGTACGCAAGGCCGCCAACAAAATCGCTGAAAAGAGGGGGACAGTTGCCATCAGCAGCGACGAAGCAAAGACCGTTGTCAGGTTCAAGCCCACTATATAAAAGAGTTGGTAAATGCCATAACCGCTCAGCCCCGAGATAATCAGTGGGACAATATCGCGCCGCTCAAAGCGCCAGGCGCGCCTGCCTCGTCGCCCATGCACCCAGAGGAGCGCCAGCGCCATCACCATAATCAACAGGAAGCGCAGATACGTGAAGGCAAACGGCTCCATCTCCTCCAGAGCAACTTTGAAAAGTACAGGGGAAATTGCCCAGGTGATCACCGCGAAGCAGAGCGCGAGATCAACCGAGTGTTTGCGGAAAGACAAGAGCAACACATCCTTTGCAGATACTATTGTTGGGCCAGGGCATGGGTCAGGCGCAGCACAATCCGGCAGAAGTGAAGGATGGCCGCCGCCGCTGCAAGCTGCGCATCTTCGACGCTCTCTCCCTCATCGGGCTGCGGCTGCGCTCGGCAGAGCGCGCGCAGCACAAAGAGAACATCGTCTTTAATTGCGCTATCTAATCGCCCGGCATGCACCATCCGCGCCACACGCCCCACCGTCGCCTGCATTTCCCGGCGGACCACGCCTAACTGATCGAGATCGTCATCCTCCAACCCATCCCAGTCTTCATCATCAACATCAACATCCATCAGCGCGGCTAATTCAGCCGGATCGGCAACATCGGCATCAGAGACATCAGGCACTGGTTCATTGGGAGGTGAAGATTCCGAACGCACGCCCAGGCGATTCAGGAGTGTCTCCAGCTCGTGTTCCCAACTGGACATACGGGCATCCTCCCTGTGATAGAACTTGGCATCAGTTGCTCCGTCTGAGTGCGTCCAGTCTAGCATAGTGATCCCTTCTTGTCGAGAGGGTGCCTCAACAACATCCGAAAAGGAGAGACAGCGCGGCCAGGAAGGGTTCTGGCGTGCTGTCTCCTGGATGCACAGCTACCGTTGCACACTATACCGCGCAATAGGCAGGCTTACTGTGTCAGGCCGGTAAAATTAAACTTCCCAGAGCGCAGCGCTGGAGCCACAACGGTGGTATAGTCGCGCACCTGGATACGCTGTTTACTGATCGCCTCAGCGGCAGTCAGCGTTTCCAAGATGCTCTGCGTAAAGCGGAAGTTCTTGAGCGGCCTCGTCAGTTCCCCATGCTCAATCAAGAACGTGCCATCGCGCGTCATTCCCGTAAACAAGGTCCGCACCGGATGCACAACGTTGCAATAGTGGAAGCGGGTCACATAGACACCGCGCTCAATCCCTTTGAACAAATCCTCCCGGCTGGCGGCGCCAGCCGCCATCATCAGGTTTGCTGGATAGGGTCCAAAGGTATTGGGCGATGGGAGTGCATGGCCGGTGTTTTCCTTGCCCTCGCGGTTAGCCGTAAATGAATCGTAGGGCACCGCGTGCGCGACTCCCTGATCGATCAGAGCCAGACGATGCTTGGGCGCGCCCTCAAAATCGAAGCCCATCGGCAGCCCTTCGGGATCAAAAGCATCGTCGTAAATCGTGACGCTCTCGGCAGCGATTTTCTCGCCAAAGTGACCGTTCATAAAGCTGCGCTCTTCCTGCACGGCCTGCGCCGAAAGCCCCATGAAGGCCAGATATTGCAACATCTCGCCAACCGCGTAGCTATCCAGCACCACCCGATACTCACCAATCGGCGCTTCAATAGGATTGCGGCTCTTCGCGGCTTTCTCTACCGCTTCAGTTGCCAGCGCCTCAAAGTCAAACGCGCCTACATCCATTGAGACACGCTGCGCGTAGCCTGAGCCACCTGCATCGGCCATCACCACCGCGTGCAACTCAGCTTCCGTGCCAATATGATTGGCAAAGACGCCTAGCGAGTTCGCCACCACCACCTGCTGAACCGCCGTCTCAAAGGCTCCCGCTGATTCATAGCCTTTGGCAACCGCACGATCAACGATAATTTTCACACCATTGGCCCGCTCTTCCGGACCAAAGGCTGCTGTGCCCGCGCTATAGCCATTGACCAGCGTAATGGGCTGCGGTCCTGGCAGTGATTTAAATTCGGGGTTCTCAGGCTGCACGCTCGCAATCGCAACGGCCCGATTGACCACATCGCGCAATGAATCGTCATCAATCTTGTTGGTACTGGCAACGCCGATCCTATTGCCCAGCACAGCCCGCACACTCACTGCTGTATTCGTCTCAGCAACGTTCTGGTGAATATAGCTATTAGCGAAGCGTGTCAGAGAGCGGTCTGTGCCGAAAAACAGCACCTCCGTTTGAGTCGCCTTAGAAAAGCCGAGAACCTTTTCGAGCAACGTGCGAACTTCGTTTTCTTCCAGCATTTCTGGCTCCTTTATTGCCCCCAGTTTCCTACGCCCACCTGTACATTGCGGAAACGAGCGGAAGCCGCCCCATGTCCCGTGCGCATGACCTGCATTGGTTCGCCCTTGCCGCAGTTGGGCGTGCCCCAGACGACCCAATCATCGCAGACCGCATCACAACTGCCCCAAAACTGGGGCGTAATGCCGGTGTACGTGCAGTTCTTCAGCATCGCGCCGAGCTTGCCGTTTTTGATCTCCCAGCCAATCTCAGTGCCAAACTGGAAATTCAGCCGCCGATCATCAATGCTCCAACTACGATTGGTGCAGAGATAGAGACCCTCATCGGTATTGGCAATCAGATCTTCCAGCTTCCAGGTTCCTGGCAGCAGGCTCACGTTGGTCATGCGAATCATCGGCAGGCGGTTCCAGCCATCCGCGCGCACGCAGCCGTTGCTGCTCAAGCCGAGTTCAGGCGCGGTATCACGAGACATCAGATAGCCGGAGAACACTCCATTCTTCACAATATCGGTTCGCTGGGCGGGCACACCCTCATCATCCCACCCAAACGTGCCCAGCCCGCCCGGCGTCGTCGCATCGGCCACGATACTCACCGCATCCGAGCCATAGCGAAAATTGGCGCCGAGCTTATCGATAGTCAGGAAGCTCTTACCGACAAAACCGGCCTCCATCCCCATCACGCGGTCCAGTTCGATAGGATGTCCACACGATTCATGCACCTGAAGCGCCGTCTGGGGGCCATCCAGGATGATCGTCATCGTGCCTGACGGGCACTGCTTGGCCGTCAGGAGCTTCACCGCTTCCTCGCCAATGCGCTGGCCGTGTTCAGGCAGGTTCATCGCCTCCACAAACTCGTAGCCAGCCGTCCCGGCCTGGCGACCAAACGAGTTGGGGTAGGATCGCTGCTGAATCTCACCATCGCCCACTGCCTCGGCAACAATCGCCGCGCCGCTATCGTACAGTGTCTGCTCGATCAGGCTGCCCTCCGAACTGGCAAAGAGCTTGCGCTCGCGGCCAAACTCCATGTTGCCCGTAGCAATGTTCACGCCCTTGACCGAACGCATCGTCTCGTCAGCCTTCAACAGCAAGCCAACTTTTTCTTCCAGAGGCACGCTAAAGGGGTCACGCTTGATGGAGGTCACATAGCTTCCACGCTGCGGGGGCAACGGCGAGAGGCGCGGCAGCTTGCCGCCAACCAGCGCGCTGGCCTTCGCAATCCCCACTGCCTGGTCTGCAATCTTCTGAGCCTCTTTCAAATCCATGCGGGCGCTGCTGGCAAAGCCCCAGGCGCCATTCACAATGACGCGCACATTAAAACCACTATCGACACTACTGGAGAGCGCCTCCACGCGCCCGTTCTTGACCGAGATCGATTCAACCGTCCGCTCCATCACGCGCACATCGGCATAGCTTGCGCCGAGTTGCAACGCGATGTTGAGCGCCGTGTTCGCCAGGTCTTGCATGAACGAACCTCCTCCTTCGGACTGGCTTCTTTCTTAGACATCTTGAAGGGCCAGGGCAACCGCGCCCCGCAGCGTGGCATCGCTCCCCAGCGCAGATGGCACAATCCGCACTGGTTCTGTGGAGGCCCGCAGGCACAGCGGAAGCGCCATCTGGCGCAGCGGACCAAACAACAGATCGCCAGCCAGCGCCACAGCCCCACCAATAATAATAACGCCAGGGTCGAGGAGATTGCTCAGGTTAGCAAGGCTGATAGCCAGATAATGCAGCGCCTCATTGACCACCCCCTGAGCAACGGAATCGCCTTCAGAGGCTATGCGAAAGACCTCATCAACCGTCATTGCCTCAGCCCGCCCGCCAGTTACGCGACGAATCGCCTCTTCTGTCTGGGGATACTCGACCGAGACACCAATCATTGTGCGCACAATCGCCTGGGCGGAAGCAATACCCTCCAGGTGTCCACGCCGCCCACAGGGGCAGAGCGGTCCATCCTCTTTGACAACGGTATGCCCAATCTCGCCGGCCATCGTCCCCGCGCCGTGATAGATCGTACCATTGATGACGATGCCCGCGCCAATGCCACGCCCTAGACCCACATAGACCAGATTGCGCTCGCCCACACCCGCGCCAAAGGTGGCCTCACCCAGCGCCGCAGCGTTGGCATCGTTATCCAGGATAGTTGGGATACTACAACGCTGCTCAATCAAATCCTTGAGCGGCAAGTGATCCCAGCCTTCCGCGCGATACATTGTACGCACCACCCCACGGCGAGCATCGACTGGCGCGCCCACTGCAATACCGCAGCGCAGCACCCGACTGCCCTTCAATCGCTCCGGTGAGCAGACCTCCGCGATCATCTCCTGCAAAAGCTGAACAGCCCCCGGACCATCCAGTGGTGCGCTCAGCCGTCGTCTTGCCTGATAAATGACCTGGCCTTGCAGATCAGCCAGCGCCACCGACAGCCGCATACCCCCACTGCTTATCTCCACACCCAGAACGTAGCCCTGGGTCGCAAGGACCGTTATGTGACTGTGATTGGGGAGCGGCTCATGCTCTGGTCTGGTCTGGTTCATAGGAGATCCTCCTGTGAGGCTAGGGCAGTAATCAAAGATTGCGCTCGTTATCACACTCAAGCGGCGGCGCTCATCTGAGAAGCAATGCACTGCATGGGGCGGGCCGCGCGCAGCACAGACAGAGCTAAAGAGTCGCAGGGGGGAGCAAAATTATAGGAGACGCCAGAACGGTACGGAAGTCTCGCCTTGCCGCCTTTCCAGTATAACCTACCAGGCAGCATCCACCTGGGGAGAGGAGTTTTTCAGAGTTATCCTTCCTGGCGATGGTTCTGGTGGCCGTTGTGATTCTGAATACTAGCGGGCAGAGAGCCTGGGAGAATGAGGATTGGAGCAAAGAGACCCTCTTGCACCACCACAATGCGCTCTTCGTGCCAGAGTTCGAGGACGGCCAAGAACGTGACCACCATCGCAAGGCGTGATGATGCGGCGCGCAGCAAATCCTCAAAATTGACACGGCTATGCGCCGACAGGCCCGCCTCAATCTCGGCAATCTTATCGCTGACACGCACGGCTGGGAGCGGCAGCGGCTCCGGTTCACTCTGCCGTCGCTCCTCCAGGACACGCCGGAATGCCGCCGCCAGCGCCTCCACCTCCAACCCCACCAGTTTGGGCGGCGCCCAGGTCAGCGCCTCATCAGCAGGCAACACCTGCCCTGGACGAGGAAAACTTACCAATCCAGCCGCCTCGCGCGCGCGCAGCAATTGGGCAATCTCCTTCGCCAGTTTATACTCTAGCAGGTGGCGGCGCAACTCCTCAGCCTCAGCCATCGCCTCATCTGCTTCAGAAACTTCGTCTTCCCTGGGCGGCTGCGGCAGCAAACTGCGCGATTTAATATAGAGAAGCTTAGCCCCAACCGTAATGAACTCCGGCAGCCGGGCCATTGGTGGCTCCTCGTTTTGCCAGTTGCGCACATAGTCCAGAAACTGATCGGTCACAGCCACCAGCGAGATCGCCGTAATCTCCATCTGGTGGCGTTCGATCAGATGGAGCAAGAGGTCGAGCGGCCCCTCGAAGATAGGCAGATGGACGGTATAGGAACTTGTAGCAGCCGTTGGAGAGCGTCCATCTGCCATTATCTTTGTTCCATTGACCTCATCACTTATTGCCATCACGCACTCCCCAGACCAGCAGAACGTGTATGTTCTGGTAACTAATTTTGATCGTCCACAGCATGCAGCGCCGCCGCCGGGCCTTGCGGGTCGTGATGCGTGCGAATCAGCAGCGTCACGCGCTCCGGCAAACCAGCCGCCGCAGCCAGATCAGCGCCAATGTCGGCGTGACGCCAGGCGGCATAGAATGGTTGTCGCCAGAATGGGCGCGGAGACGCCGCCAGCAACCGTAGCAAGGCAGGGGCCAAAGCGCGCAGCAGCACAATGACCGGACGCATCCAGAAGCGCACCCGGCCTCCGCCTTTGCCTACATCATGCAGCAGCGCGGCGGCCAGCAGATCACGATCCTGGCATCCCCGTGCTTGCAGGGCATAGCAGACATTCAGGCAATGGCGCTGATCGCCAACCGACATCGTTGCAAACAACGCGCGCGCGGCTGGAGGGAGCAGCGTAGCAATACACTGCTCATCCTCTGGCCGCACGCGCGCCGTCAACAAATGCCAGGCTTGCGAGACCCGATAAACGACACGCACCCTCATCCCCATTCACACCAAAGGCAAGATTAGATACGCCGGATTCACAACCGCCAAAACAATGGCATCTGTCCCCTTATTCACCCAATAGAAGGGACTCAGCACCTCCAGCCCAGAGGCACCCGTAAATTGGAGGATGAGCGGCAAGAGAAACAGGAGACCGATGATGATCAGTTCCATATACGGTTCGGCCCGGCGAAATGAAACCGCCTGCCGGCTCGGCAGCAAGGCAAACAAGACCCGATAGCCATCCAGCGGATAGAGCGGGATCAGATTCACGAGAAAAAGGATGATGTTCACCACCACAAACGCAAACAGCAATTGCTCTGCACGCAGAGCAGGCCAGGGGAGCGCCCCACCCACCTGTTGATAGGCTGTAGCTCCTTGAAGCGGAGCATTCACATCCGAGATGAATCCCTGCGATTGAATCGCCCGGAGCGCAAAGGCGCCGCCCAGGCCAAGCACAAGATTGACCAGCGGCCCGGCCAGCGCCACCAGAATGGTTCCAAAATTCGGCCCCACTCGCAGTTTGAGGGCATCAAAACGCACCGGCTTGCCCCATCCCAGCGTCGAACCTCCTGAGAGGAACGCCAGGAGCAGCGCCACAGCCGTGCCCATAGCCGTCATCTGCCGAAGCGGATTCAGACTCAGCCGTCCATCGTTGCGTGGTCCTGGATCGCCCAGCGCCAGGGCCATCAAGGCATGCGCCGACTCGTGGATGCAGATACTGACGATGAAGCAACCAAACAGCATTGCAATAAAAATTACGTTATGATCGCTCATCATCCTTGCGCTTTGCCGCTCTTCTTCCCATCCTTCTTTGGTTTCTTCTTTTCCTTGGCAGGTCGGTCTTTGTTCGCCATAGCTGCGTCCTCCCTTTATTACTGCCCTGCTGGTGGGCATCGTATGAACTATTATACTGACAGAACCAGCGCCACGCAAGCGCTTTGTCGCTTGTTCTTCTGCTAAAAAGAGCCGTTCCGGCGCCTACAACAAAGAAAGCTCAAGACCCTCGAAGGCCAGAGCCGTTTCCGCAAACTCCCGCTGCGCCGTGCCCTGCAATTGCTCAAGCACCGCATCATCATGCTCAGGATCGTGATGGAAGAGCAAGAGCCGTTTCACGTTGGCAGCGCGCGCCACGTCGGTTGCCATGCGTGGCGTGCTGTGCCCAAAGCCCCGCTTCGACGCCAGATAATCTTCCTCGCTATATTGTGCATCATGAATGAGCAGGTCTGCTCCGCTGGCAAAGCGGATCACCTGCTCATCGTTGTCCGGTCCCTCCTCGACATCCGTCGCATACACGAGGCTGCGCCCCCGGTACTCAATGCGCGAGACTAAACAACCGTTCCTGGGGTGCGCCGCGGTATGCAAGAAAGTCACACAGACATCCCCAGAAACAAACAATGTGCCATCAGCCCCTTCGCCATTAAGGCGGGTGCGCTGAAGATGCGGCGGCAACACACCAGGATGCCATTGGAAATAATCTCCCGGCTCAAGCGTATAAAACTGACAGGTTGCGGGCACATCGCGCAGATCAACCGGGAAATAGGGCGACGTAATGGCCTGACAAAGCGTATCAGGAAAGCTCTTGCCTGCCAGGCGCGGGCCAGCCAGATGCAACTCAGCCCCAGGTTGATAGAGCGGATCAAAAAAAGGCAGGCCAAGAATATGATCGTAATGCAGATGGCTGAAGAGAATGGTGATCGTTGGCAGTGAGGCACGCGCATGCTGGCGAAATAATTGCCCAAAAGGGATCACACCCGTGCCAGCATCGAGAATAATCTCGTGGCCCCCAACGCGCACCTCCACACAAGAAGTATTTCCCCCCACGCGCTGTGTGGCGGCCCTGGAGACTGGATAGCTGCCGCGCACACCCCAGAAACGCACCATAAACTCATCATTTCCTTCGACAGAGCCTTGCGCCCCGGCAAAAGGACCAGAGGAACTCTTCTCTTCAGCATCAGTTCCACTCATAGCTGATGTCCCCTCATTCTTCCCCAGGGCAGCGCATGCCCCACCAGGCGCGGCAGCACACACTCATCGAAGCAAGACGACAAGCCCGACCTTTTCTGGTCAGGCGCCTTCTTCGTCACTATATCGCGCCACCCAGTGAAAGTCAATTTTTGGATATCTGCTTCTTCTAACGAGCGGCTAACGAGCGGCGCCCTACAAGGACATTGGCAAAGAGCAAAGCTGCGCTGTAAGTAGTGACCAGCCCATAACATCCACTCGTTTTGACAACAGTGGGAGGGCATGCTACACTGCCCAGCAGAGTCGCACAAGCTGGGCAGATGTATACGCCTGGTAAGATATATTGATGAGTTGCTGGCCCTGGCTTGTTCCAGCGAGGTCAAGTTGGCTCATTACACCTTGGGGGAGAAGCAGCAATGAATGTAAATAAGAGTATCAGCCGGTTGACAAACGTCTTCCTGGCGCTCTTCATGCTGCTCAGTGTTGGCCTTGTCTATTGGCAGGTATTCCAGTCCCAAACGCTTGCCACCAGCACCTATAATCCCAGTCTCTGCGATATTGGCAACCAGCCAGTACGCGGCAGCATCTATGATCGCAACGGCGTCTTACTGGCTTACTCTGAAGCGGACCCCAAGGCTACCTGCAACTATCGACGATACTACTGCTTCCCATCGCTCTCACCGATCATCGGCTATTTCAGCTATAACTATGGTGAGACCGGACTTGAGCAAGCCTACGATGACACCCTGACCGGCAGGCAATCCTCAGGGCAAGATGCCCTGAATAATTTCTGGGACCAAACTCTGCACAGACCCGTCAATGGCTCCGATATTTATCTGACCATTGATGTGAAGGTCCAGAATCTGATTGATAAACAGTATGATATTACCTACGATGAGCCGGGCGGCAACTTCCCCAACGATCCCATCCGTCGGCTGCCCAAGGGCACGGTTGGTCCCCCTCCCACTGAACCCATTCCGGCGCTCTGCCAGCAGAAAAATGGCGCCCTGATGCAGCAGACTTACAACCAGCCCGATGAGAATGCAGCCGATAACCACCCTGGCTCGATTATCGTTGAGAAGCCAGATACCGGCGAGATTCTGGGCATGCTCAGCCGTCCGTATTTCAACGCCAATGAGATCGGCGACTATACCCCCTGCCGTCTCTACGTCAACGACCAGACCAACGCCACCGATCCCGTCTGCCCAGGGGCGCAGCAAAACCCGCCAGCAGCGCCAGCAGGCACTGCCACTCCCACGCCAACACTGACCAGCACCATTGGCGCTGAATATTTCAAACAACTAACCAATGATCCGCTCTCGCCGCTGCTGACCCGCCCAACCAATCTCTATGTCCCAGGTTCAACATTTAAGACCGTGACCTTGAGCGCGGCGCTGGATAGCAACAAATACCAGTTGACCAGCCCCTTTGGGGGCGCCAATTGCCTGGCGAACGACTCCCCAGCCCTGACCTACACCGTCAACGGTCATACCTTTACCGACTTTGCCCCCAGGGACCAGTACAGCCCGAAGCCATCCTGCCCCATTGATCTGGAGCATGGCTATATCTATAGCGATAACGTCATCTATGCGCGCGTCGGGGTGGGGGTGGGCGCCGATACTTGGCTGAACTACTTACAGCGTTATGGCATGATTGACTCCAACGCCCAGACCAAACCGCCCTTTCCCTTTGATTTTCCGGTGAAATCCAGCCGGGTCGATTTTCAAGGCGCGCGGGCTGATAACGTCAATCTGGCTGCTGATGGGTTTGGGCAGGGCACCCTGGAGGTTTCGCCGCTGGAGATGTCCTTTGTCACCAGCACGGTGGCAAACAACGGTGTTGGATTACTCCCGCATCTGCTCTCTAAGGTCGTGCCGCATGGTACCGACCCCAACAGTGTCGCAGCGGTGGGATCAATGCCCTACACCGGCAACGGCGTGACGAACGGCCAGATCATCAGCGCGCAAACCGCCCAGGACATACGCGAGTCGATGCGCGGCGTGGTCACGACCGGCTCGGCGGGCATCATCAATGGCACCCGCGCCGACGTCGGCGGCAAGACCGGCACCGGCCAGCTTGGGAACGCCGACCCGCACTCCTGGTTCATTTCGATGGCCCCAGATAATCCAGGGCAGACCCCGCAATATACCATTGTTGTCATGAAAGAAAACGGCGACGAGGGCCTCTTCCAGGCGCCAGTCGTTGATTGTATCTATCTAAGCCTGTTCAACCAGACAAACATCCATGATGGGACATCGTACCCGCGCTACCGTTGCGCGCCATGATCGACCCGCCATCAGACCCAACAATGAGTACGCCCGGAGAAACCCGCGAAACCGAAACCCAGCAGGCCGAACAGCGGCAACGGCGCTTGCAGAGCATCTATAGTGAGAGCGAGGGGCGATTCCTCTATACCTGGCAGCGCGTGCGCCAGACGCTTTTCCTACCCCTGGCTGCTGGCCTCGATAGGCTGCATATCACGCCCGATATGCTCTCCTGGGCTTCGGTGCTGTTGGGCGTCGGGTTCTTCTTTATCGCCCGATTCCGCTTCGATATTGCTTTCTGGCTGCTGGTCGGCTCGGTCGTATTGGACGCGCTCGATGGCGTGCTGGCGCGCTACCGCCGCGCCTCCTCCGCGAAAGGCTCGTTCACCGACACCTTTTGTGATGAGGCTGTCGTGGCCCTCACCGTTGGGGGGTTAGCCTGGCAGGGCGCTATCAACGCCGTGCTGGGGATCGTCTTTGTCTACATCTATACCAGCCTGGTCACGTTTCTGCTGATCCACCAACTGTTGAGCGTCTCATCGCAGGGCATCATTCGTCCCAGCCGCATGCTCCTCTACGCCCTGGTAGCCATCTACTACTTCTTCGGCAAGAACTGGCTTGACGATCTCCTCTGGGCTTATCTCCTGACCATTCCCATGCTTGGCCTGAGCTACTGGCGTATCCGCAGGGCGCTCTAGCCCACTTCTATCAAACCGGAGCGTCTTAACGACCGGAAAAGCTGACAGCCCATGCTCAATCAAGCTAGTATGATCACACGCGCCGTCAGGAATACATCTTGCTGGCTACACTGCCTACTCAATCGGGCTATCTGTGGAGACTGTACTTTGCACTCAGGCAAGCGCCTTTGAATACCCATTTCCACTTTGCATCTACAGAGAAAGAAATAGTTCAAGACGAGTCTATAAAGCGCACACGAGCATTTCCGAGATACACTGAGGGAGCTTTACCATGAGCGCCAGCGATATACCAGTTCAAACAACTTCGCCACAAGCAGCAGACCCAACGCAGAACCAAGCGAGAATCCTGGTTGGCACGGCAAGCTGGACCGATCACGAGCCGTTTTATCCCTCTGAATACCAGCGGAAAGAGATGAGCGGCCAGCGCATCAGCTACTACGCCCGCTATTTCCCGCTAGCTGAGGTTGATTCGACATTTTACCGTCTTCAGCCCCAGCGCAACTTCCAACTCTGGAGCGAACGCACCCCTGATGGATTTCGCTTCGATGTCAAAGCCTATGGGGAACTGACCTGGCATCACCGCACTGATGACGGGCAAGCCATTGAGCCAAAGGCGGAGACGTTCGCCCAATTCGCTGAGATGATGCAGCCTATGCGCGACGCTGGGAAGCTGCGCGCGATCCTCTTCCAATTCCCGCCCTGGTTCACCTACAGCCCCAACAATCTGGATTACCTCGCCACTGTCCGCGAGCAATTGCCTCGTGAGTCTATCGCAGTCGAGTTTCGCCATCGCTCCTGGCTGGATGGACATCATACTGATGAGACAGCAAAGGCATTGCGGGAAGCCCAGATGGCCTACGTCTGTGTCGATGAGCCGCAGATTGGCTCTGGCTCTATGCCCCCCATAACACTGGTCACAGACCCGCGTCTGGCGCTCTTCCGCTTTCACGGGCGCAACACGCAGATGTGGTACGCGCGTGGCCTCCAGAGCAGCCGCCAGCGTTTTGATTACCTCTACAGCAAGGACGAGCTTACATCCTGGGCCGAGCGTATCAAGGGCATCGCCGAACAGTTGGGGCCAGCCAGTGAGATCCATGTCATTATGAATAACAACGCCCGCAACTACGCCATCATCAACGGCTTCGATCTTCAGGCGCTGCTGGGCCAACAGCCAGGCCAGGGGCAACCGCTGCCACCCGCCATCCAGCAGGCGATAAGCGAGCGCTCCCAAACGTCTACCCCATAAATCCAGGCCGAGGTACGCTGGGACGAATTATCGAGGATGCTTCAGCATCATTGGAGGTATTTGTCTGCCAGCAGCCGATATTTTTCCTGGACCTCCGCAGGGATGCGGCTTCGGTCTGTGATGATTGCTGACGCCAGCGCGTGCGGGCACTCACAGGTATTCTGCACGCGATCTGCCGGGATGCGCTGGGCTACGGCGCGAATGATGCGCTGAGCATTGGTCACATTTTTCATCAAGTTCCCAATCACCATCTCGACAGTGACCGGCTCGGCGGTCTCATGCCAAACATCATAATCCGTCACGCAGGCAATCGTGGCATAGCAGAGTTCCGCTTCGCGCGCCAGCTTGGCTTCTGGCAGCGCAGTCATCCCAATCACATCTACCCCCCACTGCCGGTAGATGCGCGACTCAGCCTTCGTCGAGAAGAGCGGCCCCTCAATGCA
>Ga0070730_10002211_pt1 | contig 17904 bp, 17 predicted proteins | sample Coa_R1_3_FD_66447 | JGI IMG/M metagenome (GOLD analysis project Ga0070730, IMG submission 66447) | Surface soil microbial communities from Centralia Pennsylvania, which are recovering from an underground coalmine fire - Coalmine... | ecosystem: Environmental > Terrestrial > Soil > Unclassified ... | reverse complement strand
CTAGACACGCATTGCGTGGGCGCAGCATGCATGCCTCAGACAGACAGATTTGGACGAGTGGAGTAAACATGTCTTGTCGGCAGAGCGCGACGGATAGCGGCAAGGCAAACTCAGGGTGGACAGTCGCAATAGATGGATAAACACATCAGGCTTTCAGATCGCGGCGCATGATGCCGTCAAAGGGATAAGGATGCGCCCTACACCATGACAAAAACCATCCTCAACCCGGCGTCGCTGGCCAGGCCTTCGGGCTACGCCCACGGCGTGCTGGCGAGTGGCCGGCTGCTGTTCCTGGCCGGCCAGACCGGCATCGACGCGAGCGGCCGGATTATGGCGCCGGGCGATTTGGTGAGCCAGTTCCGGCAGGTGTTGGCGAACATGAAGGCTGTGCTGGACGAGGCCGGCGGCCAGATGAGCGATGTGGCTAAGCTGACGATATTTGTCACCGACAAGCGCGCCTATCACGACCAACTGAAGCCCATTGGCGCGGCCTACCGCGACTTTTTCGGGCGCTACTTCCCGGCCATGACCCTGGTGGAGGTCAAGAGTCTGTTCGACGACGACGCCCTGATTGAGGTTGAAGGGATAGCCATGCTGCCCGCGGAGCGCCAGGATGGAATTTGAGTTGACGGCGGCCCAGGCGGCTGTGCAAAACCTGGCGCGCAACTTCGCGCAAGGCCGGGTGGCGCCGCTGGCGCGCGAAATGGATGAGCAGGGCCAGATGCCGCTGGCGCTGGTGGGCGAGATGGGCGCGCTGGGGCTGCTGGGTGGGCCGCTGCCGCCTGAGTATGGGGGGCAGGATTGGGACCCGCTGGCGCTGGCGCTGTGCTACGAGGAGCTGGGCCGGGCCGACTCGTCGGTGCGCGGTTTCATGACGGTGCACACCAGCCTGGTGGCGCAGTGCCTGCTGGCCTGGGGCACGCCCGAGCAAAAACAGGCCTATCTGCCGCGGCTGGCGCGCGGGGAGTGGATTGGCTGCTATTGCCTGACCGAACCGAACGCCGGCTCGGACGTGGCCAGCATGGAGGCCGAGGCAGTGGAGGACGCGGGCGGTTACCGGCTGCGGGGTGAAAAAATCTGGATCACCAATGGCGGCATTGCGCAGGTGGGCCTGGTGTTTGCCAGCCGCGACCGGGCAGCGCGCCACAGAGGCATTTGTGCCTTTGTGGTGGAGATGAACACGCCCGGCGTGCGGCGCGAAAAGATGCCCGGCCGCGAGCTGGGGCACCGCGCCTCGGACCATGCCCAGGTGCACCTGAAGGACGTGTGGGTGCCGGCCACAGCGCTGCTGGGCGCGCCGGGCGAGGGCTTCAAAGTGGCCATGTCGGCGCTGGACCGCGGGCGATTGGGCGTGGCGGCGGGCGCGGTCGGCGTGGGGCAGGCCTGCCTGGACGCGTGCATCACGTTTGCGCAAAACCGGCGCCAGTTCGGCAAGCGCATCGGCGACTTTGAAATGATCCAGGCCGCACTGGCCGACATGGCGGCGGACATCGAAGCCGCCCGCCTGTTGGTCTACCGCGCGGCCTGGCTGCAAGCCCATGGGCGGCCGGCGACGCGCGAGACCTCGATTGCCAAGCTATTCGCCACGGAGGCGGCGGCGCGAGCAGCCTCGCAGGCCGTGCTGCTGCACGGGGGGCGGGGTTATTCGAATGAATACCCGGTGGAGCGTTATTTCCGGGATATCAAGGGATTGCAGATTTACGAAGGCACCTCGCACATTCAGCGCATTGTGATCGCGCGCGAGCTGATTGGCAAAGAGGCGCCCAAGGGTTAAGTGGTAGCAGGCGGGAGGGCCGCTCCGCGTACCTAGGCGTTTGGCGGCCCCAACAGGAGCATGGCATGGACATCCTACGGGCCTCACAGCTTCCCCTACAGTACAACGCGATCAGCATCCTGGAGCACAACCTGGCAGAGCGGCCGGACAAGGCGGCGCTGCTGTCGGCTGAGCGCGAGCTGACCTTTCGACAGGCGTCGGCCGAGGTCAACCAGTTGGGCAATGCCCTGCGGCGGCTGGGCGTGCGCTTTGGCGAGGCGGTGGGCATTCTGTCGCTCGACTGCGCCGAGTGGGCGGTCGCTTATTTCGCGACCATAAAGATCGGGGCGGTGGCGGTGGGCATGAACACGCTGCTGAAGCCGCACGAGCACGCCTATGTGCTGCGGGACTGCCGCGCGCGGGTGTTGATCGTGCACCGGGCGCTGCTGGGGGCGCTGGACCCGATCCGGGCGCAGTTGGACGGCCTGGAGCACGTCATCGTGGTCGGCGGGGCGGGGGGCGGCGCGGCCAGTGACTTGGATTACGCGGCGCTGGTGGCGGCCGAGTCGACCGAGCTGGCGGCGTTCCCCACCCACCGGGAAGATTTCTGCTGTCTGAACTATTCCAGCGGCAGCACCGGCGAGCCCAAGGGCATTTTCCACGCCCACAAAGACCTGCCGCTGACGGCGCAACTGTGGGCGGTGAATGTGCTGGGGCTGCGCGAAAGCGACCGCACCTTTGCAACGGCCAAACTGTTTTTCACCTTTGGCACCGGCGGCAACCTGGTGTTTCCGTGGTACGTGGGCGCCAGTTGCGTGCTGATGGCCGAGCCGCCGCGCGTGGCGGCCAACGTCCTGAATACTATCAAGCGCTTCAAACCCACGATCCACTACAATGCGCCCACCGGCTATGCCGCCATCCTGGCGAATGAGGGTTTCCTGGCGGGCGAGGGGGATCTCAGCTCGCTGCGGCTGTGCGTGTCAGCAGGCGAATCGCTGCCGGCCTCGGTGTGGCACGGCTGGAAAGAGCGCACCGGGCTGGATATCATCGATGGCATTGGCGCGACCGAAATTTGGCACATCTTTATTTCCAACCGGCCGGACGACATCCGCCCCGGCAGCAGCGGCAAGCCGGTGCCCGGTTTCGAGGTGAAGATCGTGGACGAGCATGGGGCGGAGGTGGCGCCGGGCGAAGTGGGCAATTTGCTGGTGAAGGGCGAAACGACCGCGCTGTTCTATCTCCACCAGGCCAACAAGAGCCGGCGCACGTTTCAAGGCGAATGGCTGCTGACGGGCGACAAATACACCGTCGATCCTGACGGGTACTACTGGCACGCCGGCCGCTCGGACGACATGCTCAAGGTGGGCGGCATCTGGGTGTCGCCGGTGGAGGTGGAGGGCACGCTGATCAGCCATCCGGCCGTGCTGGAAGCGGCGGTGATCGGCCAGCCGGACGGCTCGAATCTGATCAAGCCCAAAGCGTTTGTGGTGCTCAAGGACGGTTACGCGCCGGCCGAGGCGCTCAAAGTCGAGCTGACCCAGTTCTGCCGCGAGAAAATGGCCGACTACAAACGCCCGCGCGAGATCGAGTTCGTGCGGGAATTGCCCAAGACCGCCACCGGCAAGATCCAGAGATACCGGCTGCGAGAGGGATAAGATCTCCCAAACGAAACCGCCGCGGCCCACAGGACCGCGGCGGTTTCGTTTGGGGCACATGAGCTAGCGCAGAAAGGCTTCGGGCAAGCCGCCGTCCACGCTGATGATCTGGCCGGTGGTCTTGGCGAACGCGGCGGTGCTGAGCAGATAGGCCATCTCGGCCTGGTCGGCCAGGGTGATGGGCGCCTTGGTGAGCGTGCGCTGAGCATAAAAACCGGCCAGCTTGTCGCGCAGCGCTTCGGTGGTCTCGCTCTCGTCAAAGGCCACCTGGTATTTGGCCAGCGAGCTGATCACCCGCTCACGCGGGAACATGCTGCTGCCTTCCACCACCGTGGCCGGGGCCAGACCGTTCACCCGCACCAGCGGCGCCAGCTCGATGGCCAGCTCGCGCACCAGGTGGTTGGCGGCGGCCTTGCTGGTGTCGTAGGCCAGCGAGCCGTGCTTGGCCACAGCCCCGTTAACGCTGGTGGTGAGCACCAGGCTGCCCTTCAGGCCCTGGGCCTGCCAGATTTTCTTGGCTTCGTCCGCCACCAGGTAGCCGCCGATAACGTTGATGGCATAGGTTTGTGACCACTTCTCATCGGGGATACGGCCGTCTTTGGCGGGCGGCACGAAGATCCCGGCGGTGACTATCACGTTGTCAAAGCCGCCGTAGGCCAGCACCACCTGCTCAAACAGCGCCTGGACACTGGCGCGCTGGGTGATGTCCACACCCAGGCCGATGGCCGGGCCGCAGCCCGAAATGCCGGTCCCGGCCACGCCGATGCCCAGCCCGTAGACCTCAACCAGCTCTTGGGCGGTCTTGTGCGCGGCTGCGAGCGATAGATCGGCACAGACCACATGCGCGCCTTCGCGGGCGACGCGGTGAGCGGCGGCCTTGCCAATGCCGCTGCCGGCGCCAATGACGACCACCACGCTGCGCGCCAATTCTTTCTCGGGCGGCTGGCGCTTGAGCTTGGCTTCTTCGAGCAGCCAGTATTCGATGTCGAAGGCTTCCTGGCGCGGCAGGCCCTGGTAGTGGCTGATGGCCTCGGAGGCGCGCATGACATCGATGGCCAGCGAATAGAACTCGGCCGTGACGCGGCTCTCGCTCTTGTTCTTGCCCCAGGCGATGAGACCGATGCCCGGGATGAGGATGACGGTGGGGTTGGGGTCGCGCATGGCGGGCGAGTTGGGGTGCTTGCACGCCTGGTAATAGGCGGCATAGTCGGCGCGGTAGGCGGCCAACCCCTGGTCCAGCTTGTCGATCAGGGCCTCAAAGGTCTCAGCCCGCGGGTTCCAATCCACATACAACGGCTTGATCTTGGTGCGCAGGAAATGGTCGGGACAGGAGGTGCCGATCTCCGCCAGCCGGGCGGCATCGTGGCTGTTGACGAATTGGAGCACCGCGGGCGTGGTGTGGACCGTGCCAATGAAGCGGTTGGCTTTCGACACCAGGCCGCGCAGACGCGGCAACAGCCGCACCAGCACTTCGTCGCGCGCGGCCTCGTCCAAGGATTCATATTTCTGCCCGCCAAAGGTCTTGTCGCCCTTGTCGAATTGCTCCACAAAGCGAGCGGCTTTCTCGATCAGGGTCAGGGTGAGCTCGTAGCAGGCCTTGTCGTCGTCGGCCCAATTGATCAGCCCGTGCTGGCCCATGACCAGACCCTTGAGTTGGGGGTTGCCCTGGCGCCTGGCTTCCATCACCAGGCCCAGGTCAAAACCCGGCCGCTGCCACAGCACCCAACCCACCTCGTCGCCGAAGATCTCGGCGGTGAGCGCTTCCTGGTCGGCGCTGGCGGCAATGGCGATGACCGACACCGGGTGCATATGGTCCACATGGCGGCCGGGCAGGAAGCCGTGCAGGGGGGTGTCGATGGAGCCAACAGCCGGGTTCAGGTTGTAGACGGTGTGCCGGTATAGGTCGACCATAGCGTCTTCGATCTCGCTCTTGGCGCCTTTGATCTCGGCCCGGTCGTAGATGGTCTGCAACGACAGCAGCTTGTCCATATACAGCGAGGCGAAGTTGCTGCGTTTGGCAGTGCGCAGGTCGCCGCCAGAGCCCTTGACCCACAGCACGTCCACCGGCTGCTGGGTGAGGGGGTCGGGCATGGTCACTTTGGACGAGGTGTTGCCCCCGCCGGTGTTGGTGATGCGCTGATCGGAGCCGAGCAGGTTGCTGCGGTAGCGCAAGCGCTCCACCGGATCGAGCCGAGCGGCAGCCGCATCATCCCACAAGTAGCTGACATGCTGAAATTCTTCTACGGTATAAGCCACGAGTCACTCCGCGAGGTTGTTGGCGGCGCGCGTGGCGCGCCGAATTTGCCGAGGGTCTTACGTTACCACCAACCGCACGGGCTGGCAAAGCGCAGATGAGATTAATGGAAAATGAGATTGGGTATTGACTTCAACCAAAATCGGACATATAAGTTTGGGTAGATGTCCGACAACATACATCAGACAATCGAATTTAGCCGGCCAAACACGGATCTTTTGCCGGATTTATTGGCTGAATCCATCCGGCAGGCGGCCCGCGAAGGCCGCCTCAAACCGGGTGAACAACTGCCCAGCGAGCCGGAATTTGCCGAAAGCCTGGGCGTCAGCCGCACCACCCTGCGCGATGCCGTGCGCATCCTCGTTAGTGAAGGCACCCTCGTTCGGCGCCGGGGCGTCGGGACGTTCGTCTCGAACGACCCGCTCATGAGTATCCAGGACGGGCTCGAAAACCTGGCCAGCACGACCCAACTCATCCGCAATCATGGCTTTGAGCCGGGCACCTCGTTTTCGCGCTGGGAGAGAATGCCGGCGTCGGAGTCCTTGGCCGGTATGCTGGGCCTGGACGCGGGCGCGACCTTATTTCATTTCTCGCGCACACGGACGGCCAATGATATCCCGGTCATTCACTGCGAAGAGTTCGTCTCGGCGCATCTCTTCGATGACCCGATCCCAGGGCAGTTGGACGGCGAGTGGTCGCTTTACGATATCATGAAAAAGGCCCAGGCCGAGGTGGTATCCGCGGTGTGTAAGGTTGTACCGGTGGTGGCCGACCAACGACTAGCCGACCAGTTGGCGGTCCCGTTACACCATCCTTTGCTTCTTCTGCGCCAAACACACTATTCGACCGACAATCGCCCAATTCTCTACTGCGAAAATTACCATAACTGCGACTTGATTGAGTTTCACGTCATTCGGCGCTGTTGAGTTTAGTGCGCAGCCCAGGCCTCCAACGCAGGGGAAAGTGCAACCGTGATGCAATGGTGGATCGCCAATCGCCGTGCCCTAGCCTATGGCACCGCCGCTGGAATCCTATGGGGCTTTCTAACTACTGGCGCTGCCACACCGCGCGAATGGCTGGTGCTCGACCAGGGCGCGGGCGTGGTCTATCTATACGCCCTCAACCTGCCCGAGCCGCGCACCATGCTGCTGGCCGATTTCTATCAAGGTTTTTACAGCGACCTGATCCAGGGGACACTGATCTTCCTCGTCCTGGCTGGCCTGGCCGGGTGGGCCACCTGGCAGCTCTCGCGCGTGCAGCCGCGCGGCACGACCCAGGTGAGCCTGCGCGCCGGGCTGGATTGGTACCTCATCCTGTTGGCCATGGGCGGGCTGGCCACCGTATTGGCCCTTCGGGCCATCGGTGCGGCCAACTGGTTCAAAGGGGCCTCGAACACGCCCGCCGGTCTGGTGAGCATCGCCCTGGGATTTGTGCTGCCGTTATACGCCGGGGTAGCAACATTTCTGGTTTGGCTCAAACGCTTGCCGTCAGTGCGCGCACCCGATTGGGAAACGCATTATCCAAAACGCGCGCCCGGGTCGGGCTGGCGGTCGTGGCTGGCGCCCTTCACCCGGCGCCGGAAAGGAGGCGACAGCGCCGTTGACAAGTAAGGCCCGTTCCGCCTGGTGCGCCCAGTAGAGCGCGGCAACCCGGCGTGATGCAACCAGCGCCCTAGCCCTTTACTCGGCCCGCTCTCACGCGTTCACTCGGAGGCGCATCATGAACATTCAGTTTCTGGCTGATTTTCTCGGCGGCCCGCTCCGCCCCGTCATGATTGGACTGGCCTTGCTGGGCATGGTCCTGGCCGTGGCAATCTGGATCATGGAATTCGCGGGCTGGACCATCACCCGCGACGGTTTCGTGAAGAACAATGTGCCCTGGAATGCGACCACCATTGCGCTGATTGCCGTCTCGGCCGCCATTTACATCGCCGGCCGCCCGCTGCAATTCCAGTTCATCCCTGGCATCGGTGGGTTCAACCCGACCATGTCGCTGGCTCCAATCTTCTCGGTCCTCTTTGGGCTGCCGGGTGCGATTGGCGTGACGTTTTCAATGCCGATCGGTGACGCGATCTCGGGCGCGCTCACGCTCGGCTCGGTGGCTGGCTTCCTATCACATACCTTTGTGACCTGGCTGCCGTACAAGATGGTCAAAGAGCCCAATTTCAAGGCGCCCGCCGCCGTCGTGTCGTACTATGTGTGGGGCGTCTTTGTCGGCCCAATCATCCACTCCATTGTTATCCCCGGTTGGTTGGATTTCACGCACGTGGTTCCAACCGCGGTGGCCTGGGGCGCCGTCACACCGGCCATCCTGCTCAACCACATGATCACGGCCATCGTGGTGGCCCCCATCTTGATGGTCATCCTCTACCCCATCGTCAAGGCCCGTGGGCTGTACTGGCATGACCGGTACCAACCCGGGTCCCCAGCGAAAACCATGCCGCCCCAGCAGGCTAAAGCCGCCTGATCCAGTGTTTCGCTGAGTCGTGTGTGGGTCGCCGATAGGCGGCGACCCACACACGGACTGCGCCGGGACGCTTCGCTTGTGACACTGCCAGCATCGGACTCCAATTCGGACATTGTGGTCGTCGACGACCTGCACTTCAAATATCCTACCGGCCAGGGTGAAACACTACAGGGGTTGTCGTTCTCGATCAAGTCGGGTGAGTTTATTGGCATTACCGGCCCCACGGGCGCCGGCAAAACGACCCTGGCCCTCTGCCTGCGCGGCCTCATTCCACATGCCGTGGCCGGACAGATGACCGGCACGGTGACGATTGGCGGCCGCAACACCCGCGAAACGACGCCGGCGGCCCTGGGCGAGCAGGTGAGCCTGGTGTTCCAGGACCCGGAGGCGCAAATTATCGGGCTGACGGTGTCGGAAGACCTGGCCTTTGGGCCGGAAAACTACGAATGGCCGGCCGAGCGCATACTGGCCCAAATTCCCATCCAACTAAAACGGGTCCGGCTGGAAGGGCTGGAAGAGCGCGAGACCTTCAGCCTGTCGGGCGGGCAAAAGCAGCGCGTGGCCCTGGCGAGCGCGCTCATGATGTCGCCCACGATTATTATCCTCGACGAACCCACGTCTGAGCTGGACCCGATCGGCAAGGAAGAAGTATTCGACGCCGTGCGCCATTTGCGCGACGAATACCACGCCACCATCATCATGATCGAGCACGCGGTGGAACAACTGGCGGAGTTTGCCGACCGGATCATCATGATGGACCAGGGCAAAATCGTGGCCCAGGGGGCGCCGCGCGAGCTGTTCCGCAACGTCGAACTCTTTCATCGCACGGGCGGCGAACGGCTGCCGCAAGTGGCCGAGCTATTGTTCGCGCTGGAACAGGATGGCATGCTGCCGGCAGAGTCCTTCACGCCGTATGAGGATGAGGCGGTGCAGGTGCTGACGCGTTTGCTGGAGTCGGCGCATGGGTGACAAGATGGAGCCGGTCATTGCGGTGCGCGACGTTTCTTACCGGTATGAGGGCGACGCACCACCCGCGCTGGATCATGTCAGCCTGACGATCGAGCCCGGCGAGTTTGTCGCCTTTGTCGGCCAGAACGGCGCCGGCAAAACCACGCTGGCCAAGACATTCAATGGCATCCTCATGCCCACGCAGGGCGACGTTTACGTCCAGGGGAAAGAGACGCGCGCCGCCGGCCTGGATGTGCTGGCCCGCATTGTGGGCTACGTGTATCAAAACCCCGATCACCAGATTTTTGCCAACACCGTGCGCGACGAAGTGGCGTTTGGCCCGCGCAACCTGGGCCTGCCGCCGGACGAAATCAGCCGCGCGGTCCAGCAGGCGCTGGAGCTGGTGGGCATGCAGACTGAGGCGGATACCTACCCCTTCATGCTCGGACGCGGCCAGCGACAGAAGCTGGCCGTGGCCTCCGTGATCGCGATGGGGTCGCCGGTGTTAGTGGTGGACGAGCCGACCACCGGTCTGGATCTGCAAGGCGCCCAAGGCATCATGCACCTGCTGCGGCAATGGAACGCCGACGGCCGCACAATCATCATCATCACGCACGACATGAACATTGTGGCCGAGTATGCGCGGCGCACCGTGGTTATGGCCCGCGGGCATGTGCTGGCGGATGGGCCCACCCGCGGCGTGCTGACACAGCAGGCGGTGCTGGCGCAAGCCTTCCTCAAGGCCCCGCAAATTACCCGTGTGGCGCAGAGCCTGGACCCGCGGCTCGGTTTTCCGGCCGATGTATTGACGGTGACCGAATTTCAAGCGGCTCTCAAAGAACGCCTGACCCAGCGCCAAGGAGGCTGACATGCCCGTCGGCTACAGCATCTACGTCGAAACGCCCTCGCCGATCCACAACAAGCTCGACCCGCGCACGAAACTGGCGGCACTGGGCACCGTATTCGTTTTGGCGCTGGAGTTCAACCACCCGCTGGTCTTGGGCATTCTGACGCTGGGGGTCTTGGCCGTAGGGCTCTATGCTCAGCTGTCGTTTAAGCGGTTCCTGCCCTTTTTTGTGGGCGGAAGCTGGTTCCTGTTGCTGGGCGTGTTGATCTGGCCGTTCTACATTTCCCAGGGGCTGCCGCTCTTCAAAGTATTTGGGGCGCAAATTACGCTGGATGGGCTGCTGTTTGGCCTAGCCATGGGCCTGCGGGTGGCGCTGATGGTGGTGGCGGCGGGCGTGTGGATGATGACCACCTCGCCGCAGAAAATGACCATGGGTTTGCTGAAAATGGGCTTGCCGTACAAGGCCGGCCTGGCCATGTCGACCTCGATCCGTTTTGTGCCGCTGATCAATGCGGAGCGCGCCACGATCATGGAGGCGCAGCGGGCGCGCGGGCTGCGGCTGGATCGGGGCAACCCGCTGGCGCGGGCGGCGAAATCAGTTTCGGTGATCGGGCCGATGTTCTTGCGCGCGATTGATCTGGCCCAATCGCTGGCCGTGGCCATGGACTCGCGCGGTTTTGGGGCGCGCGACAACCGGTCCAGCATCATCCAGATTGGCCTGACGCCGGTGGACCGTGTGATCATGATCGGCTGTGCGGTCGCCATCGTTGCCGGTTTGGTCATGCGCATCCTGGGCATCGGCATCCTAGTGCGAGGCTATTTGTGAGCTCGGCCACACTCTACAGCGTTGGCAATTTCACCATTGACGATATTGTGTTGTGGCCCAGCGGCGAGAATTGGATGGGCCGGGCGGGGGGCAACGCGCTCTTTGCCGCCATCGGGGCGCGAGTGTGGCTGGACTCGGTCGGTTTGCTGACGCGGCTGGGCTGCGATTACCCGTCTGAGCAGCTAGACGAAATTCGGCTGCGCGGTATTTGCCTGGGCTTACACGCGGTCGAGGCGCGCATGTTGCACGACTGGGCGCTGTATGAAGCCGAGGGGGCGCGCCAGTTTATTAATCACCTGACCTCGGGCAATAATGTAGAGATGACCCTGCTGCCCGACGAGGTGCCGCCCGAGCATCAGGACGGGCGGGCCTATCACCTGGCGCCGGTGCCGACGGATCAACAGGCGGCCATGGCGGAATTTCTCCGCCGGCCGGGACGCTTGATCTCGCTCGATCCGCACGAGTCGTGGATCAAAGGCTATGAGGCGGTGATTGAGCGGATGCTGGCCCAGGTGGATTTCTTTTTGCCCAGCCGCTTGGAAGCGCGCCAGATCTACGGCGCCGATGACCCCGAACAGGCGGCCGCGGCGCTCGCGCGTCTGGGCCCGCCGGTGGTGGTCATCAAGTTGGGCCGTGACGGATCATTGGTGTACGAGCGCGCGAGCGGCCGCTTGACGCACGTGCCCATTTACCCCGCGGCCGCGCGAGACCCCACCGGGGCCGGCGATGCCTATTGCGGCGGGTTTCTGGCCGGCTTTTTGCTCACCCACGATGCCGTCCGCGCTGCCCAGCATGGGACGATATCGGCCTCGTACGTGGTTGAGGCCATCGGCGCCCTGGCGACGGCGACGCCCAGCGCCAGCGAGGCGCGCGCCCGCCTGGCCTATCTGGAAGCCCGAACTCAGATCGCCTGACACCCAACGCTATAAGGAGCGCTTGAATGGACTACAGCAACATCGATTTGAAATGGCAGAACATGCTGGCCGGCATCGAGGCCCAGGTGCCGTTCGTCAGCCAATCGCCGCATACGGTGTATGAGCAAGTGCGGGAGCGCCTGGCGCTCAAGCAAGTGCCCGAGCGCGTTTATCTGGTGGGCTGCGGCGACTCATGGTACTGCGGGATGGCGACGCGCCTGGCTTTTGAAGCCTGGGCGGGAGTATCGACCGAAGCCTTGCAGGCCCTGGAATTCTCCCGTTATTATGGCGCGTACGGACCGCGCCATTCGCTGGTGGTGGCCATTTCCAATTCGGGCCGGGTGTCGCGCACGATCGAGGCCGTCATGGTGGCGCGGGCGCACGGGATGCGCACGGTGGCCGGCACCAGCGCGCTCGACAGTGACATTGCCCGCCAGGCCGATCTGACCATCGATCTGGGCTATGCCGAGCGGCGGTTTGCCCCCGGCACCTCGTCGTATATTGCCTCGATCATGCTCCAATACTGCCTGGCGCTCCACATCGCCCAGGTCGGCGGCCGGTTGTCGGAGGACCAGGTGCGGGCCAAGCTGGATGCGATCGCGGCCGAGGCAACGGGTATGCAGCAAACGATCGACGCCAACCGCGGGCGGCTGGAAGAACTTGGGCAGCGGGCTCAACTGACCGACAAAATTATCTTTATCGGCGGCGGCCCGAACTACGGCACGGCTTTCTTTTCGCGGGCCAAGATTTTCGAGGCGGCCCGGGCCTACGCCACCGGGCAGGAGCTGGAGGAGTGGGCGCACGAACAGTATTTCGTCACCGGCGCGGATACTTACACCTTTGTCATTGCTCCGCCCGGTGCGGCAATTGGCCGGGCGCGCGAGCAATTGTGGGCGGCCAATGAAATGGGCAGCACCACGGTGGCGCTGTGTGACGCCGACGACGCTGAGACGGCGGCGCTGGCCAAGGTGCCTGTGCCCATGTATGGCGGCCGCGACGAAGCGCTCTCGCCGCTGGCTTATTGCATTCCGGGTGAATTATTCGCCTTCTACTATGCGGTCACCAAGAACCTGAAGATGATGGGCTTCGACAACCCGCATGTCAAGGAAGTGAATTTCCGGCAGATATTCGGCAGCCAATTAGTGGTGGCCTGAGCACAGGGCTGCCGGCCCGGCTATGAAACTGACCGGCAAGGTCGCAGCAATCACGGGCAGCGCGATGGGCATCGGCGCGGCCAGCGCGCGGCTGCTGGCCGAGCAGGGTGCGCAGGTGGCCATCGGCGACTTCGATCTCGGCGCGGGCGAGCAGACCGCCGCCGGCATCCGGGCGGCCGGCGGGCAGGCGCGCTGCTTTGAGCTGGACGTGCGCCGGGCCGACCAGGTGAGCGCCTTCATCGAGCAAACTGTGGCGGCCTTTGGCGGCCTGGATATCCTGGTGAACAATGCCGGTGTCGTGGTGGCGAAATCGACCACCGACACCAGCCCGGAGGAGTGGGAGCGCGTCATTGGCACCAACCTCACCGGCGCCTGGCTGTGCGCGCGGGCGGCGATCCCCTTCCTGATCCGCCGCGGCGGCGGCGCTATCGTCAATGTGGCCTCCAATGCCGGGCTGGTTGGGTTTCCCAACCTGGCCGCCTACTGCGCCTCAAAAGGCGGCCTGGTGCAACTCACCAAGGCCATGGCCCTGGATTGCGCCCCGCAGCACATTCGCGTCAATGCGATTTGCCCGGGCCACACGCGGACGCCCATGGGCGACAGCTTCATAGCGGCCCAGGCCGACCCGGCCGCCTTCGTGCGCGACTTTATCAATGTGCAGCACCCCCTGGGGCGGATGGCTGAAGCCGAGGAGGTGGCCCAGGCCATCCTGTTCCTGGCGTGCGATGACTCGTCGTGTGTGACGGGCTCCATCCTGGCAGCGGATGGGGGGTACACCGCCCGCTGAGCGGAGTCTCACCGCTTATGCGCCTGGTCACGTTTGAAGCCCAATCACCCTGGGGGCCGATGCGGCGCCTGGGGCTATGGCGCTCGCCGGACATTTTGGACGTGAACGCCGCTTACCGCGCGCTGCTGGCGCGCACCGAAGATGTAGGGTTTGCCGAACGTTACGCGGCCGTGGTCTTGCCAGCGGATATGCTCGGGTATCTGAAGGCCGGCCAGCGCGGCCGCGCTGCGCTGGCTGAGGTGGATGCGCATTGGACGGCCGGCAGCACGCCGGCGCACCTGGCCGGCTGGCCGGTGACCTTCGCCGAGACCGACGTGCGGCTGCTGGCGCCGCTGCCGCGCCCAAACACCCTGCGCGATTTTTCGACCTTTGAACAGCACCAGGCGCGCGTGACACGGGCCAAGGGTAACGCCGAAGTGCCGGCCGTCTGGTACGAGATCCCGGTCTACTGGAAAGCTAATCCGGAGAACGTGGTGGGGCCGGAGGCTGAGATCTGCTGGCCGGCCTACGCCGAGCAGCTTGACTATGAATTAGAGTTTGGCGTCGTCATCGGCCGCGCTGGGCGCGACATCCCCAAGTCACAAGCGGCCGGGTATATCGCCGGATACACCATCTTCAACGATATCTCGGCGCGCGACCGCCAGGCCAAAGAGACCGTAATGACGTTTGGCCCCGCCAAGGGCAAAGACTTCGACACCAGCAAGATCCTGGGTCCATGCCTGGTGACGCCCGACGAATTCGGAACCGGTTCGCAGCGCATGACGGCGCGCATCAACGGCGAACAGTGGTCGGAAGGCCGGACCGGCGATATGCATTGGTCTTTTGCCGACCTGATTGCCTATGTCTCCGAATCGGAAACACTCAAGCCGGGCGATTTTCTGGGATCGGGGGCCTGTGGCACAGGCTGCGGCCTGGAGCTGGGCCGCTGGCTGCAGCCGGGCGACGTGATGGAGCTGAGCGTGGAAGGCATTGGCACGCTGCGGAACCGGGTGGTGCGGTGCCAGGCGAGCGCTGTTGGGAGCCAGGCGTGAGACTGGCCCATCAGGTGGCGTTTATCACTGGCGCGGCGTCGGGCATCGGCCGGGCCACCGCCATCCGGTTCGCGCAAGAGGGCGCGCGGATCGTCGTGGTGGATCGGCAAGAAGACTCGCGGCTGGAGAGTGAATCGCCCCCGACCGCGGCGGCCATTCAGGCGGCCGGCGGCGAGGCGGTGTTTGTGCGGACGGATGTGACGCAGCGGGCGCAGGTCGACGCCGCCGTGGAGGCCGCCCTGCGCCAGTACGGGCGCCTGGATATCCTGGTCAACAACGCCGGTATTTTCAAGCGGAACGCGATCACGGACGTGTCCGATGACGAATGGGAGCAGGTGCTAAACCTGAACCTGCGCGGCTACTTCTATGCCTGCCGCCGTGTGATCCCGGAGATGCTTAAGCAGGGCGGCGGCAAGATCGTCAATATGTCGTCCATTCACGGCCTCCTGGGCACGGCCGGCGGGCTGACTTACTGTGTCAGCAAAGGCGCGGTGGAGAACCTCACGCGCCAACTGGCGGTGGAATATGGACGGCAGGGGATCTACGTCAACGCCATCGCCCCAGGCACGATCAAGACCGCCATGTCCAAGCCGTTTCGGGAGACCCCCGCGATCCTGGCGGACTATGAGCGCAACACATTGCTGCCGCGCCTGGGCGAGCCAGAGGACGTGGCCAATTGCGCGCTGTTCCTGGCCTCGCACGAATCCGACTTTGTGCTCGGGCACACCCTGGTGTGCGACGGGGGCTGGACCATCTGGTAGGGCCGCTTGACTTTACAGGAGACCTGCAATGGATGAGCTGGACCTGGCGATCAATGGGGGCACCGTCGTCAATGCTGATGGCCAAGGTCGGGCGAACGTCGGCATTCGCGCCGGGCGCATCGTGACGCTCACGGCTGAGCCGCTCACCGGCCGACAGGTCATCGATGCGGCGGGCCAGTTGGTGCTGCCCGGCGCCATCGACAGCCATGTGCATTTTCAACTCAAGCAGGGCCAGGGCGCCAGCGCGACCGTGACCGAGGACAACTATGTCACCGGCCCCATCAGCGCCGCGCGCGGCGGCGTGACCACCTTCGTCGACTTCGCCATCCATCCGCGCGCGGTGCCGCCGCTGGACTATCTGAAGGAACGCATGGACATGGCGGCGGAAGGCTCGTGCATCGACTATGCCTTCCACGCTGGCATCGTCGATCCGCGGCCGGAGATCATCGAGCAATTCCCGGACATCATGGCGCTGGGCATCCCGTCCTTCAAATTCTTTGTGACCTATCGCAAGTGGGGCTTTGCCGTTGACCTGGGCTTCCTGATGGCCGCCATGGCCAAAATCCACGCGCTGGGCGGCATGGCCTGCCTGCACGCCGAACAAGACGAGATTTTGGAATGGCTGCGCACGCAAAACAGCGCGCAGCCGGAGCTGATCTATCACTCGCTGACCCGGCCCGACTTTAGCGAGGAGATTGCCATTTACGAGGCCGCGGTCCTGGCGCGCGAGACGGGCTGCCCGCTGTACGTGGTGCATCTCTCCACGGCCAAGGGCCTGGCCGTTATCCGGCGCGCCAAGGCTGACGGTGTGCCCATTACCACCGAGACCTGCCCGCACTACCTGGCCTTCAACCACGACATCTTTCATCAGCCGCAGGGCGTGTTGTACACCATGACCCCGCCGCTGCGCGCTCCCGGCAATTCGGAGGCGTTGTGGGCGGGGCTGGCCGACGGCAGCATCAGCGTCGTCTCCTCCGACCACAATGCCCTGGGCGCCCACGTGAAGCAATCGCGCCCGCACTTCCTGGACGTCCCGCCCGGCTTGGCCGGCACCGAGACGCTGCTGCCGTACCTGTACTCGGAAGGCGTTGCAAAAAAGCGCCTCACCGTCCAGCGCCTGGTGGAGTTGTTGTCGACTGCCCCCGCGCGCATCTACGGATTGGCCAACAAGGGCGCGCTGCGGGTGGGGCTGGATGCCGATGTGGTGGTCTTTGACCCACAGGCCGAGTACGTGGTTCACGCCGCCGACCAATATCTGCCGGTGGGCTTTACGATCTTTGAAGGCATGACCTTTACCGGGCGCCCGACCACGACGATTTCGCGAGGTAAGGTCATTGTGGATCACGGGAACTTCGTGGGATCGCCCGGCAGCGGGCGCTTTGTGGCGAGGCAATTGGCATGAAATCGGAGCGTTCGGCGGTGCTGGCTCAGCCGCGCCAGATGGCGCTGCAGGAGTTCCCGATCCCCGCCATCGGCGACGATACGTTTTTGCTGAAGGTCAACCTGGTGACCATCTGCGGCGGCGACCCGATCGAGTACGAGGGACGCAACGTCAAGGCGCATTACCCCATGATTTTGGGTCACGAAATGGTGGGGACGATCGAACAGATCGGAGACACGGCCGCCCAGCGCTACGGCGTGACGGTGGGCGACCGGGTGAACGTGGAGCCGTATATCGTCTGCGGCCAGTGTGAATATTGCCTGACCGGCTACTATCAATTCTGTCTGAACTCGAAAGTCTACGGGGTCAACCTGAGCTGCGAGCAGCCACCGCATCTGTGGGGCGCGTACGGGGAATATCTCTTTGGGGCGCCGGGGTCCAAGGTACACAAGATCGGCTCGTCCGTTCCCGACGAGGCCGCGGCCCTGGCCTCGGTGCTGGGCAATGGCGTGCGCTGGATTCGAACGAAGGCCCGCGTGGCGTTTGGCGAGTCGGTCGTGATCCTGGGGGCCGGCGCGCAGGGGCTGGCGACGGTGATTGCCGCGCACGAAGCCGGCGCTGACCCGATCATCGTCATCGGGCGCGAGGCCAACCAGGCCAAATGGGCGCTGGCCACCGAGTTTGGGGCGCACCAGCTCATTGACCTGGACCAGGAGCCCGACCCGCTGCGGCGCGTGCGCGAGCTCACCGGCGGCCGCCTGGCCGATGTGGTGGTGGAGTGCACCGGCGCCGAAGCCATGATGCAGCTGGGCCTGGAAGTGGCGCGGCCGACCGCCCGCTACATCATGATTGGCACCTGCGGCTATGGGCGGCCGGCCCTCATCACCGATATGATCGTCTTTAAGGAGCTGCAAGTTTTTGGCGGGCTGGGCCAAAGCTGGGACACGGAAGCCGCGGTGAAGCTCATCAACGCCCGCAAGTATCCCATTGAGAAAATGATCAGCCACGTGTTTCCGCTGGAGCGGGCGGACGAGGCCATTCGTTTCTTTATGGCGCGGCCAGACCAGGCCGTGCGCGTGGCGATCAAACCCGACTGATATGCCGGTAATGGGCTACCGCCTCAAGCC